>Ga0075429_100006174_pt1 | contig 10357 bp, 9 predicted proteins | sample RhiMetdeltSRZDD3_FD_75295 | JGI IMG/M metagenome (GOLD analysis project Ga0075429, IMG submission 75295) | Populus rhizosphere microbial communities from Tennessee, USA - Rhizosphere MetaG P. deltoides SRZDD3 | ecosystem: Host-associated > Plants > Roots > Rhizosphere > Soil | place: USA...
AGCGCGCGCGAAAACGCCAAGCAGCGAAACCTGCCTAACAGGGCATAGCGGCATGGAGAGCGCTGCCGACCACGCTGATACCATAGTTGCGATCAGCAGCGCCAGCGGACGGTCTGCGCTTAGCATCGTTAGGTTGAGTGGCTCCGGGTCGGCTGACATTGGCCGGCGGCTGCTGTCGCCGTACCCTGCCCGTCCGCGCCATGCGACATTAACGACGGCCAGAGACCCGGCGAGCGATATCGTGCTCGATCAGTTGGTCGCTGTACGCTACGATGCACCAGCGTCGTATACGGGCGAGGCCATGTTGGAGCTCAGCTGCCACGGAGGACTTGCAACCACCCGCGCGATACTCGCGAGCTGTTTGTCGCTTGGAGCCCGCGCAGCTCGCAGTGGCGAGTTCACACGGCGTGCACTGCTGAATGGAAAGCTTGACCTCGCGCAGGCCGAGGCAGTCGCTGACCTGATCGACGCGGCATCGGAACCGATGCGGAGAGTCGCTCTCGGCACGGTCGGCGGTGGACTCTCCAAGCAGGTTGGAGAACTGCGAGCAGCCATTTTGCAACTCGAGGCGCTGATGGCGTACAGCGTGGATTTCCCGGAGGAAGATGACGGCGAGATCCCACGAGATCGGACGATGCGGATGGCGCGGGATGTATCCAGCCGCGTAGATGCTCTACTCAGCACTGCGGGACGTGGGGCGGTTATCCGGGATGGCGCCCTCGTAGTTCTTGCTGGTCCGCCTAACGCAGGAAAGTCCTCGCTATTCAATGCGCTGCTAGGACAGGAGCGCGCTATCGTCACTGAAATCGCGGGGACAACAAGAGACGCGATCGAGCATCCCTGCCTAATGGGTCAGTGGCCAGTACGACTGGTCGACACCGCAGGGCTACGCTCGAGCGACGATCTCGTGGAACGGCTAGGGATCGAGGTAAGCGAGCGTTATGTGAAGGACGCGGATGTGGGCATCGTTTGCAGTGATGGGACTAACGGTGCGGGAAGGCAGATGGAAGAGACCGTCCGCGGCCTCGGGGCGGCTGAGACCCTGTACGTCGAGACAAAAATCGACGTTCGCGATGGTGAGTCATTCGCAGTGGGCACGCTCCGTGTCAGCGCAACCACTGGCGCAGGGCTAGCTGACCTGAAAGCTGCGATCGCCGCAACGCTCGACGCTCGTTATGGTCGAGTGGACTATGAAAGCCCTGTCATTACGCACGCGCGGCATGAAGCCGCGCTCAAACGAGCGGCCGATGAGCTCTCGCTCTTCGTTGATGCGATGGAGAAGAACACGACGCCGACGATTGCGGCTGTGCATCTTCGCGCGGCGGTTGTAGCACTCGAGGAGATAATAGGCGCCGTCAGCGTCGACGATCTGCTCGACGAGGTCTTCAGCCGCTTCTGTATAGGTAAGTAGGAGCGCTGCTCGTCAGGCTGTTTCTGCGAGTCTATCGGCGATCGCGAATAACTCTGACGCACTCGCACGGATCGCCCACGACAGCCCGTTTGCCTCAACAGCCGGTTCCGTCAATCGTGCACCGATGAAATAGCCGGCACGCTCCGGCGCAATGACACGATCCATCATGCGTGCGTCGTCGCTCATACCCCCGGAGAGATATCGTAGGCGCAAACCAAGGGCGGCCTGATCGTATTCTGTCTTCGCAAATCGAAGAAGATGAGTCTCGAGCTCGCGCACGCGCGCATACTGTCGGCGACCGTAGCCGAAGTACTCCCACGGAGCATGTCCTGGTGAAACAGCGCGCGAGACGTTGACGGCTAAACCTTCATTGATCAAGTGCTCGCGCAACGGCACGTGCCGGCCAGTATCCCAGTACGAGTAGTAGCCACCGGACTGCGCGATCGCAGCGCGCAACTCACTACGGCTTGTTGGAGACGTGTATCGCACGGCATGCGCGATCTCGTGTGACATCCAGAGTGGAACTAGCTCTGGGTCGAGGCCAAGGCCCTGTGTCTCCGGGTTCGCGACAGACGTGAAGTGCTCGAGACAGACAAACGCGATGCCGCGACCATCTACTACAAGCTCACCGGCGTTGGCTGCGCCAACTCCGACCATGAGGAGAAGATCAACGTCGACGTCAGGCTCGAGTAACTCCGCGCAACGACGTTCTGCCTGACGAGTGAGCTCGATGACGTCCGTACGCTCGAGCAATGAGCGTAGATCCGAACGATCGGCTAGCGCGGCCATGCGCACGACGTCCTTGAAGTGAGGACCGTTAGGGTCCAGGACGTAATTATGCCAGTATGGTTCTAGCCAGCGACGGTGGGCGTCGAAGTATCTATGGTATGCGGCAATGCGGTCTGCGCTGCTGAGGACGGTGAGAAAGTCGGGGATCAGATTTATGAGCATGCCCGTCGTCACCTTGCGCCGACGCGACGCGACCTAACGAAGGGGCCCAATGTAAGGACGCACGTGAAAGCGAACAAGTGCATACGTGAAAGGAACGGAGCTCGCGTAAGATCTGCGGTCCGTTCCTCGCGAAACGTTTGTTCTTGTTAATTAGCGCGTGCCGAAGAGTCGGTCACCGGCGTCGCCGAGTCCGGGAAGGATGTAGCCGTGATCGTTGAGCTGCCTATCGAGCGCCGCTGCGTAAATGGGTACGTCGGGATGCGCCTTTTCCATTCGGCTTACGCCTTCTGGCGCGGCGACGAGGCACAAGAATCGAATGCGCTGAGCGCCAGATCGCTTGAGTGACGTCACAGCGGCGACTGCGCTTCCACCCGTCGCGAGCATCGGATCGAGAACAAAGAAATCACGCTCCTCCGTGTCGCGCGGGATTTTGAAGTAGTAGTCGACCGGCTTGAGCGAGTCGTGATCTCTGTAGATCCCAATGTGACCGACGCGAGCGGAAGGAACGAGTCGCAAAATTCCCTCGACCATTCCGAGTCCCGCGCGAAGAATCGGAACGAGTGTGAGCTTCTTGCCTCGCACCTTCATTCCAGAAGTCTCTTCGAGTGGCGTTCTGACCTGCACTTGCTGTAGCGCGAGATCTTTCGTCGCTTCGTATGCCATCAGCATCGCGAGCTCGTCGACAAGCTCCTTGAAGATCTTCGTCGGTGTGGCATGGTCGCGAAGAAGCGTGAGCTTGTGTTGCAGCAGCGGATGCCGAATAAGAATTAGCGATGGGTGTGCTTGGTGCGTGTCCATGCGCGCCAAGCTACTAGTTTCACGCGAGCCGCAGAATAACCTCGCGGCTCGGGGCGTGAATACCAGTTGGAGAAAGAGCTGATCGAATGGAAATCATGTTCGCTGGAGCCGCACGGGAGGTTACCGGGTCATGCCACGTGATCCGTCTCAATAGCACGACAACCGTTTTGGATTGTGGACTGTTTCAGGGCCGACGCCGAGAATCCGACGAGAAGAATCGTCGCCTGCTCTTCGATGTCGCAGAGATTGACTCGGTCATCTTGTCGCATGCGCACATCGATCACGTAGGTCGGCTTCCTGTGCTGGTCCGCAACGGTTACGACAAGAAGATCTGGTGCACCCCGGCAACGCGGGATCTATCTGCTCTCATGCTCGCGGACTCGGCCAACATCCAGGTAAAGGATGCGGAGCACCTAACGAAGCGAAACAAGCAGGCCATTGAGCCGCTGTACGGTGTCGCCGACGCTTCGCGCACCACGTCTTTGATGATGGGAGTGTCGTACAACAAGCAGTTTGATGTGGTGCCTGGTGTACATGGGATGTTTGTGGACGCTGGGCATATCCTCGGGTCAGCGTCGGTTACGCTGGACTACACCGAAGGAGGCGCATCAAAGCGCCTTGTCTTTTCCGGGGATATCGGACGGCGCGGGCTGCCAATAATCCGCGACCCGGTTCCTCCCGAGAATGCCGACATCGTGATCATGGAAAGCACGTACGGCGATCGTGACCACGCTTCGGTTCATGATGCACGAGACGAACTGGGACGTGTCGTTCGGACGTGCGCGGCGCGCGGTGGCAAGGTTTTCATCCCGGCGTTTGCTGTTGGCCGTGTCCAGGAGGTCCTGTACGACTTGCACGTCCTCGTTAGGGAAAGCGCAATCCCAGCGATTCCGATCTTCATCGATAGTCCGCTGGCAACTGACGTGACGGCTGCCTTTCGCATGCATCCGGACTGCTTCGACAACTCGGAAGCACTCGTTCAGTCTGTCGAAGAACTCTTTCGTTTCGGGTTGGTGCAATTCACACGGGACGTCAGCGAATCGAAGGCGCTGAATAGCATGCATGGACCCATGGTTGTCATCGCCGCGTCAGGGATGGTTGAATCGGGGCGCATTTTACACCACATCGCGCACGGCGCGTCCGATCCACGGAATACGATCCTGATCGTCGGCTACCAGGCGGAGAACACGTTAGGCAGGCGTATTGTCGAGCGACAGCCGGTGATCAAGGTCTTTGGCGACGAGGTGCCGCTCCGCGCGACTGTCGAGGTTCTGAACGGCTACAGCGCGCACGCAGATCGCAAAGAACTGATCGAATGGCTACGTACGGTACAAGCGGCGTCACCCCGGCTGGCGCGCGTGTTCCTCGTACATGGCGAGCCTCGCGCGCAGGATCCTTTTGCTGAGGCTGTGCGTTCGCTCGGTTTGCAGGTCGAACTGCCAACGCTCGGCGAGCGGGTCGTCGTCTAGCGCTATGGTAGCCCAGCAGCTCGCGTTAGAGAGTCACAGCCGTTCGTGCGCGGCTGCTGGCGGGTGCGTATAGTTCGCACCCATGGCTCGGGAGCGACGCAAATGGCGAGCGCCCCTGCGAGTGGCGGTCGTGCTGTTGTGTGCGTGGCTTGTTTCGGTAGCGCTGGTGGTCATTTGGGGAATGCGCGACGAAGCGGGCCCCGTCGACGCGATCGTTGTGCTCGGAGCAGCGCAGTGGGACGGGCGGCCGTCGCCGGTTTTGCGAGCGCGCCTCCAGCACGCACACAAGTTGTGGCGTGATGGTCAAGCGCCATGGCTGGTTGTTACTGGTGGCGTCGGTGCCGGCGACACCACGAGCGAGGCGAAGGTCAGTCAGCGCTTCCTCGGCCAACTCGGAGTTCCGCAGAAGAACGTGCTCATGGAAGCGCAAGGTCGCACGACTGAACAGTCGATGCGCGGCGTAGCCTCGATCCTACGTGAAAAGCAATTGAAACGAGTTTTGTTGGTGAGCGACCCCTTCCACATGCTGCGGCTCGACATCGTGGCGCGAAGTAACGGGCTAGTCCCTTCGACTTCTCCCACGCGCACGAGCCCGATTTCGCGCAACACGCTGGAGCTCGTGACCTACGTGCTCGCTGAGTCGATCAAGGTACCTTGGACCCTCGTGGAAGCGGGGATCGGGTGGCTGCGGAATCGTGTGGCTCGTTAGGTACCCGCTTTTCACCGCTCTGCTCGCGGTGGCTGGGGTCAGGTCGGGTGCTCAAGAAAACCAGCGCCTCTCGCTGGTGTTCGAACCTGGGCTGCTCACCGCATCGGCCATTTCCGCGCCGGAAGGGGCGACACCGCTGACCGCGTTCTACGTGCGGGCGATGGTAATTGCAGGCGGAGATTCGGCTCGCATTAAAGGACTGCTCGGGGCTAGTGCGCTTCCGTTCGGCTTTCGCGGTTCAGGCGTGCGAAATCAAAACGCGCCGATCGTGTTCGGCGGTGTACAGCTAACGCTTCTTCCCGCACAAAAGACGGGTGGCTGGTTCAGCTTGTACGTACCGTTGTTAGCAGTGTACTCGTACCGCGGCGGCAGAACAGACAACACGCGACTGTACGGAACCGACATAGCCGGCGAGGCGACTGTCATTCTATACGTCGGCAGGAAGTTGTTTGCCGACCTGGGCGCGCCGTGGTCTCGTTTCAGCGCCTTCATCAACATGTTTCAGAACCTCACGCCTAACGCGGACGCGACCTCGGGTGAGCGCGATCGCTTCCGGCCCGACTTCATGTACGGGGTTTCTATCCCGCTGGTCGGATCGCGCTAGCTGTGGAACAGCGTCTGGAAACATTCCGCCTCGACAACGGTCTGCGCGTAACAATTGCGCCAGACCACACCGTTCCTGCCGTCTCGGTGAATCTTTGGTATCACGTCGGCTCGGCGAACGAGCCGGAAGGGCGAACGGGTTTCGCGCACCTTTTCGAGCACATGCTTTTTCAGGGCTCGGAGAATGTGGCTGCGAATGAGCACTTCGAGCTGATCCAGCGCGCAGGCGGCACACTCAATGGGTCGACGTGGCTCGATCGGACCAACTACTACCAAACGGTTCCGGCGAACTATCTCGAGCTGGCGCTTTGGCTCGAAGCGGACAGGATGGGTCGGCTGCTGCCGGCGATGACTCAGGAAAAGCTCGACACGCAGCGCGACGTCGTGAAAAACGAACGCCGCTGGTCTGTCGACAACCAACCGTATGGCACTTGGTGGGAGCGTCTTCCGGCACTCGCCTATCCGGCCGGGCATCCGTTCCACCACTCCCTCATAGGGTCGTTCGAAGATCTGGACGCAGCGACGCTCGATGATGTCCGCGAATTCTTCGCGCTGCACTACACGCCGGACAACGCCGTGCTGTCGATCGTTGGAGACGTCGACCCTAACGAGGCTCGCAGCCTCGTTGCGAAGCACTTCGCAGGAATAACAGCCGGGTCGCGGCGGCCGCCCCTCCCATCGATGGCACTTTCCGAGGCGCTGAGCATGGGCGCGCGCGAAGTTGTGCCAGATTCAGTTGCAGCCGCTCGCCTGTTCGCAGCTTATAGAGTTCCCCCGTTCGGCACGGACGACGGAGTGGTCGCCTCCGTCTTTGGGACATTGTTAGGCAGCCGCCGAGGGAGTGTGCTGCACCAGGCGCTGGTGCGTGGTTCGCAAATGGCCACCGAGGTACGCGCCTTCACGTTCGATCTGCCGATTGCGATGGACCTGCTCATCCTGGATGTGACCGCACATCCGGGCATTGCAGCCGAAGAGCTCGAAGGAGCAGTGGCGCGAGAAGTCGAGCGCGTTGTCGTGCAAGGCGTCGAAGCTGCGTCGGATCTACCACGGGCGATCGCGGTCGCTGAGAACGAGTATGTACTAACTCTCGAGTCATCAGAAGGCCGCGCCGATACTCTGTCGAAGTTTGCGACTTACCTCGGCGACCCACGTCTCGTGTTCGGCTACGCCGATCGGCTGCGCTCAGTCACAGGCGAACGCTTGGACCAGTTCGCGGCGCGCTATCTGAAGCGGCAGGATCAGGTCACTCTGCTGTACGTACCGAATGGCGACAACTCGTTAGGTGCCGCGTGACGGACGTCTCAAGGCCGACTCCGGGACCGCCGCGTGCTTATCGCATGCCACCGTTCACGCGGTCCCTGCTGCCCAATGGCGTCGAAGTGATTATCGCGCCCTTCCATCGGCTTCCAGTGGCGACGATCCGCGTCGTCGTCGATGCTGGGGCGACGCGAGATACTCCAGGCAGAGAGGGTGAGTCGTTTCTCACGGCCAAGAGTCTTGTGGAAGGGACGCGACAACGCAGCGCGGATGAGATCACTGCTGCGATCGAACGACTCGGCGGTGAGTTGGACTCGCAGACGGACTGGAACGACCTGTCGGTGAGTACGACGATCCAGTCTGGCGCGGTGGCTGACGCTCTCAACGTCGTAGGAGAGCTGGTGCGCACGCCAGTGTTTCCTGAAGCAGGCGTGGCGCGCAACCGAAACGAACAACTTTCAGAACGTGAACAAGCGCGACTGGAACCTAGACAACACGCAGACGATGTATTCGCGAGTGTGGTCTATGATCCCAAAGCTCGTTTCGCGCTTCCCGAGGCAGGTGACAGCGCGACGATTCGCACGTTCGATCGGGCCACGGTGCAAGCGTATCACGCCGCCACATTCACGCCAGAGCGCACGTGTGTCATCGTTGTCGGTGCCGTCGATGTCGATGCGACGCTTGCACGCGTGCGTGAATCGTTAGGTGACTGGAGGCCCGGCAACTCTGCGGACAACGGTGCAATTCTAGATCGCGCAGCCGAACACACCGCTATTCACGTGGTCGACCGGTCGGGCGCGTCGCAGACGGAGCTGCGCATTGGCCATGTCGGAATACCGCGACGACATCCGGATTATTTCGCCGTCGTTGTAATGAACAGTATCCTCGGTGGCTTGTTCAGCTCGCGCATCAATTTGAACCTGCGCGAGAAGCACGGCTTCACATATGGCGCGTTCTCAGCGTTCGACTGGCGTGTGCAGTCGGGGCCATTCATGATCTCGACTGCAGTTCAGACAGATGCCACGGCGTCCGCGATTCGCGAAGTACTCGCAGAACTAGATCGCATCCGGCAGTCGCCAGTCAGTGAAGACGAACGCTCGCTGGCAGTGAACTACCTAGCTGGCGTTTTTCCGATTCGCTATGAAACGACGGCGGCGATCGCTTCAGCATTGGCTGCAATGCGAGTGTTCGGCCTGCCGCCAGACTACTTCGAGACGTACCGCGATCGGATTCTCTCGGTCTCGGCGGCTGAAGTGTTGAGCGCGGCGCAGAAGCACCTCAACCCGTCGCGACTGCAAGTCGTCGCGCTTGGTGCAGCGAGTGCGATCGAGCCGACCGTCGCACCGTTGGGCCGCGAAGTACTGCGGGTTGCGTCCACGTAACCTAACGAGGCATGAACAACCCTGCGCGGGTCTCGAGCCGGCGCGTCTACACGGGACGCGTGCTGAACCTGGACATCGATACGGTAAGATTTCCGGATGCCTCGCAAGGTGAGCTCGAGATTATCCGTCACTCGGGCGCGAGCGCAGTGGTGCCACTGCTCGATGATCCATCCCATGCTGATCCGCGTGTCGTGCTGATCCGCCAGTATCGATACGCTGCCGACGGATACGTGTACGAGATTCCCGCTGGCCGCCTCGACAAAGAGGAATCTCCCGACGTGTGTGCACACCGCGAGTTAGAGGAAGAGACCGGATATCGTGCCGCACACATGAAGCCGCTCATCTCAGTCTTCACGACGCCGGGGTTCACGGACGAGCGCATCCACTTATTTCTTGCATGGGGCCTAACGAGTGGCCAAGAGCATCGCGAGCGCGACGAGTTCCTCACGACGCTGACGCTTCCTCTGTCGCAGGTCCTGCAGATGATAGAGCGCAGTGAGATCGACGATGCGAAGACCGTCGTGGCGCTGCTTTACGCAGCCGCGTTCGGACACGATTCGCAGGGGCGCCGTGGCATCTATTAGAGCACATGTCAACAATTAGTGGACAGGTCGCCTATCGAAGTGTCATTAGGAAAGGACGCTGACCAACTGACGAGCTCGCTCTCGGCGGCAGGAGAAGTGCAGTAACCGTAGAGCCTATAAGGGGTTAGCGGCCACGCGTAAAGGCAACCCTTCAGGGCACGTGGCGTGCCTCATAGGGTTGCGGGTTCGATGAGGGTTCTGCACCACGCGGGGCGTCCGTCGAGCCAAGCCTTTATAGGAGCGTATATGAGCGATGTCGCAACTGTTGGGAGCACCGAAGTGCTCTCTGGTGCGGCGATCCGAGGGGAGCTTAAAGCCAAGGACGACGCCGCCCTGGTGACGGCGTATCTCGCTGGCGAAGAGCGGGCCTTCGACGAACTCGTCGCTCGGTATCAGACGCGCCTACTGAACTTCATCTACCGCACGATCGGCGATCGCGAGCGAGGCGAAGATCTCGTGCAGGAAGTGTTCGTGCGAGTGTATCGCCACCTGCATCGGTTCGACCGCTCGAAGAAATTCTCGACGTGGATCTACACCATTGCGTCGAACCTGGCGAAGAACGAGCTACGGAATCGTGCGCGAAACCCGCTCGTGCTATTCCAGGCTATCAAACAGAACTGGCAGGACGATGACAGGCCGGTGCAATTCGAAGACACGGCGTCTCGACCTGACGATCTGTTTAGGAAGCGTCACTTGAGGGAGCTCGTCGAGGAGGCGGTCACCAAGCTGCCGGGTCATCACCGACAGGTCTTCGTTCTTCGTGAGTTGGAGGGGAAGTCGTACGAAGAGATCGCGGAGATCACGGCTTGCAACCTGGGCACGGTGAAGTCGCGGCTCAACCGTGCACGCAACGCTTTCGCGGCGTTGATCGAGCCGCACCTCAAGTAGAGTCCACCTCCCCAGACGACGGTCCGTGACCTGCCTCACCAAAAAAGGCTGGGTCTGACGGAACTGACGTGTGGGGAGTGGGTACCGAGGGGCACCTAAGCGGTTGCCCCAGGATGGACTGTCGCGCCTTCAGAAACAGCCACGTAGCCTTTGTCGATGACACCCTGCCGGGTGTCGAGCACTTGGCTATGGAGGAACACCTAAGGAGCTGCCCCTCCTGCGCCGAGCACGATGCGCGGGTTCGGAGGTCGTTGATGGCAGCGCGAAGTCTTGAACCGATAGTCCCGTCGAGTGAATTCAGCGCA
>Ga0075429_100006175_pt1 | contig 10354 bp, 5 predicted proteins | sample RhiMetdeltSRZDD3_FD_75295 | JGI IMG/M metagenome (GOLD analysis project Ga0075429, IMG submission 75295) | Populus rhizosphere microbial communities from Tennessee, USA - Rhizosphere MetaG P. deltoides SRZDD3 | ecosystem: Host-associated > Plants > Roots > Rhizosphere > Soil | place: USA...
GCGCGGCCCCCAGCCTCTCCAGGATGCCGGGCGAGGCGGCGTCGCCGTAGAGGATCGGCTCGCCGTCCTTCTCGCGGGCATCTCTCACCGTCTCGGCGTTCATCTCGAGCACCAGGTACGGAATTCCGATCTCCTTGAGAACCAGCGCGAGGTTCCTGCCATTGAAACCGTACCCCACGATAACGACATGGTCGGAGACCTTCTCGCCAGGATCCCCGGGCAGCCGCAGGTCCTTGGCCGGACGCCAGAGTCCATGGTCCTCGCCGCGCTGCACCAGGGCCAGGAGCGGCCCGCTGGTTTTCAGCAGAAGGGGCGTCAGCAACATGGTGAGGACGGCCGAGGTGAGGAACACCTGGCTCACGCCATCCGAGATCAACTCGTGGCCGGAGGCAAACCGCATCAGCACGAACGAGAACTCCCCTACCTGCGAAAGGGCCAGCCCCGTCTGCAGCGCAACCGTTGGGCGCTCGCCCCGGGCCACCAGCGCCCCGCCGATCAGGCCCAGCTTCAGGATCATGACCGCGGCGGCGGAGGCCAGGACCGCCACGGGCGAGCTGATCAGAAAAGCCGGATCGAGCAGCATGCCGATGGTGACGAAGAAGAGACTGTTCAGGCTGTCCCGGAACGGCAGCATGTCCGCGAGCGCCTGGTGGCCGAACTCCGACTCGGAGATCACAAGCCCCGCCACGAACGCCCCGAGGGCGAGCGAGAGCCCGAGCGAGGAGGTCACCCAGGCAGTCCCCAGGCAGATGAAGAAGATGCTGATGATGAAGACCTCGCGGCTCCTCAGCGCTGCCAGTCTCGACAGCAGGCGCGGCACGAGCCACAGGGCCACCACGAGCACTCCCGCCACGACCGCCGCCGCCTGCAGCAGCGTGATCGACAAGCCCAGCAGCGCCCTGGCCCCGACTCCCGCCCCGGTGGCGGCGATGCCCGGCCCGGTGGCCGCCAGGTAGGGCGTGAGGAGCATCATGGGAATGACCAGCAGGTCCTGAAAGACGGAGACCCCGACGGTGGCACGCCCGTGGGGTGTGTCGATCTGCCCCCTGTCGGCCAGGGCCGTCAGCGGAATCACCGTGCTGCTCAGCGAGAGCAGGAAGCCGAGGAATATCCCCTGCTGCGGAGTCAATCCCATGAAGCCTGCCGCCAGCGCGCAGAGCGTCGATGTGGCCACCACAGGCGCCAGCGCCCCGACCAGCGCTGTCCTCCAGAGCCGTCGCACCTGGGCGAACGAGAACTCCAGCCCGACCGTGAACAGCAGCAGCATGACGCCCACGTCGGCCAGCAGCTCGATGCGCTCGAGATCGGAGACCAGGCTCAGACCGTGGGGGCCGAGCAGCATGCCCGAGAGGAGAAAGCCTGTGATGGTGGGAAGGCGCAGCCGGTGCAGCAGCAGCACCACGAGGACCGACACGCCGAAGATGATGATCAGGTCGCGGAGGAGATCTAGACCCTGCATCATGCTGGCTACGGCGGCGTCACGGCGCCACGGCGGAGATCACGTCCAGGGCTCTTTCGACCTTGCCGAACGGCGCGGAGACCTGCACGCCTTGCACGAGGTCCCTGACCTGCAGCAGGGTCTCCCGAGCGATCTGGATGCCTTCCTCTTTCGAGGCGCCTTCGGCGCGCTGCTCGGCGCCCCGCATCCGCTCCATGATTTCCGCGGGCACGTGGACCCCAGGGACCTCATTGTTCATGAACTCCGCGTTGCGCAGCGAGGCCAGGGGCCAGATGCCCGCGATGACCGGGATGCGGCAGTGCTCGATACGCTTCAGGAACGTCTTGAGCTGCTCCACGTCGAACACCGGCTGCGTGATCGCGAACTCGGCGCCGGCCTCGACCTTGTATTGGAAGCGCTTCAGCTCGAAATCCAGGTCCACCGCCCCGGGATTCGAGCCGACGCCGATCAGGTACCCGGTGGGCCGGCCGATCGAGTTGCCGCCCAGGTCGTAGCCGTGGTTCAGGCGGGTCACCATGTTGGTCAGGCCAATCGCGTCCACGTCGAACACGGCGGTGGCGTCGGGATAGTCGCCGAGCTTGGGCGGGTCTCCGGTGATGATCAGGATGTTGCGCAAGCCGATCGCGTAGGCGCCCAGCAGGTCCGCCTGCATGCCGAGCAGATTCCTGTCGCGGCAGCAGTAGTGCAGAATCGTCTGGATGCCGATCTCCTTCTCCATCATGAGCGCGAGGAACATCGGCCCCATGCGCGCGGAAGCGCGTGCTCCGTCGGGGATGTTCACGGCGTCCACGCCATGCTCCTTGAGGAACTTCGCCCCGGCGAGAACCTTGCTGGTGTCGATCCCCTTGGGCGGGTTCAGCTCCACCGACGTCACGAACTCCCCCGCGGCGACCTTCGCCGCGAACGGAGACTTCTCCGCCCGCGCGATCGGGCGCACGTCGCTCTTCTTCTCGGAGGGGACGAAGATCTCCACCCGCCGCTGCGCCGGGCGAAGCATGCGGACCGACTTGATGATCGACTTGAGGTGCTCGGGAGTGGTGCCGCAGCACCCGCCGACCAGCTTCGCGCCGGTCTGGATGTAGCGCTTCGCGTAAGTGCCCATGTACTCGGGAGAGCAGAGGTAGATGTTGCGCCCCTCCACGTTGCGGGGAACGCCCGCGTTGGGCTGCGCGATGACCGGGCGCGACGTCGCCTTCACGATCCGCTCCACAGCCGTGAGCATCACGTGCGGTCCGACGCTGCAGTTCACGCCGATCACGTCGGCGCCCCAGTGGTCCAGCTGCCGCGTGAAGACCTCGGGCTCGGTGCCATAGAGGCCGGTGCCGTCCTCCTCCAGGGTCATCTGGGCCACGATGGGAAGGTCGCACACGTCGCGCACGGCCAGCAGCGCCATCCGGACCTCGTTGAGATCCGAGAAGGTCTCGAGCGAGAAGAGGTCGACGCCGCCCTCGACCAGCGCGAGAGCCTGCTCGCGGAACGCGGCCCGAGCTTCCTCCAGCGAGGTGGGGCCCCAGGGCTCAATCTTGATGCCGAGCGGGCCAATCGACCCGGCCACATAGACATCGTCGCCGGCGATCTCCCGCGCCAGGCGCGCTCCCGACCTGTTGATTTCCGCCAGACCCTCTTCGAACCCGTGCGTGCGGAGCTTGAACCTGTTGGCGCCGAACGTGTTGGTCTCCAGCACGTCCACGCCGACCTTGCGGTAGCCCCGATGCACTTCACGCACGAGATCGGGGTTCGACACGTTCAGCTCGTCGAAGCAGCGGTTGATGAAGACACCTCTGTTGTACAGCTCGGTGCCCACCGCGCCGTCGAAGACGACAATGTTGCCTGCGAGATATTCGAGGAAGGGCTTGCGCAAGGTTCCCTCTGCAAGTGGAGGGCGATTATACCGGCGCCTCCGCTGGACTTCAATTCACGGGCCAAGGCAGAATGCCCGTCATGGATTCGATCCACTCCATCGACGGGGCGCGCATCGCGGAGTTTGGAGTCTGGTTCCTGGTTTTTCTCTTCTCCTCGACGCTCCACGAGGCGGCGCATGCGCTCCTCGCGCGTCTGGGCGGGGACGACACGGCGTACGAGGGCGGGCAGGTGTCGCTCAGCCCGCTTCCCCACATCCGGCGCGAGCCGTTCGGCATGATCCTGGTCCCTATCCTGAGCTTCTTCTACATGGGATGGCTCATGGGCTGGGCCAGCACGCCGTACGATCCGGACTGGGCGCGCCGTCATCCGGGGCGGCAGGCCCTCATGTCGGCGGCCGGGCCCGCGGCCAATTTCATCCTCGCCCTTTTGGCCGGGGCCGCGCTGATGTGGCTGATGGCAGCCGGCGTGCTGGTGCCCCCTGAGGCTCTTGCCTATGCCCACCTGGCCGAGCCGGCCCCGCGCTACGGCCCGGACACGCTCTTGAACCCGCTCTCCGCCGTCCTGTCCGTGGGGCTTAGCCTGAACGTGCTTCTGTTCGTCTTGAACCTGATCCCGCTTCCGCCGATGGATGGCAGCGGCGTGCTGCACGGGCTGTTCCCTGGCAGCCTCGGACGGCTTCTCGACTCGCTGCGCGGCAATCCGGCCATGAGCCTGCTGGGCCTGGGCGTCGCCTGGCTGATCTTTCCCCATGTCTTCAGGCCCATCTTCGGAATCGTGCTGACGCTGCTCTACTCGGGGACGTTCGGGCTGTGAAGCCGGGCATGAGCTACGATGGGAGCAGATGACGAATCGAACGAAGGGGAGATGGCTCCCGTTGTCCTTCATCGCGGCGTTTGCGCTCGCGGCGTTCGCGTGGCCGGCCTCCGATTCCAATCCGGCTCCCGAGCGCGTGGCGCAGCCGGGCACCGCGGCGCACGGTCGGGAGATTTATTCGGGCGCAGGCTGCGCCTCCTGCCACGCGAGCTCGTTGAGCCAGGAGGCCAAGAGCCCCCTGATTCTCGCGGGCCATCCTCTCGAGGGCGCTCCATTCCGCGGGACATGGTGGAACGGGAGAATCGCCACCGACGTCGGTGAGGCTTCGGACTTCTGCCTGCGCACGTTCATCGACCCCAAGAGCGAAGGCTTCACCGCCGAGGAGCGCAAGGCCCTCGTCCTCTTCATGCAGGAGCTGGGCTCTGAACGCGGCGTCAGTCCCCTTGCCCTGCTGCGGCGGGACGCCGGCGACGTGGACCTGCGCGCGGGTGATGCGGCCCGGGGCCGCGACTTGTACCAGCGCGCCTGCGTTTCCTGCCACACCGTCGCCGGCCGTGCCGCTGCGGAGGTGGAGCGCGAGCTGATCGGAGACCTCTCGCCGGCCCAGGTCGCCGAGATCATCAGAAAAGGCACCGGCCGGATGCCCTTCTTCCAGGTGGATCGGCTCGATGCTCCCCAGGTGGCCGACATCGCCGCCTACCTGGAGCTGGCGAGGAAATCCCGGTAGGACGCGACCTGCGCGGCGTGCGCGCTCTCCCTCAGAAAGAACCTGAGCAGCAGGAAGGCCTGGCCAGCCGCCAGGGCCAGCAACACTCCCCACAAGGTGCCGCCGCCCCGCTCCACGAGGTTCGACAGTGGCAGGGAAACGGCGAGCGCGATCAGCTGCAACCCGACCGCCATGGCCTCCAGGGATCCTGCCCGCCACGGGTGCAGGACCACGAAGCGCATTCCCGAGGAGAGCGACGCGAGCATCGAACGCTCTCCTTTCACGATGGCATGCACGCGCGCATAGTCGGCGACCAGGGTCACCGCGTCGAAGCAGAGCAGAAACATCATCGACCGGCCCAGGCTGATGGCCAGCCCGACGCGCTCGTCGGCCACCCCCTCCATGAATCGATCCAGGGCCAGGACGAGGTGGTAGTTGAGCATGCGGTGGACCAGCCAGTAGAGCGGCAGCGACAGCGCGAAGAGCCAGGCGAACCGTCCGGCCCAGCGGCGGCACGACGTCATGAACCGATCCATCGGCAGCCCGCCCAGCGTGTCGTGGTAGGCCTGCAGCAGACCGCCGGCGAAAAAGCAGCCCAGCAGCGCCGACAGCAGTGCGGCCGCTCCCGCCGCGTCGAGCACCGCGGAGATGGCGTCGGCGCGGGAGGTGGTCACGTCGAGCCACCAGGACGTGTCGAACCGTCGGGCCAGACCCGCGGCCTCAGGGTTGCGGGACAATGTCTCGTCCAGGGGGCGCAGGAGCGGCGAGACGGCGCAGGCGGCCAGGGCCAGGTTGGCTGCCAGCAACCATCCGAGCAGCCGCGCGTTGGCGGCCGCGGCGCGGAACCCCTTCAGCGCCGTCCTCACGAGAGCCCCGAGTAGAAGTAGAGGACGTGCTGCGTCCAGCGCAGCAGCCGGCACCACCAGGTCACCGCCGCGAGCGGCCGGCTCTCGGACGCCCGGCTGTTGTTGGCGCGGTTGATGTCGAGGTCCATCTTCGAGTCGGGATCGATCCGGACGCTCGCCGGCTTCGGGCCGCTCTCCAGCAGGCGCGTCCAGCGATACTCACCGTCCCAATCCCGCCGCACGGGCGCGCGCCCGTCATACAACAATTCGATTTCCTGCGGCCAGCGGAACTCGCCCTTTCTGGCGATCAGGACCTTCTGCAGCGCGCCTTCGGAATTGTCCTGCTCGGTCCGTGGTCGTTCCGCGGGCTCCGCCGGCTCGCCGCGTTGTGCTCCGGGCTCGACGCTTCCGAAGTATCCACGCCCGGGCGTGGGCATCTCGGACGACAGGTCCGCCACGGCGTAATCCATGACACCGCTGCTGAACACGGCCTGCTCGAAGAAGCGACCCAGGTCGCGGCCGGTCGTCTCGCGCACCGTGGCGATGAAGTCGCGCATCGCTGGATGACGGAACCGATACCGTTGAAAGTAGGCACGCATCGTCCTGAGCATCTGGTCCTCACCCAGGATTCCCTCCAGGGTGCTGAGCATCAACGCCGTGCGTGCGTAGCTGTTCAGGCCGTACGACTCGGTGTCGACGTACTCCCAGGAGCGCCGCGCCAGATCGTCGGCCAGGGGCGCCCTCAGGTATCGCCGGCGCCACGAGGTCACCTCGTCGATCCGGGCGCCTCTCATGTAGGTCAGCGGGGCCAGGTCGCGCACCGCATTGAGCGTGAGATCGTCGGATGGGCCGAAGGGACGCAGCCAGACCAGATCCATCAACCATGCCGCGGCCCCGGAGGGCGCCGCCTTGCGCGTCAGCGCGTCGGGGCGCCGGGGAATTTCCAACAGGGGCGCGGCCATGTACGGGACTCCCGCCGCGAGCTCGACCGTCTCTCCATTGTCGCCGTAGGCCCGCTGCAGCACGCGTCCGGTCGAATACGAGTTGAAGCCTTCATCGAGGAACGCCTCTTCCGCCTCGTTGCTGGCCACCATCCCGTACCAGTACTGGTGGCCGAACTCGTGGATGGTGACGCTCTCGGGCGACAGCCGGCTCTTCGGAGCGACGAAGCTCGCGCCGGCGGTGATGAAGGTCGGATACTCCATGCCGCCAGCGCCGCTGGCGCCGAACGCCGGGTCCACCACGGTGAGAGTCTGGTAGGGATACCGCCCATACCAGTAGCCGAAGTACCGCAGCGCGTGGAACGCTGCCGCGAAATGCCGGTCGATGAGCGCGCGATGCTCCGGGTGGATCAGCAGCGTGACCTCGACATCGGACAATCGGATCTCCTCCGAGTCGGCCGGGATGCCCAGCGCGCGGGCCATGCGCCGCTCCTCGGCCGGGTCGCGCTGTTCCTCTGCACGAAACCACCGGACCACTTTCAGGTAACGGGAATCCGCGGTCCAGGCGAAATCGTGCACGTCGTCCTGCACGAACCGGTAGGTCACCGCGTCCGGCGACGACACCGGCTCGCCCGCAGGCGCGCCCGTCGCCCCGACCACGAAGCCCGATGGCACCGTGATGCTGACGTCGTAGGAGCCGAAATCGGCGAAGAACTCGCTGTGGTTATGGAACTGGTGGCAATTCCAGCCGTCCTCCTGCAGCACGCCCAGCTTCGGGAACCACTGGCCGACGAGGTGGAAGGTGCCCTTGTATCCCGTGCGGGCGAAGACCCGCGGCAGCCTTGCGGTGAATTCGATGTCCAGGGCGATGCCGCCGCCCGGACCCACGGGATCCGCCATGGGAACCAAGGGGACTCTCAACACCGTCTCGTCGTCCGCATTCCCGTCGTCGGGCCGGACGAACTCGGCGCCGGCCAGCAGATCCGTGCCGTCCTCCAGCCGCATGGAGGTGATGTCGATGTAGCCCCACCCCCCTTCCCGCATCCTGCTGCTGCGGTGCACGCCCCCTGATTCCTTCATGAAGGTGGTGCGATCGTTCTTGAAGGCGTTGAGGTAGAGATGAAGCCGAAGCTCGGTGGCGGCGTGCGAGGTGTCGTTCCGCCAGGTGACATGCTGGCGCCCGGAGAGCAGGTGACGTACGGGATCGAGCCGGACCTGGATGTCGTACGAGGCAACGCGCCGGCTGAGGGGCCCCACCTGCGTCGCGGCGTCGGACGCCCCCGCGGGCTCGAACACGGCGGGACAAAACATCGCCAGCGCCGCGGCGGCGTGCAGGGCGCGACGCAGGAGACTGACCCGGGGAGCTGAACTGGCGGCAACCGCCGCGGCATGATCCATCGAACGGCCCTCGGCTCGCGCAGTCCGACAAGGGTCGCCTTATACCACAAGTCGCGGACGTCCGGGTTGATTTCCTTCGAACTCACGCTCTGCTATGCTCGCTGCCAATGTACTTGCCGCTCGTGCAACAGCCAGCCCGAAAACCCGTCCCCGTGAAGTGAATCGCATGCTCTGCATCAAGTGCCTGACACCCAATCCCGAGACCAGCAGGTTCTGCAGCGAATGCGGCGAGCCGTTCCACACGGCCTCGGATCACGCCCCGACGCAGGGCGGGGCGCCCACCGCCGCGGGGCCGCAGAGCGTGACGAGCGCCGGCACCGTCGAGTCGATGCGCCCGACGCGAGGCTCGATGGCGGCCACCTCGGCGGGCTCGGGGGCCAGCCTGCCCGGGCTTCGCTTGGGCATCCTGCCGCCCGGCTTCTTGCTGGGTGATCGGTACGAGATCGAGCAACCGCTCGGGATGGGCGGCATGGGCATGGTGTACCGCGCGCGGGACCTGCACCTGGAAGTTCCGGTCGCGCTCAAGATGATCCGCGCCGAGTTCGCCGACAACGAGCGCATCCTGGAGCGATTCAAGAAGGAAATCACCATCGCAAGGCAGGTCACGCACCGCAACGTCACGCGGATCTACGACATGGGAGAGAGCGACGGGCTGCGGTACATCTCGATGGAATACGTCGAGGGGCAGGATCTCTCCCACATCGTCCGGGACAAGGGTCCCGTCTCCGTGGAGAAATCGATCTCGATCCTGCGGCAGGTGTGCGCAGCGCTCAAGGAGGCGCACTCGGTCGGGGTCGTCCACCGAGATCTGAAGCCGCAGAACGTCATGCTGGACGCGAACGGCAGCGTCCACGTGATGGACTTCGGCATCGCCATGCAGGCCGATGCCCGCGGCATGACCCGCACAGGCGCCCTGATCGGCACTCCCGAATACATGTCGCCTGAGCAGGCCGAGGGGCGCAAGGTGGATCTGCGCTCCGACATCTACTCACTCGGCGTGCTCATGTACGAGATTCTCACCGGCGACACCCCGTTCCAGGGAGGCACACCCTGGGAGGTCATCAAGAAGCAGATCGAAGAGCGGGCGCATTCGATCCGCAGGACAAGGCCAGAGGTCCCGGAGTGGCTCGACACGCTGGTGCTGAAATGCCTGGAGAAGGACCCCGCCCTGCGCTACCAGTCGGTCGGCGAGATCACCGCTGACATCGACCGCCAGGAGGCCCACCTCTCGGCGCGACACTACCTGCCGTCACGCCGGCTCACCACGCTGGTCGGAGGCGCGGTGGTGCTGGTGGCGCTGGCCGTCGGGATCACGATGTTCCTGCGACCCCGGGTGCCGGTGGCCGGAACCGGCGGCCGGCGATCGGTCGCCATCCTCCCCTTCGAGAACCAGACCGGGCGGGCCGACCTCGACTGGCTCAAGACGGGGCTGGCCGACAACCTGACCACCGACCTGGGCGAATCGAAGTACTTCCGGGTGCTGTCGCGCGAGCGTCTCAACCAGATCTTTCACGAGATCGGCCTGACTCAGGGCGCCGTCATGGACTCGAGCAAGATGAAGAAGCTCGCCGATTTCGGAGCCGTCGAGGCCGTGGTCACGGGCTCGTTTCTCAGCCAGGGCGATCGGATTCGCGTGAACCTGCAGCTGCAGGATCCGGTCACCGGCGAAATCCTGAAGAGCAAACCGCTGCGAGGCAAGGAAAGCGAAGTGCTCGGCATGATCGACGCTCTGACCACCGCCACCAAGGAGATGTTCGAGCTGACGCCGGAGCGCGTGGCGGGCGATTCCGACCTGTCGATTGCCACCGCCAGGACCTCGTCGGTCCAGGCAGCCAGCCTCTTCCAGAAGGGAGTCGACCTTCTGTACCAGGGCCAGAACCTCGACGCTCTCGAGCCGCTGCGGCAGGCCGTGAGCGCGGACGACGCGTACGCGATGGCGCATGCCAGGCTGGCCGAAACCTACATGAGAATCGGACATGACAGGGAGGCCGTCGAAGCGATCCAGCGTGCGATGGAGCGCATGACGAGCCACGCGGAGTCGATCCCGCAGGCCGACAGAACGTTCATCCGTGCTCTCCATGGCCGCATCAATCACCAGCCGGAGGAGTCGATCAAGGCGTACGAGGAGATGCTGCAGGCCGATCCTGACGACCCGTTCGTGGCCTATCACATCGGAGAGGTCCACGAGGAGACCGGCAGCTTCGCCGAGGCGGAAAAACGGTACCGGGAATCGGTCACGCACGACCCTCGGAACCCGGTGCTGAGATTCACGCTGGGCCGCGTCATGATCAGGGGCGGCAAGCAGGAGGCGGCGCTGCCAGAGCTGGAG
>Ga0075429_100006176_pt1 | contig 10354 bp, 8 predicted proteins | sample RhiMetdeltSRZDD3_FD_75295 | JGI IMG/M metagenome (GOLD analysis project Ga0075429, IMG submission 75295) | Populus rhizosphere microbial communities from Tennessee, USA - Rhizosphere MetaG P. deltoides SRZDD3 | ecosystem: Host-associated > Plants > Roots > Rhizosphere > Soil | place: USA...
GGAGCCGTAGCTCATGTCCTCTCTCAGCGTGAACGTGCCCGACTTCAGGTCGCTGGCGCCGCCCGACAGCTTCACGCGCAGGCGGAAGAAGAAGGGCGAGTCGATCACGCCCTTGCTGTTGAGCAGGTCGCCGATCTCCGGGACGCTCGCGCCGCGCGGGACCTGGACGACGACGCGACCGCTCCCCTCCCCCTTGCCGGGCTGGTAGATCGACCACAGGAACCACGCAGCGAGGACGATCGCCGCGAGCGCCAGGATCGCGACCGCGCGGCGGCCCCAGTGGGCGCCGCCTGCGCCGGCCGGCTTGGCGGCGCGGCCGCGGGGTATCACCGGCGGGCGCCGGTGCCGAGCTACCCGTCTCGTCCCGAGCGGGACCTCGTGCTCGTCGGTCGCCGGCGCCGGCGCGTCGGCGGGCTCCGGCTCGGGCGCCGCGGGCGCCGCCACCGCCGTCCGCTCCCCGGTCCACTGGGAGGAGACCTCGAACACCTGCGTCGGCTGCGGCTCGGGCGCCGGCGGCAAAGGGCTGCCAGCGCGCGCTGCGCGGCGGCGCTCGCGCTCCAGGCGGGCGGCCTCGCGTTCCTGCGGCGTGCGCTCGCTCACCCGCTCACCTCGGCCCCGTGGCGGGCAAGCCAGTCCTCGAGCAGGACGGCCGCGGCGCGCGAGTCCTCCGAGGCGGTCGTGCCGCCAGCCCGCTGCGCGATCGCGGTCGTGAAGCGCTCGTCGTAGAGCGAGACGGGCACGTTGGGACCGAGCCGCTCGGCGAGCTGGTCGGCGAACGCGCGCGCCTCGCGCGTCTGGTCAGTGTCCTCGCCAGACAAGCCCAATGGCAGCCCGACGACCACACGGCCGACCTCGCGGTCGCGGATGACGGTGAGCAGGTGGGCGAAGCCGCGGCGGGTGGTGGGCCGTGCGACGGCGTCGAGCGGCGTCGCCAACGTTCCGGTCGGATCGCTCACCGCCACGCCGCAGCGCGCAAACCCATAGTCCAAGGCCAGCACGCGCATCAGCCTGCGAGGGCGGCCTCGATCGCCGCGCGGGCGGCGGCGATCGCCTCCGGCAGCTTGTCAGGGTCGCGGCCTCCCGCGCGCGCCATCGTGTCGCGGCCGCCCCCGCCGCCGCCCGTCACCTCGGCCGCGACTCTGACGATCGCGCCCGCCTTCACCCCGCGCTCGACCAAGGCGGGCGCGACCGTCGCGACGAGGTGCACCTTGCCATCGGCGACCGCGCCGAGCACGACGGCGCTGTCGCCCAGCTTGGCCTTCAGCTTGTCGGCGAGATCGGGCAGCGCCTTGGGATCCGAGACGTCTACGACCGCAGCGAGGAGGGAGGCGCCGCCGGCCTCGCTGGCCGAGGCAAGCAGCGCGTCGATGTCGACGGAGCCGTTCGCCCCTCCCCCCCTCGATGCCGCTTTTTCGAGCTCCTTCACACGCGCCCGCAACGCCTGTACCGCGTTCGGCACCTGGTCAGGCACCGCCCGCAGCTCCGTCGCGAGCGACCGCAGCACGTCGTCATGCGACCGCACGAGCTCCACCGCCGCCGGCCCCGTCAGCGCCTCGATGCGGCGCACGTTCGCAGCGCTCGATGTCTCGCTCACGATCCGGAACAGGCCGATCTCCGCCGTCGAGCGCACGTGCGTGCCGCCGCACAGCTCGCGCGAAAACGAGCCGTCGCCGACCTCGACCATCCGCACGACGTCGCCGTACTTCTCGCCGAACAGCGCCATCGCGCCGCGCGCCTTCGCCTCGTCGAGCGTGGTCGTCAAAGCCCGCACCGGGTGGTTCTCGAGGATCCACTCGTTCACGTCGTCCTCGACCGCGCTCAGCTCCTCCTGCGTCAGCGCGCTGCCGTGCGTGAAGTCGAAGCGCAGCTTGTCCGGCTGCACCGCCGAGCCGGCCTGGCGCACGTGCGTGCCGAGGCGCCGGCGCAGCGCCGCGTGCAGCAGATGCGTCGCGGTGTGGTTGCACTGCGTCGCGTGACGGGCAAGCCGGTTGACGTGCGCCCGGATCGGCTCACCCACCTTCAGCTCCCCGAGCTCCGGGACGAGCACCAGCACTTGATCGTCGCCGAGGCGCACGACCTGCTCCACGCGTGCGTAGCAGTCGCCGTCCGCGCACTCGACCGCCCCCATGTCGGAGATCTGCCCTCCGCCAGCCGCATAGAACGGCGACTCCACCAGCTTCGCGAGCACGCGATCCCCGTCGCGCTCAAGCGCGCCGACAGTCGTGGTCTGGCAGGTCGTCTCGTAGCCCGTGAACTCGGTCATGAAGCCCGACGCCTTCGCCAGCTCCCGCGCACGCGCCCGCAGGGCGTCCGCATCCGCGCCGGCGCCGCCGCGCGCGCCACCAGCGCGTGCCCGTGCCCGCTGCTCGTCCATCAGCCGTTCGAAGCCGGGCTCGTCGACGCCGAGGTCGTGCTCGGCGGCGATCTCCTTCGTGAGGTCGATCGGGAAGCCGTACGTGTCGTGCAGCTGGAAGACGTCGTCCGCGCCGAGGCCCTCCTCGCCCTGCTCCTGCGCGCGCGCGATCAGCTCGTCGAGCAGCTTCGTGCCCTGCTCGAGCGTTCTGCCGAACGACTCCTCCTCGGCGGCCAGCCACTTGTGGATCGCGTCGCGCTGCTCGCGCAGCTCCGCGTACGCGCCGCCCATCGTCTCCTCGACGACCTCCGCGAAGCGCGGCAGGAAGCCGGGCGCGAAGCCGAGCGCGCGGCCGTGCTGGATCGCACGGCGCATGACGCGGCGCAGGATGTAGCCGCGATCCTCGTTGCTCGGCACGACGCCGTCGGCGACGAGGAACGTCATCGCGCGCGTGTGGTCCGCGAGGATCCGCAGCGAGCGCGTCATCGGGAAGTCCTGGCCGTATCTGACGCCGCCGAGCTGCTCGCCGAGCTCGATCAGCGGCTGGAACTGATCGGTCTCGAAGACCGACTCCTTCCCCTGCACGATCGCCGCGAGGCGGTTGAGGCCGAGGCCCGTGTCGATGTTCGACGCCGGCAGCGGCACGAGCGTGTTCGGCGGATCCTGGTTGAACTGCATGAAGACGAGGTTCCAGAACTCGAGGAAGCGCTCGTTCTCGCCGCCGGGGAGGTCGTCGGCTCTGCCGAACGACAGGCCGCGGTCGAGGTACAGCTCACTGCACGGTCCGCACGGCCCGGTTGGCCCCGCCTGCCAGAAGTTCTCCGAGCGCGGGCACTCGACGATCCGCTCGCGCGGCACGCCGATCGCCTGCCACAGCTGGATCGCCTCCTCGTCGGGCCCGAGGCCCAGCTCCTCGTCGCCGCCGAAGACGGTGACCCAGACGTCATCGGGCTTGAAGCCGAAGCCCTGCGTGGAGAGCTCCCAAGCCGCCTCGATTGCGCCCTGCTTGAAGTAGTCGCCGATCGAGAAGTTGCCGAGCATCTCGAACAGCGTCAGGTGACGGTGCGTGTTGCCGACGTTGTCGATGTCGGTCGTGCGGAAGCACTTCTGGCAGCTCGTCAAGCGCGGGTGCGGCGGCTGCTCGAGCCCGAGGAAGTAGGGCTTCAGCGGGTGCATGCCCGCGGTCGTGAGCAGCACCGACGGGTCGAAGTCGGCCGGCACGAGCGACGCGGACGGACGCCGCCGATGGTCGCGTTGCTCGAAGAACGACAGGTACGTCTCGCGGATCTCGTCCGAGGTCATCGTCATGAGTCTGCGCAGTGTAGAGGCGGGATCGTTACGGTCGTGCGTCGCATGAGCGGCGTCTCACCTAACCCGGCCACGCACACGCTGTCCGGCGCGCCGGCGCGCTTTCCCGGCGGCCTGCGCGAGGTCGCGCCGCGCACCTGGGCGTGGCTGCAGCCCAACGGCGGGCTCGGCGAGTCGAACGCAGGGTTGGTCGTCGGCGACGACGCGTCGTTGCTGATCGACACGCTGTGGGACGAGCGGTTGACGCGGCGGATGCTCGACGCGATGGCGCCGCTGCTGGTGGATGCGCCGCTGCGGCGCGCGTTCATCACCCACCCCGACGGCGACCACTGGTGGGGCAACTCGGGCCTGCCGGCCGAGGCGGAGGTGGTCGCGACGGCGGCGTGCGACCACGCGATGCGCATGGAGGCGCTCCCGCGCGTGCTCGACGGGTTGACGCGAACCGCCGGGCTCGCGCGCCGCATCCCGCGGAAGGTCGGCGCCGTCGCCCACTACGGCCACGCGCAGCTCGCGCCGTTCGCATGGCGCGACGTGCGCCTGCGGCATGCGGACCGAACGATCGACGGCGGCACGACGCTCGACGCCGGCGGCCGCGCAGCGCGCGTGCTCGACCTCGGCCCGACGCATAGCGCAGCCGACGCGGTCGTGCACCTGCCCGACGTCGGCGTCGTGTTCGCCGGCGACCTGCTGTTCATCGGCGTGACGCCGATCATGTGGCACGGGCCGATCGAGACGTGGCTGAGCGCGCTCGACGCCCTGGTGGCACTCGACGCGGGCGTCTACGTCCCAGGCCACGGGCCGCCCTGCGGCCGCGCCGAGATCGAGCAGCTGGCCGACTACTGGCGCTGGCTGCGGGACGGCGTGCGCGAGCAGCGGGCCGCCGGGCGCTCGCCAGGCGAGGCCGCGCGCGAGCTGCTGCGCTCCCCCGAGCACGCGCGCTGGGCGCGCTGGCAGAACCCCGAGCGGATCGTCGTGAGCGTCGCGACGGCGTACCGCAACCTCGACGGCGCCTCGGTCGAGCTCAGCCCGCCGGCACGGGCGCGGCTGCTCGTGCAGATGTGGGCGCTGGGGGCAGAGCTGGCGGCGAGTCAGTCGTGATCGTGCCCCAGCCGACGATGCAGTCGCCGTCCATCAGACACGCCATCTGCCCAGGCGCCGCCCCGTCGACCGGCTCGGCCAGCTCGATCTCCAGCGCACGGTGGACGCCCGCGGCCAGCGTGTCGGCATCGCGCAGGCGGGCCGGCAGCGGCTTTGCGCGGTAGCGCAGCTTCACGCGGTCCACGTGCGCGCCCGCGCGGAACAGGCGCGTCCCACGCACCTGCACCCGCATCGTCTCCAGCTCCGCCCTCGTGCCGACCGTCACGCGGTTCGTCCGCGCGTCGACCCCGAGCACGAACAGCGGTTGGTTGTTCGCGAGCCCGAGACCTCTGCGCTGACCGACCGTGAAGCCGTGGTGGCCGCGGTGGCGACCGATGACGTTGCCGGCACTGTCCACGATCTCGCCGAGCCGCTCGCGGATCCCGCCGTGCTTGGCGAGGAACGCGGCGCGCGTCGTGCCGGCGAGGAAGCAGAGATCCTGCGAGTCGGCCTTGCTCGCGACCGGCAGCTGCGCCTCGGCGGCGAGCCGCCGCGCCTCCGGCTTCGTGATCGAGCCGAGCGGGAAGCGCATGCGCTTGAGCGAGTCCGGCTGGAGCGCGGCGAGCATGTACGTCTGGTCCTTCCACGCGTCGGCGGCCGCGGCGAGCAGCGGGCCGTCGGGGTGATCGGCCTCGACGACGCGGGCGTAGTGGCCGGTTGCGAGCGTGCGCGCTCCGAGCCGGTCCGCGAGGTCGAGCATCGCGTCGAGGCGAACGTTGCCGTTGCAGCGGATGCACGGGTTCGGCGTGAGGCCCGCTCTCCAGTCGGCGAGGAACGGGTCGACGACGCCGGCGCGGAACTGCTCGCGCAGGTCGAGCGTGAAGTGCGGCAGGCCCATGCGGTGCGCGAGCCCGCGCGCAAGCCGCACGGCAGAGGCGGAACAGCACGAGCGCTCGGCGTCGTTCGCCTCGTCGGCCCACAGCTCCAGGGTGACGGCGACGACGTCGCCTGCCGCGGCGCCGCGCGCGCACAGCAGCGCCGCGACCGCGCTGTCGACGCCGCCGGACATCGCCACGAGCGTGCGCTCGCCGTCGGTCGGCGGCGAGAGGCGCGCCCGCTCAAACGCGACTGTCCCGAGCGCGCGCGCAAGCGCGTCCGCCACCAGCTCAGCCGCGTGGAACTTGCCCGGCGAGAGCCCACCGAGCTCCTCCGCCACCTCGTGCGCGCCGATCCGCGCGACGTCGAGCAGCGGCATGCCGACGACGCGGTCGACGACGGCACTGGCGGCGGCGAGGGTCGCCCCGCAGGCGTCGGCCTCCCAACCGGCGTCGGCAATGAGGCTGCCGGTCGCGTCGAGCGTCAGGCCGAAGCGGATCACGTCGCCGCACGCTCTCGTGCCGGCAACGCCGCTCGCTCCCTCCCCCCGCACCTTCCCCCGGCCCCGCGGCGAGCTCAGATGGTGCTCGAACAGCTCGGAGTCCACACGCGCGAGTCTAGACCGGTCACGCCCGCCGTTCAGCGGGTGCGCAGCAATCGCCGGCGCGCCGCCGCGTCGAGCGGGTCGACGCGTCTGATCCCACGCACGCCGTCGAAGCCTCTATCAGCGGTCACGATCGAGTCGATCTCATGATCGAGGCAGGTGCCGACATGAATGCGGTCGTTGGTGCCCAGTCGCCTCGCGTTGTGTCCGAGCGCGATCGCGAACGCTCGATCTGTTACCGGCAGCAGTGGCGAGAAGAGCTCGTATGCGTCCTCGGCGATCGTCCCCAGATCACCGGCGCGCTTCGACTGCTGGAGGTGCCACACCTCCTCGAGCACGGCGACGGACGTGCGCCCGTCGGCCCCGTCGGCGATCGCATAGAGCACCTCGAGGCATGCGTCGCGATGCTCCGACACTCCGACCGCGGCGTAGACCAGGACGTTTGCGTCGACGAAGAACGTCACGCGCGCCGGATGTGTCGCAGGAGCTCGTCCGCCTCAGCCTCGCGTTCCTCCTCGACGATGCGATTGATCTCCTCGGGAGAGAGCGACCGACCCCGCAGCGCGCGAATCCGATCCACTGCGGCGCGACGATCCTGGGGCGTCGCGCCGCCGAGCTGCGCCTCGACCGCATCGCGGATGACGCTGCCCACCGAGGTACCCCGGCGCCTCGCCTCCTGCTCCAGCCGGCGGCGCTGATCGGTCGAGACGAGGATCTGCAGGCGCTCCTTCAGCATGTGTAGAGCATACACATCATGACCGAGCACTGAAGCGGCGCGCTGTGGGCAGGGTCTCGAATATGGTGCGCCGCCTCACCGCACGACCGAGGGAGGCCGTTCGATGCGACACCGCTGCGCCCGCCTGGCGAGCATCGTGATCTGCGCCACTGCGCTCGCCGCGTCCGCGGCCGAAGGCGAGACGCTGACGTACACGACCCCCGGGACGACGGAGGTGACGCTGCCGACCGGCGTCGCGAGAGTCCACGTCGTCGCGGTCGGCGGGCGCGGAGGCGGTGCGCTGGGCGGCTTCGGCGCGGTCGTGAGCGGCGACGTCAGCATCGTCTCCCCCGACTTTCCCGAGACGTCGCCGAGACTCCTGATCGAGGTCGCCGGCAACGGCGGGATCGGAATCGGCGGCGTCAACCACGGAGGCGAAGCCGGTGCCCCAGGGTTCCCCATCCTCGCCGGGGGCGGCGGTGGCTCTTCGGCGTTGTTCTCCTTGACCCAGATCAACGGCGCCCCCGCGTACCTCGCGAAGATCGAGGCGGGCGGCGGCGGGGGCGCCGGAGCACCTAGCCTGTTCGGCGCCGGAGGAGCCGGCGGGTCCGCGGGAGCAGCCGGAAGCGCGGGCACGTCGACCCCGGACCTGACCGCCGCGGGCGGCGGCGAAGCTGGAGCGCGCAGAGGCTCCGGGGGTGGTGTCGGCAGCAACTCGAGCGACATCGAATGCGAAGGCGGCGAAGCTGGCGAAGACGGCGCATTGAGCGACGGCGGCGCCGGCGGCTTGAGCGCGGACGCATCCGGCCACGGCGACGGAGGAGGCGGTGGAGGCGGCCGCCGCGGGGGCGGGGGCGGAGGCGCAGGCGCCTTCTGCAGCGACGACTCCGGCACCTCCGGCGGCGGCGGTGGCGGCGGCTCCAGCGCCGTGCCAATCGGTGGCTCGCTCGCGATCGACACGACCGGCCAGCCGTATGTTCAGATCACCTACGAGCTCGAGGAGCCGACGGTGACGATCACGGCGCCCGCCATCGGGACGACCTATGAGCAGAGCCGTTCGATCCAGGCGTCGTATGCGTGCGCGCCGCCGGCCGCGCTCCCGCAGGACAGAATCGCCTCCTGCATGGGAACGACCGCCTCGGGAGCGCTCATCGACACCAGAAGGCTCGGCTACCACGTGTTCAGCGCGACGGCGACCGACGTCTACGGCCTGACCACGACGCAGACGATCAACTACTTGGTCGCCGACCTGACAAGACCGCAGATCAGACGTCTGCGAATCGAGCCGAGAACGATCGGCACGACGGACGCCCATGACTACGCGATGGTCCGCTTCAGGCTCTCGGAGCCAGCCCGGGTGCGTGTCGCGGTCCACCGGGTGCGCGGCGGGAAGGGGCACGCCGCCCGTGCGCGCGCGTGGATCGTGCGGGGCAGAGCCGGCCTGAACAGCTTCAGACTGCGGGCGCGGATCGGGAGACGGACGCTCAGACCGGGCGCGTACCGCTTGACGCTCGTCGCGACCGATCCATCCGGCAACCGCTCCAAACCGGTCGAGCGGCGCTTCACGATCGTCGGCTGACCGGCTGCGCCTACGGCTTCGCCTTGAGCGCGTCGGCGAGGCGCTGCTCGATCTCGACGCGGTCGGCTGCGCCGACGATCGTCGTCGCGCGGCGTTGCGGGTCGACGATCACGACGGTCGGCGCGACGGTGACCGCGACGCTCTTTGTGATGAAGCCGTAGTCCGACAGGTCGGCGAGCGGGACCGAGAGCGTGAACGCGCGTCCGCCGAAGCGGGACACGTGCAGCAGCTCACGGTCGACCGCGCGCGAGTCCGCGGTGGCCGAGTCGACGAACGCGATCGCGATCGCCTTGTGCATCCGCAGCGCGGCGCGCACGGAGGCGACCGGGCCGTGGGTGTGGATCGGCTTCGTCGAGATGCGAACGCTGCCGCGGTCGGCTGCTCTCGCGGCGCCGGTGCCTTCGCTCGCGCCCGCGCCGCCGGCCTGCTCGGCAGGGGCGGCCGTGTCGCCGTTCGCCGTCGTAACCGCCTCATCGGCCTTGTCGATCGCGCGCGTCAACCCCTCGGTGCCGGGCGCCGCGCCCGAGCTGGACGGCTGTGCGGCCGGGGCCGGGGCCGGCGCCTCGCCGCCGCTCTGGGGCTTCGGCCGCAGCGCTACGAACCAGACCGCGAGGAACAGCAGCGTCGCGGCCAGCGCGATCTGCATCGGACGGGAGACCTGGGACATTTCCCCCTATTCGGCAGAAAGCGTGTGCAGCGTTAGCGCTGCGGCTGCGGGGGGACCTGGATCCCCAGCTCTCTCAGCTGGCGTGCGTCGACGGACGCGGGCGCGCCGGTCAGCGGATCGGCGCCGGTCGCGCTCTTCGGGAAGGCGATCGCGTCGCGAATCGAGTCGCGGCCGGCGAGCAGCATGACGATGCGGTCGATCCCCATCGCGATGCCGCCGTGCGGCGGCGCGCCGTAGCGCAGCGCGTCGAGCAGGAAGCCGAAGCGTTCGTTCGCCTCCTCGGCGTCGATGCCGGCATGGGCCAGCACGCGCTCGAGCACCTCGGGGCGACTCGTGCGGATCGAGCCTCCCCCGATCTCGTTGCCGTCGAGCACGAGGTCGTACGCGCGCGAGCGCAAGGCGCCGGGATCGCCTTCGAGATCCCCTCGCGGCGCGGTGAAGAGATGGTGCAGCGCATCCCAGCGGCCCTCGTCGCCCTGCTCGAACATCGGGAAGTCGACGATCCAGAGGACGTCGTGGGCGTCGTCGGGCACGAGTTCGAAGCGCCTCGCCAGCTCCAGCCGCAGCGTGCCAAGCACGGCGCAGACGACCTTCGGCGCATCGGCCGAGATCAACAGCAGGTCGCCGGGCTTGCCGCCCAGGCGCGTCGTCACGCCCGCGATCTCCTCCTCAGAGAGGAACTTCGCGATCGGCGAGCGCCACGTGCCGTCGTCCTCCACGAACGCCCACACGAGCCCCTTCGCGCCGTACGTTCTCGCCAGCTCGGTGAGCTCGTCGAGGTCTCTGCGCGCCAGCTCGCGCGCGCCCGCGTTGATGCCGCGCACGACGCCGCCGGCCTCCAGCGCACCGCTGAACACCTTGAACTCCGAGGACGCCAAAGCGTCCCCCACATCGGCGATCTCCATGCCGAAGCGCGTGTCGGGACGGTCGATCCCGTAGCGCGCCATCGCCTCGTCATAGGCCATGCGACGCCACGGCGGCGGGGGCACGTCGAAGCCGGCGACGTCGAAGACCGCCTGCATGACCGCCTCCATCGTCTCGATCACGTCGTCCTCGTCGACGAACGACAGCTCGAGGTCGAGCTGGCTGAACTCCGGCTGGCGATCGGCGCGCGTGTCCTCGTCGCGGAAGCAGCGGGCGATCTGGTAGTAGCGCTCGAAGCCGGCCATCATCAG
>Ga0075429_100006177_pt1 | contig 10353 bp, 10 predicted proteins | sample RhiMetdeltSRZDD3_FD_75295 | JGI IMG/M metagenome (GOLD analysis project Ga0075429, IMG submission 75295) | Populus rhizosphere microbial communities from Tennessee, USA - Rhizosphere MetaG P. deltoides SRZDD3 | ecosystem: Host-associated > Plants > Roots > Rhizosphere > Soil | place: USA...
GGCGTCGCGCGCCTGCTGCTCGCCGCGGAACGCGACCAGAGCGTGCCCGACCGGCTTGAACGCGCCCATCGATTGGGGCAGATCGGCCTTGGTCATTCGCTTGACGGTCATCGACGTCCTCCTGCCGGGCGGGGTTGCGACTTCCCGGACACGACACGCCAGCAAGGCAGATGCCCGTGGCGCTCAGCGCACGCAGCCGCGCGCCTCGATCGGCCAGACCGCCTCGACCACGCCGCCGGCGAGCCCGCCGCGCACCGCGACGAAGTGGTCGTGCAGGTTGACGGTGGGATCGCAATGCCCCGGCACGAGCCACACCGTCTCGCCCAGGCCCGGCAGCGCCGCCGCCGCCCCGCGCAGGATGCCGTGCTCGTCGCCGCCGTCGGCGAACGCGAGCTCGCGCTGCCACACGGCGGGCAGCCCGGAATCGAGCGCATGCGACTTGTGGCCGGCGTCCACCACCGCGTGCGCGTGCCCGCGGCTGGTGACCTGGCTCTTCACGAACAGCGCGTGCTCGAAGCGCGGCGCGCCGGGGGTGGGCCGGTTGTCCGCATAGTCGCGGTCGAGGAACAGGTAGCTTCCCGGCTGCAACTCGCCATACAGGCCGCTCGCCGCCTCGTGCACGAAGGTGCCAGTGCCAGCGCCGGTCACCCGCGGGCACGCGATGCCGGCCGCGGTCACCGCGGCCTGCGCGGCGCGCGCCTGCGCGACGGCGTGGCGGATCGCGGCCTCGCGCTCCGCGGGCTCGCGCAGGTGCTGTGCCCGGCCGTGGTAGGCCTGCAGCCCGGCGAAACGCAGGCCGTGCGACACCACCTGCTGCGCGAGCGCGCCGGCCGCGGCCGGCGCCACGCCGCAGCGGCCATGCCCCACGTCGACCTCGACGAAGACGTCGGCGCGCGTTCCGGCGGCGCGCAGCGCGGCGGCGAGGCGCTCGACGCCGAGCGTGGAGTCGACCGCGATGGCGAGGCGCACGCGGCCGGCAAGCGCGGCTGCCTGCGCGAGCCGGTCCTCGGCCACGACCTCGTTGCTGATGTACAGGTTGCCGATGCCGGCGTCGGCGAGCGCCAGCGCCTCGCTCGTCTTCTGCACGCACACGCCCACGGCGCCGGCGGCGATCTGCAGGCGCGCGATGGCCGCGCACTTGTGCATCTTGGCGTGCGGCCGCAAGGCGATGCGGTGCTCGCGCGCCCATGCCGCCATGCGCTCGAGGTTGCGCTCCATGGCGTCGAGGTCGATCACCAGCGCCGGCGTGGCGACCGCATCCACGCCGTCGCCCGCGCGTGCCGCCGGCGCGCAGGTCATGGGTGCACCCACGCGCTCACAAGGCAACCTCCGTGATGCGCACTCCGCAATTCGCACCGGGGGCGGCCTGGGGGCTCATGCGGCGCTTCCCACGCGGTCGATCGACTCGTCCAGCGTGCTGTCGAGGTGCAACGTGTCGCTCCAGCCGACGAGCGAGAACCCCTGCGGCGTGTACAGCAGGCGGTTGATGCTGGCGTTGCCGAGCTGCCAGGAGCGCGGCGCGTCCAGCTCGATGCGGGCGGCCGCGCGGTACAGGCAGTCCATCACGCCGCCGTGCGCGACCAGCGCGATGGTCTGGCCCGCATGCGCCTCGGCGAGCCGGGTCGCGACGCCGACGCAGCGCGCGTAGAACTCGCGCAGCGTCTCGCCGTCGCCGCCGGGCGCGAAGTCGAGGTCGCGCTTGCGCCAGCGCTCGCTCTGCTCGGGCCAGCGCATCTCGATCTCCTTCCAGGTGTGGCCCTCGAAGGTGCCGAAGAAGCGCTCGCGCAGCCCGGGCACTCGCGCCACCGGGCGGCCGAGCGTGTCGGCGACGGCCTGCGCGGTCTCGAGCGCGCGCGCCAGGTCGCTCGCGTAGAGCGCGGCGATCGGCTCGTCGGCGATCGCCTGCGCGAGCCGCCGCGCCTGCCAGCGGCCGGTGTCGTTCAGCGGCACGTCGAGCTGCCCCTGGATGCGGGTGTCGACGTTCCAGGCGGTTTCGCCATGGCGAATCGCGATGACGCGGGTGACGTGGTCGTGCATGCGGTGGGCGGTCAGCGGGCCAGGCGCCGGTTGAGCGTGTAGGTTCCCGACCAGGTGGCCTCGCCGCGCACGAACGGATAGATCGCCTCGCGCACCTGCGCGCCGGTGAAATCGTCCTCGACGGGAACGCGCGCCGTGCCGAGGGCGTACAGCGTGAACACGTAATGGTGGATGAGCGAGTCGTTGAACGGCGGGAACGGGCCGTCGTAGCCGAAGTACCGGCCGGCCATCGCGGCGTCGTTCGCGAACCAGCCGGTGTAGTCGTTCAGGCCCTGGCGCGCGCCGTGCGCCGCCGCGGGGCCCGGCTTGCCGCGCGGCGTGAAGCCGCGGCTGAACTCGCCCTCGCCGATCTCGTGCAGCGCCGCCGGAAGGTCGACCAGCACCCAGTGGAAGAAGTCGACGCGCGGCAGGTCGGCCGGCACTTCGCGCCCGGGCTGGTTCACGTCGTCGCCGCGGCTCGGCACGTCGAAGTCGTGGCAGATCAGCGCCAACGAGCGCGTGCCGGCCGGCACCTCGCTCCAGGCGAGGTGCGGGTTGAGGTTGTCGGAGAAGACGGGCCGGCCGTCCGGTGCGAGCTTGCCGGCGGCGTATTGCGGCGGGATGCGCTCGCCGTTGACCCAGCTGTCGCTCCACAGCTTCATGTCGGTCAGACCCCCCAGACGATTTCCTGGTCGGCGGCATGCGCGCGGCGCAGCATGTCGACCAGCGGCCACGCGCGCTGGCGCAGCGTGACCGACTCGCGCGGCGGCAGCGTCTTGCCCTCGGCCGCGGCGTCCGCCTCGGCCTGCTTGCGCATGGCCTCTTCCTCCAGGATCGCCTTCTCGATGGCCGCGATGGCCGCCGGCATCGCGTCGGGCTCGATGATGCCGGTGGGCGCCGGCTGCTTGCCGACGATGCGCAGCACGTGGTCGCCGCTCGGCCCCATCATGATCACGTCGCCGGCGGCCTTCGACTTGAACTTGTAGATCATCGGTACATGTAGTCGCGGTTGAAGGGATACGCCGATTGTGCCCCCGGCATCGGGCCGCCTTGCACGCTGCCGTCCGGGCGGCTCGCGAGCATCTGGTACAGCGAGATCCAGCCGTGCTCGAAGCACATGGCCGAGCCGGCCAGGTAGAGGCGGTAGGCGCGCACCACGCTGTCCTGGGTGATCTCGCGCGCCTCGGCCAGCCGCCGCTCCAGCGCGTCGCTCCACGCCCACAGCGTGCGCGCATAGTGCGGACGCAGGTTCTCGACGTCCAGCGGCTCGAGCTGCGCCTCGCTCATCACCTCGAGCACGTGCGAGACGTGCAGCAGTTCGCCGCCGGGAAAGATGTAGCGCTCGATGAAGTCCCCCATGCCCGCGCCCAGCCGCTCGTTGCGCGTGCCGCCGGCGGTGATGCCGTGGTTCATCAGCAGCCCGCCGGGCCGCAGCAGGCGCTGGATCTTGGCGAAGTAGGTGGGCAGCTGCGCGCGGCCGACATGCTCGAACATGCCGATCGAGGCGATCTTGTCCCACGGCTCGCTCTCCGGCAGGTCGCGGTAGTCGGCCAGCGACACCGTCACCCGGCCCCCCAGCCCCTTCTCCTCGACGAGGCGCGTGACGTACGCGTGCTGGTTGCGGCTCAGCGTGATCCCGTGGGCGCGCACGCCGTAGTGCTCGGCCGCCCACAGCAGCAGCGCGCCCCAGCCCGCCCCGATGTCCAGGAAGCGCTCGCCCTCGTGCAGCAGCAGCTTGCGGCAGATGAGGTCCAGCTTCGCCTCCTGCGCCTGCGCGAGCGACAGGCCCGGCTGGCGGAAGTAGGCGCAGGAATACACGCGGCGCGCATCGAGCCACAGCGCGTAGAAGTCGTCCGAGACGTCGTAGTGGAACTGCACCTGCTGGGCGTCGCGATGCTTGCGGTGGCGCGCGCGCGAGCGTCGGCGCTGCGCGAGGCCGCTCCACCAGCGCAGCGGCGAGGGCTCGCGGCGGCCCGTGCGCGGGTCCTCGCGGAGCAGCTGGGCCGCGATGGCCATCACGTCGCGCATCGCGCCGACGATCTCGACGCGGCCCTCGACATGGTCCTCGGCGATGCGGCCGACCTGCCCGGCGGCCAGGCGTGCGAGCGGCGAGAGCTCGCGCAAGGCGAGGGTGACACGCGCGTCGGGGGCGCCCATCCGGCCGCCGTCGGGCAGGCGCACGGCCAGCGGGACGGCCAGCGAGGCGAGTCTTCTTTCCACCAGCGAAGTGACCGCAATCATGGCGCTCTCCGCGGGCGAACGCGGCGATGGCGCCGCGGCCAGCCCGCAGCGCTTCCCCGGACGCCCCCTTGCAGGGACTGTACAAAAAACATGCCTGCCACGCACCGTGACGCATGCCACGCAGCGGCGTTGCGAGCGATCAACGCGCGCCCGCGGTGTGCGGTCCTTCGCACGCCTTCGGCCGGCAGCCCGGTACCGTACCCGTTCTTACAGGAAAGCCGTTCTCGAAAGGGGAGCGCGCCCCCCTTGCTTGCCCTGGAGCGGCCGCGGGGGTCGCATCGTCCATGCCCACCGTCCGATTCCCGGCCGCTTCGCCGCCGCCATCGCTGCCCGAGCGCGGCCGCGACACGCAGGTCCTCGCGATCGGCCTGCTGCTCATCGTCCTGCTCGGCGCGGCCGCCGCGCTGCTGCTGTGGCGCAGCCGCGAGGACGCGCTCGAAACCTGGCGCCTGTACCTGGGCTCGTTCTCCGCGACCGCCGCCGAGCACGCGACGCAAAGCGTGACGACCGCGCAATCCGCACTGGACCGGGTGGTGGACCGCCTGCACGACGAGGGCATCCCGAACGCCGGCCAGTTTCGCGACGCCGTCGCCCGGCGCGAGATGTCGAGCTACCTCGCAGACCGGGTGCGCGAGGTGCCGCTCCTCGACGTGCTGACGCTGGTGGACATGGACGGCCACGTGGTGGCCTTCAGCCGCACCTTCCCTGCGCCGGCCATCAACGTGAGCGACCGCGACTACTTCCAGGCGCATCGGGCCGACCCGGGCCTGGACACCTACCTGTCCGCGCCGGTGCGCGGCCGCTACAGCCAGAACTGGACCTTCTTCCTCACGCGCAAGGTGCGCTCCCCGTCGGGCGCGATGATCGGCCTGGCGATCGCGGGCATCCAGGTGGCCTACTTCGAGGAGTTCTACCGGTCGCTGAACTTCGACGCGAGCGGCACGTCGATCTCGCTGTTCCGGCGCGAGGGCACCCTGCTCGCGCGCTATCCGGCGCGCCCGGAGTCGCTCGGCCAGTCGTTCCGCGGCGCGGAGTCGTTCCAGGCGCTCGAGACGGCGCTGCGCTCGGGCCAGCGCGCCACGACCGCGATGACGGCCCGGGCGCGGGTGACCGACGGCAGCGATGCGCAACGCCGCATGGTGGCGCCGCACCTGGCCGAGAAGCAGCAGCTGGTGGTGGTGGTCGCGGCCACCGAGGACCTCATGCTGCGCCACTGGCGCCGCACGGCGCTGTTCGTCGGGATCGCGACGGTCGCGGTCGGCGCGGTGATCCTCGCGATGTGCCTGTGGATCCGCGGACTGCTGATCCGCCGCCGCGTCGCGCTGGCGACGCTGGAGGCCGCGCGCGAAGCCGCCGAGTCGGCGTACCTGGTGAAGTCGCAGTTCCTCGCGAACATGAGCCACGAGATCCGCACGCCGCTGCACGGCATGCTGGGCATGACCGACCTGCTGCTCGACGGCGACCTGCGGCCGGCGCAGCGCGAGAGCGTGGCGGTCATCGAGCGCTCCGGCCGCCTGCTGCTCGGCCTGATCGACGACGTGCTCGACTTCTCGCGCATGGAGGCGGGCCGGCTGCAGCTCGAACGCATCGGCTTCGACCTGGCGCGCGTCGCCGGCGACTGCATCGCCCTGCACGCGCCGGGCGCGCGCGAGAAGAACCTGGTGCTCGTGCTCGACGTCGAGGACGCCGGGGCGGCGCCGCGCGTCGTGGGCGATCCGCTGCGCCTCAGCCAGATCGTCAACAACCTGGTGTCGAACGCCGTCAAGTTCACCGCCGCGGGGGTGGTGACGGTCACGCTCAAGCGCGCGGGCGACGAGCGCTGGCGCCTCGCGGTGCGCGACACCGGCATCGGGATGACGCGGGAGGAAAGCCTGCGCATCTGCCAGCCTTTCACGCAGGCCGACAGCTCGACCACGCGCCGCTTCGGCGGGACGGGGCTCGGGCTGTCGATCGTGAGCCGGCTGGTGCAGCTTCACGGCGGCGAACTGCAGCTCGAAAGCGCGCCGGGCAAGGGCTCGGAGTTCTCCTGCGTGCTGCACCTGCCGCCCGCGCCGCCGGGCGGCGCCCCGGACGACGCCCGCGAGCCGCCGGCCCGGCCGCGCCGCGGGGCGCTGCGCGTGCTGGTGGCGGAAGATAACCCGGTGAACATGCTGGTGTCGTGCGCGCTGCTGCAGAAGCTCGGCATGACGACGCTGCAGGCGAACGACGGGCGCGCCGCCGTCGCGCTGCACGAGCGCGAGCGCGCCGACGTGATCCTGATGGACATGCACATGCCCGAGCTGGACGGCCTGGAAGCGACGCGCGCCATCCGCGCCATCGAGCGCGCCCACGGTTCGCGGCGCACGCCGATCGCCGCGCTCACCGCCAACGTGCTGCCGGAGGACCGCCGGCGCTGCCTGGAGGCCGGCATGGACGACGTGCTGGTCAAGCCCTTCGATTCGCAGCAGCTCGCGGAACTGCTGCACCGGCTCGCCGGCCGGCAGCCGCCGGCGCGCGCGGGACGCACCGGCGACGCCCTGACCCCCGCGGCGTGAGCGGCGCGCCGGTTGACCTGGCGCAACGGACGGTCGGCGTTTGCGGCGCGGGTCGAGGTTTGCCCTACAGGCCGCGCAGGCCGTGCCGAAGCTGCAGACCATGACCGCGCGGGTGCGGCCAGCCGTGTTCCATCGAAGTCTTTCGGAATCGACCATGCCAGACAGCCAACCCGGGCGCGCGCGCCTGCTCCTCGCCGACGACCACGCGCTCGTGCGCGCGGGGCTCCTGCGCCTGCTGGGCGAGCACGACGGCGTCGAGACGGTGGCCGAGGCGGCCGACGCCGACGAGGCGCTCGCGCTCGCCGCCCGGCACCGGCCGGACATCGTCATCACCGACTACTCCATGCCCGGACGTGCGGGTCTCGAGCTGATGCGCTCGCTGCGGGATGCCTGCCCGCAGGCGCGCGTGCTCGTGCTCACCATGCACCGCGACGCCGCGCTGGCCGCGCAGGTGCTGCAGGCCGGCGCGTCGGGCTACGTGTGCAAGCACAACGCGTATCCCGTGCTCCACATGGCGATCGACCGCCTCCTGCGCGGCGGGCGCTTCATCGACCCCGAGCTGGCGGACGAGCTCATCGCCGCGCCGCAAGGCGCGCGCCGCGCGCCGCGGCGGGCCCTGTCGCAGCGCGAGCTCGAGATCCTCGAGATGATCGCCGCCGGCCGGCCGCTGAAGGAGATCGGCTACAGGCTGAGCATCAGCCCGAAGACGGTCACCTCGCACAAGCGCCGCGTCATGGAGAAGCTCGGCGTGGTCAGCACCGCGGACCTCATCCGCTACGCGGTGTCGGCCCGCCTGCCGCACGCGCACGCGGCGGCCTGAGCCGACGCAGCGACCGCATTTTTCGACAGGCTCAGGACAGGCCCTTCGACAGGCTCAGGACAGGCCCCTTCTACAAGCTCAGGACAGGCTCTGCGAAGCTGTGCCGCGGAGTCGGCTCACTCAGGGCCGAGCCGACCGTTCGCAAGCGAATCGTTCACAGGCCCTTGAGCGCAACGCCGGCGGCGCCTGCCGCACGCGCACGCGGCGGCTCGAGCGCGGCGCGCGCCGCGCGTGCCGCCTTCAGCGCTCGATGCGCGTCGACAGCACGATCGCCGAGGTGGTGCGCTCCACGCCGTCGAGCGCGCCGATGCGGTCGATGAGCGCGTCCAGCTCCCCGATCGACGTCGCCGCCACGATGGCGATGAGGTCGAACGGCCCGCTCACCGAATGCAGCACGCGCACCTCCGGGATGCGGCGCAGCGCCTGCTCGATGGCGCCCGCCTGCTTCGGCACCAGGGTGATGAGCACGTGCGCGCGCACCAGCGCGGCTTCCACGTCGTTGCGGACGACCACGGTGTAGCCCGCGATCACGCCGTGGCGGCGCAGCCGCTCGATGCGGCTTTGCACCGTGGTGCGCGACAGCCCGAGCTTGCGCGCGAGCACCGCGGTGGGCGCGCGCGCGTCCTCGCGCAGCAGCGCGAGCAGCTCGCGGTCGGTGGCGTCGACGGGGTCGGCCGGCATGTCGCCGAAGTTTATGCGTCGTAATGCCGAAAGTATGGGTTCGATCAGACGAAACCACGGCGTCGATGTGCCCAGCGCGGCACGACAATTGCCCTGTCACGGTACAGCTCAGGGGCAGGCGCATGAAGGACATCCTGGTGATCGGCGGCGGCAAGATCGGCTCGGTGGTGGCGGACCTGCTCGTGCAGACGCCCGGCGAGAGCGGCTACCGGGTGACGGTGGCCGACCGCTGCCCGGCGCAGCTCGCGGAGGTGGCGGCGGCGGGCAAGGACCGGCTCGACACGCGGCCGGTCGACGTCAACGACCCCGCCGCGCTGCGCGCGGCGCTGCGCGGGCGCTTCGCCGTGCTGAGCGCCGCGCCGTACCACCTGACGGTCCAGGTGGCCGAGGCGGCGCGCGAGCTGGGCGTGCACTATCTGGACCTCACCGAGGACGTGGCGAGCACCCGGCGCATCCGGCAGCTCGCCGAAGGCGCGTCCACCGTCTTCATCCCGCAGTGCGGCCTCGCGCCCGGCTTCGTCTCCATCGTCGCGGCCGACCTGGCCCGCCAGTTCGACGAGCTGGACTCCGTGCGCATGCGCGTGGGCGCCCTGCCCGCCTATCCCAGCAACGCGCTCAACTACAACCTCACGTGGAGCACCGAGGGCGTCATCAACGAGTACTGCGAGCCGTGCGAGGCCATCGTCGACGGGCAGCGGCGCGAGGTGCCGGCGCTGGAGGAGCGCGAGGAGTTCTCGCTCGACGGCGTGCAGTACGAGGCGTTCAACACCTCCGGCGGGCTCGGCACGCTGTGCGAGACGCTCGAGGGCACGGTGCGCACGCTCAACTACCGCACGATCCGCTACCCGGGCCATGCCGCGATCATGAAGGCGCTGCTGCACGACCTGCGGCTGAGGGACCGGCGCGACGTGCTGAAGGACATCCTCGAGCAGGCGCTGCCGGCGACCATGCAGGACGTGGTGATCGTGTTCGTCACGGTTGCCGGCCGCACGGACGGCCGGCTGCTGCAGGCCAGCTATGCCCGCAAGATCTACAGCCACGTGCTCGCCGGCAAGATGCGCAGCGCCATCCAGATCACGACCGCGAGCAGCCTGTGCACGATGCTGGATCTCCTCGCCACGGGCCAGCTGCCGGCCGCCGGCTTCGTCAAGCAGGAGGATGTGCGGCTGCCCGATTTCCTCGCCAACCGCTTCGGTCGTGTCTACACCCTGGAGGCGTTGTCCAAGGCGGCGTAGCGACGCGGCATAGAATGTTCGTTTTCAGAACACGCGTTCTGATAGCGAACAATGGGAGGCGCGCGCGTGATCGACAAGACCGTTTCCGACCCGGCCGCGGCGGTGGCCGGCATCCGTGACGGCGCCACCGTCATGATCGGCGGCTTCGGCGGCGCCGGGCAGCCCGGCGAGCTGATCGACGCCCTCATCGCCCAGGGCGCGCGCGACCTCACCCTCGTGAACAACAACGCCGGCAACGGCGAGGCGGGGCTGGCGGCGCTGCTGAAGGCAGGCCGCGTGCGCAAGATCGTCTGCAGCTTCCCGCGCCAGGTCGACTCGCAGGTGTTCGACGGCCTGTACCGCGCGGGCAGGATCGAGCTGGAGCTGGTGCCGCAGGGCAACCTCGCTGAGCGCATCCGCGCCGCCGGGGCGGGCATCGGCGGCTTCTACACGCCCACGGGCTACGGCACCGAGCTCGCGCAGGGCAAGGAAACGCGCGAGATCGGCGGGCGCATGTACGTCTTCGAGACGCCGATCCATGCCGACGTGGCGCTCATCAAGGCCGAGGCGGGCGACCGCTGGGGCAACCTCGTGTACCGCAAGACCGCGCGCAACTTCGGCCCGATCATGGCCGCGGCCGCGAAGTGCACCGTCGCGCAGGTGGGCGAAGTGGTGCCGCTCGGCGCGCTCGACCCCGAGGAGATCGTCACACCCGGCATCTTCGTCAAGCGCATCGTGAGGATCCATTGAAGAAGTTCAGCCGCGAAGAGCTTGCCGCCCGCGTGGCGCGCGACATCCCCGAGGGCGCCTACGTGAACCTCGGCATCGGCCTGCCGACGCTGGTGGC
>Ga0075429_100006179_pt1 | contig 10352 bp, 7 predicted proteins | sample RhiMetdeltSRZDD3_FD_75295 | JGI IMG/M metagenome (GOLD analysis project Ga0075429, IMG submission 75295) | Populus rhizosphere microbial communities from Tennessee, USA - Rhizosphere MetaG P. deltoides SRZDD3 | ecosystem: Host-associated > Plants > Roots > Rhizosphere > Soil | place: USA...
GCAGGTGCAATGTGGCGCGGTTTTCGGTGAAACACATCGCGCGCATATCCGGGTCAGAATACTTTTCGGTGCACATTGGGTTTCGTATGCTGTCTGTGACGGTGCCGCCGGTGGTTGGCTTCGGATCGTACGGCATAGCCATGTTGGCTTCGCCGGAACCCATCAGGGTGGTGTCAACCGGCAGGAACAGATCGCCAGCCGCGCCTGTAGGCAGGTTGTTGGTGAACTTGATGCGTACCGGTCGGTCCCTTTGGGCGACGATCACCGGTCCCAGAAAATGGAACGCAGTTCCGCCCATGTTTGTTTGCCGGTAGCCGCGTAGTGTCGTAGCCGGCAGGTCCGAGTGCATTTTCTCGGTGTACTGTCCGAGCTCGATTTCGTAATAATCTGAGCCAGGAAAAGTCGTCGTGTCAGGTGTAGCGACTGGGATATACTGACCTAGGTTGTTTGCTGCACCAGCACCCAGCCCTGGCAGTGTATCGACGAACTTGCGGATGCCACCCGGGGTGAGGTAGCCTGAGCCGGGCCTGGACACGCTGATGGCTGAGATGATGCCGTTATCGAGCGTGGCTGTTGCCGTCGCCCCCGATCCCGAGCCCGCTGAGTCGCTGATGATCACGTCCGGCACGTTGTTGTAGTCGGCACCGAACGTGTCGAGGACAATCGAGCTGACGGACAAAGTCGTGATCGCCGTGGCAGGTGTTGCGCCGGCGATGGGATCGGCCAGCGTCCCATTGTGAACGGCAACGCCCGGCGCGTTCATGTAGCCGGAGCCGGAGTTGTCCACAACTACGGCTGTAATGGTACCGTTCGCATCCATTACAGCGTGGCCCGTGGCCCGGATTCCATCGGGCGCGTCAGGCAGGTCAAACTCGACCGTCGGGAATGTATAGCCGCCGCCTCCACTGGTCACCGTGACTTGGTCGACGCTACCATAGGCAGTCGCCGCGGCGCCGCCGCCCGGGCCATTACCACTGAAGTCAACAACGGGCGACGTATAGCCTGCTCCTGGTGAGTTCACTGTGACATCGACGACGGCGCCCCTTCTTACGATGGTGACATCAGCCCTTGCGCCTGTCCCGGACCCCGTAATGTCAACCCTGGCGTTGGTATAGTTGTGTCCCGGATTTGTGATCGTGATGGCCGTGATCGCACCATTAGCGCCGACTGCGGCAACGGCCTCAGCTCCGCTGCCGTTGCCTGTGATCGTGACGATGGCATCTGGCAGCGTGAACGGGCTATTGGCCCAATTCGGATTTGGGCCGAAGTAGTGCGGGAACTTCGTCTCATCCGTTGGATCCATCGGCATAGCCGTGGCCTTGATGCTGCCTCCAAAGATCAGAGTGGTCAGCACCATCAACGAGACGAGGATATTTAGAAACTTGCGATTGTTCATTAGGTTCTCCTATGTTCTCTTCGAATTTCTTTCAGCAAGGATTGCTGTGAGACTCAATTTCCAATTATTGACCCTGCTCTATACTCACCTCCTTTTGGACTGGTTGATCTAAAAAATTCCGGTTTTCAATAACAGCTAATAGATCGGACACCTGCTGAACCGTGATGCTGCGTTTGCTATAGACCTGCATCACGTTGTTCTCGAGAGAGACGATAATCATCCTTAGATGGGGTTGCTGCTGGATCAGTTTGCCTAATTCGTTCTCATCATCAACAGGCCCCGCTTGGTAGAGGATCACAAGATCTGGCTTGATCTCCTGGACCTGTTCCACCAGGCCAGAGATACCTTGCTCCGCGGGCAGCTTGATCACTTCCCACGTCTCTGACTCACCGGCTGTCAGGAACATCTCCATTGCTTTTGTGAGAAGATCATTTTGACCCCATAAAAGAACTGTTTTTGGTTTATGCATATCTATATTCCCGGGTCGGATTTCAAGACAATCTGGTGCAACCCACGCGTGCCAAGGTGCCTTATAAATATAAGGAAAATCGAAAACGATTACATCCATCACGGCATAGGCGTAGGGATTAAAAAAAGACCATCCTAAGGATGGTCTTTTGGACTGAAAAATTAAACCTGATTAACCCGGTTTGAGAAGGCGATGCTCCCGAGCATAGATAGCTGCATCCCTCCGATCGGAAAGGTTTAGCTTCTCCAGGATCGAATGGACATGGTATTTGACAGTGTTCTCGGAGATAAAGAGACGTTCAGCGATCTCCTGGTTGCTCCCCCCGGCGGCGAGTTCGCGCAACACCTCAAGCTCCCTGCGAGTCAGCGTTGGATTGCTTTCATCTGACCGTTGAGGTTCCTTTGTGCGAGCCAATTCTTCCATCAGGCGAAGAGTCATCGAGCGTGAGAGGGCGCTTTCACCTTTTTGAACAGATCGCAGGGTCGATACGAGCTTCGCCGGGCGCATGTTTTTCAGGAGGTATCCCTTTGCCCCGCTCCGGATTGCGGCAAACAGGCTTTCGTCCTCTTCAGACATGGTGAGAAAAATGATCTTGCATGCCGGATATTCATTCAGTATTGCCCGGGTGGCCTGGGCACCATTCCCGTCCGGGAGCCCGAAATCCATCAGTACCAGATCCGGTTTCAAGTCCAACACGACTTCAATTGCTTCCTGAACGGTGCCTGCCTGTCCGATGACCTCGATATCCGGCTCTGAGCGTACGATTGCCGCCAGACCCTCCCGAAACAGGACATGATCGTCTACGATGATGATTTTCATGGATTGACCTGCCTAAAGAATAGCTTGAATGCGCCGGATCCACACGGCTCACTCATACGGGACCTGAAGAATGATATTTGTGCCAGAGCCCGCCGCAGAACGGATCGAGAGGGAACCATTCAGCAATTCGACTCTTTCCCTCATGAACTTTAGCCCATAGCGGCGTCCATACTGTACGTTGTCTACATCAAATCCACTGCCGTTATCGCAAACAACGAGGTTCAGAGAGTCCCGGTCCCATACCATTTCTATGGTCACCTGGCTGGCTTGCGCATGTTTCTCGATGTTATTGATGATCTCGCGGAAAACATAGAATAAATGACGCATGCGTTTGGCGGACATAAACTTTGGTTCCCCCTGAGTGGAAAGATCTATTTTGAAGGAAGCGCGTTCCTCAATCTGTTCCGCGTAACGAGTGAACAGGCGGAACAGATCACTGGAATCGGCGGATTGGAGGACAGCCAGCGTTCCACGCATGAGATCATAGGACTCGTTTGCTGCCCGGGCCATGCTCTGGAGTTCCAGCTGCATCTCTGCCTGCTTCCTGATTTTCTTCTCTGTCAAATGGTCAAGTTTCATGCGCAGGAAGCTGATATTTTGTCCGATCGTATCATGCAGGTCACGAGCGATATCCAGTTGCATCGTATGGATCGTTTGTGTAAGTATTTTCTCTTTTTGATTGCGTTCCTCAATCAGGGTCTCCGCCTGTTTTTGTTCTGTGATATCGCGTTTGCTGATGCGACGCCCCAGATACCGGTTGTCTGCCCCGAACAGCGGCCGGCACACATGCTCAATCCAATGTTCCTTCCCATCCCGATCAAGAATGCGATACTCTGTTTTATCTGCCCCGGCTGCCTCATTATGGAGCAACCGCCGATGGTCCTGATAGATATGGCGATCATCCGGATGAATGATGCGTGTGATTAAATCGGGAGACGCTTCAAACTCTCCCGGGCTATAACCGGTGATCCGTTCGCAGGATGGGGAAGTGTAGACGATACTGCCGCAAGGATCCAACCAGATTTCCCAGTCATAGGTCCACTCTACAAGCGTACGGAATTTCTCTTCACTCTCACGCAATGCTTCTTCGGCACGCTTACGTTCCGTAATATCCTGCTTAATCGCAATGAATTGTGTAATTTGACCTTGATCATCCCGAACCGGTGTGATCGTCTGCTCTTCCACATAAAAACTGCCGTCCTTACGTCGATTGGTCGTCTCGCCGCGCCATACGTGTCCAGAGAGGATCGTATCCCACAACAGACCATAATACGCATCATCGTGTCTGCCCGACTTAAAGATGCGCATGTTCTGACTGATGAGATCAGGTTCCTCAAAACCACTCATGTGGACGAGGGCAGGATTAATCCACTGTATGTTCCCCTGTCGATCGGTGATGACAATTCCGTTGGCCGCGGCATCCATAGCAGTAGCCTGCGTCCGTAGTTGTCGCTCGATCTCTCTTCGTTCGGCGATCTCGTTCAACAGGCTCCGATTGGCGATGGCCAATTCTGCGGTTCGCGCCTGGACATGTAATTCCAGCTCATCCCGCGCGAGGCGTAGGGCTTCCTCTGCCGCTTTACGTTCCGTAATGTCATGCACCATTCCCCCGGAGCGGATGATCTGTCCTCTTTCATCTCGAAAGTGCTCACATTTTTCGTAGACAATCCGAACCTCACCGCTGGATTTTCGGATCACCCGATGTTCGATTTCGTAACCATCTTTGCCATCCCGAATCGAGTCTGTGTATGCATTATCCACGGCAGCGCGATCATCAGGGTGGACGACATCGAGGAAAGCTTCGTAGCTTGCGCCAAATTCCTGCAGCTGAAGCCCGAAGATGCGGTAGACCTCATCTGACCAGGTCAGCCGGTTATCCTGCAGGTCCAGTTCCCAACTGCCGAGACGGGCGATCTCTTCTGCCCGATTTAGCCGCATCTCACTCTCCCGGAGTGCCTCTTCCGCGTGCTTGCGCTCGGTGATATCCTCTTCGAGTTCAGCATTTGCGATCGCCAATTCCCTGGTGCGCTCCTGCACTCGCAGCTCCAATTCATCATACGCTTTTCGAAGGCTGTCTTCCGCCCGTTTACGTTCCGTTACTTCCACAAGGCTCAGAACCAGGCCATCTACCGTTCCATCTGAACTCTTGACCGGCTGCAGGCTCCAGTTCCAGTAGGTCACCCCGCGCGCAGGCTGATGGGGATACTCAAATGGTTTCTCATGGACCATAACCGCTTCCCCGGTTTCGGCCACATGTTTGAAGATTTCCTGATTCTCAGCATGTGGATATAACTCAAAATGGTTTTTACCGGTGAAGTACTCTGTTGGATATCCGGATGAGCTGGCATAAGCATTATTGACCCGAACAAAGTTGAAATCGCGATCCATATATGCGATCAATGTATCGATGCTGTCAAAGAACTGATCCTGTAACTCTCTTGCCTGCCGCAATGATTTCTCTGCCTGCCAGCTCTTGTCCATCTGGCGGATCAGAGGGTGAAAAGAAAAAAGATAAAGCACCGGAAAGATTAAGATCGTCATGATCCCGGCGTCCACCAAAGTGATTTGATAATAGGGAAGCCAGTGGAGGTCTGATACCACAATCATGGCCACGATTTCCGCAACAAAGATGGCTGCAATCGTGATGATCAGCAGTCGTAACGGCGAGCGGTGTTTTTCCAGAGTAGCATCGTGCTGTATCCCCCTTTTAAGCGGCGAGTGATCCAGAGGTAGGCGTTCCACCTTTATCGGAGACGTTTGATTTCTTTGATGTTCTTCCATAACCGGTTCCTGGCGATTCGGACTCGCCACCCCTGGGTGTAGGAGATTACGTGGTTCTCAACCTCTATTTTGAGTAATTCTCCCGACGATGTCAACTAACAAATGTCACTTGTGTCCGTCAGATCTTCATGTCGAAGTTACTCCATCGTATTGATGATTCTTTGCTGCCACCCCGGGTTTATCAGCTTCGCCTTATACCTTTTCAACATGCATTTTGGAAGGCCGCTACTGTTTGGCCGCCAACAAATGTCACGGGTTTTGGACCTCCTTCCGATGGACGGCTAGGAGCGTGACATCGTCATATTGCTCGCGGTCTGAGATATGCTGGTCCAGGGCGCTCATGATATTTTGGATGCGCGCCTGGGCGGATGGGGCAGGGGAGGTGGCTGCCTGAACGAGACGCCCTTCGGCAAACTGCCCCTCCATGGGGCTGAGAGCATCTGTGACGCCATCGGTATACAGGAGAAGCGAATCGCCCGGAGCGAATTTAAGCCGTCCGATGCTGAACTCCATGTTCGGCAGCATACCAACCGCCGGACCGGTTGGTTCCAGGCGCTGTTTCAGTTGACCTCCTGAAATCGCGAAGGCTGCTTCATGTCCGGCATTGATGTATAGCAATTCTCCGGTTGTGGGGTCCAGCAATCCAAAGAACACGGTGGCAAACATGTTCGATTTGCTATGATGCGTGGCAATGTAATTATTTGTCAAATCAATAGCATTTTTGAGCGAGGGCGCGCCCGAAGCCAGAATGGCATCCCGCCGGAACATGCCGGTGGGAGTCTCGCCACGATTCTCCTTCGGCGTCCCAGCCCAGCGCATAATGTATTGCTGATCTGAATACGCCCGGAGCAAACTGCGGAAGATCGCCATATACATCGCTGCGCCGACGCCTTTGTCACACACATCCGCCATGACCAGCGCGATCTGTTTGCTGGTGGCGATCGGAAACACGTCATAGAAGTCGCCGCTGACCTGGCGGGCGGGGCGGATATGCGTCGCAATCTCCCAGCCTTCTGGTTGTGGATAATCATCCACAAGAAAACTGAACTGGATCTCCCGTGCGATCTCCAGTTCCCGCTCCGCCTGTTTCTTTGCGCGGATGATCGTCGTCTCTTTCTGTTTCCTCTCCGTAATGTCAAGCAGGATGCTGCGGTAACCAATCGGATTGCCAAACTCATCGCGGATCAGTGCAATCGAGCCTTCGGCTGTGCGCGCCGTCCCGTCCTTGTGGACGAAGCCCATCGGCAGTTTCTTTTCCACCATACCTGTTTTGTAGATCATGGAAAATATTCGGTCTGGTCGATGGAATTGCGGGGTCCTGCGGGGTCACTCATAACAATGAGGTTTATTCAATGCCATTGAGTGAATTATCGGTGAGCTCGAGCGCGAAGAATTCATCCGCTGCAGAGGGGGAGCTCTGCGCCGTGACCAAAACTTTTTCGTGATTTTCTTCTGCCTTGACGAAGACTCTTTGTTCCTTGCCGGCATCCGTCCATTGGATGGGATCGATGCCGAAGCGCTTCAGCAGGGCAGGGGGGATCAGCCCGCGATACACCCGTTGCTTGACGTTTTGCAGCAGATTATTCAATTGTCGAATTGTGAAGGGAAGGGTTCCATCCTGTTCCAGCAGAGAGAAATTGCTCCGAGATCTGGCACCACTTGTTCGGGCTGCTGTTTGACGCGAAAGTATTTTAGCATTCCGTGATCGATAAAAGATGGATAAGAACATACGTAGTATAAAGTATTAAGGTCAGATTATAGAACAATGTCACTAGGAGACTTCAAAGGGGGTGGCTATACTATCTACATTACTCCGCGCAGAGCGGAGTGCCGAATGCAAGTTGAGGCACAAAGTCGAAGCGCCGCTGTAAATTGTCCTTCGACTTCGCTCGACAAACACTCACTCCGCTCAGGACGGAAAGGGAGTTTCGTATGTGTGAATTTTGCACCCAGCATGGAGAGGGGAAGAAGTGGTATCTGGCGATGGAGAATTATTCCATCGAACTGCTTGATCAAAAGGATCGTCGCAAATATGCCGCGGAGTTCCTGAACGGATTCCACAGGCGAGTTCCCGGCAATGTTCAGCAATTAGACAAGATTCGCAGAACGCCCCTGATGAAGCTGGCACAGCCGATTCTGACCCGCGCACAAAAAGCAGACCACTATGGACAAGTCGTGCCAATCGAAGACGTGGAGAAAATTTTCGAGATGGTGAAGGGTGCCGTGAGGCTTCCCTGTGTGTGTCGCCGCGTGACCACAGGAAACATGAACGCCCGCTACTGTTACGGCTTGACGATGGACAAACAGCTAATGGACGCGTTGGACGACTCTTTTAGCCTGGAATTGCTGACAAAAGAAGAAGCGCTGGACTCCATCCGCAAGCTGGATAAGGAAGGGCTCGTCCATTCGGTGTGGACATTCAAGACGCCGTTCATCGGCGGTCTGTGCAACTGTGACCAGGATTGTATGGCGTATCGCATCACACATGCCCGCAGAGATTATCCCGTCATGTTTCGTGCCGAGTGGGTAGCAGCGGTCTCTGTGGAGGCGTGCAATGGATGCCGTCTCTGCATGCGCCAGTGCCAGTACGGCGCGATCCGGTATTCATCCAACAACAAAAAAGTGGTTATAGACCCGACTGCGTGTTATGGTTGCGGCGTCTGCCGGGCAGTGTGCAAGAAAGACGCGATTGCGCTGTCGCCGCGGTGCAGTGTCCCGGAGGCAGCGAATGTCTGGTAATTGGTGATGGGGGAGGGGAGGCGAGACTCAGGATGAAGGCGGAAGGCTGAGATAGGAAATCAGGAGCATATATTTTTTTGCACTCATCGAGAAAGATTCCTTCCGCCTGCCTAATTCACACTTCAGCTTTCCAAGTGGGGGAGGGTTGACATTTAGTCAAATTCCTTTCATGCTAATAATGCTTTCGATAAGTTACATTACCAAAAGCATTGACAAAAGACGGTATTTCGCGTAAGATTTCGCTATGGTACAGGAAAAAAGGTCTATTAGCATCGCCTCTGCTATGGATGAGTTTATTGAGCTTGTGCGATTGGCACGAAGTCAAAATACTGCTTTGACATACGGTAAGGCATTGAAAGAATTCAAGAAAGCTTTGGCAAAGCAAAAAATTGAACCAGCGACGTCCCCTGCTGGCGATCTCACAGAAGACCTGATTTCCAGGTTCGCTATGCATCTGAAATCCTTCTCGCCTGCGACCGAGCAACTGTATATGCGAGCTGCGGCACGTTTCTATCGATTCCTGGCTGCCGAACGATTAGCCGAAATCAATTTGCCACGTATGGATTTACTCATCGAACATCGTACGCGCAAACCCGGGATTCGTCTGCCGCAATTTCCCACAAATGATATCGAACGAGTTCTTGATTTTGTTTCTCAGGCTTGGTCCCTTCCTGCAGAAACAGAGACCGAGCGGTTACGCGCAATGAGAGATCGGGCATTCCTCCTTACCCTGGCGGATACGGGGCTCCGAGTCCATGAAGCCTGTAATCTAAGGCGGGGCGACGTCGACTGGAACGAAGGACGTGCTATTATTATCGGCAAAGGGGATAAGCAAGCCGTGGTGCGATTCACCACCAGATCCATGCGCGCCATCAAGGATTATCTCTCGCTTCGCGCCGAGCTCGACGGCGGCTCGGGAAAACAATTAACCGCCCTGCCCCTCTTTGCCCGCCACGATAAAGGAACCGGAAAGAAAGTCAAGCCGATCACGCCCACAACCGGTCGTAATATTGTTGCAGAGCGTGTTCGACAGGCATTGGGAAATGAGGCTGAAGGACATATCACCCCCCACTCCTTCCGCCACTACTTTGTCTCGACCATCCTGCGCGCATCCGGAAATCTCAAACTGGCTCAGGCGCTTGCAAGACATGAAAATATCCAGATCACACAACGCTATGCTCACATCAACGACGACGAACTCGATAAGGGGTATTACGAAATCTTTGAGAAAAACAGAAGTCCGGACGGCTCTTCATAACTAGAATATTTGTGCTAAAATAGAAATCCGCGATTGAAGAACCACGGCTGCCCGCCTCGATCGCGGGCAGCTTTCACTTTAAAAAGAGAATACCGATATGAAAAGAACAGGTCATTACTGGTTCCTATTCCTCTTTCTTTTAATCCCGAAAGCCTGTCAGACCAGTGATCCCGCCTCCCTGCCCCGCTATCCTGCATCCAATTTGCCGGTAGCAAATGTCTCTAATCCATCTTCTACGACTCTCCAGGTGATCCCTGCGGCGAATCTGACGTCGACTTCGCATCCCCTTCAGATCGATGCGATGCGTGCACGCGACTATCCTGGCAGCGACATTGTGGTCGAACAGGTTCTCGAGCCGGGTGGCAATTACAGCCGTTATTATGTTTCCTATCTTTCCGATGGACTGAAAATTTACGCGCTGATGACCATCCCCGATGGACAGAAACCTGCCTCCGGTTGGCCCGTGGTGATCTTCAACCACGGCTATATCCCACCGGATGTATATCGTACAACAGAACGCTATATTGCCTATGTGGACGAGATCGCCAGCAGCGGCTATATCGTCTTCCGCTCTGATTATCGCGGGCATGACAGGTCGGAGGGACAGGCAGGCGGGATTTATACCCAGCCAAATTACTCGATCGATGTGCTCAATGCGGTTGCTTCCATAAAACGACATCCCGACGCAGATCCCCACCGCATCGGGATGTGGGGACATTCTATGGGGGGATATATTACGCTGCGGTCAATGGTCGTGACGAAGGATATCCGGGCGGGTGTGATCTGGGCAGGGGTCGTCGCGCGCTACCCGGATCTCTTCACGCGCTGGAATTGGGGTGCCATTCCCACGACGGCAGACCCTGGTTCCTGGGTATATTCACTGGAGCAAA
>Ga0075429_100006181_pt1 | contig 10352 bp, 10 predicted proteins | sample RhiMetdeltSRZDD3_FD_75295 | JGI IMG/M metagenome (GOLD analysis project Ga0075429, IMG submission 75295) | Populus rhizosphere microbial communities from Tennessee, USA - Rhizosphere MetaG P. deltoides SRZDD3 | ecosystem: Host-associated > Plants > Roots > Rhizosphere > Soil | place: USA...
AAAGCCGACACCGAACGCCATCGGCGCGTTCAGCAACGGATCGACCCGCCGCGTGACCTCCACGCGACCGCGCCGGAGCGTTTCCGTCGAGAGCAGGCGCACTCCGCCGTGCTCGCCGCCCATCGCCAGGCAGCCGTAGAGGCGGGCGAGCGACCGGGCCGTCCCAATCCCTCCGATGCCAGGGATCTCAGCGCAATGCCAGTCGGCACGGTTCGATCGAAGCTGTCCCGGTGCCAGGAACGGAGGGTTGTGCCACACCCGCGCCAGCAGCTCGTCGCGATCGGCGGCCTCCTGGTCCCACATGGGACTCGCACCCCAGTTGGGCGCGTACTGCAATCGCGCCACGCTCGCTTCGATCTCGCGTGGAATCCCGATCCACAACTGAAGGCCCAGGGGCTCGGCGACCTCATCGGCGAAGAACCGCCCGACGCTACGCCCATCAACCCGCTGTATGACCTCGCCGCAGAGCCATCCATAGGTCAATGCGTGGTAGACGTCGCGGGAGCGCGGATCCTCCTCCTGTGGCTGCTGCGCGAGCAGCGCGGCCATGCGAGCATCGTCCATGACGTCGTCAGCTGAAATCGAGGTCCGCAGTCCAGGGAGTCGCGCGGCATGGGATGCGAGATCGATGACGGTCACCGTGTGCTTTTGGTGCACTGCGAACTCGGGCCAGTAGCAACACACGGGCGCGTCCAGGTCGAGCCGCCCCCGATCCGCAAGGATCAATAAACACAGCGCGACCAGCCCTTTGGTCCCGGAGAAGATCACCGCGGGTGTGTCCTTGTCCCATGGACGTCCCGTCGTCGGATCGGCGATGCCTCCCCAGAGATCCACGACGAGCTCGCCGTCGCGTGTGGCTGCGAATGCCGCTCCGAGCTCGCCGCGAAGCTCAAAGTTCTCCGCGAAGACGTCCCTCACGAGCTCGAATCCGGGTGCGACGTGCCCCTCTATCGCCACAGCGCAAGCAACTCGTCGGCGACCGTGGCTGGGCGGTGGAGGAACGCGAAGTCGTTCGGAGCGGCGAGGAACTGCGTGTACACCGGCTCGCTGCTCGTCAGGAAGGGCTCCCAGCGGGAGCCGCGCGCGAGTCGCGGCGCGGGCGCCTCGACATAGGCACCGTTGGCTTCCAGGCGCAGGCCGCCTGGTGACGCATCGTCGGCCAGCACGTATGTCGTCGCCCCCCGCAGCGCCTTGAAGCTGCCGTAGAGGTGCCCGCAGCGCAAGGAGACGAGGTCCGCGACCACCAGCGGCGTCGTCCCGACGTTGACCGTTACATGCCCGCAGTCCGGCGGGATGAGGATGCGCTCGCCGGCCTCGCACAGCTGGACCCAGACCTCGGCGACGCGCGGGCGCTCGGCGGTCACGTCATCGACGTGCTGGAGCACGAAGGCCGCCCGGCCGTGGACGACCTCGTAGACCTCGGGGAACGAGGTACCGCCGTCGCCCCGCGGGTGGTAGTGCCCGACGGTCTTGACGTACTCGTCGCCGTACCGTCCCGGCAGGGTGACGGTAAGGTCGTAGCGCAGGCCCGCGGCCGCGAGCAGCGGCTCGTCCTCGACGCGACGCACCGCTCGGTAGAGGCGATAGGCCACCTCCGGCCCCTCCGCGTGGCGCCGGCGCAGCACGCCGCTCAGGTCGCCGCGCAGCCGCGCCCCTGCCGCGTCGCTCGTGACGCCGGCGCCGAAGTGCAGCTCTCCGGTCCGCTCGTCCAGCCAGACGGACAGGCCGGCGAACGGCGTCAGGTCGGCGAGCCGGTTGAGCGCCATCCCGGGCGCGTCGAGGGGGCGCCGCGTCATTCGCGCGCCTCCGCGACGGGTGCCGCGGGCTCCTCGGGCGCGACGCCGGCCAGGAACGCGTCGATCGCCTCCGCGACTGCCCTCCGGTGCTGCCCCTCGCCGCGCTCCTTCGGCGCCACCTCGTGCAGCACGGCGCTCGGCAGCCGGTCGCGCAGTGCGACTGCGCAGGAGAAGGGGTGCACGGGATCCCGCCGCGCGCCGACGACGAGTGCCGGCATCGTCAGCGCCTCCCAGTCGTCGGTCGGGCGCATCGGTCGGTCGGCCGGCAAGCGCTCGAGTACGGCGGCGCGCTCGTGCGCGCAGGGCCGGTCGAACTGGCTGATGAGCGAGTCGGCTGTCATCGGTGAGAGGATCCGGATGCGCTGATACTCGCGGCTGCGCGTTATGAAGCGGACCTTCGCGGCGGCGGGCTCGTGCTCGCGCAGCAGGGCTGCAATCTCGCCGAAGACATGCAGGTTGCGCGGCCAGCAGCGGTCCAGCCACGCCGGGCGCACGAGCACGAGCGCGCGCACGCGCTCGGGCGCGAGCCGCGCAAGCGTCAGCGCGACGCCCGCGCCCATCGAGATCCCGCCGAGCACGACGCGCTTGAGCCCGAGCACGTCGAGCAGTCCGAGCACGTCACACGCGAACGTCTCGAAGCCGAGCGCCTCCTCGGGGCCGAGCGGCGAGGCACCGTGCCCGCGGCACTCCAGTGTCACGAGGCGCCGGCCGGTTGGTGCATGCGAGGCCGGCTGGGTGGCATCTCCTCCGAGTCCATGCTGGAAGACGAACGGCGGTCCCTCGCCTGCGTCGGCGTAGGACAGCCGCAGCCCGTCGTGCTCCAGCGTCGCCATCAGGCGACCTCGGGAACGCCTGTGCCGAGGTGACGCTCGAGGAACGCGACGCTCGCCGGGACGTCGTGCGGGCCGAGCCCGTGCAGCACGAGCGCGCCGTCGTAGCCGGCCTGGCGCAGCAGCGAGACGTAGCGGGCGTAGTCGAGTTCGCCCTGACCGGCGGGCACGATCTTCCCGTCCGCGCGCACGTCCTTTGCGTGCGCGAGCACGAGATCGTCCCCCAACAGCCCGAACGCGCGCTCGAGCGTCTTCACCTGGCGATCCAGCTCGTCGGACCGGATCAGGTTGGCGGCGTCGATCACGACTTTCAGGCGAGGCGAGTCGATCTCGTCGAGCAGGCGCCGACCGGCATGCGCGTCGGCGACAACGTTCGCCGACTCCGGCTCGAACGCGACCGTGACGTCGTGGCGCTCGGCGAGCTCGACGACATAGCCGATCGAGCCGAGCATGTCGGCCCACGCCTCGCGCGTTGCGTTGGCGGGGTGCCAGCGCCACATGTCGTCGGGATCGCGCGTACCGGTGCAGAGCGTCACGACGCGGGTGCCGAGCGCCGGCGCGGCTGCGATCAGCGCGTCGAGCGCGGCGAGGCCGTGCCGGCGCACGTCGTGGCTCGGGTGCGCGAGGTTGCACGTCCCGGACACCGCCACCATCTCCAAGCCGCGCGCCCGCACGCTGTCGCGCACCCAGGCGGCGAGCCCGGGCGGGACGTCGTCTGGCAGCGACGGACCGCTGGTCAGCGCGAGGTTGAACTGCATCGCGCGCACGCCGCTCGCGGCGACGGCGTCGAGGCTCGCCTCGAGCGATCCGCCGGCGAACGTCTTGGCGAAGATCCCCGGTCGCATCAGACTGCCCCCGCGAGGTCCTGCGCGATCGCGACGGTCGCGCCGAGCGCGATCGACTGCTCGATCGCGTCCATCACGCGCAGCGCCGCGAGCCCGTCGTCGACCGTGGCGCCGAGCATCGGCGCGCCGTCGAGGATCGTGGCCGCGAAACCCTCGACTTGTCGGCGGAAGAAGTGGGAGTCCTCTCCGAGCGGGCGGTGGTAGCGGCGGTCGCGCGCGGAGAAGCCCTCGACCTCGCTGCTGCGTAGGTACCACGGCAGGAAGGTCTTGCCGACGACGCTGCCGCGTGTCCCGTAGACGTGGAAGCCCTCGTGCCAGTCCATCTCGACGCTGATCGTGAGGTCCAGATGTCCCACGGCGCCGTTCGCGAGCTCGAGCTGCGCGAACCAGCAGAAGATGCCCTCGCGCTCGACGAGGCGGGCGGTGACGGCGACGACGTCGCCGGCGAGGAAGCGCAGCGTGTCGATCAGGTGGCTGCCGTGGCCGAGCATGTAGTAGCGGCGGCGGTCCGCGTGCTTCGGGTCGTCCTCGGGCTTGCGCGCGTGCTCGGAGTAGCGCGGGATCGGCTGCAGCGCGTCCGTCATCGTGTAGCGGTAGGCGGAGTCGCAGTACCACGCCTTGATCGCGACCAGCTCGCCGAGCTCCTCGGCGACGAAGTCGCGCGCGAAGGCGATGCCGGCGTCGAAACGCTTCATGTTCCCCACCTGCAGCACGAGCCCGCTCTCGTGCACCTGACGCGCGAGCGCCTCGCACTCGGCGACCTCGACGCCGAGCGGCTTCTCGACGAGCACGTGCCTGCCCGCCGCGATCGCGCGCGAGGCGGCGGAGATGTGGAAGGCGTCGGCCGTTGCGACGAGCACCGCGTCGATCGCGGGGTCGGCAAGCATCGCGTCGTAGTCGCGGTAGGTCGCCCGCGGCCTGTGCTCGGACGCCATCTGCTCAAGCAGGTCGGGGGCGATGTCGCAGATCGCGTAGAGCTCCGCGTTGCGCGCCTTGCGGCAGGCCTCGAAGTGGGCGAACTGGGCGATCGGGCCGGCGCCGAGGACGCCGATCCGCAGTTGTCGAGGTTTGCCGGGCGCCCCGGGGTTTCGTCTCCCTCGGCCTTGCATGTCGTGGCGAGACGGTACCCTGCGGTTCGATTATTTTCAAGTAGACGTGATAATGATTCGATCATGCGCCAATCAGCCTCTATATGATGCGCGATCGAGAAGCGCCTCTCTTCTTGCATGACCACGCTCTTGCATAGGACGCTCTGCCTCGGCGAGTCGCTCGTGGACCTCATCTGCGAGCGCCCCGTCGCTGGCTTCGCCGAGGCCGACGCGTTCATTCCGCATTTCGGCGGCGCGACGGCGAACGTCGCCGTCAGTGCGGCCCGCCACGGCGGCTCGGTGGGGCTCGCGGGGGCCGTCGGCGCGGACGCCTGGGGCGGCTGGTTGCGGGAGCGCCTCGCGCTGGAGGGCGTCGACCTGAGGTGGCTGCGCACGCTGCGAGAGGTGCCGACGCCGCTCGCCTGCGTCGTGCTGAGCGCCGACGGGGAGCCGACGTTCACGATCTACGGCGAGGCGTTTGCTGCCGCGATGACCGCGCTGGGCGACGACGTCGAGGTCGCCGTCGCGGAGTTCGATGCGCTCTTCTTCGCCTCCAACACGCTCGCGGGGCCAGTCGAGCGGGAGGTGACCGAACGCGCGCACCGCGAGGCGCTGCGGCTCGGCCGCCCGGTGATGATTGACGCGAACCTGCGGCTCGGCCGCTGGCCGAGCCGCGCGGCCGCCGCCGCGGCGCTGCGACCGTTCGTGCCAAACGCGCTGCTCCTGCGCATGAACCGCCTCGAGGCGGAGGTGCTGACCGGTTTCGCTGATCCTGAGCCTGCGGCTCGCGCATTGCTCGACCAGGGCGCCCAGGCGGTCGTCGTCACGCTCGGCGCCGAGGGAGCGCTGCTCGCGGGCGAGCAGGAGCTCCGCGTTCCGGGCGTCCCGAGCCGTGCCCGCAGCACCGTCGGCGCCGGCGACGCGTTCACCGGCGTGCTGATCGCGGCGCTCACACGCGCCGGCTACGACCCGGCCTCGCTCGTGGAGGCGCTGCCGCTCGCGGTCGAGGAGGGAGCGCGGGCGACCGAGCGCTGGGGTGCGGTTGCGCCGCGGTCGCTCGAGCTGCCGGGGCGCTGAGCTACGGCGACGCCACCACGAGGCGGATCTCGTGCGTGGCGCAGAGCGCCTCGACCTCGGGCGCCGCCTCGTCGATCACGACCGTGTCGACCTCGTCGAGGTCGCACACGCGCGCGAAATCGCTCGCGCCCACCTTCGAGGCGTCGAACGGGACGACGACGTGCCGGGCACGCTCGATGATGGCGGCCTTCACCTCGGCTTCCGCGACGTTCGCGACGCTGAGCCCTTCCGCGGAGAAGCCGCTCACACCGACGAAGGCCACCTCGACGGTGAAGCGCTGCAGGTTGTGGACGGTCAGCGAGCCGACGACGGCGCCGCTCTGGCTGCGCAGCTGGCCGCCGAGCAGCACGTGCTCGATCGCGGGCACCTCAGCGAGTTCGCGGGCAACGTCGAGCGTGCTCGTCAGCACGGTCAGGTTGTGGAAGCGCGGCGATCCTTGCTGGACGGCGGCGAGCGCGCGCGCGACGCTGGCGACGGTCGTCCCGCTGTCCAAGAACGCCGCGTCGCCGTCGTGCAACAGGTCCAGGCACGCGCGGCCGATGCGCCGCTTCGCCTCCTGATTGGTTGCCTCCCGCCCTGCGAGCTCGCGGTCGACGAGCGGGTGCAGCGCGATCGCGCCGCCGTGCGTGCGCTTCAGAACGCCCCGGTCGCTCAGCAGCCGCAGGTCTTTGCGAACCGTCTGCTCGGTGACGGCGAAATGCTCGGCCAGCTCGCTGATGCGCGCACGGCCGCGACCGGCGACGTACTCCGCGATGCGCTGCTGGCGTTCGTCGGCGAAGACCGGCTTGCTATCCACGGGCATGGCAGCGCGACCGTATCAGACGGGTTCGGACAGCTTCGTAGCGCGGCGAAGCCGCTCGGGGAAGCGGTCGTCACGGCCGCAGGCTCACGCCGCCTGCAGCAGCTCTACGCGGATGCCGTCCGGGTCGTAGACGTGCATCGCCCAGCGAATGCCGTCGCTGACCGGGGCGCAGACGGGTCGCGCCCCGCCGGCCACAAGCGCGCGGTGGGCGGCGTGAATGTCGTCGGTCAGCAACGCCACGTGGGAGGCACCGAGGGCCGGCATGTCGGGCGCAAGGCCGCCGCTGCGAGGGGCGAGGAACTCGACGAGCTCGACGCGCGCCACCGCATCGCCGGCATTCAGCAGGACGACTCGCACGTCGGCGCCCGACACGCCCGTGACGGCGCTTACGAAGCGCCCCTCCACGCGCTCGTCCTCGGTCACCTCGAGCCCGAGCACGTCGCGGTAGAAGCGCAGCGAGCGCTCCATCTCGCTCACCACGACCGACGCGTGGGCGATCCCCAGCAGCCCCATCGGATCACCTCTCTCTCCGGTGCCTCCGCGCCTGGGTAGAAACGAAAAGAATCATAACGAACAAGTTTCTGCTTGACACGAATCAAAACGCGTATACGCTGCGTCTGTGAAGAATGAGCTTGGATGGGGCTTCGTCGGAGCGAGCACGATTGCCCGCGAGCACATGCACGCCGCGGTCGAGGCCGACCCGCGCAGCAGCGTCACCGCCGTGATGTCCAGCTCACCGGAGCGGGCGGAGGCGTTCGCGCGTGAGCACGGCGTGCCGGCGGCGCACGCGAGCCTCGAGCACCTGCTCGACGATCCGCGCGTCGACGTCGTCTATGTCTCGACCACGAACGAGCGCCACCGCGACCAAGTGCTCGCCGCCGCCGCAGCGGGGAAGCACGTGCTGTGTGAGAAGCCGCTCGCGCTCACACTCGACGACGCCCGCGCGATGCGTGACGCGTGCGCCGCGGCGGGCGTGGCGATGGGGACGAACCACCACCTGCGCCACGCGCCGACGCACCGTGCGATGCGCCGCCTCGTCGAGGCCGGCGCGATCGGAACGCCGGTCGCCGCGCGCGTCTTCACCGCTGTGTACCTGCCGGCGCGTCTGCAGACCTGGCGCGTTCACAGCCCCGAGGCGGGCGGCGGAGTCGCGCTCGACATCACCGTCCACGACACCGACACGCTGCGCTTCCTGCTGGGCGAGGATCCGCGCGCGGTGACGGCCCTCGCGACGAACCAGGGGATGGCGAGTGCGGGCCTCGAGGACGGAATGATGGGCGTCATGCGCTTCGCGAGCGGCCTGCTCGCCTCCTTCCACGACGCGTTCACCGTCCGGCACGCCGGCACGGGGCTCGAGCTCCACGGCACCGAGGGCTCGCTGATCGGCCGCGACGTGATGTCGCAGGAGCCGCGCGGCAGCGTCGTGCTGCGCCGCGACGGCGTCGAGGAGCCGGTCGACGTCGGCGAGCGCGAGAGCCTCTACGTCCGAGCGGTGCGCCGATACAACGACGCCGTCCTGTCCGGCGGTATCCCGGCGGCCAGCGGCGAGGACGGCCTGTGGTCGCTCGCCGTCGCCCTTGCGGCGGCACAGTCGTGCGCCACGGGGCGCGCGGTGGCGGTGTCGGATCCCGTCGGCATCGCCGCATGACCGAGCGCATCGAGGCGGACGTCGCGATCATCGGCACAGGACCCGGCGGCGGAACGCTGGCGTGGGCGTTGCGTGAGAGCGGCGCGCGCGTTGTGCTGCTCGAGCGCGGCGGCTTCTTGCCGAGCGAGGTGGAGAACTGGTCGCCCGCAGCCGTCTTCGGAGCGGCCCGCTACAAGACCAAGGAGGTCTGGCGCGACGGGGACGGCCGGGAGCTTCACCCTGGCATGCACTACTTCGTCGGCGGCAACACGAAGGTGTACGGGGCGGCGCTGCCGCGCATGCGTCGCGAGGACTTCGCCGAGTACCGCCACGAGGACGGCATCTCGCCTGCCTGGCCGATCACCTACGAGCACCTCGCGCCCTACTACGAGCAGGCCGAGCGGCTCTACCGCGTTCACGGCGAGCGGGGTCAGGATCCAACCGAGCCCCCGCGCGCCGACCGCTATCCGTTCCCGGCCGTGCCGGATGAGCCGGCGATCGCCGAGCTGCGCGAGCGGCTGCGTGCCCAGGGCCTGCACCCATACTCGCTGCCCCTCGGGATCGACCTGCGCCCGGGCGGTCGGTGCGAGCGCTGCGGCACCTGCGACGGCTTCCCCTGCCGCGTGCTCGCGAAGTCCGACGCGGACGTGTGCGCCGTTCGGCCGGCGCTGGAGCGTCCGGCGGTGACCCTGCGCACCGGGGCGTACGTCGAGCGGCTCGTCACGTCCTCCGGGGGCGAGCGCGTCTTGGCGGCGCATGGGCACGACGCGTCCGGGCCGTTCGTCGTGAGGGCCGATACGTTCGTCGTCTCCTGCGGCGCGGTCAACTCGGCGGCGCTGCTGCTGCGCTCCGCGAGCCCCGCGCATCCCGACGGCCTGGCGAACAGCTCGGGGCAGGTGGGCCGCAACTACATGCACCACGTGCACACCGCCGTGATGGCGCTGCGGCCCCGGCGCAACGCGACGACGTTCCAGAAGACGCTGGCCGTCAACGACTGGTACGAGGGCGACGGCGAGTGGCCGTACAAGCTCGGCACGCTCTGGCTCATCGGCAAGGCACGCGGTCCCATGCTCACGAGCCTGGTGCCGGCGCTGCCGACGCGGCTGGCGGACGCGCTCGCGCGCCGCTCGGTCGACTGGTGGGCCTGCTCGGAGGACCTGCCGGACCCCGACCGCCGCGTCACGCTCGACCCGGACGGCGCGATCCGCCTCACGTGGCGCCCGTCGAACCTTCGCAGCCACGAGCGGCTCGTCGCGCACGGCCGCCGGATGCTGCGCGCGGCGGGCTTTCCCGTCGTCCTGACCCGTCGTCTGGGCGTCGAGTTCGCCGCCCACCAGTGTGGGACGGCGCGCTTCGGCCACGACCCGGCGACGTCGGTGCTCGACCCGCTCTGCCGCACGCATGACGTCGAGAACCTGCTCGTCGTCGACGCGTCGTTCTTCCCCAGCTCTGCGGTCCTCAACCCGGTGCTGACGATCGCCGCGCAGGCACTGCGCGTCGCCGACCGCGCGCTGCTGCGCCCAGCCGCCGCGGCCGAGGTGGCTTGAGGGACGGTGCCGCGCTGGTGTCCGGCGTCCGCCTTGTGGATGGCGCGTCGGCGTCGTCTGCGCCGCACAGGACGCCCCGAGGCTGCGGCGGACGAGCTGCGCGCCGTTGTGGCCCGCGCGCGCGACGCTCGCCGAAGCCCAGGCGCTCGCCGACCGCTTCGGTCTCGGCTTGATCGCCAACCACTGGGTCCGCGCGATCGCCGGCCTTCAGAGTCCCCTCCATGCGATCGTCGCGGGACGCTGCAGCGTCGAGGGGCGACGTCCGAGTCGCCGCACGACTCGACGCGATGTTCGGCGCCCGCTGATCACGCGCCTTGACAGGCTGCCTCGCTGTTACCGTCCCGTGCTCAGGCCGGACCCGCGGGTCCGGCACACCAGTGCCAGCGCTCGTCGTCGTTGCCAGAAGGCGCCTCCGCGTTCGCTCAGCACAGAACAGGAGGGATGCACATGGCGACCGGAACCGTGAAGTGGTTCAGCGACGACAAGGGGTTCGGGTTCATCACGCCCGACGACCAGTCGAAGGACCTCTTCGTCCATCACAGCGCGATCGAGGGCGACGGCTACCGCTCGCTCGCGGAGGGGGCGAAGGTCTCCTACGACGCGGAGCCGGGTCCGAAGGGCCCGAAGGCGATCAACGTCAAGGCGCTGTAGCCGCAGCTTGCGAGGGCCGCCCGAGGCGGCCCTCGTCCTGCTCGACTGCGGCCCTGCGCTCAGGCGACCGGCCGCGGGCGGCCGCTGCG
>Ga0075429_100006183_pt1 | contig 10351 bp, 10 predicted proteins | sample RhiMetdeltSRZDD3_FD_75295 | JGI IMG/M metagenome (GOLD analysis project Ga0075429, IMG submission 75295) | Populus rhizosphere microbial communities from Tennessee, USA - Rhizosphere MetaG P. deltoides SRZDD3 | ecosystem: Host-associated > Plants > Roots > Rhizosphere > Soil | place: USA...
GCGCATCGCCGAGGCGATGCGCGACGCGGCCTACGACGCGTCGGTGGACCTGGCCGTCGAGCGCGGCGCGTTCCCGCTGTTCAATGCCGACCTGTTCCTGCGCCGCGGCACCTTCGCGTCGCGCCTGCCCGCGGCGCTGAAGGAGCGCATCCGCGCGCACGGCCTGCGCAACTCGCACCTGCTGTCGATCGCGCCCACCGGCACCATCAGCCTGGCCTTCGCCGACAACGCGAGCAACGGCATCGAGCCCGCGTTCTCCTGGACCTACCTGCGCAGGAAGCGCACGGGCGACGGCACGTTCAAGGAGGTCGCCGTCGAGGACCACGCATGGCGGCTGTACCGCCACCTGAAGGGCGCCGACGCGCCGCTCACGCCGGCCTTCGTCACCGCGCTGCAGATGAGCGCGCAGGCGCACCAGCAGATGGTGGCCGCGGTGGCGCCGTTCGTCGACACGTCGATCTCCAAGACCGTCAACGTGCCGGCCGACTATCCCTACGCGGACTTCCAGGACCTGTACCTGCAGGCCTGGCGCGCGGGGCTGAAGGGCCTGGCCACGTTCCGGCCGAACGCGGTGCTGGGCTCGGTGCTGAGCGTCGAGCCGGCGCCGGTCGCCGCGGCCGCGCTGGAAGCGCCGGGCAACCGGCGGCTCGCGCTGGAGCGCATGCCGCGCGCGGTGCTCGCGTCGCTGCGCTGGCCGGGCCGGCCCGACCTGCCGGCGGGCAACCCCTCGTGGACTTACATGGTGCGCCACCCGTTCGGCGAGTTCGCGCTCTTCGTCGGCGAACTGCCGGGCGAGGCGTCCGACGCGAAGCCGGCGCCGTTCGAGGTGTGGATCAACGGCGCCGAGCAGCCGCGTGCGCTGGGCGCGCTGGCCAAGACGCTGTCGATGGACCTGCGCGCCAAGGACCCCGCGTGGGTGCGGCTCAAGCTCGACGCGCTGGCCACCGTGCAGGAGGAGCGCTCGTTCGAGATGCCGTTCCCGCCGCACGGCGAGGCGCGTCGATTCCCCGGTGTGGTGGCCGCGACCGCGGGCGTCATCCGCTGGCGCTGCGAGCAACTCGGGCTGTGGACCGGCGCGCCGGCTGCCACGCCCGTGCTCGACGCGATGTTCAGCCGCGAGGAGCCGGCCACCGGCCCCGACGGCACGCTCGCGTGGTCGGTGGACATCCACAACCCCGCGAGCGACGAGCAGTTCACGATGACGCTCAAGGAAGTGCTGCTGCCCGACACGCAGGGCGGGCGCGTCACGCGGCCGTGCGCGGTGGGCTTCTCCGGCAACTACCCGCGCGCCATGGACGGGCTGGCGCGCATCCTCTCGCTCGACATGCGCGTGCTCGACCCGGCGTGGATCGGCATGAAGCTGCGCAAGCTGCTCTCCTATGCCGAGCCGCTCGGCCACTTCATGGCCTTCGTGCCGGGCCCGGCGCACGGGCAGCAGCGCCAGCAGACGTGGCCGTCGACGGTGGCCTACATCGCGCGCCTGATGATCCACCGCCACGCCATGCTCGGCGTGCTGGACGAGAACGGCTACCCGCTGCAGGAGATGGGCATCCTGCAGTCGCCTTCGCCGGACGCGTCCACGCCCGACGCGCTCGCGCCGCTGGCCGGCAGCCGCTGCCCGGAGTGCGGCAACGCGACGCTGATCCACAAGGACGGCTGCGAGTTCTGCACCGCGTGCGGGCACATCGGGGCGTGCGGGTGACTCGACACGGCCGATGCCGCTGGACGCGGGCGTGGAACACCCCTTCCCGGCCGCGAAGGCTTACAGTCGCGCGGACCGGCCGACCGCCCGCCGCCTTGCCACCTTGAACCGACCGCCCGCGACCCCTGCCGCCCCGCATCTGACCGCCCACGAGCTCGCCTGCAAGCGCGGCACCCGCCCGCTCTTCCACGGCCTGGAGCTCGACGTGGGCCCGGGCCGCATGGTGTGGATCCGCGGCCGCAACGGCCGCGGCAAGACCAGCCTGCTGCGCCTGGCCGCCGGCCTCGCCGTGCCCGAGCACGGCGCGCTCCTGCGCGAAGGCGTGCCGGTGCGGCGCTCGGAGTCGCATGCGCGCGAGCTGGTCTTCATCGGCCACCACAACGCGCTCAAGGAGGATCTCACCGCCGCGGAGGCGCTGCGCTTCCTGCTGCGCATCCACCGGCGCCCGCATGCGCCCGGCATCGTCGAGCAGGCGCTCGAGCGCCTGGGCATCGCGAGCCGGCGCAACGCGCCGGTGCGCACGCTGTCGCAGGGCCAGCGGCGGCGCGTGGCGCTGTCGCGGCTGCCCGTGGAAGTGGCCCTGCCGGCGCCCTCGCTCTGGCTGCTCGACGAGCCCTACGACGCCCTCGACACCGACGGCGTGCGGGCGCTCGACGTGCTGTTCGCCGAGCACCTCGCGCGCGGCGGCAGCCTCATGCTGACGAGCCACCTGCCGATCACGCGCGACCTGCAGCCGGTCGAGGTCGACCTCGACGGCTACGTCTGACCCGCGGCCCGCACGCGATGCGCGACCTGTTCCTCGCCGTCCTCGTGCGCGACCTCACGCTCGCCGCGCGCCGGCGCATCGAGGCGCTGCTGCCCATCGTGTTCTTCGTCGTCGCGATCAGCCTGTTCCCGCTGGGCGTGGGCCCCGAGCCGGAGAAGCTGCGGCAGATCGCGCCGGGCATCGTCTGGGTGTGCGCGCTGCTGGCCGCCATGCTGTCGCTCACGCACCTCTACGCCGCCGACCACGCCGACGGCTCGCTCGAGCAGCTGCTGCTCACCGGCGAGAGCGCGGTAGTGGTGGCGTTCGCCAAGGCCGCGGGCCACTGGCTCGTGAGCGGGCTGCCGCTGGTGCTGTGCGCGCCGCTCATCGGCCTGCTGTTCGACATGCACGGGGACGCGCTCGTCGCGCTCACGCTGTCGCTGCTGCTCGGCACGCCCACGCTCAGCCTGCTGGGCTCGGTGGGCTCGGCGCTCACGCTGGGCCTGCGCAGCGCCGGCATGCTGATCATCCTGCTCGTGCTGCCGCTGTCGATCCCGGCGCTGGTGTTCGGCACCGGCGCCGTCGCGGCCATCGACGCCGGGATGTCGGCACAGGCGCATTATTCGATCCTCGGCGCGCTGCTGATCTTCACGGCGCTCACCGCGCCGCCCGCCACCGCGGCGGCGCTGCGCATCTCGGTGGAATGACTGACGAGAGGAGCCATGACCCGACGCATCCACTGGTTCACCTTCGCCTCGCCTTCGCGCTTCTACTGGCTCTCCGGCAAGCTGCTGCCGTGGCTGTGGGCGAGCGCCGCGGTGCTGACGGCGATCGGCCTGTACATCGGCTTCTTCGTCGCACCCACCGACGCGACGCAGGGCGAGTCCTACCGGATCATCTTCATCCACGTTCCGGCCGCGTGGCTCTCGATGATCGTGTACGTCGCGATGGCGTTCTGGGCCGCGATGGGCTGGATGCTGAACGCGCGCATGGCCTCCATGATGGCGCGCGCGCTGGCGCCCACCGGCGCGCTGTTCACCTTCATCGCGCTGTGGACCGGCGCCTTCTGGGGCAAGCCGACGTGGGGCGCGTGGTGGGTGTGGGACGCGCGGCTCACCTCCGAGCTGATCCTGCTGTTCCTCTACCTCGGCTACATCGCGCTGGTGGAAGCCATCGACGACGTGCGGCGCGCCGACAAGGCCGGCGCGCTCGTGGCCATCGTCGGCGCGATCAACGTGCCGATCATCTACTTCTCGGTGCGCTGGTGGAACACGCTGCACCAGGGCGCGACGATCAGCATGACGGCCGCGCCGAAGATGGCGAGCATCATGCTCACCGCCATGCTGCTCATGACCTTCGCCTTCTGGGCCTACGCGTTCGCGGTGGTGTTCGTGCGCGCGCGCGCCATCGTGCTGGAGCGCGAGGCCGACACGGCATGGGTGCAGGAGATGTGGCTGCAGGGCAAGGAGGCGGCGCGATGATCTGGGGCAGCGCCCAGGAGTTCTTCCACATGGGGGGCTACGGGCTGTACGTGTGGGGCTCGTACGCGGTGACCGCGGTGCTGATGCTGGTCGAGCCGTGGCTCGCGGCGCGGCGGCGCAGGCGGGCGGCGCAGCGCGCGCAGGAGACCGCGGAGATGGCGGAGATGGGCCACTCCTGATCCCCGGGCCGCGCTGCGCGCGGCCCGGCCGTCCTCTCCTTCCCCCTCTGGGGGAAGGCCGGGATGGGGGCCGGCGGAGGCCAGACCCTGCAGCGCCGCGCCGCCCCCACCCTGCCCTCCCCCAGAGGGGGAGGGGAAAGACGGTCACCCTGCCACCGCCAGCAACCGCTCCAGCGTCGCCGCATCCCGCGCCAGCTCGGCGCTCTTCGCCCGATGCGCCACCATCCCCCGCTCCAGCACCACCGCCTGCGTCGTGATGCCGAGGATCAGCCGCGGGTTCTGCTCCACGATCACCGCCGACAGCCCCTCGTCGCGCACCACGCGGGCAATGGAGCGCAGCAGCTCCTCCACGATGATCGGCGCGAGCCCCTCCAGCGGCTCGTCCAGCAGCAGCAGGCGCGGGTTGAGCACCAGCGCGCGCGCCACCGCGAGCATCTGCTGCTCGCCGCCGGAGAGCTGCGTGCCCATGTTGGCGCGGCGCTCGGCCAGGCGCGGGAACATCTCGCACACGCGCGCCACGGTCCACGGCCCCGGCCGCGCCACCGCGGTCAGGTTCTCCTCCACCGTCAGCGAGCGGAAGATGTTGCGCTCCTGCGGCACCCAGCCGATGCCGGCGGCCGCGCGCGCGAACGGCGCGAGCGCGGTGATCTCGCGGCCGGCGAGCCACAGGCGCCCGGCGTGCCGGCGCGTGACGCCCACCAGCGTGTCGATGAGCGTCGTCTTGCCCGTGCCGTTGCGTCCCAGCAGCGCGAGCGACTCGCCGGCCGGCAGCGTGAGGTCGATGCCGCTCAGCACCACCGCCTCGCCGTAGCCGGCCCGCAGCCCCTCGACCCGCAGCAGCGCCTCAGACATGCCCGGCCGCCCGTTCGCCCAGGTACACCGCCCTCACGCGCAGGTCGCTCGCGATGGCCGCGACGTCGCCCTCGGCGAACACGCCGCCGTTGACGAGCACGGTCACCTGCTTCGCGAAGTTGAAGACGAGCCCCATGTCGTGCTCGATCAGCAGCACCGACACGTCGGCCGGCAGCCGCGCCAGGCTGTCGAAGATCTCCTGCCGCTCGCCCTGCGGCACGCCGGCCGCCGGCTCGTCGAGCAGCAGCACGCGCGGCTCGCCGGCGATGGCGAGCGCGATCTCGAGCAGCCGGCGCTTGCCGTAGGGCAGCTCGGCGGTGCGCCGGTTCATCACGTCGGCGAGCTTGAATTCGTGCAGCAGCGCCTCGCAGCGCTGCGCGACCGCGGCGTCGCGCCCCAGCGGCTGCCACCAGCGCGCGCTCTGCCCGCGCCGCTGCGACACCGTGAGCGCCACCGACTGCAGCGGCGTGAGCTCGCCGAAGAGCTGGTTGATCTGGAACGTGCGCACGAGCCCGCGCCCCACCCGCCTGTGCGCGGCCAGGCGGGTGATGTCCTCGCCCTCCAGCACGATGCGCCCGCCGCTCGGCTCGAGCACGCCGCTGAGCAGGTTGATGAGCGTGGTCTTGCCCGCGCCGTTGGGCCCGATGAGCGCGTGGCGCGCGCCGCGCCGCACGGTGAGGGAGACGTCGTTGGTGGCGGCGAGGCCGCCGAAGTGCTTGACCAGGCGCTCCGTGCGCAGGACGGCGTCGGTCATGGCCCCCGCCGCCACGTCCACGGCTTCAGCAGCCGCTCGCGCCCCACCAGCACCAGCGCGACGAGGAAGAGCCCGAGCCAGAACATCCAGTACTGCGGCGTCCACGCGGCGAGCACGTCCTGCAGCAGCTTGAACGCGACGGCGCCGAACAGGCCCCCGTACAGGTACCCGGTGCCGCCGATGACGAGCATCAGCAGCACGTCGGCGCTGCGGTGGAAGTCGAGCACGTCGAGCGACGCGAAGCCCGTGGTCTGCGCGAGCAGGGCGCCGGCCGCGCCGGCCAGCCCGCCGGCCAGCGTGTACACGGCCACCAGGCGCGCGTTCACCGCGAGCCCAATCGACGACGCGCGCAGCCGGTTGTCGCGCAGCGCCTGCAGCGACACGCCGAACGGCGACTTCACCACGCGCCGGCACGCGAACAGCGCGACGAGCAGCACGACGATGGCGTAGACATACGCCACGCGGCCGGGCAGGTCGAACTCGAAGCGTCCGAGCAGCGGGCCCATCACCACGCCTTGCAGCCCGTCCGCGCCGCCGGTCCAGGGGTCCAGCCTGTTGGCCAGCTCGTACAGCACGGAGGCCACGCCGAGCGTGACCATCAGCCGCGTGAGGTCCGAGCCGCGCAAGATCAGCGGGCTGGTGAGCAGGCCGAGCAGCGCGGAGAGCGCGGTCGCGAACGCCAGGCCGACCAGCGGATCGGGCATCACGTGCTTGGCGAACAGCGCCGCCGCATACGCGCCGGCGCCGAAGAACGCCGCATGGCCGAGCGACACGATGCCCGCATAGCCCAGCACCAGGTCCAGCGAGACGGCGAAGAGCGCGAGGATGGCGATCTCGCGCGCGAGCAGCACGCGCTCGCCGAGCACGAACCACGAGGCCGCGAGCCCCGCGAACACCGCCACCTCCCACCAGCGCCAGCGCGCATGCCGCGCCAGCGCGTCGCGCACGCCCGCTGGCGCGCCCGGCGCGGCGGCGCGCGCGGGCGCGGCGGCGTCGTTCATCGCGCGCCCCGGCGCACGAACAGCCCCTGCGGCCGCCAGAGGAGGATGACGATCATGAGGGTGTAGACGATGAAGGCGCCGAGCTTGGGCGCGTAGTACTTGCCGAACACGTCGGCGATGCCCAGCAGCAGCGCGGCGAGCAGCGGGCCCGTGATGGTGCTGGTGCCGCCCACCGCCACGACGATCAGGAAATAGATCATGAACTTGAGCGGGAAGCCCGGGTCGAGGCCGAGCAGCTCGGCGCCGAGCGCGCCGCCGAGCCCGGCGAGCCCCGATCCGGTCGCGAAGGTGAGCAGGAACACGCGGTTGACGTTGATGCCCAGGCCCGAGGCCACGCGCGGGTCGTCCACCGCGGCGCGCAGGCGGCTGCCGAAGCGGGTGCGCGAGAGCACCAGCTGCAGCGCGACGGCGAGCAGCGCGCACAGCACGACGATGAACAGCCGGTACTTGCCGATGCCCACCCACTCCAGGTCGAAGCGCCCCAGCAGGTACGGCGGCAGCTTCACGAACTGCTGCTGCGAGCCGATCAGCCAGTCGACCGCGGCCACCGACATGAACACGAGCCCGATCGAGAACAGCACCTGGTCCAGGTGGGGCTTGCCGTACATCGGCCGGTACAGCGTGCGCTCCAGCAGCGCGCCGAGCGCCGCGGTGGCCGCGAAGGCCAGCGGCAGCGTGGCGAGGAACGGCACGCCGGCGCGCTGCATCAGCAGCACGGTGACATAGCCGCCCGCCATCGCGAACGCGCCGTGCGCCAGGTTGATGAAGTTCATCAGCCCGAGCGTCACCGCCAGCCCGACGGCCAGCACGAACAGCAGCATGCCGTAGGCGATGCCGTCGAAGAGCAGGGTCAGCACCGCGGGTGCCCCGGCCGGCTCACTTGAGCTTTCCGGGGTCCTTCACCGCCTTCTGCACGCCGAACTCCACGTTCCAGAGCTGGCCGTCCTTGCGCTCGACCTTGCGGATGTACACGTCCTGCACGATGTCGCGCGACTGCGCGTCGATCAGGATCTGGCCGCGCGGGCTCTCGATGATCTGGCCCTTCATCGCCGCCAGCAGCGCGTCCCCGCCGCCCTCGCCCCGGGTCTTGTCCAGCGCGTTGTAGATGAGGCGCATGCCGTCGTAGGCGGCCACCGCCATGAAGTTGGGGCGGAACTTGTGCATCGCCTGGAAGCTGTCGACGAACTTCCTGTTCGCGGGCGACGGATGCGCCGCCGAGTAGTGGTGCGAGTTCACCACGCCGAGCGCCACGTCGCCCATGTCGTTGAGCTGGTCGTCGTCGGTCACGTCGCCGGTGGCGATGAGCCGGATCCCCGACTTGTCCAGCCCGCGCTCGGCGAACTGCTTCATGAACGCCGCGCCCTGGCCCGAGGGCAGGAACACGAACAGCGCGTCGGGCTGCGCGTCGCGCACGCGCTGCAGGAACGGCGCGAAGTCGGGGCTGCGCAGCGGCGAGCGGATCTCGGCCACGATCTGGCCGCCGTTGAGCTGGAACTGGCTCTTGAAGAACTTCTCGGCGTCGATGCCCGGGCCGTAGTCGGTGACCAGCGTGACGACCTTGCGGATGCCGTTCTTCGCCGCCCATTCCGCGATCGGCACCGTGGCCTGCGGCAGCGTGAAGCTGGTGCGCACGATGTACGGCGACTGCTCGGTGATCATCGACGTGGCCGCGGCGGTCACCACCATCGGCGTCTTGCTCTGCGTGGCGATGGGCGCGGTGGCGAGCGCGAGCGGCGTGAGGCCGAAGCCGGCGAGCACGTCCACCTTATCGTTGACCACCAGCTCCTGCGCGATGCGGCGCGTCTGGTCCGCCACGCCGGCGTCGTCCTTGACGATCACCTCCACCTTGCGTCCCGCCACCGTGCTGCCGTTCTGCTGCAGGAACAGCTTGATGGCCGCCTCCTCCTGGCGCCCGGTGGACGCGGACTGGCCGGTCATGGGCAGGATGAAGCCGATCTTGAACGGCTTGGCCTGCGCGAACGCGCCGCTCGTGGCGGCCAGCGGCAGCGCCGCGGCGAGCATCGCCGCGGCGAGGCCGCGCAGCGTGGTGCGCTTCGGGGTGGTCATGCGTGGACTCCTGTGGGATGGCAACGCGCCCTCGCGGCGCTGCGGCGCTTCGAGCAGCGCGCGGTGCTGCGCCTGCGCCGCCACCCCGCGAGTCGCGCGAGCTCGGGGCGGGAGCGCTCGCGAACACGAAGCCGTCGGGCGAGGCGAAGGGCAGCGTCTTCGCGCGCTCGTCCTCGGGTGCGTCGATGACGGAAGCCATGCGGGATACGCGCTGTATGCAGCGGCGCGATGCTAGGCGGAGCGCGGCGGCGCACGCGCCCGGGAATACCCGATGCGGCGCGCGCCCGCGTTGGATGCAGTCCTATGATTCCTGCCCACCGGATGAGGAGACATGCGATGACGGCCCGCACCACGCCCCCGTTCCGCGCCGACCACGTCGGCAGCTTCCTGCGGCCGCGGTATCTGCTCGACGCGCGCGAGCAGGCCGCCAGGGGCGAGATCGGGCGCGAGCAGCTGCGCGCGGTGGAGGACAAGGCGATCGCCGAGATCGTCGCGTTCCAGCAGGACGTCGGGCTGAAGAGCATCACCGACGGCGAGTTCCGCCGCACGTACTTCCACATCGACTTCCTCGATCAGCTGGGCGGCGTGAAGACCGACGTTCCGATGGTGGTGAAGAAGCCCGACGGCACCGAGGAGCTCGCGCCGCCCGTGATGCGCGTGGTGGACACGGTGCGCCACGTGAAGGACATCCAGAAGGCCGACTTCGAGTTCCTGAAGAGCCGCGTCGCGCCGGGCTGCACGCCGAAGGTCACGATCCCCTCGCCCACCATGCTGCACTTCCGCGGCGGGCGCGCCGGCATCAGCCGCGACGCGTACCCCGAGCTCGATCCGTCGTTCTACGACGACGTCGCGCAGGCCTACGGCGACGAGCTGCGCTCGCTGCACGCCGCGGGCTGCCGCTACGTGCAGATGGACGACACCAACATGGCGTACCTGTGCGACGAGAAGATGCGCGAGGCGGCGCGCCAGCGCGGCGACGACCCGAACGAGCTGCCGCACCGCTACGCCGGGTTCATCAACAAGGTGGTCGCGCACAAGCCCGAGGGCATGACGCTCGCCATGCACCTGTGCCGCGGCAACTTCAAGAGCACGTACGCGGCGCAGGGCAACTACGAGCCGGTGGCCGAGGCGCTGCTCGCCGAGATGCACCTCGACGCCTACTTCATGGAATACGACGACGACCGCTCGGGCGACTTCCGCCCGCTGCGCTACCTGCCCAAGGGCAAGATCGTGGTGCTGGGGCTCGTCACCACGAAGTTCGACCAGCTCGAGAAGAAGGACGACCTGAAGCGGCGCATCGACGAGGCGTCCAGGCACGCGCCGCTGGAGCAGCTCGCGCTGTCGCCGCAGTGCGGGTTCTCGTCGACCGTGCACGGGAACCTGATCCACATGGAAGCGCAACGGGAGAAGCTGGCGCTGGTGGTGGAGACGGCGCGGGAGGTATGGGGGGATTGAGATTGAGGGGGGCGTTGCCCTCACCCTGTCCCTCTCCCGCCAGCGGGAGAGGGAACGTCCTGCCACGACCGGCTCCCTGGCCCGCCCTGCCACGACCGGCTCCCTCTCCCGCTTG
>Ga0075429_100006184_pt1 | contig 10351 bp, 10 predicted proteins | sample RhiMetdeltSRZDD3_FD_75295 | JGI IMG/M metagenome (GOLD analysis project Ga0075429, IMG submission 75295) | Populus rhizosphere microbial communities from Tennessee, USA - Rhizosphere MetaG P. deltoides SRZDD3 | ecosystem: Host-associated > Plants > Roots > Rhizosphere > Soil | place: USA...
ACCGCGAATCTGGCTGGGCGGCCGGTGGTACGCCGTCATCGGCATCCTGCACCCGGTCGAGCTGGCACCCGAGGTCGACCGCTCGGCGTTGATCGGCTTCCCGATCGCGACCGAGGACTTCGGCTACGACGGCCATCCCAGTCGCATCTACGTGCGGGCGGAGACCGCGAGCACCACGGCGGTGGCCACGATGCTGGCCCGGGCTACCAACCCTCAGTTTCCGGGTCAGGTCAGCGTGAGCCGCCCATCGGACGTGCTGACCGCACGCCTGGCGGTGACCAACTCGGGCACCTCGCTGTTCCTCGGCCTCGGCGCGGTAGCGCTGCTCGTCGGCGGTATCGGGATCGCCAACGTCATGGTGATCTCGGTACTCGAACGGCGTACCGAGATCGGCCTGCGCCGCGCGTTGGGAGCGGCGAGGCGGCACGTGGCGGCGCAGTTCGTGGTCGAGTCGCTGCTGCTGGGCGCGGCCGGCGGGGCGCTGGGGGTGCTCTTCGGTACGGGGGTGACGTTCGCGCTGGCGTACCAACGTGGCTGGCAGACCCTGATCCCGCCGGTCGCGGTCGGCGCCGGACTGGCGGTGGCGGTCGCGATCGGCGCGCTGGCAGGGTTCTACCCGGCCTGGCGCGCGGCCCGGCTCTCGCCGACGGACGCGCTGCGGGCCGGTGGCTGACCGACGGCGTCAAAGCGAGCGACGACTACGTACGCGACCACGACCGCGACGATCACCACCGGCGTGAGCACGATCCCGTCGGCGCCGAACAGCAGTCCGGGTAGCAGCACGGAGGTCAGCGGCAGCCGCAGCATCGTCACGGTCAGCGCGCCGATGCCCATGGCCGCGCCGGCCAACGCGGGTAGACCGGGGAGGTGGGACAGGGCGAGACCACCCGCCGCGCCGATCAGGATGCCGGGGAAGACGGGCCCGCCCCGGAAGCTGCCCAGCGCGAGGGCGTACGCCAGCCCTTTGCAGGCAACCAACATCACGAGGGTGCCGACGGAGTAGGCACCAGCGTTGGTGAGCAGCGGGCCCAGGCCGTCCTGGCCGGAGAACAGCACGTCCTCTGGCGGCTTGCCGGTGACCTCGGCGTAGCCGAACACCAGGACGCCCATCGCGATGCCCACCAGCGTGGTCACCACGATCGTGCGGTGCGCGGCGACCCGCGCGACGGAGCGGCCCAGCCGGTGGATCCCGGTACCGACGACGGCGCCGGCGACACCGATGACCACGGCCCAGCCGAGCTGCGCCAGGTCCGGGCTGGAGGCCGCGGGCAGGTCTGGGACCGCGAGCGACAGCGTGCCGAGCCCGCTCCACTTGCCGAGGCCGATGAAGATGAGCGAGCCGATACCGGACGCGAGCAGACCCGGTACGAGGACGATGCCCAGCATCGGACCGCCGATGCCGACCGCCTCCATGAGCAGGAACGCTCCGACGATCGGCGAGCCGAGCAGCGTGGCGAGGGCGGCGAAGCTGCCGACCGCCGCGACGAGGCCCACGACCTGGGTGGGCCGGTCACGTGCGCTCCGGCCGAGGGCCAGCACGGCGAGCCCGCCGCCGAGGGCGATCAACGGTGCCTCGGGGCCGAGTACCACCCCGAGGCCCAGGCCGGCCAGCGCCGCCAGGAAGACGCCGGGCAGTTCCCGGGGAGTCGTCGCACCGCCCCCGACCTTCAGTCCGTCGGCCGGAACGTGTCCGCCCCGGCCGGGCAGGTACCGGATCACCAGCCCGACGAGTACGCCCGCGACAGTCAGGATCGGCAGCGCCCACCACGTCGGGGTGCTGTCGTAGCCGAGTCCCCGGGGCAGATCCTGGTAGATCCACTCCTGCATGAGGTGGACCAACGCCAGGAAGCCGTACGCGGCTGCCGAGATCGGTAACCCGAGTGCGGTCGCCAGCACCAGCAGACGCAGGTAGCTGCGCGACCGCAGCAACGCGGCCGGATCGGCGGTCGTGTCCACTTATCCGAGTGTGGGGTACCTCGTCCTGCTATGTCAGCCATTCTCCGATCACACCGCGGGCGAAGTAGACGACGAACAGCACGGCCACCGCCCAGAGCAACGGGTGCACCTCGCGGAACTTGCCCTTCGCCGCCTTGAGCACGACGTACGCGATGACGCCCGCGCCGATCCCGTTGGAGATGCTGTACGTGAACGGCATCAGCACGATCGCCAGGAACGCCGGGATCGCTATCTCGTAGTCGGTCCAGTCGATCGTGCGTACCGCCGTCATCATGATGAACCCGACCACCACCAGCGCGGTACTCGCCGCCTCGAACGGCACCACGGTCACCAGTGGCGCGAGGAACATCGCGAGCAGGAACAGGCCACCGGTGACGAGGTTGGCGACACCGGTACGGGCGCCCTCAGCCACCCCTGCCGCGCTCTCGATGTACGACGTGTTGCTCGATACGCTGGCCGCTCCGCCGGCCGCCGCCGCTATCGAGTCGACGAACAGGATCTCCCTCGTCCGCGGCGGGTTTCCGGACTCGTCCAGCAGGTCGCCCTCCTGGCCGACCGCGACCATCGTGCCCATCGTGTCGAAGAAGTCCGTCAGCAGGAGCGTGAACACGAACATCACCGTGACCAGCCAGCCGACCTGCGACCACGAGCCGAACAGGTCGAACTTGCCGAGCAAGCCGAGGTCCGGCAGGTCGACGAACTTCTCCGGCAACTTCGGCACGTTGAGCGACCAGCCACGGGGGTTGGTGCCGCCGGCCGACGAGCCGACCTTCACGATCGACTCGACCACGATCGCCAGCACGGTCGAGCCGATGATGCCGATGAGGATCGCGCCCTTCACCTTGCGTACCACCATGATCAGCGTGGCGAGAAGGCCGAGCACGAACACCAGCGTGGGCCAGCCCACGAGCTTCCCACCGATACCGATGCTCAGCGGCGGCGCGGCCGCGGAACCGCGGATGAAGCCGGCGTCCACGAACCCGATCACCGTCAGGAACAGCCCGATGCCGACGCCGATCGCGGTCTTCAACTGCGTGGGTACCGCCTCGAACACCGCTCTGCGCAACCCGGTCAGCACGAGGATCGCGATGATGACGCCCTCGATGACGACCAGGCCCATCGCGTCCGCCCAGGTCATCTGCGGGGCGATCTCGAACGCTACGAACGCGTTGATGCCCAGTCCCGCGGCCAGCGCCAGGGGGAACCGGGCGACGACTCCCATGAGGATCGTCATCACCCCGGCTACCAGTGCCGTGGCGGCCGCGACCTGTGCCTGATCCAGCTTGGCGCCGGTACCGTCCGTCGCCGAGCCGAGGATGAGCGCGTTCAGCACGACGATGTACGCCATCGTGAAGAACGTCGCCAGCCCACCCCGGATCTCCCGACCCATGGTGGAGCCTCGTTGACTGATCTCGAAGTACGTGTCGACCCCGGCCATGCCGCCCTCCCCAAGCGGTGGGGTGATCATCTGCGCGCATCGTGCCAGATTCGATGCCGTACAGGGAAGACACGTACCCTGTGGCCGTGCGAGATCCACAGCAGCCACCGGCGCCGCCCGAGCCGCCGATGGTCCCGTTCGCCATCGGCGGCATGGCGGTATTCGCCGTCGCCGGGCTCGTGCTGTGGGCGTTCGGTCAGACGAGCTGGGCGTGGATCTGCCTGGCCGGCGTCATCTGGGGCATCCCCGGCCTACTCGTGATGATCAAGCACGACGCCAACCGGCGCGCCCACACTCCCCCGGTCGATCATGAAGTTGGTGACTCGACACGCCGTCCACCCACCAACTAACTTCATGATCAACGGGGAGGGGCCGGAGGAGCCAAGGCCTCAGCCGTGGCCGTAGGGCTCGGGGGGTGCGGTGTCGGAGACGGAGCCGGCGGGGCGGCTGACTGCTACGGACTCCACTTCGCTGTCGTCGTAGACCGTGGGGAGTTCTTCGACTGTCGCTTCGGGTTCGAGGAGGACTTCGCTGTGGGCGCCGCAGCCGTGGTCGATGCTGACTATCTGGCCGTCGTCGGGGGCGTACATGTTGGCGCAGGCGCCGAACGTCGGTCGCAGTGCACCGGCCAACGGCAGGTAGAAGCCGCACGTACCGCAGCGGGCGGCCGCCGGCGCGGCGATCGAGATGGCCGCGCTCGGCCCGTGTTCGCCGTCGTACCACCGCTGGGCCGTGTCTAGCCGGCCCTCGCGGGACAGCACGCGCGCCCGGCCCAGGCCCAGTTCCCAGGACACGTCCTCGACCGCCGGGTCGTCCGAGAGCAGGTAGCCCGCCGCGAGGCGGGGATCCTCCGGTGCGGTGGGCAGCAGATCGCCGACGCCGAGGTCGCCGGGCTGCAGCCGCTCCTCCCACGGCACCCACCCCGGGGCGAGTAGCGCGTCCGGACCGGGCAGCAGCACGGTCTCGCACGCGGTGACGTGCTTGCTGCGCGGCGCGCGCGCGACTGTCACGGCCCACCGCCAGCCCCGGTAGCCCGGCAGCCCGCAGTCGAACAGGTGAGTGACGAGTCGCTCGCCTTCGGCGATCGCGTCGAGGTGCTCCCCGACGTACTCCGCTTCGACCTCGGTTACCGCTTCCCGTGCGACATCGACGGCTTCGGCGCACGCCTGATCGAGGCGGGCTGCCCTGGTGCTGGTTCTTGTCGCGGCACGGGTCACGCACTCATTCTCTACCATCGGTTCCGTGCCAGTCATCCGAAGGCTCGGGCGTGCCGTGGGCACTACCGTGCGCGGCACCCGGAAAATCACCCGGGGCACCGTGACGAGTGGCCGGTGGGTGACGAAGCGCGTACGGCTGGTACGCGACCGGGGAGCCGCCGGCGAGGCGGGCATGACCCGGCTCTTCGACCTGCACGCCGCGTCGTGCGCCGGGGACACGCTGGTCACGATCGGACTCGCCGGCACGATCTTCTTCGCCGCTCCGGCTGGTGAGGCGCGCGGGAAGGTGGCCCTGTACCTGCTCGTCACGATGGTGCCGTTCGCTCTGTTGGCACCCGTGGTGGGTCCGCTGCTCGACCGGTTCCGGCACGGCCGCCGGTACGCCCTCGCCGCCACGATGCTCGGCCGCGCCTTCCTGGCCTGGCTCATCTCCGACTACATCCACGGGTTCGGCCTGTACCCGGCCGCCTTCGGGGTGTTGGCGCTGTCGCGGGCGTACGGCGTCGCGCGGTCGGCCGCCGTACCGCGATTGCTTCCGGCCGGCCTCGGCCTGTCCGAAGCCGGCGCGCGGGCGAGCGTCTACGGCACGATCGCCGGCGCGCTGGTGCTGCCGCTCGGGTTCATCGCGTTCACCGTCGGTCCACAGTGGCCGTTGCGGGTCGCGTCGGTCATCTTCCTCATCGGCATGGTGGTCGCGTTGCGCCTGCCGCCGCGCGCGGACTCCGATCCGCCGGAGACCGTACCGGCGCCGTTCCAGTGGCCGTGGCGACGCGGGGTGGGCATCCCGAAGGTGCTGTCGGGCAAGCTCGTCGTGGCCGCGGTGACGGGCAGTGCGGTCATGCGGGCGCTGTACGGCTTCCTGTTGCTGTTCCTGGCGTTCAGCATCAAGTCCGGCAACCTGCCGACCCAGTTCGCCGACGGGACGCTGTCCCCCGAGGCGGCGCTGGGACTCGTCGGCGGCGCGCTCGGCCTCGGTACCTTCCTGTCCACCGCCGTTGGCACCCGGCTGCGCATCCGCCGCCCGATCGCCCTGCAGGCCACGGGCATGGTCGTGGTCGCCGCGCTCGGCGTGCTCGCCACGCTGCGCTTCAGCCTGGGCGCCGTGACCGCGCTCTGCTTCGCGACCGCGATCGCGAGCGGTCTGGCCAAGCTCGCCGTGGACGCGTCGATCCAGGAACGGGTCGCCGAGGATGTCCGCGCCAGCGCGTTCGCGCACTCCGAGACGCTGCTCATGCTCGCCTGGGTGGCCGGCGGCGCCATCGGTCTGATCCCGGCCTCCGGGGTGGTGGGCATCGCGGTGGCCACGGCCGCGATGATCGTCGCGGCCGCGCGGACCACGATCCTCGCCGCACGGACCTTCGCCGACAGGTTGCGCAGCGTCCCGCAGCAGACCAAACCCAAGCCGGAGTACGCCGTCAGCCGCCAACTCCCACCACCGCCACCGAAACCGGCCCTTCCTCCCCCACCGGAGGATCTCGCGCCGCCGGGTTTCCACATCTACCGACCGAGCCGGGACGACTGATGCTGCTCGTCGTCACGGCGGTGGCGGCCGAGCGGAACGCCATCCTGGCCGGGGCGCCGGAGCTGACCGTGGAAGTGGTCGGGGTCGGGCCGGCCGCGGCCGCTGCAGGCACCGCGCGGTTGCTGGCGCTCGCCGAGGCAGCCGGTCAGCGGTACCGGATGGTCGTCTGCGCGGGGATCGCGGGCGGCTTCGCCGGGCGTACGGACGTGGGTGAAACCGTGGTCGCGACCCGCAGCGTGGCCGCGGACCTCGGCGCGTCGTCGCCCGAGGGATTCCTGGGCCTCGACGTGTTGGGCTTCGGCGCCACGGAGTTGCCGGCCGACGCGGGACTCGTGCCGGACGCGGTCGCGGGCACGGTGCTCACCGTCTCGACGGTCACCGGGACCGCTGCGGAGGCGGACGCGCTGGCGGCCCGCTACCCGGACGCGGTCGCCGAGGCCATGGAGGGGTACGGCGTCGCGTGCGCGGCGGCGCTGTCGGGGGTGGCGTTCGCCGAGGTGCGTACGATCTCCAACCTCGTCGGTCCCCGGGACCGGTCGACGTGGCGGATCGGCGCCGCGCTCGAGGCGCTGACCCGGCTCAGTCGCCACCTCCCAACAGCGTGAGGAGTGTGTTGACGAGCGCGGTCATGCCGTCGATGTCGACCTCGGCGCCGACCAGATCCATCACGGCGAGCCCGAAGAACGCCGACGCCGCCACCTGAGCGACGAGATCCAGCGGCAGCGCGCCGGCCAGCGGTGAGTCGCCCAGCAACTGCTCGACGACCTCACGGGTGAACGCGAAGGAACGGTCGAGCCCCTCACGCACCCGTACGGCGAGCGCGGGCGAGTCGAGCGCACCGACCATCAGCTCGAGCAGCGCGCGGGACTCGGGGTGGGCGAACTCGTCGCGCACCGCCCGGGTGAAGGCGGCCGAGAGCCCCGACCGCGGTACGTCGACCGCCGCCCGCAACCGCTCGATGCGCCGGTCGAGGCACGTGGTGAAGACCTCGGCGAGCAGCTCGTCCATGGACCCGAAGTGGTAGAACACTCCGCCCGGCGCCACGCCCGCCCGCTCGGCGACGGCCCGGGCGCTCGTACCGGAGAAGCCCACCTCGGCGAGGGCGGCCACGGTGGCCTCGACGATCGCGATACGGGTCTCCGGCGGCCGGCGGTCGCCCCGCTTGGGTCCTGAACGTGCCATGGCGCATGATGATATCGCTTCCGTTCAGTTGATTTGACCAATCGCTCAAAAGAGTCGTACGCTGGACTACGTGCGAACGATGTTGGTCAATCCGCCGTACCAGACGATCACGAGCAACTTCGGCGTCGGGCACCAGGTGCCGCTGGGCCTGTTGATGGTCGGCGGGGTGCTCCTCGACGCCGGCCACGATGTGACGCTGCTCGACGCCGAGGCGCTCGACCTGAGCCACGCCCGGATCGCCGACGAGGTCCGGCGAACGCGGCCGGATGTCGTGCTGACCGGACACGCGGGGAGCACGCCGGCGCACCCGGTGACGATGGAGATGCTCGCCGCGATCCGGCGGGCGTCGCCGGAGACCCGGTGCGTCTACGGGGGCGTGTTCCCCACGTACCACGACGAGCAGGTGTTGCGACAGCACCCCGCGGTCGACGTGGTGGTCCGCGGGGAGGGCGAGGCGACGGCCGCGGCACTGGTCTCGGCGTGGGCCCGTGGCGCCGACCTGTCCACAGTGGACGGCATCACGTACCGCTCTGGCGACGGTACCGTGCGCAACCCGGACCGTACCGCGATTCGCGATCTCGACGCCTGCCGAGTGGGCTGGGAGCTGATCGACGACTGGGACCGGTACCAGTGCTTCGGTCGCGGGCGGGCGGCCATCGTCCAGCTGTCCCGGGGGTGCCCGCACCGGTGCACGTACTGCGGCCAGCACGCGTTCTGGAAGCGCTGGCGGTACCGCGATCCGGTCAAGCTCGCCGACGAGATCGAGTTTCTCCACCGCGAGCACAACGTCCGCTTCGTGACGCTCGCCGACGAGAACCCGACGACCATCCAGCGGGTGTGGCTCGACTTCCTTTCGGCGGTCGCCGAACGCGATCTGGACGTGCAGTTCTTCGCCACGATCCGGGCTACCGACATCGTGCGGGACGCCGCGCACATCGACCTGTACAGCCGGGCGGGCCTGCGGTACGTCCTCATGGGCATCGACACCACCGACCCCGACGTGATCGAGCAGATCAGGAAACGGTCGTCCACAAAGGACGATCTGACCGCCTGCCGGCTGCTGCGCGAGCACGGCGTCTACCCGATCATCGGCCACATCGTGGGCCTCGGCGAAGAGACCTGGGCCGGCCTGCGACGCGCCGGGCGGGCGCTGGCGATGTACGACGGCGACTACCTCAACGCCATGTACGCCACCCCGCACAGCTGGACGGAATTCGCCCGCGAGCAGGCACACCGGCGCGTGGTGGAGTCCGACCAGAGCCGTTGGGACTACCGCCACCAGGTGCTGGCGGAACGGCACCTCCGGCCCTGGCAGCTGTTCGCGGCCGTGAAGTGGCTGGAGCTGCGCTTCCACCTGCGCCCCGGCCGGCTGCGCCGGCTGCTGCTGGCGCGGGACCGCCAGCGGAGGCACGAGGCCTGGTGGAACCTGCGGCACACCACGATGGTCTGGCTCATGGAGATCGTCGAGTTCGCGCTCCGCCGCCGCCGATTAACGTAGAGCCGTGGCGCTGTCGCTCGCGATCTCACCCTGTCCCAACGACACGTTCGTCTTCCACGCGCTCGTCCACGGGCTCGTGCCCGGCGCACCGCCGGTCGACGTGACGTACGCCGACGTCGATGTCACGAACACGGCCGCCGAACGGGGCGAGTACGACCTCGTCAAGGTGAGCTACGCGGCGCTGCCCTGGCTGCGGGACCGGTACGAGCTGCTGCCCTGTGGCGGCGCACTCGGCCGGGGCTGCGGGCCGCTCGTGCTGACCGCCGGCCGCCCGTCCGTCGATGGGGAGGTTCTCGCGATTCCGGGCGAGCGGACGACGGCGTACCTGCTGTTCCGGCTCTGGGCGAAGGCGCAGGGCGTGACGCCGGCCCGCATCGAGGTCGTGCCGTTCCACGAGATCATGCCGGGCGTGGCGGCCGGCCGGTACGGCGCAGGGCTCGTCATCCACGAGGCGCGGTTCACGTACCCCCGATTCGGCCTGACCGCGGTCGCGGACCTGGGTGCCTGGTGGGAGGCTGACACCGGCCTGCCCATCCCCCTCGGCGCGATCCTGGCCCGCCGCGGCACGGTGGACCCGGACGCGGCGGCCGACTGGATCCGCGCCTCGGTCCGGCACGCGTGGGCGCACCCCTACGCGAGCCGGCACTACGTGCTAGCACATGCTCAGGAGATGGAACCGGACGTCGTCCAGCAACACATCGCGCTGTACGTCAACGAGTACACCGAGAACCTCGGCGACGAGGGGCACGCCGCCGTGGAAGCGTTGTTAGCTGCCCTCTAGCTCGCGGGCTACCGCGTGGACGACCTCGGCGATCTTCTTGGACGTCTTCTTGTCCGGGAACCGGCCGCGCCGCAGGTCGGGCTGGATCTTCACCTCGAGGACCTTGATCATGTCTTCGATCAGGCTGTTCAGCTCGTCGGGCGGGCGGCGCCGCAGGTCCATCAGCGACGGCGGGGTCTCCAGCAGCTTGAGGGCCAGCGCCTGGTTGCCCTTGCGGCTCTCGACGACGCCGAACTCGACCCGCTGGCCCGGCTTCAGATCGGCCACGCCGGTCGGCAGCGCGGCCTTGTGTACGAACACATCACCGCCATCGTCGCGGGTGAGGAACCCGAACCCCTTCTCCGTGTCGTACCACTTGACTCGACCCGTTGGCACCGCAAAACCCCAGCTTCTTTCGATGTTGTCGACCACCAGGCTAGTCACCTCGCCCGGGCAGCCCAACCCAGATCCTGGAAGATATCGGAGAACCCGGTCAGGTCGTCGAGGACGGTCGCCGCACCGGCCGCGTACAGGTCGTCCACTGTGCACGGTCCGGTGGCGACACCGATCGGGTACGCGCCCGCGCTGCGCCCCGCGACGATGTCGGCGGTGTGGTCGCCCACGTACGCGCTCGCCCGGTAGGACCGCAGCGCCGCAGCCTTGCCCTCGGCCCAGGCGAGCCCGACCACGTCGGTGACGGCCAGCCCGAGGTGGGCCAGATGCCGCCGGGCGTCCGGCTCGTTCTTGGCGGTGACCACGAGCACCCGGCCACCGGCCG
>Ga0075429_100006187_pt1 | contig 10350 bp, 10 predicted proteins | sample RhiMetdeltSRZDD3_FD_75295 | JGI IMG/M metagenome (GOLD analysis project Ga0075429, IMG submission 75295) | Populus rhizosphere microbial communities from Tennessee, USA - Rhizosphere MetaG P. deltoides SRZDD3 | ecosystem: Host-associated > Plants > Roots > Rhizosphere > Soil | place: USA...
CTCTCCACCATAGCACGTCGATAGCAGAACAACAACATACTCTTGTCATAGAACTAACATATCGATAACATATTGGAAGCACAAGAAGATCGAGGGATGATGACATTCGCTGAGGATCTCAGAAGATTCGGCGTCGAGCGCTTCTTGTCATGTCAGGTCGAGCAAGCGCTGGAACGGGCTGTTCCCGTCGCTCAGGTCGACGAGATGGTTGCCGGAGCGACGAGCGGGACTGGTGCAAGATCTGGCACCCTTACTGTAGAAGGAGGGCGCCTATGCCCCGAATCCCCCGTCTGCCCAGAACTCCCGCATGCCCCGAATGTGACCGGCCAGGTAGATACGTCTGGCAACAGGAGCGGAGCGTCGATACCTACACCTGTGTCACGGCCGCCTGCCCATCCGCGGAGTATCAGTCCCATGGTGGACGCTGCCACCCCGCAAGGGCGACCGACGCATCGTAGGATCGGCGAGCCGCTCCTGCGCGAAGGTGTGGCGCTGGATACTATCTGATGCTCGAAGGCCCTGCCAAAGTCGGCACCATGCAGGCCGACCCGACGAAGCTCCGTCAGGCGGGGCGGCGGCCCCAGATGAAGAGGTGGGTCAGGCCGGCCAGAAATCGATTGGCGGCCTGTTCCACGCGGAGGGCGGCGAGCCAGCGTTCACACTCCTCATCCGAGACGGCGCCGGCCTGCACAGCCTGGGCGGCGCGCATCGGCGCAAGGCTGCCGTAGTAGCCCGTGGGGTCGCGCTCGACGGGGGTGAACGCCCTGACGCGGACGTCCACGAGGCCGGCCGCTTCGAGAAGGCCCGGCAGGCGCCGGGCGAGCCAGCCGTCTGTGATGATATCGGTGGCGGCAGCGGAGATCCGGCGGGTTAGCGCCCGGTCCGGGTGGGAGATGATCCAGGACTCGGGATCGATGTCGAAGACGCCGACTCGCCCGCCAGGGCGGACGGCCCGGAGCAGCTCTGGGATCGCCTGCTCGGCGTCGGTGGTGTGGGAGAGGGCCGTGATCGCCAGGACGACGTCGAACGCCGCGTCGTCGACGGGCAGGGCACGGGCGTCGCCGACGCGAAACTCGATCTGCTCGGCCACCCCCTCGCGCTCGGCGATCTCGCGGGCGACCGCGAGCATGGTCGGGCTCGGATCGACGCCCAGGACGTGACCGGTCGGGCCGACACGCGTCGCCACGGCCCGGGTGACGACGCCGGTGCCGCAGCCGACGTCGAGGACACGCTCGCCGGGGGCGATCTGGAGCAGGTCCAGGTAGGCGGCGCGGATCGCAGTCTGGTCCTCACCCTGCCCGCGCAGCTCCAGCAGTCGGGCCAACTCGCGAATCCCGGCCTCCTCGGCGGCCGTGATCGTCGTCTCGTTCCAGGGGTCGGCGGCGCGTCGGGGCGGCTCGCTCATCACGCGCTCCGGGTGGCAGGATCGCGCGTTGATCGTACACCAACGCCGACGTCGACGACGGCTTTGTCCTGGAAGGTCGGGCCGTACGACGTGAGACCGATCGGCACCCCGAGCTCGGCCTGGACCGCCTCCAGGAAGGCGCCGACGCGGAAGCCCTGCTGCCAGTCGTTCGTGACGTTGTACGAGTCGGCGAAGACCGAGCGGAGGCGCGAGTCTTCGGCGACGAACGGGCCGGCGCCGTGACGGGTCATGTACGCGCGCAGCAGGCCGATCTTGAACACGTCGCCGTCGTACCGCTGCTCGTCCAGAAGGGTGAGGGCGTTCTTGAACGTCGTGGTGCTCCAGGTGGTGTACGGGTGGAACCCGCGCCACTCGTCGAGGAGGGCGCCCTGGGCACCCTCGAACACGACGGCGCCGTCCAGGTCGAGCAGGGTGCCAAGGTACTCGTCGTCCACGAGGCGGACCAGGCCGGCCAGGTGGGCGTAGGCGCGGACGCAGGTCTCGATCACGTCTAGATCGAGGAGGATGCGGCGCTCCCGTACGACCGGGGCTGCCTCTGGCAGCGCGGCGAGCAGGTCGCGCAGCTGTTCGCGCTTGAGGTCGCGGACGCGCTGGAGCTTCCGGCGCAACGTCGCGGGATCGAGGAGGTCGCCGGCGACGACCATCTCGTCGCCGTACGCGAGCCAGTCCGACATCGTCTCGCCGATCCCCATGCCGCAGCTGCCGTGGCGGGCGTCGCCGCGCGAGAGCTCGCGCAGGCGGTTGGCGACGACCTGGAACGGGGTCGTCACGAGCGCCCGGCGGTCGATGCTGGTGCGCGCGAGGGCATCGGTTACGTCGAGCGCACGAAGCTCGTGGTCCTCTTTGAGCATCCGCAGCGGATTGAGGAGCATGAAGCGCGAGAGGTGGGTGTTGACGCCGCGCACGAACGTCCCGCTGCCGAACTGGGCGAAGGTGTGGTGGCGGCCGTCCGGCAGGACGACGTTGTGGCCGGCCTGAGCGCCGCCGTTGTACCGCACGACGGTGTGGACGGGCTCGGTCCGGGCGAGGAAATCGGTCCAGGTGCCTTTGCCTTCGTCGCCGTATCCGAGGCCGGCCAGGATGATGGCGCCGCGATGCGAGGTCATGGGTACCTCCGGGGAAGCCCCACCCCCTGCCCCCCTCCATCACCCCTACCATGGGGCCCCTGTATCCCCACGGCATTGCGATGGAGAGGGGGAACCGGACTGCATGCTCCCCTCTCCACCGCGGTGGGGAGGGGGTAGGGGGTGGGGCTTCTTCTCTACAACCGACGCAGCCGGGGGCGGCCGGCGGTGAGGCCAGAGGGCGCCGGTCATCTGGGCGACCGCTGTCGTCGGCTGCTTCGCCAGGGCTGTCACGACGGCCCGGCGGACGGACGGGTCGACGCCGAGGTCGGCGAGGTGCTGCGCGCCCTCGTCCAGATCCACGACGGCCTCGCGGGTGCCGATCGAGAGGGCGATCAGTTCGGCGGCACCGTTCGGCTCGCTCAACTGGAGGACGTTCTCGCCGAGCAGCGTGCGCCAGAAGCCGAGCACCTGGCGGTCGCCCCCGTTGTGGGCGCCGTCCGGAAGGATGAAGAACGTCTCGTACCGCTCCTTGACGCGGGCGAAGAGGTCCGCGGTCGGGATGGGCGCCGCGAGGACGTCACCGGTCAGGGCGTAGATCTCGGCCGGCTCGACGTTCGGCCAGGAGAGCTCGTCGCCGATGAAGTAGGCGTACCCCTTCTTGCCTCTTCGGTCCCAGGCGTCGTGCGCGGTGTGCTCGGCCAGGAAGTAGGCGGCGTTCTGGTACGACTCGCTCTTCTGGCCGCCGCCGCCGCCCTCGATCACCATCGTCTCGAGCTGAAGCGTGGCCCGAAGGTCGCTCTCGAACTGGCCGACCTGGAGCGGGACCTCGTCGCACATCCGGCCGGCCGTGATCTGGGAGTCGCCGATCGCCATGAACATGATCTGCGGGTGCTGGACGTACCCCTTCTGGAGCAAGAGGTTGTAGAGGTTCTTCAGGCTGCTGTGGATGGCGCCGACGACGTTGCTCATCGTGCCGGTGACGTCCAGTACGACGACGATTGGCGTGGACTCCGGGTGCTCTGCGCTGTCGCGGCTCTCACGGATCTTCAGGCCGGCCTTGTTGCGCCAGCGCGGGTCGAGATCCGGGTGGACGACGCGGTTGCCGGGCGTCAGCGAGTCCGAGTAGTCGAACGTGCTCTTGCCCGAGGCCGCCTTGGTCCAGACGTGGTCGTCGTAGGCGCCGGGGTCGAAGTAGCCGCTACCCATGATGGGCCTCCTTCAGTTGCGTGTGGCTGGCCTGACGCTGACGCTCAGCGACGGGCCGGCATCGCGAACGGCATGAACCTGCGCTTGCCCCAGAGGCTCGCCAGCAGGTCCGCGAAATCGCGGTAGAGCTGGCCGGCGTCCGTTCTGGCCGCGCCGGTCCAGAGAGCGCGCTGGAGGTAGGTCTGGATCGGCGATGGCACCCTGGGCGGCAGCGCCCCGGTCAGGGGATCGCCGCCGAGGAGATAGACCATGCATCTCAAGCCCATCTCGAGATCGACGGCTGGCGTGGGCGGTGCCTTCGCCAGGACCGCGAGCGGGTACCAGCCCTGGTACTCGGCGCTGATGGCCGGGATCGGGGCGCCGGTGAGGCGGGCGTCCAGGACGCTGGCGGTCCAGTCGATCAGCAGCAGGCCATGCGCCTCGGGGTGGATCAGGACGTGGGTCGGCAGGACGGCGCCGTGGATCACGTCATGGTCGTGGGCGTAATCCAGCGCGAGGAGCAGCCGGCGCCAGATCCAGGCCCCGTGCCCCGGCTCGACGCCGTCCTGGTAGACCTCGCGGATCTCCCGCAGGGTGTAGAACTGGTCGGCGAGGAGCGGGCCGGGCTCGGTGGTGACCAGGGGGAAGGCGTTGACCTGGCAGGTGTCGCCGGCCTCGTCCTGGTAGCGGAACGTTTCGAGGAGCCTCGGGATGTAGGCCGGGACCGGGCGGCCGTCCGTGGCGGTCGCGAGGTGGCGAAGGACTCGGGCCTCGTTCGCCAGCAGGTCGTTGTCCTGAGCGTCTCGGGCGACCTTGAGGATGCAGCCGACCGGGTCGACGACCGGGTTGAGGCGATCGGCGACGGTGCAGGTGTAGAGGGCCGCGAGGTCGCCGGCCGCGAGCGGCGCGCCAACGGTGTAGGTCCGGCGCCGGGTGGTGATGACGACGGATGTGGCGAGGTCTGGGCGCTGGCCGTAGCGGCCGTCTCGGATCTGGGCCTGGGCCGCCAGGTGGAACCGCTGGAGCGCGATGAACGCGTCGTGCGCGGCAGGGTCGTTGCCGTGGCGGTCCGGATGGACGCCGAGGGCGAGCTGGCGGTAGAGGCGCTGGAGCCGGTCGAGCTGCTCGGCGACGGTGCCGGGGAGCTCGCCGAAGACCTCCTCGACCGAGCTGGCGTTGCTGAGGTGGGCGGCGACGACGGCAAGCTCGTCGTTGCCCGTTGACTGGCTCAGGATCGACACGATGCCCCCGAAGTGAGAGCGGTGAGGTGCCCGCCGCGCCACTCTCTGTGCTTATTATACTCCTATAGAGTTTAAATGCAACCATTCGGAGCCTGGTCCAGTCGATGTACTCAGGACTGTTCTGGGAGCGCGAACCGGAGCAGCCAGGAGAGTACTGTCGAGCGATCAGCGGGCGTCGAGATCGGCCACGGTAATGAGATCGACTACGGCTACGGCATCGAGTCCAGAGAGCGCCTATCACGGCATTCGGGTCGGGCGGTCGCCACGCCGAGTAGCGAAAGATCCGGCATTGGGTGCGGTCTCTCGATTCGTTGCCGCTGCTCAGACCGCTCGAACTTCGGCGAGCCGCTTGACTGCGTACTCGTCGTCCCAGCAGACGGCGGCTTCCCACGCGGCCGACGCTTGCTCAGCGATGTCGTGCGCGTCGTCGTCGAGACCGGCGGCATTGTGAGGCAGCACCAGGTCGAGGTCGGGGACGTCGACGTGCGACTCGTCCCAGTCGATCAGCGCGACCCGATCCGCGGTCATGCGGACGTTGCCAGGGTTGTTGGGGTTGCCGTGGACGACGCATGTCCGAAGTCCGACGAGCCGCGCCCACGCTGCTCGGCATCGAGCAACGCCCTCAGGCGGCATCGCGCCGAGGTCGATCTTCGTCCCGGTCTCGGCGTGCAGAAGGTCGGTCGACGATCGCCAGCCGGGGCGCTGCGTCCAGCCCTGCGTCAACCGGTGCAGCTGGCGGAGCGTGTCGGCTACGCGACGCCAGTCGGCCTCCGTCCCGGGTGGTCCGCCCTCCACGTAGGTCATCACCACCACACCGTCGGCGAACAGCCGGCCGTCCGTGGTCGGGATCGGCACCGGCACGGTCAGACCTTCACGGTCGAGGTGCTGGAGGAGCTCGGTCTCCCATGCGAGATCAGCGTCGCTCCTGGCGCCGAGACGACCGACCGCAAGGTGCCCATTGACACGCACGCTCCACACGTCGTTGGCGACTCCGCCAGGGAGCGGTTCTATGCGAGCGACGTCGTCACCCCACTGCTCGAGTGCCTCCCATCCCATTGGCTGGCTGACCTGCTCCCGTCCTTCGGTCCACGCATTGTGAGAGTCCGGCCGTGATCGGCAGTGTAGTCCAAACCAAGCCACGTGATGACGACCAGCCCCGCCGCGCAAGCGCCCGAACTGCCTATTTCACCAAATCTGAGGGAGAGCCTCAAGCCGTGGCCAGGTCTGCTGCCTCCTGGTGAGGGGCGCCCTACAGGTAGAAGAAGGCCCAGTCCGACTCCTTTCCGAGGAGTAGTTGCCCGACGGACTCGAAGCGATCAGGCGAACCGAACGCGTGTTTGCTGACCGTGTGTACATCGGTGACGGCGGTAGCCATGGGTTCCCCTCCCCAGACCATTCACGCTCCCAGTACGATTGACTATTTCAGTGCCTGATTTGACCTCCTAGAACCGCGACGGGCCCACTCTACGATCCTCCTGCTCCCGGCGCAGTGATCTACGTCACGCGCTGGCCGTGGTTCTCCGTTCGCTGGTCACGACAGGTGCGACGCGGTCGTCAGCGGGTGCCGACCAGGTTCGGCGTTCGCGAGGTCACGAGCGCCTCGATCTCGTCGGCGGCGCGATCCGCTCCCCGCTCGGCGGCGATCCGTGCCCCCAGCCGTTGGGCGGCGGCGCGAAACGACTCCTCGGAAAGGACCCGCTCGACGGCGGCCCGAATCTGGCTGCTGGCGGCGTCTGGGGCGAGATACAGGCCGGCGCCCGCGGCCTCAACGCGCGTTGCGATGGCCGGCTGGTCTTTCCCGCGCATCGTGTTGGGCGCCCGGCGGTCGCCGGGCACGCAGACCAGCGGGATCTCGTGCGCCAGGGCGGTCATAGCGCATCGCGCCGGAACATGCTGGCGACGGCGCGGGCGAACAGGGCGTCGCGACCTGGGGATGGCTCGGGAGGAGACCGAAGCGGCAGTCCGGAGCCTCGTTGGCCGCGTCGTGGGAGATGTCGTGGGCTGAGCGGGCGGCGCCGGGGCGCGGGTCCGGTACGATTCGTAGGTGATTGAGACACCTGACACGTCAACACCTAGAGACAGACCGGCGCCGGACACGGCGTCATCGGCGTCGGACAGACCGATCGACGGGCCGGCCGCCTGGTATCGAGACCGGCGCGACCGCTTCCGCACCGAGGCCGCCGAACTGGCGATCCGCGCCGCCCGCCTCGCCAATCTTCGTCTGCTGCTGTTCGCCGGGATGGCGGTGACAGCCGGCTGGGCCTACTGGTCGGAGGGGCTGCTCGCGACGGTCCTCTGGATCGCCGCCGTGGCGCTCACCGTCTGGTTCATCGTCCAGGTGCGGCGGTACCGGCGCGTCGAGCGGCGGCGTCGGCACCTCTCGGGGCTGGCCGACCTGGCGGATGAGGCGCTGCTACGGATCGCCCGGGACTGGAACCAGCTGCCGCTCCGGCACGAGGGCGGCGCCGACCCGCTCCACCCGTACGCCGGCGACCTGGACCTGCTGGGGCACGGCTCGCTGCTCCACCTGTTGGAGTCGACGGGCACCAGGCTGGGCGAGAGCACGCTCAAAGGGTGGCTGCTCGACGCCGGCACGGCCAGAGCGAACCTGCACGAGTCGGCCGGCCTGGAGACGGTCCGGGCGCGGCAGGCGGCGGTCCGGGAGCTGGCGCCGCTGGCGATCTGGCGCGAGGAGCTGGTCTGGCGGGGCCGCGCGACCGGCACGCCCTCGCCGGATCCGGAGCCGTTCTTGGCCTGGGCTGAGGGCGAGCCGTTCCTGGCATCCAGGCAGGCGCTGGTCTGGGGCGCCAGGCTCTCGCCGCCGCTGTTCTGGCTGCTGCTGTTCCTCCAGATGGGCGGGATCGTTGCCTGGCCCTGGTGGATCGTGCCGATCGTCGTGAACCTGCTGATCGGCTGGCGGCTGGTCGGCACGGCGGTCAGCCGATTGAACGAGGTGCGGTACTTCGCCGGGGCGCTCGGGGCGTACGCCGATGCGCTCGACCATCTGGGGGGGCCGTCGTTCGCGACGCCGGCCCTCCAGCGGCTCCAGGCAGCGCTCCGGGTTGAGGGGCACGCGGCAGCGGCCGAGATCCGGCGGCTGTACGGGATCGTGCGGCTGGCGCAGCCGGCCTCCTCGATGGTCTACCCGCTGATCGAGCTGACGACACTCTGGAACGTCCACGTCTTGAGCCTGCTGGAAGGGTGGCAGGTGAAGGCGGGGCCACGGGCACGGGGCTGGCTGGAGGCGCTGGGCGAGGCCGAGGCGCTGGCGGCGCTGGCGCGGCTGCTGCACGACAACCCGACCTGGGCGCTGCCGGAGCTAGAGCCGGCGGCGACCGGGTTCGAAGCGCGGGAGCTGGGGCATCCGCTGCTGAGCGGCGAACAGCGGGTCACGAACGATCTGACGCTCGGGCCGGCCGGGACGTTCCTGCTGGTGACGGGCTCGAACATGTCCGGCAAGAGCACGCTGCTGCGGGCGGTCGGCGTGAACACCGCGCTGGCGCAGGCCGGCGGCCCGGTCTGCGCTACGGCGCTCAGTCTGCCGCCGCTCAACGTCTGGACGGCGATGCGGATCTCGGACTCGCTGGAGCGCGGGGTCTCGTTCTTCATGGCGGAACTGGAGCGGCTTAGAGACGTGGTCGAGGCGGCGTGGGCGGCGGGGGAAGCCCTCACCCCAACCCCTCTCCCTTGCGAGGGAGAGGGGCTACAACAGCCCGCTGAATCGCCGAGAGTGCTGTACTTGCTGGATGAGATCCTCCAGGGCACGAACACGGCCGAGCGCCAGATCGCGGCCAGGCGGGTGATCCGGCTGCTGCTCAGATGCCAGGCGGTCGGCGCGGTCTCGACGCACGACTTGACGCTGGCAGACGCTCCGGACCTGGCGGCCGCTGCCCAGGCGATCCACCTGACGGAGATCGTGGTGGACGGTCCGGACGGCGCGCAGATGTCGTTCGACTACCGGGTGCGCGAGGGGATCGCCCGCTCGACGAACGCGCTGCGGCTGCTGGACATGGTCGGCCTGCGGGAGCCGGAGTAGCGAGGAACGGTTTTCCTGTCCAAGATGTCGTTAGAGAATGCGGGGGATGAGGGTCTGGCCGCCGAGCGCCAGCACGACGTAGACGATCGACTTCCCGAGCGCCACGGCCAGCCAGTACCGCCACGGCGAGTAGCCGAGCGAGCCAGCCGTCAGCCCGGCAACGTCGAACAGCGGGTTGGGGACAGCCGAGAGCAGGAACAGGGTCAGGAAGCCGCGTCGGTCCATGTGCCCGCGCACGCGACCGACGATCCCCGCTGACGTGCCGCTCAGGATCAGGCGGCCGCCCCGCCCGGCGACGTAGCCGGTCAGCTCGTCAGTGGCGGCACCCGCGCCGGCGACCAGCCCGAGCAGGACTGGATGGAGGAACGCCCCGGCGGCGGTGACGGCCCCCCAGGCCGGGACCGGCAGGAAGAGCGTGGCGCTACAGGTCATCGTCAGCAGGAAGACGCCGAGGTAGCCGAGCGAGAAGAAGAGGGGCGACTCCGGAATCGTGCGGGCGAGCCGGTAGGCGCCGAGGAGTCGGAGTCGCCAGCGATTGGGAGCGCCCTCACCCCACGACCCCCTCTCCCGTGCGCGGGAGAGGGGGAGATCAGGCATCACGAGAGCGGTTTCGTCATGGGGTGTGGGCGGGGGAGTTGGCGATGGCGGCGTAGTGCGCGAGCAGCAATCGCTGCTGGCGACTCCAGGTGCGCGCCTCGGCGGCAGCTCTGCCGGCCGGCCCGGAGGAACAGCTCCGTGTCCTCGTTGCAGCGGAGGTCGAGTCGGAAGCCGCCGGGGGTCTCGAAGGCGGCGCGGGTGAGCGCCATGTTGGAGCCGGAGGCGCCGGCGATCCGGAGGGCGGCGTAGCTGACGCTCTGAGCCTATCGCCGCGCTCCCAGGGGGTGTCTGCCGGTCCGTTGCTAGATCGGCCATACGTACCAGAGGATCGGCAGGGCGCTGAGCCAGCCGGCAGCGACCTGACGCGGGGTGTGCCGGCCGAGTCGGACGCGGGCCCAGCCGACCAGGGCCATCAACCTCACGAGCGGGGCGGCGACCGAGAGGTCGCCGAGCGCGAACGCGACGGTCGCGAGGCCGGCGACCGGCAGGATCATGACAGGCGGCGCGCAGACGACTGACACGGCTCGGGCCAGGCGATCGACGAAACTGCGCGTCGCAATTGACGTGCTGGCGTCCAGGGCACGCTCCCAGCGGGCCGGGATCTTTTGCACCGTCCCGCCCGGCGCTCCCGACCCCGTTTCTACTGTACGCAGTGCGCATTAACACGAGGATCGAGCGGGGGTGCCCGTCAGTTTTCTGCGGGCGGAGCGGACCGATGCGGGAGGAAGCGCCGCTTCCAGGGATGGGCGGTGGTCGGGCGACCGTCGACGATCGTCTTTGGGACGGGCGGCGACGGTG
>Ga0075429_100006189_pt1 | contig 10349 bp, 10 predicted proteins | sample RhiMetdeltSRZDD3_FD_75295 | JGI IMG/M metagenome (GOLD analysis project Ga0075429, IMG submission 75295) | Populus rhizosphere microbial communities from Tennessee, USA - Rhizosphere MetaG P. deltoides SRZDD3 | ecosystem: Host-associated > Plants > Roots > Rhizosphere > Soil | place: USA...
CGGCGCGGGCGCGGCGGCGATCGCGCTGGCCGGCGCGGCGGGCGCTGGCACCGGCGCCTCGACGAAGGCGATGCACGAGCCCCACACCGACGCCCCGCCGTAGACGACCACGCCGTCGCAGCCGGCGGTGGCGGCGGCGGTGCGCAGCGACGCGACCACCCCGGCCAGGTCGGCGCCGAACGAGCCGACCTGCGGCGGCTGCAGGATGGCGACGTCGACGTGGGCCGCCTCGGGGCGGCGGCCGACGAAGACCTGGACCTCGGACACCGGACGCGCCGCCAGTGGGCGCGGCGCCGGGTTCGTGGGGGCGACGGCGGTGGTGGTCGGGGCGCAGGCGGAGGCGAGGAGGAAGGCGAGGGCGAAGCGACGCATCGGGCGGCAGCCTGCCGGATCCACCGCAGGGGTCAATCCGGCCTGCCGCAGCTTTCCGCGTCGGTCCCAAGCCAGCCGGGACCGGGGCGCGAGCCCCACTACCCCGACGACGATTCGCCCGGCGTCGGCACGTGCCGCAGCGGGTGTAGCAGGATGTGGACCTCGCCGGCGGTGACCTCGGTCGACGACGGCGACGGCGACAGCACGACCGCCGCCTCGACGACCATGCCGCCGCCCTCCGACAGGTAGATGATCCGCTTCATCGGCTGCCGCCGCGAACAGACCGTGTGCAGATCCTCGAGCAGCCCCGGGTAGACCTCGGCGAGGCCGCTGTCCCTGAGCTCGATGCCGGCGGCGTCGCCGGCGCAGCCGAGGAAGTCGAGGAACGACTGGTTGGCGACCCGGACCCGGCCCTTGCCGTCGCACGACGCCATTGGCAGCGGGCAGTGCTGGAACACCTCGGAACCGCCCTTGGCGCGGTGGTCGACCTCGCGGCGCTCGCGGGCGTCGCCGGTCGCGGTGCGGCGGCGGCCGACGTCCATGCCGAGCATGTTCATGAGCGTGCGCAGCTCGTACATGAAGCCGGCGACGTCGGTGTGGCGGTCGGCAGGGTTCTTGGCGGTGGCGCGGGCGACCAGCTCGTCGGCGCGCTCGTCGAGCGGCTCGTCGATCATCGACGACGGCACCGGCATCGGATCGTGCAGGTGCGAGTGGAAGATCTCCTCGACCCGGCCGATGAACGGCAGCTCGCCGGTCAGCAGCTCGAACAGGACGATGCCGAGCGCGTAGATGTCGGTGGCGGTGGTCGCCGGCGCGCCCTTGATCCGCTCGGGCGCCAGGTACTCGGGCGTGCCGTCGATCTGGCCGGCCCCCTTGCCGAGATCCGGGCGGGCCAGGCCGAAGTCGAGGAGCTTGATGACGCGGCGCCGCTCCGGGCTGCGCACGAGGAAGATGTTCTCGCTCTTGATGTCGCCGTGCAGGATGGCGCGGCTGTGGATGTAGCGGACCGCCTCGCAGACCTGCCACAGGATGTCGCAGGCGACCTTGGGGGCGAGCCGGCCGCCGTGGCGCAGCTTGTGGTGCACGGTCTGGCCGTCGAGCAGCTCCATGACCATGAACAGACCGAAGCTGGGATCCTGGCCGAAGTCGACGATCGAGCAGATGTTGTCGTGGGTCAGCGCCGACGCCAGCCGGGCCTCGCGGTAGAACAGCTCGCGCACGCGCGGGTCGGTCGCGATCGGCGTCTTGATGAGCTTGAGCGCGAACGCCTTGCCGAGGACCTGGTGGCGGACGCGCAGGACCCGGCCCATGCCGCCGCGGCCGAGGGTCCCCTCGATCACGTAGCGGCCGCCGACCAGGTCGCCGGCGCGCGCCGTGCGCGGCTTGAACTCGCCGTCGGCGGCGAGCTCGGCCGGGGTCTCGTCGGGCGGCGGCGGCGCGGGCGGCGGGGTCCGGATCGCGGTGTGGGCGCCCGAGCCGCCGTCATCGACCGCCGGGGCGACGCCGCCGAGCACGCTCAGGGTGACCGACGGCAGCAGCGTCTCGTGCACGTCGCGCGAGCTCGCGCTGTCGCTGTCGTCGCTGGATTGCGCCATGACGGCTCCGCCGGAGCGCTTCATACTACCGAAATCCGGGGTATAAGGCTCGCGATGGACGACGCCACCTTCGACAAGTTGGCCCGCGACGAGCTGCACGACATCGAGGAGCGGCTCGGCTCGGTCGATCCCGACGACGTCGAGATCGGGACCTCCGACGGCATCCTCCGCCTGGATCTGCGCGACGGCACCAAGATCGTGATCAACAGCCACCGCGCCGCTCGCCAGATCTGGATGGCGGCGGTGGCGACCGCCTGGCACTTCGATCCGGGTCCGGATGGTCGGTGGCGCGCCGCGAAAACCGGCGACGAGCTGCGCGATACGGTCCGACGGATTCTCAAGGAGCACATCGCCGTCGACGTGAGCCTGTAGCTGGCGCTGTCGCGCCCTGTGCCCCAGGCGGGGCTTGCGCCGCCCGGCGACCGGTACGTATCGTCGAGGCATGGAAGAGTCACAGTTCCTCAGCGTCATCCGCATCTGGGCGGCCCTGGCCTGGGCCGACGGTGTGATGCAGCCGTCCGAGGCGGCGGCGATGCGGCGGCTGATCGACGCCGCCGAGCTGAGCGACGCGGACCGCGCCCAGGCGCTCTCCTTCCTCGACCAGAAGGTCGAGCTCGACACCTCGAACGTCGCCGACCTCGGCGAGGACGCGCGCCGCGGCATCTACCGCGCGGCGTGCCGGCTGGCCGCCGTCGATCGCACCGTCGCCGAGGACGAGCGCGCGTTCCTGGTCCGCCTGCGCGACGGCCTCGCCATCAGCGCCCAGGTCGCGCAGGAGATCGAGGCCGGCATCCTGAAATGAGGCAGCGCCTGTCGGCGCGCCAGCTGTTCTGGCGCGGCGTCCTGGCGGCGGCGGCCGACGTCGCGATGGCGACCGGCGCGTATCCCTGGGTGCCGCACCTCGCCCGCGCCGCGCTCCGCCGGCGCGGTCCCCCCGACGAGATCGGCCCCGCGCTCGGGGTCGCCGCCCGCGAGTGGGCGGTCGCCCTGGCCGCCAGCGCGGCGCGGCCGATCGGCTTTCTCGGCCTGCCCGGCGCGCGCGGCCGCGGGCCGCGGCCGATCGTGATGGTGCACGGCTACGCGATGAACCGCGCCAACTTCGTGCCGCTGGCGGCGCGGCTGGCGCGCGCCGGCCTTGGCCCGATCGTCGGCTTCGAGTACTGGACGCTCGGCAAGACCGCCAGCGCGGCGCGCCGGCTCGGCCGCTTCGTCGACGAGCTGCGCGCCGCCACCGGCGCCCCGCAGGTCGACGTCATCGGCCACTCGATGGGCGGCGTCGTCGGCCGCTACTACGTCACCCTCGGCGGCGGCGACGGCGCGGTGCGCAACCTGATCACGATCGGCTCTCCGCACAGCGGCACCGACGTGTCGGCGATCGGCATCGGCCGGCCGGCGGTGGAGCTGGTGGTCGGCTCGAGCCTCATGGCCCGCCTCGAGGCGGCGCGGCGGCCGGTCCACACCCGCATCACCGTGATCGGATCGCGCGTCGACGCGCTGGTGCCGGCCGCCGATCAGGCGCCGATGGCCGGCGTCGACTCGGTCGTGTATCCCGACCTCGGCCACCTGAGCCTCCTGGCGTCGCGGCGGGTGGCGGAGGCGATCATCGCGCGGCTGCGCCGGTAGGCGTCACGCCGCGACCCTTGTCCACAGCGCGGTCTGGTCGCCCTCGTAGATGACGTCGCCGCCCTGCGTGAAGACGAAGCGGTAGCGGCCGACGATCGACCCGGCGATGCGCCGGATGCGGGTCGCCTGGCACTCGAGCTCCATCGGCGCGCCGATCTCGCCCATCCGGCGGAAGCGGCCCTCGTGGATGTGGGTGCCGTAGCCGATCCAGCCGTCGGCGTGGCGGAGATCGAGGATGAAGTAGCCGTGGACGAAGCCCATCATGCCGGTGGCGTGGATCATGAGGCCGCCCGACACGTGGCGCGGGTGGCGCTGCGCGTGGGCGCGCTGATCGCGGGTCAGGGGCAGCGCCTCGTGGGTCGGCATGCGGGCGACGACGCGGCTGCCGCCCCGATCGACCTCGAGCAGGTCGTCGATGAGCAGGGCGTCGGGGCCGTACGGGGCGTCCGCAACGAAGTCGGCGGGCAACGGCATCGCGCCCAGCCTACACGACGGCTCCCGTGACTCGACGTCACGCCAGCCCGTGTCAGCCGCGCGAGCCGAGGTCGAACGGGCGCAGGTCGCGGATCGCCGGCTCCGGCGACCAGACGACCGGGCGCTCGGCGTCGGGCGACCGCGCCTGCAGCTCCTGCTCGAGCTGGGCGTAGGAGGCGCAGTTGTCGTTGCGAACACCGCCCGGGAAGACGATCTCCTCGATCATCTTCGACAGCCGGCTCCGCGGCGTGATGACGCGGGTCTGGTCCTCGCCGCAGGCCGCGAGCACGACCACCGGTGTGGTCGCGCGGCGCCGACGCCGCCGCGGCGGCACCGGCGGCTCGGTGATGCGGCGGGCGCGCACCGCCGGGCTCGGCGCCGGCACGTCGTCGTCGATGCCGCCGCTGTAGCAGCAGTCGCTGACGACGACGACCTGCGCCGTGGCTGGAAAACGGGCCAGGGCGCGGCTCAGCTCGTCGTCGACCAGGAGGCCGTCGGCGAGCACCCACGCCTCGTCGTAGCCGTCCGCCTCGTCGCTGTCCTCGTCGGGGATCTGGCGGCCGTGGCCGGCGAACGACAGCACGAACAGGCCGTCGGGCACCAGGACGTCGGCGGCGGTCGCCAGCGTGCGCCGCACCGCCTCGACGGTGGCCTCGGCGCCGAACAGGGCGGTCTGACTCTGCGTCTGAACGCCGGCCAGACCTGCGATCCGGGTCATCCGCTCGACGGCGTCGTACGGGAACGAGCGCGGCGGCAGCGGCGCGGCCGGGGCGGTGGCCGCGGTCGAGCCGATGTGCACTGCGCAGGCGTCGAGGCGAAAGCGCGGCATGGGATCAACCGGCGGCGACCATGAAGGAGGTCGTGTGGGCCTCCCAGACGTCCTTGGCGAGGGCCGCGAGGGCGCGGGTCGGCGGCGGCGGCGGCGGGGTCGGCCAGGGCTCCTTGCCGTCGTCGTCGGCCCGGATCGCCGCTGCAGCGGTGGAGACGGCCGCGGGGTGGGCGCCCTTGGTGACGACCGACACGCCGGGAATGGCGGGGATCAGGACCTGGCTCGACGCCTTGAACCCGTACACGCCGGGCTCGAGCTGCTTGGTGATGACGCCGTCGACCGGCTTGAGCAGGCCCAGCTCGTCGGCGACGAACTGATCGCCCGATTGAGCGAGCCCGAACAGCATGAGCGCCTCGTCGGTGCGCAGCTCGATCAAGACGGTTCGATAGACGTACAGCGCTACATGAGTCACAGGCATCAGGGACATGAAGGCCTCCGGCGATGGAGCGGTCATCGCTCCGGGTTCATCTCTTGGGCGACGCCGAGGCAACCGGACCACATCCTCGGCGTGACCAGGGACAAGGAAGTGCGGCAATTGCCGCACCAGTGGTAGCTTCGCGGCGTGTCCGGGCGTTGCGTGATATTCGTATTGCTGCTCGTCGCGGGGTGCACCCGGGCCGCCCCCTGCGAGAGTGACAGTCACGATCAGAACTGGCCGGCAGCACTCGTCTCCTGCGGGCAGGCCTACGCGAAAAGCGCCAGTCCCTTCGACGGGATACGCCTTGCGGTGGCGCGCTTCTACCACGGTGAGCCGGACGCGGCCGCGGCCCTCGCGGCAACGCTCGTTCGCGGACCTCGCGCGGGACGCGCCCTGTACCTGCTCGGGCTCGTCGACAACCAGCTCGGGCACCTGGAAGCGGCGCAGGTTCACCTGTCGACGGCAGCCGCGCTGCACGCGATGGCCGGCGAGCACGGCGAGCTGGCCCGGGACACGATGGAGCTGGCGGGCGTCTGGCGGAAAAAAGGCCAGTATCGCGCCGGGCTCGCGGCCGCGTCGACCTCGCGCACCGCGGCGCTGCGCGCCGGCGACCGCAAGCTGGAGGCGTATGCGGACTTCGCCCGCGCCGACCTCCTGCGCCGGATCGGTGACCGGCAAGCGGCCGAGCGCGCGATGCAGGCCGCCCTCGAGGCGGCGCCAGATCCCGCGACTCGCGCCTGGATCCTCGTCGAGGCTGGCCTGGTCTACATTGACCAGGTCCAGCCGGCCCTGGCGGCGCCGGCGCTCGAGGAGGCCCGCGCGATCGCGACCGGCAAGCCCGACATGCGCCGCGTGCTCGTCGCTGCGGAGCTCAACCTGGCCTGGATTGCGCGGCACGACCAACGGTTTGCAGACGCCATCGACCACCTCGACGCCGCCGCCAAGGCTGGCGTCTCGCACCTGAACGTCATCAAGGAGCGCGCGCAGGTCGACTACGAGCGCCGCCAGTACGACGCGGCGGCACTCGAGCTGATCACCACGGAGTTGATCGGGCTGGATGCCCAGTGGTCATGGTACGTGCCGTATACCCTCGGCCTCGTCGAGGAGCGCCGCGGCCACCCCGAGGCCGCCGAGCGCGCCTATCGCCGCGCCATGGCCGCCGTCGGCCGCTTGCGCCAGGGCGCGGGCCGCCACGAGCCGCACGTCATCGCCAGCCACCGCCTGCCGTACCACGGCCTCATCGGCGTCCTCGCCGGCCGCGGCGACTGGGCCGAGGCGCTCGCGGTGGTCGCCGCCCTCGACGCCGATCAGCTGGTGGCCGCCCAGGTCGCGCCCGGCCAGATGGTGCCGACCGGCGACCTGCGACCGGTGCCCGGGTCGCGCGGGGTCGAGGGAGATGCCACGGCCGCCGACGGCGCGGACGACGCCGGCGCGTCCGGCGCGCCGCGCGCCGCGGTCGTGACCCCGGAGCTGCTCCGCGCCTGGCGCGATCGCGATCTGGTCGTCCTGGTCCGCGGCGGCGAGCGGATGTGGCGCCTCGACGTCCGCGGCGGCGAGGTCGTCGGCCACGACGTCGGCGCGCCCGACGCGCTCGAGGAGCTCGCCGATCGCCTCGACGCCGACCCCGGCGACGCCGAGGCGGCGCGCGGCCTGCTGGCGGCGATCGTGCCGGACGCGCCGTCGGACCGGCCGCTCGACGTGCTCCTCGTCGGTCGCATCGCGCGCGCGTCGCTGGCGGCGCTGCGCTCGCGGCGGCCGCTGGTGCGCGTGCTCGGCCTGCGCGGCCAGGCGCCGTCGGCCGAGCGCAGCGATCGCGTCGTCGTCATCGGCGATCCGCAGGGCAACCTCCCCTCGGCAGCCGACGAGGCGCGCTGGGTCGGTCGCCAGCTCGGCGTGTCGCCGATCATCGGCCGCGCGGCGACGCGCAGCGTCCTCGCTCAGGCGCGCGGCGCCCGCCTCCTCCACATCGCGGCCCACTCCACGCCGGCCGAGAGCGGCGCATTCCTGGTCTTCGCCGACGGCGCGGTGACGGCCGCCGACATCGCGGCGGTGCGTCCAGCGCCGCGCTTCGTCGTCCTCGCCAGCTGCGGCTCGGCGGCGGCGCGCGACGAGGGCGGCTGGGGCTCGCTCGCCGCCGCCTTTCTGGGCGCCGGCGCCGAGGCGGTGGTCGCCACCCAGACGTCGGTGAAGGACGAGGCGGCCGCCGCGCTGGTGCAGCGCTTCTACCAGCTCGGCGGCGCGACCCGCCCGGTCGAGGCGCTGGCGGCGGCGCAGGCCGAGCTTGCCGGCACGATGGCCGTGCGCGACTGGGCGACCTTCACCATCGTCGCCGCGCCACCGCCATAGCCACGGCCGCTACCGCACTTCGATCGGCGCGCCGGTCTTGACCACCACGCCGGCGCGGGTCGCCAGCTCGAGGTCGGCGTCCATGCGGCCCATCGGATCCGGGATCGCCTTGCCGGCGAGCACGATCGCGCGGTACTCGCCGGGCGCGTCGAGCGGCACGTCGACGGTGTAGGTGGTCACGCCCTCGGCGCGCGACGTCTTGCAGGCGTGGAAGCCGGGGCAGCGCGCGATCAGCACGCGGCTGCCGCGGTAGACGCGCAGCTCGCCGTGGACGAGGCGCGCCTTGATCACGAGGGTGTCGCCGACCGCCGGCTCCGTGCTGCGGACGACGTCGCCGTGGCGAACCTCGATCGGATCGAGCTCGGCGAGCTGCGGCGGCGGGCCCTTCGGCCGCGTCGCCCACCAGACGAGCGCGGCGGCCGCCGCCGCGGCGATCGGCACCGCGTACACCAGCGGCGAGCGCCGCCGGGCGCGGCGCGCCGCCACCTCGTCGACGACCGGCGCCGCCTTCGGCGCATCGATCGCGGCCAGCACCCGCTCCTGCCAGCCGGCGGGGGGGCTCAGCTCCGGCAGCGACGCCAGCTCCTCGCGGAGCTTGTCGTACGCCGCGGCGCGCTCCGGCGTCAGCGCCGGCAGTGGCTCGCCGCGCTCGCGGGCCAGGAGCCACGCGATGTCGCCGGCGTCCTCGCCGTTGCCGTTGCCGTGCTCGTCGTCCGATCGCTCGTCCGAGCTCACAGCGTGACTCCTTTGCTCTCCAGGCACCGCCGCAACACCGGCAGCGCCCGCGTGACGCGCGCTTGCAACGTACCCGCCCTCTCTCCGAACATGGCGCTCATCTCGTCGTAGGAAAGCCCGGCGTTGAACCGGGTCAAGACCGCTACTCGCACACTCTCCGACAGCCCGCCCAGACATTCGTCGAGGACGCGGGCTCGGCGCTGACCATCCAGCTGCTCACCAGCGTTCGGCGACGCATCGGCCACGCTCACCACAGCGTTGTCGTCTCCGGAGATGCGATCCTCACGCCTGCGGCGCGCCTTGATCGCATCGAGGCAGCGATGGTTCGCGATCGAGATCAGCCATGTGCGCAGCGCCGATCTCCCTCCGAAGCCGGGGAGATCGCGAAACGCCTCGAGGAAGACCTGCTGCTGCACGTCCTGCGCCAGCGTCGGATCCTTCACCACGCGCACGCAGTGGGCATAGACGGTGGCGCCGTGCGCCTGCATGAGCGCGATCAGCGCGGCGCGGTGATCGCCGCGGTCGCGCAGCGCGAGCACCGCGTCATCGCCGCGCGGTGGTCCCCCACCCGGCGGGGGCGGCATCGCGCCGCTCGATGCATCGGTCAGATCCCCATGCGGGGACGAAGGGCCGCGGTCCATGGCGTTCGGAGAAGAGTGTCGCCGACGGCGGCGACCGGGTCCAGCCGGACCCGGTCGGTCGTCGTCACTGCGAGGACATGTGAGGGTCTCACGCTGCGCGGCCGAACAGCGTCGCCATCGTGGCGCGCTCGATCACGACGTCGACGAGCTCGCCCGGGCGTCCGACACCGGCGGGGAGGATCACGGTCTTGAAGCCGTCGGTGCGGCCCATCATCTCGTCGGCGCGGCGGCGCGACGGGCCGTGCACGAGCACGGTCTCGCGGCGGCCGACCTGGGCGGCGAAGACCTGCGCCGAGATCGTCTCCTGGAGCGCCACGATCTCGGCCAGGCGCGCCTTCTTCACCGCCGGCGGCACGTCGTCGGGGAGCTTCTTGGCGGCGAAGGTCAGGTCGCGCTCGGAGTAGGCGAACATGAAGGCGCTGTCGAAGCGGATCTCCTCCATGAGCGCCAGGGTCGCGCGGTGATCGGCATCGGTCTCGGCGGAGAAGCCGCTCAGGATGTCGGTCGACAGCGCGATCTCCGGCGCGGCGCGGCGCAGACGAGCGACGATGGCGCGGAAGTCGTCGACGGTGTAGCCGCGCCGCATCCGCGCCAGCACATCGTCGGAGCCGGACTGGACCGGCAGGTGGACGTACTTGCAGACGCGCGGCTCCTCGGCGATCGCGGCGACGACGTCGTCGGTGAAGTCGACCGGGTAGGGCGAGGTGAAGCGGACGCGCTCGAGGCCGTCGACCCGGGCGACCGCGCGCAAGAGGTCGGCGAAGCCGACATCCTCCCAGCGGTACGAGTTGACGGTCTGGCCGAGGAGGACGACCTCCTTGTAGCCGGCGTCGACCAGCTCGCGGACCTGGCGCAGGACCTCGCGCGGTGCGCTGCCGCGCTCGCGGCCGCGGGTGAACGGCACCACGCAGAAGGTGCAGAACTTGTCGCAGCCGCGCTGGATCGTGACGAAGCCGGCGACGCCGTCGCCGCCGACGGCGCCGGAGAGCCCCTCGTAGGTCTCGTCGCGGTCGAGCTTGACGTCGAGGAGGGCGGCGCCGTCGCCGACCGCGATCCGACCGCCGCGCAGCGCGCGCGCCTCGTCGAGCAAGGCCGGCATCCGGCGGTAGCTGTCGGGGCCGGCGATGACGTCGACCATCGGCGCCCGCTCGCTGATGCGATCCTTCAGGTGCTCGGCCATGCAGCCGGCGATGCCGAGGACGAGCTCGGGCCGGCGCCGCTTGAGGGCGCCGAGCTCGGCGGCGCGGGCGAACACGCGCTCCTCCGCCTTCTCGCGCACGGCGCAGGTGTTGACCACCACCACGTCGGCGTCGTCG
>Ga0075429_100006191_pt1 | contig 10349 bp, 13 predicted proteins | sample RhiMetdeltSRZDD3_FD_75295 | JGI IMG/M metagenome (GOLD analysis project Ga0075429, IMG submission 75295) | Populus rhizosphere microbial communities from Tennessee, USA - Rhizosphere MetaG P. deltoides SRZDD3 | ecosystem: Host-associated > Plants > Roots > Rhizosphere > Soil | place: USA...
GCGTCGGAACCGAACTCCGTGCACCCGTGGGCCAATGCCCACGCTTCGGCGGCGGCCACAAGGGCCCGTCCAACACCCCGGCGCCGGGCCGTCGGAACGACGTACCACCCCTCGAGGTAACCCACCCGGTCCGTCAGGCAATCTTCGGCATAGGCACGGATGGAGAGCTCCGCAAAGCCAAGCGGTTGCCCGGAGTCGTCAATGGCGAGCAGAACTTCGAGCGGCATCCGCAGTTTCCCAGCGAAAAACTGCGCGACCTCGCGGGCGTGCCCGGCGGCATCATCGTCGGGCCAGAGTGCTTGCCGCATGCGCACCCAGTTGGATGCGTCGGTTGGATTCGCGGGGCGAACGTGAATCATTGATTCTGCCGCGCTCCTCGGATCCCTTCAATCAGGATGATCTCCGCAGCGTCAGGGGTTACCTCTGGTTGAGAAGGTACAGGTCATCCCACCTTGGTAAGATCTTCTGCGCCGAGTAAGACATCTTGAACCGCGTCCGGGTGCTGTGCGTCGTAGATCTCTGTGTTGAACCCCACGAGAAACATGGGCTCGGGCCCCAACGCACCGAAAGCATGGGCTACGCTGGGTGGGAACGTGAAACGGTATACGGTCCCTGCGGTGACGTGGGTGTCGTGAACGCCGTTGGCGTCCCGATAGCGGACCAGCGCGGGGCCGAGAACCAGGGTGACCTCCGTACCTCGCACATGGTGATGATTGCCGCGCACCGCCCCGACCTCGGTCCACACGACGTGTACGTTCCGTTGGGCGGTCAACAAAGCGAGTGTGAGTGGCTCGACAACAAACCCGCGTGCATCGCGGGAAGGATTGAGACGCTCGGCGATTGCGAGAGGAAGCACGGCGCCCTTCACCGATGGCCCGTAACCTGGAACGTGCACGATCCGCCGCTGAAGATGCCACTCGCCCCCGGCGTTGGGTCTGTCAGCTGTCCTTGCATCGCATTATAGCTCTCCACCACGACATCGAGATGCGACCCGACGACGTCCACCTGCTGCCACAGGGACGTGTTGATGTGCGCGGTTCGCACGTCCAAGGTGCCGTTGATTTGGTATCGGGGCGGAACTCGGGCGTCGAAATCCCAGCCCCCGGTGACGGTGGCGCTCGGCGATTGCGCCTGGCCGGTGAGCACCAGGTCGAGGTGCAGCTGCTGGCCAGCGCCGGAGCTGGTGCACCCAGGGGGAGAATTGAGCACGAGGACCCAGGCACCGACGATCTGCGACGACGGCAATCGCGGCACCACGGGGTCATGGCACGCAACGGCCAGGACGGCAGGGACAAGCCAGAATCCACTACAGGGTTGTGGTCGCATCGTGATTTGTGTGCGCATTCGCATGCGGTTAGGGGTTCTCCGGTTGCTGGTGTTGACCGCGAAAAACTATTGGGCCGCGAGTCGGCGCGACGACCAGTGAATTGCGCGAATCTGCCAGCCCGTAGCCGATCGCGTCAGCACAGCAAGCTCCGCACTCACGCTCCGGATTGGCCGGCCCTCAAAGGTGCCGTCGACGCTGGAAGTGGAGCTCACCCACGCAACATTGCCGTCGAACACGACCCGGAGCGGGCCGGTGGTCGTTGCCACGGTGGCCGCGAATTGAATATCGGCTGGGAGGTGAGCCGTGCGGTACTCTGCCCGGGATTCGATCGCTCCGGCCTCCAGGACGATGGCATCATCGGCCAGGAGGGCGAGTGCGGCTGTTGAGTCGCGACGAGCCAGAGCCTGGTGAAACCGTTGCACCGCCTCGCGCACGGCGGTGGAGTCGGAGGCGGATGCTTGTGCCAGAGCGGCGCCGGGCGCGACGAGGGCGCAAGCGACGAGGAAAATGATTGTGGCGGTGCGCATCCACACTCCGGAGGTGGGAGATCAGGGAGTGGGAGGTGTGTCCTGACGGACCCACCTCAGAGCTCGGAACGCCAGGAGAATCGCGAACGCAAGACCTACGCAGCCGTACCCGACGATGAGGCAGAACGGTGCGAGTCCCATCACCATCTCCCCATAGGAGGCGCGAAACAGGAGGAGGACCACGGGATAGGCTACGGCTGAGACCATGACACTGAAAACAAGGGGCGAGAGGAGAAACGCCTTGCGAATCCGCCGAGTCGGTTGTTCGATCGACCAGCCCGCGAATCCGATCGCGAACACGGCATACGGGACCAGCGTGGACCACACAAAGAATTGGCGGATCAGTCGCTCCCCCGGATTGGTTGGGCCGCTCAGCACGACCCAGAGCGTGCCCACAACGACGGGAAACGCCACCGCCCATTTGTAATACGACCGCTCAGTCATTGAGGCGGCGGATATTTCCATCCACGCATGGCGTAGTACTTCTCCCAACGCGCTCCATCGCTATTCAACCCGTCTCCACGTGTGCCGTCATTTGGTCTGGACCGCGTGCCCGCCGAACTCGTGTCGCAGTGCGGCGATCACTTTGGCGCCGAACGACTCCTCCTGCCGAGAGCGGAACCGGGCCAGCAACGACATCGTGATGACCGGTGCCGGCACGTCGAGGTGCATCGCTTCTTCCACGGTCCAGCGCCCTTCACCCGAGTCCTGCACGTAGCCCCGGATGGCGGCCAGCTGGTCGTCACGGGAGAACGCCCGCTCGGCCAGCTCGTTCAGCCAGGAGCGCACCACGCTGCCGTGGTTCCACAGCTTCGCGATCTGGCCCAGGTGAAGCGTGAAATCCCGAGAAGCGTGCAGGATCTCGTAGCCCTCGGCATACGCCTCGAGCAGTCCGTACTCGATCCCGTTGTGTACCATCTTGACGTAGTGGCCGGCCCCGGGCGGGCCCACGTGGGCATACCCTTCGGGCGGCGCGAGTGTCTGAAAGATCGGCTCGCAGTGTTGGAACGCTGATGGGGAGGCGCCGATCATAAGGCAGTAGCCGAGCGTGAGGCCCCAAACCCCGCCGCTCGTCCCGGCGTCCACGAATTCGACTCCCTGTGCCTTGAGCGCCTCAGCGCGGCGCAGCGAGTCGTGGAAGTTCGAGTTGCCGCCGTCGATGACGATGTCTCCTTTGGCGAGATGGGGCACGAGCTGCTCGAGGGTGATCTCGACCGGCGCGCCGGCCGGCACCATGAGCCAGACGACCCGGCGCGGCGCAAGCAGCCGGGCGACGTCGCCGAGGTCCTTCGCCCCAGTGACTCCCTTGCCGGCGTGCGCCTTGACTGCGTCGGCGCTGCGGTCGTACACAATCAGCTCGTGCCCGCCCTGCAGCAGCCGCCGCACCATGTTGCCGCCCATGCGGCCCAACCCGATCATCGCCAGTTGCATCGTTGCCGCTCCCAAAAAGGTCGCGCAGACCATTTCTCGAGCCAGCAGAATAGCCCCGATTCCGTCGGTGGTATAGGATTGGGGCCACTTCATGCACACTGGGCTCTACGTGGTAATGGGCGTCTGCGGCTCCGGCAAGACCACGATCGGAGCGCCACTCGCGCGCGAGCTCGGCCTCGAGTTCGTCGAAGGTGATGCCCTGCACCCTCAAGACAACGTGCAGCGCATGGCGGCCGGGATCCCGTTGACGGATGACGACCGCCGCGGTTGGCTGGTTGGGATCGCGACCCGACTCCGCGCAGCGAAGGGCGCCGGCGTTGGTCTCGTCGTCTCGTGTTCGGCGCTGAAGCGGAGCTATCGTGACTTGCTGCGCACCGTTGGGGATGCGGACGTGCGGTTCATCTACCTGGCCGGGAGCCGAGCGCTCCTGGAGGAGCGCATGGCGCATCGGCGCGGGCATTTCATGCCGCCCGCGCTGCTCGAGAGCCAGCTCGCCATTCTGGAAGAGCCGGCGCCGGACGAGCGCGCCTGGGTGTGCGATATCCGCCAGGCGCCGGACGTCATCGTCGCCGATCTCGTCAAGCGCTCGGCATGAGCCCGAACACCCGGCTGCTGCTCTACGGGCTGGCGGCGGTTCTAGCGCTGATCGTGCTGATCGCGCGCTTCAAGCTGCACCCCTTCGTCGCGTTGATCGTGGTGTCGCTCGGCATCGGGGCCGCCGCCGGAATGCCGTTGGGCAGCGTCGTGAAGGCATTCCTGGACGGGGTCGGTGGCGTGCTGGCATTCATCGCGGTCGTGGTCGGCCTCGGCACCATGCTGGGAAAAATGATGGCGGAGTCCGGCGGCGCGACGCGCATCGCGAACACCCTGATCGCGAGGTTCGGCGAGCGCCGCGTACACTGGGCGATCATGTTCGTCGCCTTCATCGTGGGCATCCCGGTCTTTTTTCAGGTCGGGTTCGTGCTGCTGATTCCGCTGGTGTTCACGATCGCGCGCCGTTCGGGGCTCTCACTCGTGAAGATCGGCATTCCGCTGGTGGCGGGGCTTTCGGTCGTCCATGGGATGGTCCCGCCGCATCCGGCGGCGATGCTCGCGGTCGGTGCGTACCAGGCGGACGTAGGGCGCACCATCCTCTATGCGATCATAGTCGGGCTACCGACGGCAGCCCTGGCAGGCCCGATCTACGCCTCGTGGGTTGCGCCGCGCGTGGTACTCCCCGCGGAGAACCCAATGGCTGCGCAGCTCGCCGGCGAGACGACGCGTGACCTGCCGGGCTTCGGCATCACGCTCTTCACCGTGCTGCTCCCGGTGATCCTGATGCTGGGCGCGAGCACCGCCGATCTGCTACTCGACGCGTCGAGCACGCTCCGCTCGGGGCTCGATTTCGTGGGGAGCCCGATCATCTCGCTGCTCGTGGCCCTGCTCTTCTCGTTCTGGTCGCTGGGATACCGGCAGCACTTCACCCGTGATCAGGTCCTCAAGTTCGCCAACGACTGCCTCGGGCCCACCGCCGCCATTCTTCTCGTGATCGGTGCCGGCGGAGGGTTCAACAAGGTGCTGCTGGAGAGCGGCGTGGGGAAAGCGATCGCCGACCTGGCGCTGGGGTCGCACGCCTCGCCGCTCCTGCTCGCATGGACCGTGGCGGCGCTGATCCGTGTGGCGACCGGCTCGGCGACGGTGGCGATGACGACGGCGTCGGGTATCGTCGCCCCCATCGCGGTGGCGACTCCGGGGACGCACGCCGAGCTGTTGGTGCTGGCGACGGGCGCCGGCTCGCTGGTGCTCTCCCACGTGAACGATTCGGGGTTCTGGTTGATCAAGGAATTCTTCAACATGACCGTCCCGCAGACGCTGAAGACGTGGACCGTCGCCGAAACGATCATCGGCGTGGCGGGTCTCGGTTTCACGCTGCTGCTCAGCCTCGTGGTGTAACTCAACGGGAGTCGCGAACGAAGCGGATCCCTGTGAGGCCGGCTGTGCTCCATCGGAAGCCAGTCACGCGGCCTTTCGCATCGCGCTCGAAGGTCATCCGTCCCTGGCCGGTGAACACATCGGGCAGGATCGGCTCGAGCCAAATCGACGGGCCATATCGAGGCCGGAAGCGAAGCGTGTCCTTCCTCACCTGAAAAGTGAACCAGGTATCCAGCTCGGCACTGGTATAGCGACCGGCGTACTCGGCAAGCTTTGTTGTGGTCAGTACTGGTGGGGCAGGAAGTCGCGGCGCCGGCTCCGTCATCCGCAAAGCCTTCACCATCACCGTCACAGTGCCATTAGGCTTTTGCCCGAACATGAGCGTGTCCGGGAAGCCGCTGGCGACAAATACCGAATCGGCGAGCGCCGTGAGTTTCGAGGGGTTGCTCCACCCGAGCGCCAACGTCAACCCGTCGTCATCGCGACGGATCGTGGCGAGCCATCCGGGCACCAGCTCGTATCGACCCACCCACCGATCCAAGACCGGCTGAGACACGGTGACGACCTTGCTGCTCTGCAAACCGGCCGCCACCTCCATCCGGTCGGCGAGGTAGAGATCCGCCAGCCGCTGCGCCAAGCGATCGGGGGTCGCCGTGTAATCATTGCAGAGGACAGCGAATGAAAGCCGCTCCGAAGGGAACTGGAGCAGATCGGCCCGGAAGCCGATGAATGAGCCGCCATGCTCGATTGTCGGAAGCCCTCGATAGGTGCCAACGAAGAGACCAAACCCGTACTCGAGTCTGGTGCCGTCGTTCAAGCGCCCCGGGGTTCGGACAAGCTCGATCAGGCGCTGCCCCCCTGTGCCGAGCCGATTTGCGAACGCATTCGCGTCCCACCGCGCCATATCGTCGATCGTCGTGAGCAACCCACCATCCCCGACTAACGCGTAGCTGGTCCGCACGATCTGGAATCCTCCGTTCGCGCTCGGTTGGTAGCCTTCGGCACGGTGGGGGACAATCATCGTGTTGTCGTCGTGGAAGTGCGTGTGGGCCATTCCGAGAGGCTCGAACATCTCCGTTTGAGCAAACTCGCGAAGGGTCTTCCCCGATGCCCGCTTCAGAATCACGGCGAGGAGGAAGTAGCCAGAGTTCGAATAGGCCCATCGACTGCCGGACTCGAACTCGAGGGCTGGCTGCTTGGCGAGCAGATCCAGGACAAGTTCCTCCGGAACCTCATCGGCGAAGGTGCGCCCCGACACTCCCCAGAGATTGAGGTAGTCCCGTAGTCCGCTGGTGTGGTGGATCAGTTGGCGGATCGTGACGCGATCGGCAACTGCGGGCAGCTCCGGTACATACTTGCGCACCGGATCATCCAAGGAGATTCGCCCTTGCTCCGCCAGCAGCGCGATGGCGAACGCCGTGAACTGTTTGGAGGTTGATCCGATGTAGAAAACGGTTTGCGGCGTGATCGCGATGCGTTGGTTGAGTTCCGCCATCCCGTAGCCGCGAGAATAGACGATTTGCCCTTCGCGATACACTCCGATCGCGCAGCCAGGGGTATTCGTATGATCGTATTGTGCGAAAACCGAGTCGATGGCGGCCGGGCTGGGATCGCGCGCCCGTTGTGAGGCCTGCCCCAAGGTGCGAGCGGGGCTTGCGATCACAGAAGCGACGACCGCTGCAGCTACGGCAGTGCCGGCTGTTCCGCGCGCACGGTCCAACATCAAGTCTCCTTGAACGAACTAATGAGTTCAGGACGGTTGCTTGCGCCCAGCGACTACGTCGGACACGTTCACCGCAGGATTGGTTGCGCGCGGGTTTGGGGTTGACGCTGCTGCTGGGTCTGGTGGTCTGAAAATGGAGGAGACATGCACAAGAAGAGTGCGGAGTGCGCGGTACGGGGTCTGGTCGCCGTCGTCGGGCTCACGCTCTTGGCGTGTGCTCAACGCGACCAGAGCGCGAGACAAGATCTGAGCGCACAGGGATGGATCGACGTGACGGCCACGCTCGACCCGGCGACGACTCCCGTGTATCAGGGCGACGCGCCGATGAAATTCGATTTCCTCAAGGACATGCGCAAAGGCGATATGCTGACGCTGTCGGTCTACTCGATGGGCGCCCACAGCGGGACGCACATCGACGCCCCGATGCATTTCATCGCCGACGGCGCGCCGATCGACCAGGTAGCGCTGTCGCCGCTGATCGGTGCGGCGCGGGTGATCGATATCGCCGACAGTGTCCAGGCGATCGATGCGGCGGAGCTGAACCGCCACGAATGGAAGAGCGCGCAACGCGTCCTGTTTCGGACGCGGAGCACGCTGCGCGGCTGGATGGACTCGTCCACATTCCATCGAGACTTCGCCTACATCGCCCCCGATGCGGCGCAGCTGCTTGCGGACGCGGGAGTCCAATTGGTCGGCGTCGACTACATCTCAGCCGAGCAATTCGGCGCAGCGGCGCCATTGACGCACCGGATTCTGCTCGGGCGCGGGATTCCGATCGTGGAGGGCCTGGATCTGCGTACCGTACAGGCGGGTGACTACGACGTGATCGTGCTGCCGCTCAAGGTCCGAGGGCACGAAGGGGCGCCGGCGCGGGCCATCCTGAGGAAGCGGGCCGGGAATCAGCGGGTCCCGACGCCGTGATCTTTTTCCTTCCGAGCGGCTCTCAGTGCGGCGATACAGATTGCTTTCGGCCTCGGCTGATCGTCGGAGCAGGCTGAAATCGAGCCCTTGCGAAAGCAGACTTCTCGATCTGTCTCCGCGAACGTAAACCCGTTCTGCTCCATCTTCACGCGGACCACGTCCGCGTCCGTGTCGTCGGCATCATACGACTTGAGATCGTCGCGACAGACGAACGGTGGCTGCCCGCGTCTCGGGTCATTGTCCGCGACAATCGCGAGGCCCATGATCTCTTCCGCGACCTGTTCTCGTAACAAGGGAATCATTGGCTGGCCTTGCTGGTCAGCGCGCTGATCGGGGTCAGCGCGATCTTCCGGAACTCGACCTCGGACCCTTCCGATTGCAACGCGATCTGGCCGCGATCGGCGGTCGCGTCCGAGCCGTCATTGACCAGGTCGCCGTTGACCCAGACTCTGATCGAGCGGCCGACGGCCTCGATGACCATGGTGTTCCATTCGCCAACCGGCTTCTCGGAGCTGTCGGTCAGGTTGAGGATGCGTCGGGCTTTGCCTTCCGTGGTCCCCCACCGCGCCGGAGGTCCGCGACGTCGCTCCATGTCCGGAACGTGGATGTCTTCCAGGATGCACCAGAAATCGCCGGCGTTTCCGTGCTCCATCTGCACTTCGATGGAGCGCGGGAACATGCCGTAGAGCGCGCGAGGCGTCGACGCGTGCACCAAAACCCCGGCATTCCCCGGTTCCGCTGAGAAGCGATACTCGACCTCGAGGCGGTAGTCGCGGTAGCTGGAATCCGTGATGAGATGCCCGCGGGGCTCACCGGGGCTCACGAGCACGCCGTTGCGGACAAGGAACGGGCTGCGGAGCCGCACGTTGGAGTCGGCAGCGGGCACGTCGGCGTGCCAGCCGGTGAGGTCCTTGCCGTTGAAGAGAGCCTGCGGCTGCCGCTGCGACGCGCAGGGAGACGTCCAGCCGAACATCGCGGCCGAGCAGGCGATGAGAATCAGGAATCGTTTCATGAGGCCCCCTGGGCGCCACTCTCCTCGGTACAACGCTGCCACAACGCATCCGCCAGCACGCGCAGCGCACTCAGCTCGGCTTCGGTCAGGGACCGGGGTGTGTGGCGGTCGCCCTCGCTGAGCCAATACGTGCCCCGCATGCTTCCATCGGGTTCGATACGGGCTCCGAGGCTCTCCTGGCGGGCGCCACCGGCCGTCGCGACCAGGTCGCTCACCATGCCCGACCTGCCGGTTTGGTCGTACATCCCCACGATCACCCGCAGGCCGGTGGCGCCATCGCCGAGCACGAGCCGGATCTGGCGCCAGCCGACGAAGGGCTCACCCGGGACGGTGGCGGAGTGGCACTCGCCTTCGTCGGGAGGGAGCGGGTCGAGCAGCGTCACCGGCATGGGTGAATGTATCGGACTGCGGGAATAGTGCCGCGCTCACTGCGTCAGGCCGATTTGCCGCATGAACTCGTGGTTGTCCCAGAAGAGCCATTCGTGATCCATGGTGCCGCCCTTCCAATGACCGATCGTCGCCATGGTGAGCTGGAACGACTTGCCGGTGGGCGGGATCGTTTTGCCGTCTCCGGTCGGCATCGGCTGCGAGAAGGTGCCGGTCATGACGCCGGTGACCGCGGTGTAATCGCCCGAACAAATGCGGATGGGGTGAGACGCGATGCTGGTGCTGGGCGCATAGACGAACATGCCCTTGAGATCTTCGATGTGCCGGGCGATGCCCTGGGTATCATGCCCATCTGGCCAGGTCACGACGATGTCGTTGGCATGACTCTCGGAGAGTCGGTTCCACTTTTGGTGGGTGAAGACGTCGAAATCGAGCGTGTCGAAGGTCGCCAGGCGTGCCGCACACTGGTCGGCCTGCGGCCCGGTGGACGGCCGTGCGGCGCGCGCCACGAGCGAGATCCCCACCAGCGTCGCGAGACCCATCGTGGTCAGTGCGAGTGCCTTCATGGAAGCCTCCTGGAATGAGAGTCTCAGTGGCTAGGCAGCGGCTATTGGATCGGCTGGAAGTTCCGAATAGTGAAACTCCACTGGCTACCCAAACGATCGGTCGCATCCCCAGACGCGTGGCTGGGAAAGCGCCAGTGTCGGTCATACCGGATTTTGGTCCAGGTGTGCGGAGTGTTGGCGAACGCTGCCATCCCATCGAACATTTGGGACACGGTCGGGTGAGACATGCCGAGCGCGAGATTCGGGCCGCGGCCTGCGGGGGGCGCGTCGATGAGCTGTGCCTCCGTGACCGAGTCGTGTCGGACGGTGACTCGCCACCATGCACCGGAACCGGGACAGATACAGTTCCGCTGATACTCGAAGACATACGAGTCAGGACGACTGCGTTGCCAGGTCGCCCGGGCGTCCTCGAGCGACGGCCCGCAGGCCCAAAGCCCGAGCAGTGCCACGGGCACCGGCAAGCTTCGGAGTCGGCGACTCACGGCGATCGCGCGCCGACGACCTGCACCGGAACCCCCGCCGCCCTGATGACTGCCCGGCCACA
>Ga0075429_100006195_pt1 | contig 10347 bp, 10 predicted proteins | sample RhiMetdeltSRZDD3_FD_75295 | JGI IMG/M metagenome (GOLD analysis project Ga0075429, IMG submission 75295) | Populus rhizosphere microbial communities from Tennessee, USA - Rhizosphere MetaG P. deltoides SRZDD3 | ecosystem: Host-associated > Plants > Roots > Rhizosphere > Soil | place: USA...
CAGGGGAACGTGGAAGCGGCGCAGGCCATCCTGGAGGACCTGCTGCGCCAGCACCCGCACCTGGACGGCGTCCGGCCCGTCCTGGCGTGGTGCTGGAGCGCGCGCGGCGAGCACGAGCGCGCCCGGTCCCTGGTCACGGACCGTGTGCGCGAGATCGCGGCCGCCGACCACGACATCGCGTTCTGGCTGGCCTCGTTCTACGGGATGGAGGCCATGGCCGACGAGGCCATCGAGTGGGTGCGCCACGCGGTGAAGCTGGGCAACGAGAACTACCCGCTCTTCGCGGACAGCCGCAAGCTCGACCCCCTCCGCGGAGACCCGCGGTTCCGGGACCTGATGGACGAGCTCAAGCGCCGGTTCGACGAGCGCGCCGCGAGGAGGTGACGCCGTGCCCGCCCCCGAGGAGCTGCTGGAGCGCATCCGGCTCCGGCTCGAGGAGAGCTTTACCGGCATCGGCGAGGTGGTCACCGACCTGCCCGCCCCGGACGTGGCCGACCTCCTGAACCAGCTCACGCTGGCCGAGGCCGCCACCGTGGCCCTGATGCTGCCCGTGCCGCGGGCGGTCGAGGTGCTCGACCAGCCCACCATGACCCGCCGCTCCGCCATCCTGGAGAAGCTGGAGCCCGCGCGCGCGGCCCGCATCCTGGAGGGGATGGCCGCGGACGAGCGCACCGACATCGTCCAGCAGATGGGCGAGCACGAGCGCCGCCGCCTGCTGCCCAAGCTCAGCCCCGACGTCCGCGCGGAGGTGGAGCGCCTGCTCCAGTACCCCGACCACACCGCGGGCGGGATCATGACGACGGAGTTCGTGCGGCTGGACCCGTCCATGACGGTGAGCGCCGCCCTCAAGCACATCCGGTCGGTGGCACGCGAGAAGGAGTCGATCTACGCCTGCTACGTGCTCGAGCCGGCCACGGGGCGGCTGCTGGGATCGCTCTCGCTCCGCGACCTGGTCATGTCGGACCTGGAGCGTCCCGTCACGGAGATCATGCGGCGCAAGCCGGTGACGGTGGCCGCGCTGGACGATCAGGAGGCGGTGGCCCACCGCATCGCCAAGTACAACCTCCTGGCCGTGCCCGTCATCGAGAAGGACGGCAGCGTGGTCGGCTTCGTGACCGTGGACGACGTGGTCGACGTGCTCATCGAGGAGCAGACCGACGACATCTTGAAGATGGGCGCCGTGGAGCCGGGGGCGCTCGACCGGCCCTACTTCGACAACCCGGTGCTGCGCGTCGTGCGCAAGCGGATCGGCTGGCTCCTGCTGCTGTTCGTGGCCGAGACCTTCACGGGCACCGTGCTGCGCCACTACGAGGGCGAGCTGTCCGCGGTGGTGGCCCTGTCGTTCTTCATCCCCCTCCTCATCGGGACGGGCGGCAACGCGGGCTCGCAGACGGTCACGACCATCATCCGCAGCATCGCCCTGGGCGAGATCCGCCTGCGGGACGCCTGGCGGGTGCTCGGCCGCGAGGCCACCACGGGCGTGATCGTGGGCGTGTTGGTGGGCGGCGTGGCCTTCGGCCGCGCGCTGCTGTGGGGCGCGCACCTGCCTCTGGCCGTCACCGTGGGCATCACGGTGCTCACGATCTGCGCCTGGTCCACCACGGTCGGCTCGCTCATCCCCATCGCCGCGGAACGCTTCGGCGTGGACCCCGCGGTGCTCTCGGCGCCGCTCATCACGACGCTGGTGGACGCCACGGGCCTCATCATCTATTTCCGGATCGCCAAGGTGATCCTGGGGCTGTGATGTTCAAGGCGAGGTCGATCGAGCTGAGCGGGGCATTCACCCTCCCCGCGCCTCCGGACGCGACGTTCGGCCTGTTCTCCCCGCTCGGCGAGAAGAAGTGGGTGCCGGGCTGGGACCCGGAGCTCATCCACCCTCCCGGCGCGACGTGGGAGCGCGGGCTCATCTTCCGGACGCGCGAGGAGCGGGGCGACGCGATCTGGGTCGTCACCGCCCTCGACCACGACCGCCACGAGGTGGAGTACCACCGCGTTGAGGCGGGCCGCTACGTGGCGCGGGTCGAGGTCCGGTGCTCGCCAGCAGCGGGCGGCCAGACCGAAGTGCGCGTGACGTACACCTTCGTCGGCCTGTCGGAGGCGGGGAACGGCGACATCGCCGCGATGAGCGACGAGGCCTACCGGGAGAAGATGGGACGGTGGGAAGGGTGGATCAAGACGGTTTTGATGACCGGGTGACAACCTGGGACAAGGGACTGGTGGGACCGGCTGACAACCTGGGACAACAGACTGGATTGACGAGGATTCGACGGCGTCAATCCAGTCGGGGTGTGGCACACCACTTGCACCTTCATTCGTCCGCGTGGCCAGGAGGATCCGAGGCACTGATACGGCGCGCGGTCCCATCGCGCTCTTCCTCGGCGCCGGCGCCTCCAAGCCGTTCGGGTTCCCCGTCACCGACGAGATCCTGCCGGAGCTGCTGGGCCGGCTTCGGCGCGGCGACCTGTTCCCGCGGCAGCAGGGACGCGCGGCGCGCGAGGCGGACGAGCCGGCGCGTGAGCTCCGCGATCTGCTCGCGCGGCTGCTGCCCGGCCTCTTCCGCGCGAAGACCGTTCCTCCCCTGATCACCGACGTCTTCTCGCTGCTCGACCAGATGATCGCGACGGGCAGCGCACTGGGCGAGGGCGTGGACGCCCTCGATCTGGGCCGCCTGCGGTCGCTGCTCGAGCGCGCGGTGGCCGAGGTGCTGGCCGAGCCCCGCGGCGGACGCGCGAGGGCGGGGGCGGCCCTCCAGGAGAAGCTCGCCGACTGGATCCATCGGACGTGCCGCGGCGGCCGCTTCGTCAGCGTCATCTCCACGAACTACGACTTCGCGCTGGAGCGGAGCCTGCTCTCGCGGATACCGCCGCGCGCGCTTCCGGGCGCCGTGGACTTCGGCCTCACCTGGCGGCCCGCGGACGGCGCCGGGCCTCGAGGCCGCCGCCAGGCCTGGCCGCGGCCCGCGCGGCCCCGCCTGGCCATCCTCAAGCTGCACGGGGCGCTGAACTGGCTGCGCTGCCCGCTGTGCGAGCACGTCGTCATCCATCCCTCCGAGCCGATCTTCCGCCAGGGGCAGGGACAGCAGGGAGACTCCTGGCGCACCTGCTCCTGCGGGTTCGCGCCCCTGCGCCACGTGCTGGTGGCTCCGTCGATGGTCCGCGACGTGCGCGACCCCAACCTCCTCGCGCTGTGGCAGAGCGCGCTCGAGGCCCTGCGCACCGCGGACGAGTGGGTCATCGTCGGCTACTCGCTTCCCCCCCAGGACGTGGAGATCCGCGGGATGCTCCTGCGCGCGTACCGCGGCCGTCGGCAGCCGCCGCGGGTCCGGGTGGTCCAGCACGGGCCGAACCGGGAGACCGAGGACCGCTACCGCGTGATGTTCCCCGACATGGCGTTCGACGAGCGCGGCGTCCAGGGCTTCGTGCGCGGCCTGCCGGGCGCGAACGCCTCCGCGCGGACGTCGCGGGCCGCCCGCGCCGCGCGGCGGTCCTAGCCCCTCGGGTGCCGGCCCATCGACTGCTCGATGGCCGCCAGCCGCCGCGCCGTCTCCGCCGTGAGGTGGTCCATCTTCTCGTGCAGGTGGGCGATCTCCAGCTCGGCCTTCAGGTTCACGTCGTACTCGATGTCCGAGCGGATGCGGTCCTTGGCCGCCTGGCGATTCTGGCTGAGCAGGACGAAGACGGACAGGAAGATGGCCTCCAGCGAGACGGACATGGTGAGCAGGCCATACGGGAAGGGGTCGAAGATGCGTACGCCCGGGATCCAGCCCAGGTTCAGGACGATCCAGGCCGTGAAGATGACGATGTGCAGCACGAGAAAGGCGATGCTGCCGCTGAACTCCGCGATCCAGTCCGCGGTCTTCTGAACGGCGGTGCGCTTGTCCTGGATCTCCTCGTTCACGTTGCGCGAGGCCGTGTGGCGCAGCTTCTCCGAGGTGGCGCGCAGGCGGCGGCCCATGGCCGTGAGCAGGTCGAGGGTGGCCTCGGGGTGGCGCTTCAAGAAGTGGTCCAGGTGGGGGCGGTCCACGCGGAGGGCCTCCAGGTCCTGGGTGGCCACCACCGAGGCGGTGCGCGGCCCGCCGTCGAGCAGCGACAGCTCACCGAACACGTCTCCCGCCTTGGCGGTATCCAGCACGATGCGGGAACCGGTGTCGTCCTTGAAGAAGACCTCGACCTCGCCCGAGCGGATCACGTAGAGCGAGTCGCCGGGGTCGCCGTAGTTGAAGAGGACGCGCCCGGCCGGGAAGCGCACCACGTCCAGCTCGGCGGCCAGGTCGGCGCGGTCCTTGTCGTCCAGGAACTGCAGGAAAGGGACTTCCGCCAGCAGCTCCACCTTGGCCGCATCCTGGGCGGCATCGCTCATTCGAGACCTCCGGGTTGCGCCGAGATTCTAAGCGAAAGCGGTTATCATCCCGCCACGAGCGCAGGAGGTGAGACGTGCACGAAAGGACGAGAGGGATCCTGACGGCGTCGGTGTGGGCGGCGGCCCTGGTGGTCGTGGTCGCGGCTCCAGCGGGGGCCGCAGGGCCGGGGACGCGCGCCGCCATCGAGGAGGCCAACACGGCGTTCTCGGCGGCGTTGGCGAAGGGGGACGCGGCCGCGCTCGCCGCGATGTATGCCGCGGAGGCACAGGCGTTCCCACCCAACAGCGACATCGTGGCCGGCGCCGCCGGCATCCAGAAGCTCTGGCAGGGCTTCATCGACGGCGGCGCCAAGGGCATCAAGCTCACGACGCTGAACGTGACCGACTCCGGCGATCTGGCCGCGGAGGCCGGAAAGTACGACCTGAGCGGCGCCGACGGGAAGGTCCTCGACAGCGGCAAGTACGTCGTGGTGTGGAAACGGGTGGGCGGCCGCTGGAAGCTCCTCCGCGACATCTGGAACACCAGCCTGCCCCCGGCGCCGACGGGGAAGTAGCACGCGGGCGCGCGCCTTGCGCGCGCTGATGCTCACGGTCCTGGCCCTGGCGCCCGTCACGGCGCTCGCCCAGGTAGCCCCGCCGAATTACGTCGAGCTGCGCCTGGCCGGATCCGAGGACGGGCTCTACCGGTTCGCGGAGTACACCCGGTACTTCTCCAGCGGGCCGGTGGTGGACCTCGTCTACATCGGCGTGCCGGGCCAGAACGAGCTCTACGCCGGGGCCGGCTACTCGCTCAAGGCCACTCCGACCCTGACCGTCACCCCGCTGCTCTATGGCGTCGTCGGCATGGAGAACGGGCAGCGGGGGGCCGCCCTGGCCCTTCTCGTCGTCGGCACCGTGAGACGTTGGAGCGTCTCCTCGTACCTCGGGTACTTCGAGCCCTTCGCCGGGGCCGTGCCGCGGTACGTGTTCGTCGACAGCCTGGACCTCGCGCGGAAGGTCGGCCGTTACGAGGTGGGCGCCTCCGCCGGCCTCTTCCACGTTGCGGAGGGAGACTGGAGCTGGCTCGCAGGCCCGGTCCTGGTCCGGAACGACGCGCGCGGAGCCTGGCGGCTGGCGTTGCGCGCGGGGTCGGCTCTCGAGGTGAGGCTGGTGCGGACGCTGTCCTTCTGAGCGCTGCGCGGCGCCCTCCCTCGGCGCCGACTACAATACGCTCAGCAATGAAGCTGCTGTGGTCGTATCTCCGTCGCTACCGCGGCCTCCTCGCCCTGGCCCTCGTCCTGGCCGCGGTCAACCAGATCTTCTCCCTGCTGGACCCGCTCATCTTCCGCCACGTCATCGACCGCTACGCCATGCGCTTCCGCCAGTACTCCACCGGGGAGTTCCTCTCCGGCGTGACCCTCCTGCTGGGCGCGGCGGTGGGCGTGGCCTTCGTCTCCCGCGTGGCCAAGAACTTCCAGGACTACTACATCAACGTGGTGACCCAGCGCCTGGGGGCCGAGATCTACTCCGACGGCATCCGCCACTCGCTGGATCTGCCCTACGCGGTCTTCGAGGATCAGCGCAGCGGCGAGACCCTGGGCAGGCTGCAGAAGGTCCGCACCGACGTGGAGAAGCTCATCGCCAGCGCGGTCAACACCGTCTTCACCACGCTCGTGGGCATCATCTTCGTGACCGTGTACGCCTTCACGGTGCACTGGATCATCGCGCCGGTGTACTTCCTCACGGTCCCGCTCCTGGGCTGGCTCAGCTCCACGCTCTCCCGCCGGATCAAGACCGTGCAGAAGGCCATCGTGGCCGAGACCACCGCGCTCGCCGGGTCCACCACGGAGTCCCTGCGCAACATCGAGCTCGTGAAGAGCCTGGGCCTGGCCCAGCAGGAGGTGGGCCGGCTCAACGCCACCACACAGAAGATCCTGAAGCTGGAGCTGAAGAAGGTGCGCTACCTGCGCAGCCTGAGCTTCGTGCAGGGGACGGCGGTCAACGCCCTGCGCACCAGCATCCTGTTCCTGATGCTGTACCTCATCTTCACCCAGCAGATCAGCGTGGGGCAGTTCTTCTCGCTGTGGATCTACTCGTTCTTCATCTTCGGGCCGCTCCAGGAGATGGGCACGGTCATCAACCTCTACCGGGAGACCGAGGTCTCGCTCCAGAACTTCGACGAGATCCTGGCCATGCCCAAGGAGCCCCGGCCCGAGCGGCCGGTGCCGGTCGCATCCCTGGAGGAGCTGGCCTTCGAGGGCGTGAGCTTCACCCACCAGTCCGCGACCCAGCCGGCCGTGCGCGACATCTCCTTCCGCATCGAGCGTGGCGGGACGCTGGCCTTCGTCGGCCCCTCGGGCGCGGGCAAGACCACGCTCGTGAAGCTGCTCGTCGGCCTCTACCGCCCGCAGGCCGGCCGCATCCTCTATAACGGCGTGGACAGCCGCGAGGTGGACATGGACCGGCTGCGCGAGCGGATCGGCTTCGTGACGCAGGAGACGCAGCTCTTCTCGGGGACCATCCGCGAGAACCTGCTCTTCGTGCGGCCGGACGCCACCGACGCCGAGTGCCTGCAAGCCTTGCGGCGCGCCGCCTGTGACGGCCTCCTGGCCCGGGCGGAGAAGGGCCTGGACACGGTGATCGGCGAGGGCGGGGTCAAGGTCTCCGGCGGGGAGCGCCAGCGGCTGTCGATCGCGCGGGCCCTCCTGCGGCGGCCGGACCTGCTCGTCTTCGACGAGGCCACCTCCTCGCTCGATTCCCTCACCGAGGAGGAGATCAGCCGCACCATCCGCGAGGTGGCAGAGTCGCGGGACGTGATGAACATCCTCATCGCCCACCGCCTGTCCACCGTGATGCATGCCGACCGCATCTACGTCCTGGAGCGCGGGCAGGTGGTGGAGACGGGCCGGCACCAGGAGCTGCTGGACCGGATGGGCCTCTACTACGCGATGTGGCGCCAGCAGGTGGGGGAGCGGCGTCCCGCGGCCCCCGCCGCCGCCGAGACGGCGGGCCTGGCCGTGGCCGGCCTCAGCCGCCGCTGACCGCGGGCAGGATCACCACCTCCGCTCCATCGTGCACGGGGGTGTCGAGACCGCCCGTGAAGCGCACGCTCTTGTGCCCCACGAAGAGGTTGACGTGGGGCCGCACGCGGCCGTCCTCGGTCATGACCCGGTCCTGCAGCGCCGGATGAGCCGCCCACAGGGCGGAGAGCGCGTCGGCCAGGCTGGCCGCGGCCGCCTCCACCTGGACCTCGGCGCGCCCGCCGGCCAGCGCCTGGAGCGGGCCGGGCAGCACGAACCTCACCTGCATCAGCGCCTCCGCGCCGCGGCCTTCTCCCGTCCCCCGACCACCACCGCGCGCACGCACAGGACCGGCGGCAGGCCCTCCGCGATGGCGCTCCACCGGCCGCCGCCGTCGCGCGAGGCGAACAGCTTGCCGCTGCGCGTGCCGAAGTAGACGCCCGCGCTCCGCAGCGTGTCGGTGCACAGGGCGTCGCGCAGCACGGTCTCGAAGGCGTCCTTCTGCGGCAGCCCGCGCGTCAGCGGCCGCCAGGAGCGGGCCCCGTCCGTCGTGCGATACACGCGCAGCCGGCCTTCGGGCGCGCAGCGGAAGGTGTCGGCCTCGAGCGGCACGATGAAGACGGTGTCCGGCTCGTGGGGATGGATGGCCATGGCGAAGCCGAAATCGCTGGGCACGCCGCGGGCCACGTCCTTCCAGCTGTCGCCGGCGTCGTCGGTGCGGTACAGACCCCAGTGGTTCTGCAAGAACATCACGTCCGGCCGGTCGCGGTGGCGCACCACCTTGTGGACGCACTGGCCGAACTCGGGATGCTTGTCGGGCAGGAACTCCGCGCGCACGCCGTTGTGCGCGGTGCGCCAGGAGCGGCCGCCGTCGTCCGTGCGGTAGACGCCTCCGGTGGAGATGGCCACGTGCATCTTCCTCGGATCCGCGGGGTGCGGGAGCACGGTGTGCAGGCACAGCCCGCCGCCGCCCGGCTCCCAACGCGCGCGGTGCGGGTGGTCGAAGAGGCCGCGGTTCAGCGACCAGGTCTGCCCCGCGTCGCGCGACTCGAACAGCGCGGCCGGCTCCACCCCGCAGTACATCGTGGCCGGGTCGTCGTCGCGCCCCGCGATCTGCCAGATGCGCTGGAGCGACTTGCCCGTGTCCTCGGGGAAGCGGACGTTGCCCTTCTCGCCTTCGCTCCACGTGTTGCCGAAGTCGTCGCTCGAGCGCATCACCGAGCCCCAGTGCATGCTCTCCGGCGCGGCCCACACACGGTGGCGTCCTGCGCGGCCGTCGTACGCCATCGCGTAGACCGCGTGGCCGGGGAAGTGCGGCCCGCCGCGTTCCCACGTGCGGCGCGCGGCGCCGGAGCGGAACAGGAACGCGCCTTTCGTGGTGCCCACCATCAGCATGACGTCCCCCGCGCGCGGCGCGATCTTCTTGATGTCCACCATGGCGCCTCCTGGCCTGAGCCCGCATCCTACACACGACACGAACGCGCATCTGCAGGCGGCGCATGGGACTCCGACCCTAACCTATTGATGCGGAGCGGCTTGTTTCGGCCGATGGCCGCCGTCGCGCCGAACCGTAAAAAATTATGCGCCACCCTTATTTTTTGCTTGCTATGCGCGAGGCGCGTTCAATAGACTCTACCCCGTTCCAAAGCAAAGGTGATGGAGCCGTAGTCGTTCCGGCTCCTGGCCCGTTTGGGTTCGTTCAAATGCATGGGGTGAATCGATGCGCAAGAGCTTTAGGGTAGCGATCCTGGGAACCGGGATCCTGTCCCTGTTGATGGGCGCGAACACGTTTGCGGCGCAGTCCCTCGACTCCTTCGTCGCGAGGATCAAGGGCATGGACTTGAAGTCGCGGAAGGCGGCGATGAAGGCGCTGACGGCGGCGGAGCGCAAGGCGCTTCACGCCGAGTACCGGGCGCTTCCGGCCTCGGAGAAGGCCGCGGTCAACGCGGCCCTCGGCCGCAAGGGCCAGGCGCGCGGTAGCGTGAAGGGCCGGGCCCCGAAGGGCGGAATCGGCACCGTGCAGTACGACACGGGCTCGCCGGAAGCCTTCCGGGACAACTGGGGCAGCGTGGTGGGCAACAACTTCAACACCGGTTTCGGGAACCCCCACACGATCAGCCTGATCACGTTCTCGATGAACGGGACGTTCGCCAACACCCCGGTCCGGCTCTACGGGGCGCCGGCGGGCACGGTGGCCCCGGTCATCGCCAGCACGTTCTTCGCTGGCCTTCCGATCGGGACGCTGGTCCAGTGGGACGTCAACCCCAACCTGCCGCACAGCGGACAGTTCCTGGGCGGCGTGGAGCAGTCCGGGAGCTTCAGCTCGATCAACACCACGTTCGTCGGTGTGCAGATTGACGCCACGCCCGGACCCCTGGGCTTCCACGGCATGAACATCGGCCTGAGTGGTAACGGGTACAACCCGGCCGCGACGGCGGGCGGCGGGCCCTTCAACACCATCTTCCGCGCCACCGGGAACAACCTCCCCGTGGAGCTGATGGGGTTCGACGTTCAGTAACCGTTAGGTTTCGACCCCTGGGGTGACGTCGGCGTTGACAGGGCTTCCACTCGTATTCTGCGCGCTCCATGCCGCCGCGACCGCGTCGCCAGACGCGGTCGCGGCTTTTCGTGACGGGTCCATCACCAAATCCGAGCTGAGCGCCTGGCGCCGGTTCCTGGGCCACAGCGAAGCCAACGAAAGCGTCCTGCGCAACGACGTGGAGAGCCTGGTCGTGCTGCGCGTCCTGGCCGCGGAGGCCGCGCGCCAGGGCCTCCTCGAGACGCGCGAGGCCCGCTCCGGTGAGCGCCAGCTCGCGCGCGAGCTCGCGGTGACTGCGCTCAAGGCCCACTGGCGCGCCGTCTCCAAGCCCAGCGAGGCCGAGCTGCAGGCCGAGTACGAAGCCAACCGCGCCAAGTACACGAAGCCGCGCCGGTGGCTGCTGCGCAACATCCTGCTCCGCGTGCCGGCCGGCGCCGACCGCGAGGCGGT
>Ga0075429_100006197_pt1 | contig 10346 bp, 5 predicted proteins | sample RhiMetdeltSRZDD3_FD_75295 | JGI IMG/M metagenome (GOLD analysis project Ga0075429, IMG submission 75295) | Populus rhizosphere microbial communities from Tennessee, USA - Rhizosphere MetaG P. deltoides SRZDD3 | ecosystem: Host-associated > Plants > Roots > Rhizosphere > Soil | place: USA...
GAGCGCCGCGGGTGTTCGCCATCCCCTCAAACTCCCTTGACCGTCGTCGCCCAACCGGACGACGCCGCGCGGCCAGCATACGCTGACCGCGGCGTCACGGCTCCTGGCACCGACCCTGAATTCATGACGTAGCGCCGTCCTCGCCACCAGAGCCGGTCGACACCGGCGTCGTTCCGATGATCTCGTCGACCAGCCGGTACTCCTTCGCCATCTCCGCGCTCATGAAGAAATCGCGGTCCATGTCGCGGGCAACCCGATCCGTGTCCTGGCCGCTGTGGAACGCGATGATCTCCTTGATGCGCTGCTGGAGTCGCAGAATCTCCCGCGCGCGGATTTCGATGTCGGCCGCCGTGCCCTCGAAGCCGCCGGCCGCCTGGTGGATCATGATCGTCGAGTTCGGCAGCGTGTACCGCTTCCCCTTGGCACCGCCGCAGAGCAGCACCGCACCCATCGACGCCGCCATGCCGATGCACGTCGTCGAGACGTCCGGCTGGATCAGCTGCATCGTGTCGTAGATCGCCAGCCCGGCGTTGACGTAGCCGCCCGGGCTGTTGATGTACATCGTGATGTCCTTGTCCGGGTCCTCGCGGGCCAGGAACAGGAGCTGCGCGATGATCAGGTTCGCGATCTGGTCGTCGATGCCGGTGCCGAGGAAGACGATCCGCTCCTTCAGCAGCAGCGAGAAGATGTCGTAGGCGCGCTCGCCGCGGTTCGTCTGCTCGATGACCATCGGCACGACTTGGTTGATCGTCCGATCGAGGGCCGCCGAGGAGAGCGTCAGCGGGGGAGCGACGTTCTCACGCAGCTCCGATCCGACCCACGAGAGCTCGGGGACGGGGACCACACGGGAATGGGTGAGGAAGCGCAGGTTCGAGCTCATGCGGGTGTATCTCCAGCCGGCTGGCGGGGCTTCCCGTCGCTCGCGGCGGGTGCGCTCGCCGCCTCGCCCTCTGACGCGGATTCGTCTGCTGCCGTGACTTCGGCTACCTCGGCCTCGGCCGCTTCGACCTTCGCCTCGGCTTCTGCCACGGCCTCGTCAGCCGCCAGCGACTCGGCGACGGCCTCGGCGATTTGCTCGACCTCGGCATCAGCCTCGACGTCGTCCATGGCCTCTTCGACCGGATCGCCGGCCACGTCCATCTCGGCTGCTCGGGCCTGGGCCGCGGCGGCCTCAGCTTCGAGCGCGGCGAAGTCGACGCCGCCGACCGTCTCCAGGAGCCGACGGACGGCACGCTCGCGACGCATCGAGGCCGCGAACCGCTCCTTCACCGCTTCCCGACGCATCGACTCGCGCAGCAGCCGCTTGCTCTCGTTGGAATCGTCCAACCCGGCCGCCATCGTGTCGCGGATCTCGTCGTCGGTAACGTCGATGCCTTCCGCCAGCGCAATCGCGTTCAGAACTTCACTCCGACGGACGCTGCGCTCAGCCTGGGCCATCATCTCGGCCCGAAACTGTTCTTCCGTCTTTTGTGTGAAACGTAGATAGTTCTGCAACGGGATGCCCTGGCGCTCGAGGTTCTGCGCCAGCTGCTGCACGAGACGGCCGGCCTCGTCCTCCACGAGCTGCGGCGGCAGGTCAAGAGTCGCCTGCTCCACCACCGAGTCGACCACTTTCTCCTCGTGGGAGACGCGCCGCTCGTGCTCCTCGCGCATCGAGAGGTTCTCGCGGATCGCCGAGCGCAGGGCGTCCAGCGACTCGTGCTCGGTCCCGACCGTCGAGGGGAATTCGTCGTCCAGCTCCGGCAGGATCTTCGCCTTGACCCAGTGCAAGGTGATCTCGAACTCGGCGTCCTGGCCGGCGATCTCCTTGTTGCGATGTTCCTCGGGCAGTTTGAGGGTGATCGTCTTCGACTCTTCGGCCGTCATGCCGACGATCGCCTGGGCGAACCCCTCGGCTGGCTGCGGTCCGTCCTCGGAGATGACGTACTCGGCGTCCTTGCTCTCCATGACGGTCGTCTCGCCGGCCTTCGCCAGCACGTCGATCGCCACGCGGTCACCGAGCTCGGCGGCCCGCTCGACCGGCTCCCAGGTCGCGTGCGACTCGCGCAGCCGCGTGATGACCGCCTCGACCTGCTCCTCCGTGATCTCGGCCGGGGTCGCTTCGATCTTCAGCGACTTGTAGTCGCCAAGCTCGACTTTCGGCTGGACCGGCACGGTCGCCTTGACATGGAGCGGCTGGGTGCTCAGGACCTCCAGGTCGTTCTGGCGAAGGCTGGCCACCAGCTTCAGATCTTGTTGCTTGACGGCATCCTCGATAACTTGCGGGACCAGTTTCTCGACGGCATCCTCGACCAGCGCCTCACGGCCGACCATCCGCTCGACCAGCGCCCGAGGCGCCTTGCCCTTGCGGAATCCGGGCACGTTGATGCGCTGCACGATTCGCTTGTATGCCTGATCGACGGCACGCTCCAGCCGCTCGTCCTCAACCTCGATATCGAGGACGACCTGGCTGTGTTCGATCTCTTGCGCGGCCACCTTCACCGGCGCTCTTCCTCCTCAAGCGACTTGCGAGCGCGAGCGGCGCTCTGGCGCGGCGCTCACAGTCACACGGCGGGAAACCTCGGCCACGCAACGGCTTCACGTACCGAGTCCGGATCCGTTTTCGACCCGACAGTCCCCAGCGGGGGCTTCCAGTTTGATTCTAGGTGCTGCCAGATAAGCCGGGCAAATCACCGCTATCGTTTCAACCCTCGAACAGCACCTGCACACGCCCTCGTCACGCATGCTGCGCCGCTCGCTGCCCCCTTGACCATCTCAGCCTACCACACGAATTGCCGCTCCAGGAACCTTCTTCCGAAATGGAGGACGATCGGGGCGCCGTGCGGGCAGACGGCCGGGGTGGCGGCGCGGCTTAGCTGCGCGAGCAAGTTCGTGGCCTCCGGTAGCGTCAATTGCCGCCCCCGGCGGATCGCCGACCGGCAGGCCAGGCGGATCAACAGCCGCTCGCGCCAATCGTCGCGCTGATCGGACGCCTCCTCCAGTACCTCCTCGAGTGTCGCGCGCTGGGTCGCGTCGGGCACGTCCGGGGTCGAGCGGATCAGGAAGCTGTGGCCGCCGAACCGCTCGCAGGCGAACCCGAGCGCTTCCAGGGCTGCCAGCCGGTCCCCGATCACCTCGGCACGGCCGGGCGGAACCTCCATCACGATCGGCTCCAGCAGGTACTGAGCGCTCGGCCCACCCTGGGTGCCGTCGCCGTCGCCATCTGCCTCGGTGGCCGCGTGGCGGGCCGCCAACTGCTCGTAGATGATCCGCTCGTGGGCGCGGTGCTGGTCCACCACGTAGAGGCCGCCGCGGCCTTCGGCCAGCAGAACGGTGTTGAGGTGCTGGCCGATCAGCTTGAGTTGCAAGGAGGGGGTAGCGGCGTCCAACTCCCAGAGGCTCTCACTGCGCTCGGCCACTCTGCGTGTCGGCGCGGGCAGCCGGTATTGGGTCGCCGCCAGCGCGAAGTCCTGCTCGTCGCTCGGGCGGCGCGGGCTCCGGCCGATCGCCTCGCGCACAGCCTCGCCGACCGCCGCCGCCAGGTCGGCCTCCCAGAGCAGCTTGACCTCGGCCTTTGAAGGGTGGACGTTCACGTCGACGGCGCCCGGCGGCACCTCGACGAACAGCACGACGATCGGGTGGCGGCCGGGCGGCAGGAGCGGGCGGTACGCCGCTTCGAGCGCCTGCTGGAGGGCGGGGGCCCCCACCCAGCGCCGATTGACGAAGGTGATGCACGACTGGCGGGTCGGGCGGCTCAGGCCCGGCGCGCTCACGAATCCCGTCACCCGCCCGGCCCCGACGGTCCGCTCGGCGAGCGGCAGCAGGCACGAGGCGACCTCCTGGCCCAGCACCTCGGCGAGCGCCGTCTCCAGCCTGCCGCTGCCGCTGGTCTTCATCGAGGGGTGGCCGTCCAGCGTCAACGCGATCCGGCACTCTGGGCGGGCCAGGGCGTACCTTCGCACGAGCTGGCTGATCGCCGACGACTCGGCTCTAGGGTTGCGGGTGAACTTCAGGCGGGCCGGGATCGGCTGGAACAGGTTGCGGACCCAGACGGTCGTGCCGCGCGGCCGGCCACGGGTGCCCCGCCGCTCGACACGCCCGGCCCGAATGCCGATCGTCGTGGCGCGACCGAAGTCGTCGACGCTGCTGGCGACGTCGACCTCGGCGACGGCCGCGATGCTCGGGAGCGCCTCGCCCCGGAACCCGAGCGTCGAGATCTCCAGCAGGTCTCGCACGTCGTCGATCTTGCTGGTGGCGTGGCGCTGGAACGCCAGCTCCAACTGGTCGGGCGGGATGCCGTGGCCGTCGTCCGCGACCCGGATCAGCCGCAGGCCGCCCCCTTCGACGTCGATCCGGACGTCGGACGCGCCGGCATCCAGCGCGTTGTCGACCAGCTCCCTGACCACCGAGACTGGCCGCTCGATGACCTCACCGGCCGCGATTCGCTCGGCGATCTCGGGCGGCAGCACCCGGATCATCGGGCGTCGCGGCACCATCGGTTCGGCGCTCACCATCGCACCACGGTTTCTGTCATTTTGTCTTTTTGTCAGCGGGGGGTACCTGCACACGCGCGCCCGCCAGGTTCGCCATCCAGTCGCTCCACGGCACGGCCTCGCGGGCGGCGGTCTGCAGCTCGTGGAGCAGGGTCAGGGCGCGGATCGGCGTCAGGTTGCCGAGGTCGAGGGCCAGGATCTCTGCGAGCAGGCGCGCCGCGACCTGGGAAGGAACGTCGCCGCCCGGCGGCGGGGAGTGGGAGATCTCAGGTCCAGGGTCGTCGGACGCCGTAGCCCCGGGAAGCCCCACCCCCCTGCCCCCTCCCCATTGCGATGGAGAGGGGGAGGCGGTCGTGTCGGCGGGGTCAAGCGCCACTGCCAGGTCTATGGGCTCAGGAGGGGCCATCGGGTCTACGAGTTCGGCATCGTCCAGTGCGTCAGAGGGGTTGGACGTGCCACTTGTCAGTAGGTACGCTGGCGTTTCCTCCCGCAGGGCAAGGCGTGATACTGCGCTCAGGCCGTGATTCCTCTCCCCCTCTCCATCGCAATGGGGAGGGACGTCGACGCAGTCGATGTTCGCGCCGCGCAGCGGTTGGGGGGTGGGGCTTCCCGGTGCCTTCGGGCCGACCATCTCTAGCCCTTCCGGTGCCGTTCGAGCCGTCAACATTCTCTCGACATTGGTGGGGGCGACACGGGTCGCACCCGCCGGAACGGTGAGGTTCGCGACCCGGTCCAACCCGTTCAACACAAGCGGCCTCGCGTCGACTGCCCAGGCCTCGGCCTCGCGCTCGCGCAGCAGCGCCGCCGCACGGTCCGTCACGTCGCCGAGCAGGCCGGCCAGACGCGCGACCTGGACGCCGTAGCTCCGGTCCGCCGCTCCAGGGATCACCCGGTAGAGGAAGCTGAGCTGCCCGTCCTTCTCGTCCACGGCGACCGTCACGTTGCGGACCGTCGAGAGCGAGTCGGCGAGGGCGGTCAACTCGTGGAAGTGGGTCGCGAACAGCGTCCGGGCGCCGATCGCGTCGTGCAGGTGCTCCAGGACCGCCTGGGCGATGCAGAGGCCGTCGTGGGTGCTGGTGCCGCGCCCGACCTCGTCCAGCACCACCAGGCTGCGGAATGTCGCCTGCCGCAGGATGTTCGCTGTCTCGGCCATCTCCACCAGGAAGGTGCTGGCGCCGGCCGCCAGGTCGTCCTCCGAGCCGACGCGCGTGAACAGCCGATCGACCAGCCCGATCCGGGCTGCATCTGCCGGCACGAACGACCCGACCTGGGCCAGCAGCACGCAGAGCGCGACCATTCGGAGGTAGGTCGACTTGCCGCCCATGTTCGGGCCGGTCACGATCAGCAGGCGCCCGCGCTCGTCGTCCGTGACGCCGCCGAGGCGGCAGTCGTTCGGGACGGTGTCGCCGCCCGGCTGCATCGCCTCCAGAACCGGGTGGCGCCCGCCGACGATCGTCAGCTCGTCGTCGTCGGCGAACGACGGGCGGCACCAGCTCCGATCGGCCGCCACGTCTGCCAGTCCAGCCAGCACGTCGAGGTCGGCGACGGCCTCGACGGTGCGGAGGATCGGGCGGGCCTGCTCGCCGATCTTGCGCAGCAGCGCCTGGAACAGCTCGCTCTCGAGGTCGTCGATGCGGGCTTCGGCCGTCAGGATCAGCGCCTCGCGCTCCTTCAGCTCGGGCGTCACGAACCGCTCGGCCGAGACGAGCGACTGCCTGCGCTGGTACTCGAGCGGCACGTTCGGGAGGTTTGGCCGGGTGACTTCGAGGTAGTAGCCAAAGACCTTGTTGTAGCCAACCTTCAGCGAGCGGATGCCGGTCCGCTCGCGCTCGCGGCGTTCGAGCTGGGCCAGCCAGTGCCGGGATTCGGACATGCCGCTGACGAGGTCGTCCAACTCCGTGCTGTGTCCCGGGCGGATCATGCGGGAGCCGCCGGGGTCCGCAAGGGTGCGCTCGATCGCGTCGACCAGGTCCGGGCGGGCGTCGATCGAAGCGGCGTGGGCGCGGAGGAGGCTGCTGACGACGGGCGGCTGCTGGAGCGGGTTGCCAGCTCCGCTGTCCTCGTCGTCGGCGCCCGGCTCGGTTTGAAGCTCGGCCTGGAGCTCCGGCAGGAGGCGCAGCGCCTGGGCCAGCGTCGAGACCTCGCGCGGCGTCGCCAGTCCCTGCCGGACCCGCCCGAACAGCCGCTCGACGTCGCCGAGCCGACCGAGGATCGAGCGCACCCGGCCGCGCGCCGGGCCGTCTTCCACCAGTACCTGGATAGCGTCCAGCCGGGCGTCGAGCGCAGCCTCGTCCATCAGCGGCTGGCCGAGCAGCCGGCGCAGGCGCCGGGCGCCCATCGCCGTGCGGGTGCGGTCGATGGCGTGGAAGAGGCTGCCCCGGAGGTTGCCGTGGCGCGAGGTCCGAGTCAGCTCGAGATTCCTGCGGGTGGTCGGATCGAGGGCCAGATGGGAGCCGACGACGTATGGGCGTGGCTCGCGCAACGATGCGAGGAGACGGTAGTTCGCCTCGCCGACGAACCCGATCAGCGCACCGATCGCCGCCAGCGCCGGCGAGTCTATCGTCAGGCCGAACCCGTCGAGCGAGCTGACGCCGAACAGCCGGCGGAGGGCGTCGGCGGCGGCGCCGGGGTCGAAGCGCGAGGGTGGCAAGATCGTGCTGTGGCCTGGGAGCGGCGTGGGGAAGAGGGCCGATTCGGCGATCAGGCACTCGGACGGGGCCAGCCGCTGAAGCTCGGCGGCGAGAAGCGCGGCGCCGGGCTGCTCGGCGCTGTCCAGGACGTACACCTCGACGACGGTGGTCATCAGCTCGCCGGTCGTGACGTCGGCCGCCGCCAGCCCGACCCCCGAGCGTCCCCAGGCGAGCGCCACGATCAAGTTGTTCTCGTGCGGCGAGATCAGGCCCGGCTCGGCGACCGTGCCGGGCGTGACGACGCGCGTGACCTCGCGCTCGACGAGCCCTTTGCCCGGCTCGCTGACCTGGTCGCAGATCGCGACGTGGAGGCCGGCCGCGATCAGCTTCCCGATGTGGGGCGCCGCCCGGTGAATCGGGATGCCGGCCAGGGGCACCCGGTCGCCCTTGCTCAGCTCGCGCGAGGTCAGGGTGATGCCGCAGACCCGGGCGAGCGTGCGGGCGTCGCCCTCGAACGTCTCGTAGAAATCGCCAAGCTGGAACAGCAGGATCCGGCCCGGATGCTGGCGCTTCAGGGCTTCCCACTGGGCTCGCACCGGGCTGGACTTCTTCGCGTCCGATCCAGCGGTGTCAGCGCGCTTGCGGACCATCCGAGCCTGCCAGGTCTCCCGTCTGCGCTCCGGTGATGCGCGGGCCGTCGATTATGCGCCGTGTGAGGGGCGAGTGGCGAGTTACTCGGCGAAGAACTCGCGGAGCGCGGCGTACGTCTCGTCGGGGTTCTCCTCGGCCATGAAGTGGCCACTGTCGATCCCCTTGCCACGCACGTCGTCCGCCCAGTTCTTCCAGATTCCGACGAAGTCGGCGCCTGGCTGTCCGGCGTAGGGGCGGGAGCCCCAGAGGGTCAGCATCGGGCACTGGATCTTTTTCTTGCCCAGGTCCGCTTTGTCGTCTTCGAAGTCGACGGTGATGCCGGCGCGGTAGTCCTCGCAGATCGCCCGGATCGTGTCCGGGTTCTGGTAGCACCGCCAGTAGTCGGCGCGGGCCTCGGGTGACCAGATGTTGGTGGGGCGACGCTCGAAGAAGACGTCTGGCGCCCGGTTGATCGCCCGCTCTGGGAAGTCGGCCGGCTGGCAGAGGAAGTACCAGTGCCACGATCGATAGGCGTGGTGCATGTCGCTCAGGCGATACGCGTCATAGGTCGGGAACATGTCGAGCGTGGCGAGCTTGAGCACCTTCTCAGGGTGGTCGAGCGCCATCCGGTAGGCGACACGACCTCCGCGGTCGTGACCGGCCACGAAATACCGGTCGAAGCCGAGCTGGCGCATGACTTCAATCTGGTCGAGCGCCATGTTCCGCTTGGAGTAAGGCGCGTGGTCGTCGGTGTACGGCGGCTTGGTGCTGTCACCGTACCCGCGGATGTCGGGGAGCACCAGGGCGAACTCCTCGGCCAGCCGATCCGCGATCTTGTGCCACATATAGTGCGTCTGGGGGTTGCCGTGCATCATCAAGAGCGGCGGGCCGCTGCCGCCGTGCCGCAGGCGGATCGTCGCCTCGCCGGTGTCGATGGTCGTGAGCGTGAAGCCCTCGAACATGCCGCATCCTCCACAGTCGCGTCCTTCAACTCTGCACGGTACGATACAGGCCCATCGGCGGCGAATCCAGCGGATGACCCCTCCCCCTCCCCCCTCCCCTGCGAGGGGAGGGGGAGGGGGAGGGGTCCGGACCTACGAAGAGGAGCAAGACAGGATGGCTGACGAGCGATCGGGCGTGAACGTCGAGGAGGTCGACGTCGCCACCCTCCAGCAGTGGATGCAGAACGGCCGGGTCATGGCCCGCCAGATCGTCGAGGCGTACATCGGGCGGGTCGAGGCGCTGGACGGCAACCTGCGCTCGGTCCTCGAAGTGAACCCCGATGTGCTCAGCATCGCCGACGAGCTGGATCGAGAACGGGCGGCGGGAACGGTGCGCGGCCCCCTCCACGGCATCCCGATCCTGCTCAAGGACAACATCGACACGGCCGACCGGATGGAGACGACGGCCGGATCGCTGGCGCTGCTCGGATCGCGACCGGCCCGTGACGCCACGGTTGCCGCGCGGCTCCGGCAGGCCGGCGCGATCCTGCTCGGCAAGGCGAACATGAGCGAGTGGGCGAACTTCCGCTCGATGCGCTCGTCCAGCGGTTGGAGCGGCCGAGGGCGGCAGTGTCGTAACCCGTACGCGTTCGATCGATCGCCTGGCGGCTCCAGCTCCGGCTCCGGCGTGGCGCCGGCCGCCAGCCTCTGCGCCGTGGCGATCGGCACCGAGACGAATGGCTCGATCGTCTCGCCGGCCAACGCCAGCGGCGTCGTCGGGATCAAGCCGACGGTCGGGCTGACCAGCCGGGCCGGCGTGATCCCGATCTCGCACACCCAGGACACGATCGGGCCGCTCGCGCGGTCGGTTGCCGACGCGGCGGCCGTGCTGAGCGCGATGACCGGCACCGACCCACGCGACCCGGCCACCGTGGCGAGCGAGGGCAACCGTCACGCTGACTACACGACGTTCCTGGATGCGGATGGATTGAAGGGCGCGCGGATCGGCGTGGCGCGGACGGCCTACTTCGGGTACAGCGAGCACGCTGACGCCGTGGTACACGCGGCGATCGAGGCGATGCGCGAGCGTGGCGCCATCATCGTGGACCCGGCCGACATCCCCACGGCAAAGAAGCTCGGAGACTGGCTCTCGGTGCGCGACGTCCTGCTCTACGAGTTCAAGGCCGACCTGAACGCCTACCTCGCCGAGCGCGGCCACCCGACGATCCGCACACTGGCGGACGTGATCGCCTTCAACGAGGCGCACGCGGCCGAGGAGATGCCGTACTTCCGCCAGGAGCTCCACGAGCAGTCTCAGGCGAAAGGGCCGCTCACCGATGAGGCGTACCTGGAGGCGCTCGCGGGCAACGTCCGGCTCTCGCGCGACGAGGGGATCGACGCGGTCATGCAGTCGCACAACCTCGACGCCCTGGTCGCGCCGACCTCGTCGCCGGCCGCGACGATCGACCAGATCAACGGGGATCGGCGGCTGGGCGGCTGCTCGACGCCGGCCGCGCTGGCCGGCTACCCGCTGCTCAGCATGCCGGCGGGGTACACGCCGTTCGGGCTGCCGGTGAACCTGACCCTGATGGGCCGGGCATGGTCAGAGCCGACGCTGATCCGGATCGCCTACGCGCTCGAGCGGGCGCTGCCGCCCCGCCGCCCCCCGACTT
>Ga0075429_100006199_pt1 | contig 10344 bp, 7 predicted proteins | sample RhiMetdeltSRZDD3_FD_75295 | JGI IMG/M metagenome (GOLD analysis project Ga0075429, IMG submission 75295) | Populus rhizosphere microbial communities from Tennessee, USA - Rhizosphere MetaG P. deltoides SRZDD3 | ecosystem: Host-associated > Plants > Roots > Rhizosphere > Soil | place: USA...
GAACCCGTCGAGTCGCGCGTCGGCGAAGGCGGAGCGGGCGGCCTCGGCGGTCCAGAGCTTGAAGCCGCACTGCGTGTCCCACAGGCCGGGCAGGGCGAGGGCCCGCACGAAGATGTTGTAGAGCCGGCCCATGTTCTCGCGGAACCAGGGCTGGTGGACCTCGACGTTCGCGCCGGGCAGGGCGCGCGAGCCGATGACGACGTCGTAGCCCTCGGCCTGCTTCTCCAGGAACCGCGGCAGCTCCTCGATGGGCGTGGACAGGTCGGCGTCGGTCATGAGCCGCCGCTGGCCCCGCGCCTCGAGCATCCCGCGGCGGACGGCGTGACCCTTTCCGCGGTTCGTGTCGTTGCGCAGGACCGTGGCCCCCGCCGCCCGCGCCCTCTCCGCGGTCCCGTCCAGGGACCCGTCGTCCACGACCAGGATCTCGTGGCCGGGGCCGAAGCCGCGCAGGAACGCGTCCACGCGGTCGAGGGTGCGCGGCAGCCGCTCCGCCTCGTTGAAGGCCGGGATCACCACGGACAGGAAGGGGTCGCTCACGGCCCGGGGGGCAGGAGGTCCTGCAGGGCCGCGCCCACGCCCGCCGGGGCGCCGGCCAGGCCCAGGTCCCGGGCCGCCCAGCGCACCTCCTCCAGCGCGTAGGCGAGGAGGGTTCCCTCCTGCGCGCGCTCCGCGGACAGCGCCGCCACCGTGCGATCCCTGGCCGCGAGCACCTCGCGCAGGAAGGCGAGCAGGCGCTCCACGGTCTCGCGCAGGCCGTGGTGCCGGCGCACGTGATCGCGCGCGGCGCGCGCGATGCCCTCGCGCAGATCGGGCGAGCCGAGGAGGGCCAGCAGCAGCGCGACGAGCTCCGCCTCCTCGTGCGGCCCGGGATCCACGGGCACCACCACGCCCTCGGGAAAGTCCTCGGCCAGGGGGGAGCCGGCCGTGACGAGCGCGGCCCGTCCGATCCCCAGCGCCCGCACCAGCGCCCCGGACATCTCTCCGTGCGAGGGGAAGCGCAGCGCCAGGACCACGTCGGCGGCGCAGAGGTGGCGCGCGAAGTCCTCCAGGCCGAGGCGTCCCGTCACGAGCAGGGCGTCGGCCAGGCCCGCGTCGCGCGCCCACGCCTCGAGCGGCAGGTCCGGCGCCACGTCGCCCGCCACCACCAGCCGCAGCGCGGGATGGCTTCGCCGCGCGACGGCCGCGGCGCGGATCGCGACGTCGAGCCGCTTGGACGACGTGGCCAGTCCGGGCGCCGTGACGAGGAGCGCATCCTGCGGAAGGCCCAGCTCGCGCCGGGCCTCCGCGCGCGACGGCAGGGGATCGAGGGGTAGCGAGAGATGGTGCGGGAGATGGAGCACGGGCCGGCCGGGCAGCCGCCGCGCGGCGCGGGACGCGATGGTGCCGGTGAGGGCCACCACCGCCAGGCTGCCCTCGAGGAGCCGGTCGTTGAGCGGGAAGAGCGCCGGCAGGATCTCCCCGCCCAGCCCGCGCGCGACCTGCCGGGCCACGAACGTGCCGGAGTCGCCGTGCGCGCGCCGCATCTCGCGCAGATACGACGCGACGTCGCCCTTCTCCACCGTCTCGCCGAGCACGAGGTGGTGCAGGCTCCAGTCGTGGAGGACGACCACGCCCGGCTTGCGCAGGGCGGCGCGGTACGCGTAGGCATGGGCGGCGGAGTTGCCGACGTGGTACACGTCCAGGTCCGCGCCGGCGTCCTCCGTCTCCTCGGTGACGAGCTGCACGTCCGCCCCGCGCCCCAGGTGGGGGAGCGACTCGGCCACGTAGTCCGCGATGCCCGAGGGAGAGGGCGGCCGCGGGCTCCACACCGCGAGCCTCACGCGAGCCCTTCGGTCAGACGGTCGATGACCCGGTCCCAGTTGATGTCCTCGACGCGTCGCCGGCCCGCCTCGCCCATCTCACGGAGTCGAGCGGGCGGCATCGCCCAGAGCCCGTCGATGGCCTCGGCGATGGCCTCGGCGGTCGGCTCCGCCACCAGGCCGCTCTCCCCGTCCGTCACGAACTCGAGCGGGCCGCCGGCATCGGTGGTGGTGAGGACGGGCTTGCGCGACAGGTAGGCCTCCACCGTCACGTAGCCGTAGTCCTCGTTCAGCGGCGCGTAGTACGCCGCGCGGCACCCGGCGTAGAGGTCCACCAGCTCTTCCGCGGAGACGAAGCCCAGGAGCTCCACGCGATCGGCCACGCCCAGCCCGTCGATCTGCTTGCGCAGCTCCTCGGCCAGGGGGCCCGCCCCGGCGATCTTGAGCCGCGCCCCGCCGCGCACGCGCTTCATGGCATCCACCGCCAGGTCGAGCCTCTTCAGGCGGTCCAGCCGTCCCGCGTAGAAGAGATAGTCGCCGTAGGCGTCGGAGCGATACCGGCCCAGGTGGTGGGGCGGGGGATAGAGGGCCGTGCCGGGCAGGCCGTTGTAGCGCGAGAGCCGGTCGGCCACGTTCCTCGAGATCGTGAAGATCGAGCGGCACTCCGACAGGGCGGCCGTGTCCATCGTCGTTATGGCCTCGCGCACCTGGCGGTCCTCGGGGCTGTCCGTGAACGAGCAGTAGGGGGTGCCGAAGAGGTCGTAGGCCTCGCGGTGCTGGTGGAAGAGCCAGGCCACCTTGCGCGGGTGACGGACCAGGTAGGTGGGGAACTTGGTGGGGATGACGAGGTCGATGGGCGTGCCGTTGCTCTCGGTCACGTCGAGCAGGCGCCAGGCCAGGGCCTGGCGCACGATCTCGGAGACCGGGTACCACTTGAAGGGCACCCCGGCCACGTCCACGCGGAACCCGCGCCGCTCCAGGTTCTGCTTGAGCTCGGAGACCAGGATCTCGGCCCCGCCCACTATGAACGGCGCCTGGGCCGCGCACACGAGGACCGTCTTCATCCGCGCGCGGTCCGTGCCTCCGCGGCCGCGCGCAGCCGCTCCTCGACCCGCTCCACGCGCGTCCTCAGGTCCTTGAGCGCGAATTCCAGGCCGAGCCGTCCGCGCTCGGCCTCCGACAGGACGAGGTCCACGCGCCGCAGGAGGTCGTGCACGTGGGCCACCAGCTCCTCCTGCAGGATCAGGTGGCGCTCGTCGATCTCCCCCATGTGGCGGCCGTGGATCCCCAGCACGTCGTCGTAGTGCCGGTGGGTGGCCTCCAGGCGGGCGTCGATGTAGGCCAGGATCTCGTTGTCGAGCTGGACCTGCCGGGAGTTGAAGGCCTCCTGGGCCTCCAGGGTGGGGCCGAGCAGCCCCCGCACGGCGCGGGCCAGGCGGCCGGCGATGCCGCCGCCGCCGCGGGCCGAGCGTATCCGCCACGACTCGTTGACGCCCGCGTTGTCGGGGCGCGGCGGGGGAGCGATCTCGGGCGCGGGCCTCTCCATCCGGGGCACGTCGGGCTCGCGGACGGCGGGCGGCGGCGGCGCCGCGCGCGCGCGCCCGCTCTCGAGCGCCCGGTCCCGCACGCCCTCGCGGATCCTCCGCAGCTCGTCGGCGATGCGCTCCCTGTCGCCGGGCTCGCGCTCCCCGCTCACGAGCGGATTGTAACCGCAGGCGTCGCCCGGTCCGGCTTGCGCGCGAGGGCGAAGACGCTGGTCCCGAGCGGGAAGGAGAAGCGCTTCACCCAGCGCGCCTCGGCCAGGAGGACGGAGCGGAAGGCCCACTCCAGGGGGCGGGGGAGGAAGCCCACGTCCGATCCCTGCCGGCCGGTGAGCCTGTCGAGCGCGCGCCGCGCGGCGACCAGGGGCAGCAGCAGCGTGTTGGCGTAGGTGGCGCGCACCACCGTGAGGCCCGCCCCTTCGAGCAGGCGCCGCACCTCGCCCCGCCGATAACGGTGCCGCGAGTGGACGGCCTCGTCGTGCGCGCCCCACAGCTGGCGCAGGGCGGGGACGCGCAGGAGCAAGAGCCCGCGGGGGCGCAGCACGCGGGCCATCTCGCGCACCGCCGCCGCGTCGTCCTCCACCCAGCGGTGATAGATGACGTCCAGCGAGGTCACGCAGTCGAAGCGGGCGTCCGGGAAGGGCAGGGCCAGAAGCTCCGCCCGCGCCGCGGCCACGCCGCGCGTGCGGCAGAAGGCGAGGGCCTCCTCCGAGAGGTCCACGCCCAGGGCGCGGCCGTAGCGGGCCAGGTGCCGCAGGTTGTTGCCGGTGCCGCAGCCCGCGTCGAGGATCGTGATCGCCTCGCCCGCCTCCGCGCGGTCCGCGAGCGGGCCGGCGAGCAGCGCGAGGCTCAGCGCCCTCATGCCGGCGTACCACCACTGCCGCTCCTCCGCGTCGTACATGCGCTGGTACTCGGCCAGGTTCACCGCGCATCCTCCAGCCGGCGGAAGACCACCCGGTCCACCTGCGCGGTCGCGCCGGGATCGGCGTCGAGCGCGATCTCGTTCAGGCCCGACCGCCATCGAGCGCCCGGCACCCGGGCCGTAACGTCCTCCGGGCCTTCCGCCAGGGCGCGCTCGGCCACCGCCACTCCGTTGACGAGGACGCGCAAGCGGCCGGGCCCCGCCGCGCGCACGGTGAGGTCCAACGTCTCGGGGGCGTGGAGCGCGCCGAAGAGCCGGGCGCGGCCCTGCACCGGGCGGCAGACCCCGTCGGCGGCCCCCGCGCACGGCGTGCGCACGCCCCAACCCTCGCCGAGAAGCGCCTGGTCGAGGCCCGGGTCCGCGCCCACGTCGATCACGCCGCCCAGGTTGTTCTGCATGAAGAAGAGGTACTTGCCCACCATCAGGTCGTAGCGGTCGGGCGGCAGTCCGTGGCGGACCGAGAAGATCCAGTTGGCGGGCCAGGCCACCGGGCTGCCGAACGCGGTGGCGAAGACGTCAGCGCTATTCTCGGCGACGCGCGCGAACGAGACGGTGTCGTCGCGCGGGATGGCCCCCCGCCGGTACTGCTCCATGAAGAGGAGGTTCCAGAGGACGAGCGCGGCGCCGCCGCCGGCGAGGACCGCCCCCGGCCGGCGCGCGGCCAGCCCGCGCAGGGCGGCCAGCGTCGCGCCGACGCCGAGGGCCAGGAAGGGCAGCGTCGAGTCGAAGCGGCGGTTCGAGTACGACCCGCCCGCCCACCAGTCGCCCGAGGAGGCGTTCGTGTAGGTCATGACCAGTATCGGCAGTGCGAGTAGAACGGCTGTCCGCCGGTCCTTGTCGAGCCATCCCTTTGTCCGCCAGTCCTTGGCGATCAGTCCCACCAGCCCCAGGAAACCCGCCCACAGGACGGGCGTCCAGAAGAGCAGCCCATGGCGCGACGAGAAGAAGGTCTCGAGCAGCGCCGGCCGCGTCAGGTGCAGGAAGTCGCGGCCCTGAGCGGGATGGCCGAGGAGGTACGTCCCGAAGATGGCCTTGAAGACGAGGAGCTGCGGGACGAGCGCCAGCGCGAAGGCCCCGAGCAGGGCCGCGGCAGACGCGGCCGTGCGCGCCGGCCGCTCGCGCTCGAGGGCGAGCGTGGCCAGGGGCAGGACGAGCAGGAGGGCGTTCTGCCACCGCACGAGGGTGGCCAGTCCGGCGACGAGGCCCAGGAGCGCGGCCCGGCCGGGAAGCAGGCCCGTCCCGCGGCCCCACCACACGACGAGCGCGAGGGCGGCCAGGAAGAAGCTCGGGGCGTGGCTCATCACGGGCTCGTACGCCGTGTACCAGAAGAGGAAGGTCGCGTATCCGAGGAGCAGCGTCGTCCAGAACGGGACGGGCGGGGCGAAGCGGTCCCCGAGGACGCGGTGGACGAGGAGCAGGCCCAGGACGCCGTAGACGAGGCTGCCCAGGCAGACGGCGCGGATGTGCGACGGCGAATAGCCGTCCTGCACGTCTCCGCGCTGCCGGGCCACGAGGTCACCCGCCGCGTAGAACGGCATCCACAGAAGCGCCGGTCCCACCGAGAAGACCGTACGGCGATGGCCGGTCACCGTGGGCTGCGACTTGTCCCAGCGCGTCAGGATCCCGAAGTGCGCGAACTCGTTGGCGAAGTCCACGTCGCGATCGAAGTACAGGGAGCGCAGGTGGCTGTAGTACTCCACCGCGTCGGCGTCGAGGCGCGGCACCGGCGACAGGAGCTGGACGGCCAGCGCCGGGCCTCCGAGGAGGAGGGCGAGCAGCCCGACGCGGACGCCCTTCACGGCTGGGGGCCGGCGTCCAGGGCCTGGAGCGCGCGGCGCGCCGCCTCCAGGCCGAGGCCGAAGGAGCCGCTGATCGTGCGGTCGTGCGGATGCAGCTGGCAGGAATCGGTCAGGAAAAGGTTCGGGATCGGGGTCTGCACGGAAGGCGTCGTGGAGCGGTAGTCGGTGAGGCAGATGGGCTGCGCGAAGCGGTCGCGGAAGACGGCCGAGAACTTGACCCAGCTCCGGTCGAAAGCCGGATGGATCAGGGACAGCGCGTCGGTGTAGCGCCGCAGGACCTCTTCGTCGCCCTGCGCGTAGCGGGGGTCGTCGGCGGAGAGGTACTGCGGCACGTAGAGGATGGTGTCGCCCTCGAGCTCCGGCAGGGGGTTCAGGTTCGTGTACTCGATCATCCCCGCGAAGGGGACCCGCGGGTCGTTGGTGTTCACCCAGAAGAAGGGCGTGACGGGCCGGGCCAGCCGCAGGAACAGGCAGAAGATCCCGATGGTGGGGATGCGCCGCAGCCCCTCGACGTAGGGGCCGTCCAGCTCCGGGGCCATCTGCCTGAACCGCGACGTGGTGGCCGTGGAGATGACGGCGTCCGCCGGCATCGTCTCGCCGTTCACCCGCACGCCCGTCGCCCGGCCGCCCTCGATCCGGATCGTCTCCACGGCGGCGCCCAGGACCACGCGGCCGCCCCGCGCCTCGAAGTCCCGGCCCAGGCCCTCCAGGACCACCTTGCTCCCGCCGTCGATGTAGCCCAGCTCCTCGCGCCAGGGCGAGGTGCGCGAGCGCGAGAGCCGGACCATGCGCGCCCAGATCCAGGCGGCGCTGATGTCGGGGGCGTGCTCCGCGAACTTGAAGCGCATCAGCGGCTCCCAGATGACGCGGTACGCCCTCTCCCCGAACATCCGCTTCAGCCACGGGATGGCCCGCTCCTCCGCCAGGTCCTCCTCCTTCATGCGCTGTGCGAGCTTCACCGCCGCCCCCGCGCGCACCCGGTCGGCGAGGCTCAGGGGCGAGAAGCGCAGCAGCTCCACCGGCGTGAGGAACGGGTAGAGCCGGCCGTCCACGAAGTACGCCATCCGCGAAGCGCGCCAATGGAGGCGGTCCGACAACCCCAGCTCGGCCAGCGTGTCCACCAGGTGGTCGTCGCCCTTGCAGATGAAGTGGTAGTACCGCTCGATGCGGACGCCCTGAACGTCGAAGGAGCTGGCCAGGCCCCCGAGCACCGACGAGCCCTCGAGGAGCGTCACCTCCGCGCCCGCCTTGACCAGGGAGTGGGCGGCCTTGATCCCCGCGGGCCCGCCTCCGATCACCACCGCGCGCCTCACGGCGTCCCCGCGCCCTGGCGGACGAAGTCCACCCCGCTCACGAGCACGTCCTGGCCGGAGGCCTCCAGCACGACGTCGTTCAGCTCCCGCCTCCAGAAGCCCGCGCCCGCGCGCACCCGTGCCTCCAGCCATGCCGGCTCCGCCCAGAACCGGCCGGCGTCGCGGCCGTTGACGCTGACGCGGACCTCGGTGCCGGCCGGCGCCCGGGCCCTCACGCGCAGCTCGAGGTCCTCCGGAACGTCGAGGGGAGCGAACAGGCGCGCGCGCCCGCGCAGCGCGCGGCCGCGGATCCCGTCCACCGTCTGCGCGGGCCCCCATCCCTCGCCCAGCGTGTCCTCGGCCCCGGGCCCGCCCACCTCCACGTGGCCGCCCAGGTTGTTCTGCCTGTAGAAGAGGTAGCGCCCCACCAGGAGGTCGTACTGTCCCGGTGGCCGGCGGTGACGCCACGCGAAGAGCCAGCTCGCGGGCCAGGTGGTCGGGCTGCCCACGGCGTCCGCCACCACCCGCGCCGCTCCACCGACCAGGCGGGGGAAGGCGAGGGTGTCGTCGCGCGGCACCATGCCGCGGCGGACCTGCTCCATGAGGGCCACGTTCCACACGACCATGGGCAGCGCGACCAGGCCCAGCGCGACCTGGGGCCGGGCGAAGAGCGCGGCGCGGGCCGCGTCGATGGCGGCGGCGAGGCCGAAGGCCAGGATGGGCAGGAGGCTGTCGAAGCGGCGGTTGGAGAAGGAGCCGCCCGCCCACCAGTCGCCGGAGCAGGCATTCACGTACGTCATGAGCGCCAGCGGAACGAGGAGCGGCCACGCCGCGCGCGGCCGGCGCCTGAGCAGGGGGATGAACCCCAGGTAGCCGGCCCAGAGGACCGGCGTCCACGAGAGCAGGCCGTGCCGCGACGAGAACAAGGTGTTCATCAGGAACGGATGGTCCAGGCGGACGAAGTCCGCGCCGTGCGGCGGATACGGGAGCACCCACATGTCGTAGAGCGCCTTCCAGGCCAGCATCTGCGGGAAGGCACCCACGAGCGCGCCCAGGAGGAGCAGGCCGCCGCCGGCGGCGTGCCTCCTCCACGCCCCGCGCTCGCGCCGCCACGCGGCCACGAGGTCCAGGCCGGGCAGGACCAGCAGCACGCCGTTCTGCCAGCGGATGCACATGGCCAGGCCCAGGACGAGGCCCAGGACCAGGAAGCCCGCCTCCGTCCCGCTGCCGCGGTTCCGGTCCCAGAGCCAAAGAGCCAGCGCGGCCGCGGCCGTCGATGCCGCGTGCGACATCGTGGGCTGCTGGACCATGTACCAGGGGAGGAACGTGGCCGCGCCCACGAGCAGGGCCGCGCCCAGCGCCGTGGCCGGGGAGAAATGCCGGCGCAGGACCGCGTGGATGAGGAGGACGGCGGCGAAGCCGAAGACCAGGCCGCCCAGGGCCACGGCGTTCACGTGCTCGGGGCCGTAGCCGGAGAGGTCCACGGCGCGGCCCATCCATCCCTCCACCCGGGCCACGGCCTCACCAACCAGGAAGAACGGGATGGAGACGAGGCCGGGACCGATCGAGAAGATGGAGCGGCGGAGGCCCGTCTTCGTCGGCACGCTCAGGTCGCCGCGGCCGATCAGCTCGTAGTGCGTGTACTCGTTGGTGAAGTCCACGTCGGCGTCCTTCACCAGCGACCGGGCGTAGACGTAGTACATCACCCCGTCTCCGCTGAGACGCCGCCCGGCCACCTGGAACTGCACGAGCAGCGGAAGGAGCAGGAGGAGGACCAGGGCCAGCCGCGCGCGGTCGCGTCTCCAGAGGACCGCGAGGAGCGCGCCAACGGCCGCCGTCCGGACGGCGAACGCCGCGGGGCCCACGGGAGACAGGCCGGGCAGGAGCGACGTGGAGCCGGTGACGACCACGACCAGGAGGTCGATGGCCAGGATGGCCAGCAGCGCGGCCAGGGCCAGGCGGCCGCGGCTCATGGCCGCCGGGCCCCGAGCAGCTCCTCGTAGAGGGCCACGGTGCGCGCCGCCAGCGCCGGCCAGCCGAAGCCAAGGACGGCGCGCTTGCGGCCGCGCGACCCCATGGCCTCGCGCAGGGCCGCGTCCTGGGCCAGCTCGGAGAGGCCGCGGGCCAGGCCGTCCACGTCGCCCGGGTCCACGAGCCGGCCTGTCTCGCCGTCTTTGACCTTGTCCGGGATGCCGCCCGCGCGCGTCGCCACCACGGGCAGGCCGTGCGCCATCGCCTCGAGAGTGACCAGCGACGAGCCCTCGTATCGGGTGGTGTGGACGAAGACGTCCGCGCAGGCGTAGAGGGCGTGGAGCAGGCCCTCGCCGACCTGCCCGGCCCAGTGGACGTGGGAGGCGATGCCGCGGGCGCCGCGCGAGCGCGCCACGAGCTCGCGGGCCATGACGCGGCGCGTGAGCCGCTCGCGGTCCCGTCCCTCGCCCACCACCACCCAGGCCCAGCGCGGCGGCAGCTCCTCCGCGCGGTGCAGGCGGTCGAGGGCGAGGAGCGCGTCGTCGAACCCCTTGTAGGCCTCGAGGCGGCCCACGGACAGGAACAGCGGAAAGCACCCGGCCGCCGAGGGCAGCGCGTCGCGCACCACGCGGTCCGGATCGGCGGGCGTGGCCGCGCCCAGCTCCTCGGGATCGATGCCGTTGGGCAGGACGACCACCCGCGACGGATCGACGCCCAGGTGACGCGGCACCTCGTCCCGCGTGGACTCGTCGGTGGCGATCACGCGGTCCGAGAGCCGCGCCGCCTGGCGGCCGAGGCTGCGGAGCCGGAGGAGGGCGAGCCCCTTGAGGCCCGAGGCCTTGTGCTCCTCCATGCCCTGCGGGTTCATGACCAGCGGGGCGCGCAAGGCCGGATCGCGCAGGCGCGCGCGGCCGTATCCCAGCGCGGTCAGGCCCTGGGCGTGCACCACGTCCACGGCGCCCTTCCGCACGCGCTCCGCCACCGCCTCGCCCAGGCGCCGCGAGAAGCGCGGGTAGCGTA
>Ga0075429_100006201_pt1 | contig 10343 bp, 9 predicted proteins | sample RhiMetdeltSRZDD3_FD_75295 | JGI IMG/M metagenome (GOLD analysis project Ga0075429, IMG submission 75295) | Populus rhizosphere microbial communities from Tennessee, USA - Rhizosphere MetaG P. deltoides SRZDD3 | ecosystem: Host-associated > Plants > Roots > Rhizosphere > Soil | place: USA...
TGATCGCGCGTTCGCTTTTCTAGGAGAGCGTTATGAACTTCGGGAACATTGGCTTCACCGAAATACTGCTGATCGCAGTGGTCGCGCTGCTTCTCTTCGGTGCCAAGCGGCTCCCGGAGATCGGCGCCTCGATGGGCAAGAGCATCACCGCGTTCAAGCGCGGCTTGAGCGACACGGAAAAGTCGATTCGTGAGGGCGCCCAGGAGAACCGTGGGCGGCTGTCCGAGCCGGAACCGACGGCCAGCACAACGGCTGAAGAGCGTCCGGAGCCCAAGCGCTTGCTGAATTAGCTCTCGACTCTCGAAAAACAAAAACGCCGCCCGACTCTCGTCAGGCGGCGTTGTGTTTTAGCGGTTTGGCCTAACCAGCCTGCCGTCGCGCCGAGGCAGCGAGCTGCGCGCGATTGTCCTCCACATCCGCGTTCTTGCGCAGGCCATCATAGAACGCCCTAACGCGCTGATCGCGCAGAGCAGTGAGCGCTGCCTGACGACGCTCCCCTTTCACCTTGTCGAATTCGGCCTTCGAGGCTTCCGATCGTCGGTCCACTCGAATCACGAATACGGCTTCGTCTGTGGCAACCGGCTGGCTCACAACGCCAACGGGCAGTGTGAAGGCAGCGCCCACTGCCGGGTTCAGACGCCCGAGCGACCCGGCAAAAGATCCGCGGGTGATCGACTCGGTCTTCTCCACCGTTAGGCCAGCGGCCTTGGCGGCAGCATCGAGCGAGCTTTTGGCCGCCTCTTGAGCGAGAGCCTGAGCACGCGGACGCACAGCTTCAACCTTCTTGCGGCGTAACAGCTCTCCACGAATCTGGTCCTTCACTTCTTCGAAGGGCGCGATGCCTTTGTGGCTCAGCGAATCGAGGCGTGCAAGGAAGTAGGCCTGGTCCGTGTCGAAGAGCGAGCTTGTCTCACCAGGCTGTACGCCGCCGAACGCCCAGGCGCTTACTCCGGTAAATGAGCCTTCCGGACCCATGAGCGGCTGTCCCTCGATAGCGGTGAGGGTCTGCTTCTTCAGGCTCAGCACCTTGGCCGCCGAGTCGAATCGCTCGGGAGTGGACTGCTCGGCCGCTATGCGCGCCAGCGAATCGGCGCGACGGTCGGTACGCAGCGCACTCGAATCGCTCTGCGCGATGCGCAACAGAATGTGGCGCAACGTGAGCGTGTCGCCTGCCTTCCGCTCGTCGACCTTGATGAGGTGGAAGCCGAACGGCGTCAGAACGGGCTGCGAGACTTCACCGACCTTGAGCGCGTACGCTGCCTTTTCGAACGCTTCGACGAAACGCTTGCGTCCACCGGTGCCTAACGAGCCGCCTTCGGCGCCGCTCACTGTGTCGGCCGATTCGCGCTTCGCGACGTCTTCGAACTTGGCGCCGCCAACGATCTCTTCACGCAGCGCGGCTGCGCGAGCACGCGTGGCCGCTGTGTCGGCGGCAGTAATCGTGCGGGGGATCGTCACGATTGAAACGACGGCGCGACCTGGTCGCTCGAAGAGAGGCTTGTTCTTCTCGTAGTACGCGCGCAGATCGGTGTCCGATACCGAAACTGCTGAATCTGGAATCGTCGTCGGGTCGAAGCGCACGAAGGTCACCTGGGCGGTGTCGGTCGCGTCTTTGTACGCTTGCCACAGGCGCGCATCCGAGACGTAGACGTCGGCAACGAGCTGGTCCATGAGCTTCGCGCGCGGGATCGCGTCCCGGTAATAACCCTCGAGCTGCAGAAGCAGACCTTGCGTGCGCGCTGCAGGACTGCGGAGGAAGCGACGGTACTTCTCGATGTCGAAGCGCCCCTCGGTCTGCAGATCCGGACTCTGCATCAGCTCAGGCGGCGGCGAGTTCTGCGCGGCTTGCTGAATCTCGTCGTTGGTCACGCGGATTCCGCGACGGGCGTATTCCTTTTCGAGCAGGATGTTCATCACGATCTGCTCGAATGTTTGATTCTTTACCTGTTCGATCTCGTCGAGCGTTAAGCTGCGGCCGAGTCGACGCTCCTGCTGCTGCACGGCGTTCTGCGCGTTCTGCTCAAAGGCGAGATAGCCAACGTCTGTGCCTTCAACCGATGCAACGACCGACGTGCTCGTCACCGTAGCGCGTCCAGTGAGGCCCGAGGTTTGATACAGCAGGAAACCGCCGATGAAGGCGGCGATAATCACAAACCAGATGTATTTTGCGGCGCTCCGAAATGACTGCAGCACGGGGCGCTACCTCGCTCGATTAATGGGGGTGGTGGGGCGGCGGGAACGAACCGAAAAAGCTAGACTGCGCCCGAAGCTAAAAGCAAGTGAACGTGTCACTTCTGATTGACTTCGGTCGTCTAGTCCCTGAACGTTCACGGCCATTCCCGCCAGGCGGCGGGGTGACAGAGGTTTCGGCATGGCGACCTCCGCGAGACTGGAAGAGCTACAGCACAAATTCAACGAGAATCCTCGGCGTTATTTCGCCCCGTTGGCGAATGAACTTCGAAAACTCGGGGATCTCGAGCAGGCTATTGCGCTGTGCCAAACGCACTTGCCGCAACAGCCGCACAATGTGAGTGGCCACATCGTCCTCGCGCAGGCGCTTTTCGAAGCAGGGAATACCCCCGACGCGCGCAGTACGTTCGAAGCGGCGCTAGACCTGGATCCCGAGAACCTCATCGCGCTGCGCTCTCTCGGTGATATTGCGCGCGCACAAGGCGAACACTCGACGGCGCGCCAGCTGTACGAGCGTGTGCTCGATGCCGATCCACGCAACGACGAGATCGCGCAATTAGTCCGCGAAATCCAGCAGGGAGTTCCGGAGGCGGCAGAAGCGAAAGCAGCCGCACCCGAGGAACCAGTTGCGCCCGAGCTAGAAGCGCCGATCGCCGAGCAGGAGGAGGTCGCAGCCAGCGAACAGCCTAACGAGTTCCTCGCCGAGACGACGCAGCCAGAGGCGCAAGAGCCCGAGCCTATCGAAGATCTGGCCACAGCGTGGCAGCACGAAGTGGCCGCGCTCGAAAGCGAGAGCGACTCGAAGGTCGACGAATCGGCATACGCGGAACTGCCGGTCGAGGAGCCGGAGCTCGAGCTTCACGATGAACCCGAACCGACGTATTCTGAGCCCGAGCCTTCGTATCAGGCGCAGGAGCCGGCGTATCAAGAGACCGAGCCGGTCGCTGAAATGGAGCCGGCGGTTGAATCGACCTGGGAGCCGCAGCCAGAAGTCGCAGCCGAGGCTGACTTCGCGCATGCAGATTCGATGGAATCCAACGTCGCTTCCGCAGCCGCGGCCTCGGAGCCTAACGAGCCCTGGGCGGAGCCGGACGCCGGTTTCGTCGCTTCAGTACCGACTGTCGAATCTTCGGCGCCTGCCGAGCCGAGGACGTTTGCTGAAATCGACTACAGCGTCTTCGAAGCCGTCGCAGACGAGGAAGCTATAGCAGCGGCGCCGCCCCCCGCCGAGCCTGTGGTCGAGGAAGCAGTTGAAGAACCAGCCGCACCGTACGCTGAGTCCTCTTATTCGCAGTATGACGAGCCGGCGGCGTCGGAGACGCCCGTGGCCGCTTCGCAGTATGACGAGCCCGCGGCGTCGGAGACGCCCGTGGCCGCCGAGCATACCGATGATTGGTTTGCGTCTCCGAGCTCGCGAGAAACTGAAACGTTGGCCGCTGACACTTCCAGCGAGGCTGCGTTCGATCTCGACGCTGCATTCCAGCAAGTCTTGCCTAACAATGGCCAGACAGAGGCCGGGATCGAGCCACTGGAAGTTCCGCAGGGCGCAGTGGCGGAGTTCTCTGATCCGCCGGTCGCTGAAACTGAGATTCCTGTCGAAGCCGCGGCGCCCGCAGAGAGCGAGTTTGCGCTGCCGCCTATCGACAGCGGTGATGGCGTAGACGACGCATTCGCTGAGCTGGATCGCATGACGGCCAGTCTCGAGTCCGAGACCGAAGGCAGCGCCATGCCTCTGTCTGACGAGCAGTACGCCGCGTCCGCTCCGACGCAGGAGCTAGAAACGCCGCAGCATGTCGATGCGCTGATCGGACGTACGCCTGACTCGGGCGTGCCGGCTGTCGAAGAGGCGCCGGCTGCGTTCGTGACCGAGACGATGGCGGAACTGTACTTACAACAGGGATTCCGTGAGGAAGCCCTCGCAGTCTATCGCCAACTGTTGGTGATGAATCCAGACGACGCGGTGTTGGCGAGTCGCGTCGCGGCGCTCGAAGGCAAGGAAGCCGCAACGGCAGAAGTCAGCGAGTCAACCGATCTTCCTGCGTTTCGCTATGAGTCATCGCCCGCCGCGCGGCCCGATGCGCTGGGTCAGTCGGTGCGTGCGTTCCTTGGCGTCTTCGCGAGACGACGCGCGCCGATGCGCCGACGCGAGCCAGCAGTTCGCCAGCCGGCGGCTGTCGAGCAGCCGGAATCTCCGCTCAGCGCGCTTTTTGGCGCGCCGCAGAGCAGCGACGACGACTCCGCTGCGGTTCTCGCGGGCGCGTTCGCAGCGCCTAACGGTGAGACGCTTCCCGGGCGTCCAACGCGCGCCGCGGCTGAGGAGCTCAAGCTCGGTGACGTCTTCAGCAACCCACGCAGGAGCGGCTCACACGCCGCCACGTTCGATGAGTTCTTCAGCTCAGGCAGTGCGGAGCAACCCGCGCAGTCGCCCCTTGACGAAGAGGGGTCCGACATGGTGCAATTCACCGCCTGGCTCGAAGGACTCAAGAAAAAGTGAACATAGCCGTCCTTAACGGCCCCAATCTCAACTTACTGGGCTCGCGAGAGCCGCATCTCTACGGAACGACGACGCTTGCCGACGTCGAGAGTCGCCTGCGGCAGGTAGCTGGCGAGCTAGGGGTATCGATCGTTTGCGCGCAGCATAACGGGGAAGGCGAGCTTGTCACAGCGATTCAACAGATGCGCGGTAAGGCGGACGGCGCGATCGTAAACGCCGGTGCGTATTCGCATACGAGCCTGGCGATCCGCGACGCTTTCGCAGCCACGGCGCTGCCTTACGTCGAAGTGCACGTCTCGAACATCTACGCGCGCGAGCCTGAACGCCGCCAAAGTATCCTGGCCGCGGGCGCAGTGGGCATCATCGCTGGACTCGGCGTGGCGGGCTACGAGATGGCGCTGCGAGGACTAGTCGAGCGCCTCCGCAGCGCGCGAGCCTAACGTGTTCGAGGTGCGCGCGCAGGCGCTCCTCGAGTGCTTGCGGCAGGACGCCGTGGATGGCCTGCTCGTGACCAGCATGCCTAACGTGCGGTACCTGACCGGCTTCTCCGGCACCCACGCCATGCTGCTGGTGACAGGCGCCGAGCGCTGGCTCTTCACCGATTTCCGCTACGCCGAGCAGGCGGCCGCTGAATCCGGCGCCGTCGCGAAGGTCGTAATCGAGGCCTCCAGTCTCTGGCGCGGTCTCTGGGAGACACTGCGCACCGCGCGCGGGCTGCACACGATCGGATTCGAATCGGCGCATCTCGCGCATCGCGACTTCGAGCGACTGCTCAAAGACGGATCGGCGTGGACGTGGCGACCGTTCGTCGACGTCGTCGAGCGGCTTCGAGAGCGAAAGGACCCCGGTGAGCTCGAGCTGATCAAGGAGGCCGCGCGCGTAGCGGGTGCTGCGCTCGACCGCACCATGCCGGCGGTGCGTCCGGGAATGACGGAGCTGGAAGTCGCCGGCGTCCTGGAGCACGCGCTGCGCGATCACGGCAGCGAAGAGACGCCCTTCCCAACGATCGTCGCCTCAGGACCGCGGACAGCGCTGCCTCACGCGCGAGCCGGGTCGCGTGCTATTGCGCGCGGAGACTTCTTGCTATTGGATTTCGGCGCTACTGTCGGCGGTTATTGTAGCGACGTCACGCGGACGATGGTTGTCGGAAAGGCAGACGGGCGGCAGCGCGAGGTGCATGATGCAGTGCTGGCCGCGAACGAAGCCGCGCGGGCACATGTGCGCAGTGGGATCACGGGGAAGGACGCAGACGCCATAGCGAGAGCGGTACTCGAACAACACGGTTTAGGTGATGCTTTTGGTCATGGGTTGGGACATGGCATCGGGTTGGAAGTGCACGAAGGTCCGCGGCTCTCGCGTATCGCGGACATGGTGCTACCCGAAGGCGCGGTCGTGACGATCGAGCCTGGCGCCTACGTATCGGGCTGGGGCGGAGTGAGAATCGAAGACAATGTCCGGTTGGGCGCCGGGGGCGCGGAGCTGCTGACTGAGTTCCCGCGTCACCTGATCGAATTGTCGTGAGCGGCGTTGCGCACGTCGCCTAACGAACTCCTATGATCGACCTACGCTACGTCAAGAAGCTCATCGAGATGCTGGACGGATCATCCGTTGACTCGGTCGAGATATCGACCGAGAAAGGGATGAAGATCCGCATCTCGAAGACGGCGCAGGCCAGGCCTCAGGTCCATGCGGCACCGGCTCCGGTCCATCAGGCGGATTCCCAACCCCAACAGGCAATTGGGTCTGTCCGGTCTCCGACCCCCGCCGAGGGGGTAAACGCGGTCCAGGAACCGGCGGAAACTGCCGCTCGGCAAGAGCCGCCGAAGCCAAACCTCCTGGAAGTGAAGTCTCCGATGGTCGGGACCTACTATGCCCAGCCCGAACCAGGGGCTGCTGCATACGTTAGCCCGGGTCAGCGCGTCAGTAAGGGACAGGTTCTGTGCATCATCGAGGCGATGAAGATCATGAACGAGATCGAGTCCGAGTACTCGGGCGTGGTCAAAGAGATTCTCGTCGAGGATGCCCAGCCCGTGGAGTACGGCCAAGTCCTCTTCCGAATCGACCCCAATGGCTAATCCCACTACACAGGCCGAGAGCGCACCGGCCGCACGAGCGCCGTTCAACTTCAAGGCGATCTTGCAGCAGATGGTCCAGCTCAACGCGTCCGACTTGCATCTCAAAGTTGGCCGCCCGCCGACGCTGCGCGTCAACGGCGATCTCTCGCCCCTTCCGCTCGCAGCGCTTCGTCCTGACGACATGAGCACGCTGGCGAAGGAACTGATGACACCGAAGCAGGTGAAGGAATTCACCGAGTTTCGTGAGTCAGACTTCGCGACTGGCGTTCCAGGGATCGGCCGCTTCCGCGTCAATGCCTATCAACAGCGCGGTACGATCGCGTTTGCGATTCGAACGATTCCGCACCAGGCGAAATCGCTGCGCGAACTGAATCTCCCGCCGATTACCGAAGACATCGCGCTTCTGCCGCGCGGACTGGTTCTCGTCACGGGCATCACAGGATCTGGCAAATCGACATCGCTCGCGTCGATGCTGCACCACGTGAACGAGCGTCGGTTCGCGAACATCATCACCGTCGAAGATCCGATCGAGTTCTTGCATCGCGACATCAAGTGCCACATCAACCAGCGCGAAATCGGAACAGACACGGGGAGTTTTGCCCAGGCTTTGCGACGAGTCTTACGTCAGGATCCTGACGTCATCCTCATTGGCGAAATCCGCGACTTGGATACGCTCGACACGGCGCTCAAGGCAGCCGACACGGGGCACTTGGTGTTCTCGACGTTGCACACAACGGACGCGACGCAGACAATCAACCGCGTGCTCTCGTTCTATCCGCCGCACCAGCAAAACGAAGTTCGTTATGCGCTTTCGAGCGCATTGGCGGCTGTCATCTCGCAGCGGCTCGTACCGCGCAGCGATCGACCTGGTCGAGTGCCCGCCTGCGAAGTGCTCATAAACACCGCTGCCGTGCGCGAGCAGATCCGCGACATCGCGAAGGCGCTGAACATTCCGGATCTCATAAAAGAAGGGACCGTCCAATACGGGATGCAGAGCTTCGACCAGTCCCTCATGGGCTGGTACTCGAAGGGAATCGTGTCGTACGAGAACGCGCTCTTCTACGCGACGAATCCCAGCGAATTCGCGCTCCGCGTGCAGGGTGTGTCCGGTTCGAGCGATACGTCGTGGGAAGGGTTCCAGAGACCGGAAGAGGGAGGCAGCACCTAACGCCAGTGGCTCCGACCGCCGCCGCCGCGCCGAAAGACGCTCGTGTTTCGTAAAGTCCTCGTCGCGAATCGCGGCGAGATTGCGCTGCGCGTCATCCGTGCGTGCCGCGAGCTTGGCCTCGAGACGGTGGCGGTCTACTCGGAGGCGGATCGCGAGTCTCTGCACGTCCGCTTTGCCGACGACGATGTGTGTATCGGGCCCGCCCCCGCGCGCGAGTCGTATCTGCGCATTCCGCGCATCATCGCGGCGGCGGAGATCACCGGGGCTGACGCGATCCATCCGGGCTACGGTTTCCTCGCCGAGAACGCGGAATTCGCGGAGACATGCGCGGCCTCAAACATCACGTTCATCGGGCCGACGGCGGATCAAATCCGCGTTATGGGAGACAAAGCTGCCGCGCGGAAAGCGATGGCCGATGTCGGTGTGCCGATCGTCCCAGGCACGCCTGGGCCCATCGAGGATCCAGATGACGCGCTCGCAGCCGCCCAAGAGATCGGGTTTCCGGTCATCATCAAGGCGGCAGCAGGAGGCGGTGGAAAAGGGATGCGGGTCTCGACTGACGTCGATGATTTTCCGCGTGCGTTCCAGCTCGCTCGCTCGGAAGCCCTGGCGGCGTTCGGCAACGGCGACGTTTACGTCGAAAAATTCCTAACGCGGCCGCGCCATATCGAATTCCAGATTCTCGGCGACCAGCACGGCAAGGTGATCCACCTCGGCGAGCGCGATTGCTCGATCCAGCGGCGTCATCAGAAGCTCGTGGAGGAAGCGCCGAGTCCCGCGGTGACTCCGGAGCTACGCCAGAAGATGGGAGGGGACGCTGTACGCGGGGCGAAAGCGATCGACTATGTCGGTGCCGGGACGATCGAGATGCTGCTGGATTCGGACGGATCGTACTACTTCATGGAGATGAATACGCGCATTCAGGTGGAGCATCCCGTCACCGAGATGCTCACCGGGATCGATCTCGTCAAGGAACAGATACAAGTGGCACAAGGCGAGAGGTTGTCCGTAGATGCGTTGCCGATGCTGAGAGGGCATGTGATCGAGTGTCGCATCAACGCCGAAGATCCTATGCGCAACTTTCAGCCTTGTCCGGGGCGCATCGAAACGTTCCACCCACCTGGTGGGCCGGGCGTTAGGCTGGACACACACGTCTACGCCGGGTACAACGTTCCACCGTACTACGACTCGCTACTCGCGAAGCTGATTTGCCAAGGTCGGACACGAGATGAAGCCATTGGCCGTATGCGGATGTCGCTGGAGAGTTTTATCATCGAAGGCGTTACAACGACGGCATCTTTCCTGTCGCGTGTGATGCAGCACCCGAAGTTCATTGCCGGCGACGTGGACACGAAATTCCTCGAGCGAGAGACAAGTCTGTTCAAGGAGCAGTGATCGGTGCGTTTGGATGTGTACTTCGGCGGCGCGGAGGTCACGCCCGCTGAAACGCAGGGCCGTGTGGTGCTGGTGCTCGATGTCCTGCGCGCGTCGACAAGCATCGCCGTCGCGCTCTCGAATGGAGCCCGCGCTATTGTGCCGTGCGAATCGGCCGAAGAGGCGATCACGCTGTCCCGGTCGTTCGAGCGCTCCGATGTCCGTCTCGCCGGCGAAATGCGTATGCTGCCGATCCCGGGGTTCGATCTGGGGAATTCGCCCGGTGACTTTTCGGCGGCCGCCGTAGACGGAAAGACAATCTTCCTCGCGACCACGAACGGGACGCGCTTGCTGACGGGGATCCAGGGCGCGCGCGACGTCCTGATCGGCGCGTTCGTGAACTTTCGCGCAGTCCTCGCGATGCTGCGCGCGGCCGCTCGTGTCGGTGCGGACATCGCAATCACATGTGCCGGGCGCGACAGGAAATTCGCGCTGGAAGACGCCGTGTGCGCTGGACGATTCGTGCGCGGGATCCGCCGTCGCCTAACGAACATCGAGGTGAACGACGCCGCGCGCGTCGCCGCGCTGCTCGATCGCCGCTACGGCGTGGACGTCGAGGCGGCGCTGCGCGAATCGGAGCATGGACGCGCGCTTGTGGAGGCCGGCTTCGCCGCCGATGTCGCGTTGTGTGCGGCTGTCGACAGCATCCCCATTCTCCCCGTGTATGCAGACCGCCAGATTACCAAGGTGGGTACTGAACGAGGGCGTTAGGCCGTGCGCGAGTCGCTGCGCAGAGAACTGAGCGGCATAGCCGGACTCTTGATCGCTGTCTTTCTCGGTGGCGCACTGCTTTTTCAGGCCGTGCCTACCGAGGCTTCGTGCTTTGCGGGACGGGGCCTGTTCGGGCCGGTGGGCGCGTGCGCGAAAGCCGCGCTTGTTTCGCTCGTAGGGATTGGCGGCGCGTCGCTGATTACGCTCGTGCCTCTCTTTTACGGCCTGCACCGACTCGGCCGCATCAACGCCGTCCAGGAACGCGCGGCGA
>Ga0075429_100006207_pt1 | contig 10341 bp, 7 predicted proteins | sample RhiMetdeltSRZDD3_FD_75295 | JGI IMG/M metagenome (GOLD analysis project Ga0075429, IMG submission 75295) | Populus rhizosphere microbial communities from Tennessee, USA - Rhizosphere MetaG P. deltoides SRZDD3 | ecosystem: Host-associated > Plants > Roots > Rhizosphere > Soil | place: USA...
GCAGTATATCTGCCCCGAGGACGGCGAGATCGTATCGCGCGACCAGATGGTCAAGGGGTACGAGTACGAGAAGGGCCGCCACGTCACCTTCACGAAAGAAGAGCTGAAGGCCCTCGAGCAGAAGGCCACCCACGCCGTCGAGATCAGCGAGTTCGTGCCGCTGGACAAGGTCGATCCCGTCTTCTTCGAGAAGACGTACTACGTCGGGCCCGACAAGGGCGGCGAGAAACCGTACGCGCTGCTCGCGGCGGCGATGACCGAGCTCGGCTACGGCGCCATGGCCGTCTACTCCGCCCGCGGCAAGAGCTACCTCGTGCTGCTCCGACCCACGGAAGGACGGCTGGTGATGCACCAGCTCTACCACGCGGACGAGGTACGTCCGGCGTCCGAGGTCCCCGTCGACGAGCGCAAGGTGTCGGCGGCGGAGCTCAAGCTCGCGCGCCAGCTCATGGAGCAGATCGCCAGCCCGCGCTTCGCGCCCGAGAAATACGACGACGAGGTGCGCAAACGGACGCTCGAGGTCGTCGAGCGCAAGGTCCAGGGCGAGCCCATCGTGGCGTCCAAGGCCACGCGTCCGGCGAAGGTCGTGGACCTGATGGAGGCGCTCAAGGCGAGCCTCGCCGAAAAAGGACAGGCGCGGCGCGCGCCGCAGCGCACGGCCGCGCGCCAATCCCACCGCCGCGCCGCTGCCGGGCGGCGCAAGGGGGTTTCATGAAACGCAAGAGGATACGCAGCGACGAGCCGCCGGCGGCGATTCCCGATACACCGCGGCCGGTCCCCGACGTGGAAATCCCGAAGATGGATCCCGACCTCTGGGGCAACGAAGGTGGCGGCGGCGCCTACCCGGGTGGCCCCACGGGGAAGAAAAAGCCCAAGCGCCGCGACTGATCAGCGCTCGCCGTAGCGCTCCTCGGCGAACGGATCGCCGCGCATGTGGTATCCGAGCTTCTCCCAGTAACCGGGCTGGTCCGCGTCCATGAAGATCATCCCGCGCACCCACTTGGCACTCTTCCAGGCGTACAGGTGCGGCACCATCAGCCGCAGCGGCCAGCCGTGCTCGGCGGAGATGTCCTCACCGTTGTTCCTGAAGACGAGCAGCACATCCGGCCGATCGAGATCGGCGAGAGCCACGTTCGTCGCGTAGCCGTAGCGCACGCTGCCGCGGTGGCCGAGCACCATCACGTGCGTCGCCGCCGCCTGCGGGCGCACGCGGGAAAGGATCTCCCGGGCGGCGATGCCTTCCCAGCGGTTGTCGAACGTGCTCCAGCGCGTCACGCAGTGGAAGTCGGTCGTGACCTCCGTGCGCGGCAGCGCCATCATCTCGGGGTAGGTGAGGGCGAGCGGCGCCTCCACGAGGCCGCCCACGCGGAAGTCCCACGTGCCTGGATCGAACGCGGGCACGTCGCCCGCATGCAGCACCGGCCACTTGAGGGTCAGCGACTGCCCCGGCGGCAAACGTCCCTGCGCCTTCATCTCCCGCTCGCGCACCCGGCGCGGGTCGGTGCCTTTCAGATAATCGTCGAGGCTCACGCGAAAACGTTAACACGCACGAGGTGTACACTCATCGCGTGGGCGACAACGCTGGGCGCCTGGCGTTGCGTCGCGTGCTGGTGGTGGACGACCAGCGTCAGATCCGCGACATGCTCGAAGGGGCCCTGACGGAAGCGGGGGCGCGCGTGTTCACCGCCGAAAATGGAGAAGAAGCGTTGCGGCTCCTGCCGCGGCACCGGCCGGAGCTGATCCTGCTCGACCTCTACATGCCGGCCATGGACGGTTGGCAGTTCCTGGAGCGCCTGCCCAGCGCCGCCCCGACACCGGCGCCCCCCGTCGTCCTCCAGACCTCGGCGGACGACTACGACAGCGTGCAGCGCGCGCGCCGCCTGGGTGTCGCCGCCTACGTGTCGAAGCCGTTCCGCCTGAACGAGGTCGTCGAGACCTGCGGGCGTGTGCTCGACGGTGCCCGGCCGCTGCAGGGGCGCACCACCGACCTGCGCACGCCGACCGTCTACGTGCCGGCGCCGAATGGAAACGCGCTGGCCCACGGGCTGCTCCTCGAGGTCACGGAAGACGGCGCGCAGGTGGAGCTGGACGTCTCACTGCCGCTCGGGCTTCCCTTCCGGTTCGTGATCGACCCCACCCAGGGCGGCCAGCGCGATTTCCACGCCGAAGTGCGCTGGGTGCGCTCCGCGCACGGCCGCTGGATCCACGGCCTGCTGGTGCGGCGCGACGGATGAACCTGCGCGTGCTGGTGGCGGACGACCATCTCATCGTCCGCCTCGGCCTCGTGGCCCTCATCGACGGCGAGAGCGACATGCAGGTGGTGGCCCAGGCCGCCAACGGGCGCGAGGCCCTCGACCAGTTCCGTACGCATCGCCCCGACGTGACGCTCATCGACCTGCGCATGCCCGGCGAGGACGGTGTGTACGCCATCGAGGCCATCCGCGAGGTCGAGCCGTCCGCCCGCATCATCGTCCTCACCATCCACAAGGGCGACGACGCCGTCTATCGCGCGCTGCAGGCCGGGGCCAAGGGTTATCTCCTGAAAAACGTCGCCGGCGACGAGCTGCTGGCCGCCATCCGCAAGGTCCACGCGGGCGAGTCGTGGATCCCCCCCGAAATCGCCGAGCGCATGGCCGCCCGCCTGCTCCAGGTGCCGCTCTCCGCCCGCGAGATCGAGGTCGTGAAGCTGATCGCGCAGGGCCTCTCGAACAAACGCATCGCCGATCACCTGCAGCTCGGCGAGTCCACGGTGCGCACGCACGTGGCCAGCCTCATGACCAAGCTGGGCGCGGACAATCGGACGCATGCCGCGAACCTCGCGCAGGAGCGCAACATCATCGCGCCCGCCGGCGACGACGAAGGCTGAAAATCGCTTTACCGTTCGCAATGGCGCGGGGTTACACATCCCTGCACCTATCGGCCTAGGCACTGTCACCTCTTGCGAGCCAGCCGACAGACCCCACATCGAGCCTCGGCAGGGTGGGGGGTTGCGAAATAAGATATCGGCGCTCGAAGCCATTTCAATTGCCGGATTCATTGAGGAGAAGACCATGAAGAGGATGCTCTCTCGTGTCTGCGTGCCGTTGCTCCTGCTCGCGGCGCCCATCCCGGCGCTCGCGCAGAGCGGCCTGGGCTCGGTCGCGGGAACCGTCGTCGACGAGTCGCGGGCCGTGCTTCCCGGAGCCACCGTGCGCCTGATCGAGAAGTCGACCAAGGGAACACGCACCGCCGTCAGCAACGAGGCGGGCCTCTTCACGATCCCGTCGGTGCCCACGGGGACGTACTCCGTCACGGTGTCGAAGGAGCGTTTCAAGACGAAGCAGTTCGACGACATCGTGATCAACTCCTTCCAGCAGGTGGCGCTGGGCCAGGTCTCCCTCGAGCTGAGCGGCGGGCAGACGGAGACCGTCGAGGTCGTGGCCGCCGGCGCCGTGCTCGAGACCGAGTCGGGCGTGCGCTCGGAGTCGATCCAGGCGAACCAGGTGGCCGACATGCCGCTGCAAGGCCGCAACTGGGTGACCCTCCTCAAGGTCATCCCCGGCGCCAACCCCACGAACAGCAGCGCGTTCAACGGCCGCGAGTATTCGGCCACGGGGTATGCCGACTTCCGCATCAACGGGAAGAACGGCGGCCAGACGCAGGTGAACCTCGACGGCGGCAGCCTCGTCGACCAGGGCAGCGACGCCAAGACGACTGTTGCTCCCAGCCTCGAGTCGATCCAGGAGATCACCGTCCTCACGAACAACTTCAAGGCCGAGTACGGCAACCGTGGCGGCGCCGTCATCAACATCGTGACCAAGTCGGGCAGCAACGAGTTCCACGGCGCCGCCTTCGACTACATGCGCAACGAGAAGCTGAACGCGAACTCGTGGGAGAACAAGTTCCTGGGCGAGGAGCGGCCGCGCTACCGCTTCAACTACGTGGGCGCCAACCTCGGGGGGCCCATCAAGCGCGACAAGCTGTTCTTCTTTTACAACTTCGAGAACTTCATCCAGGACGTGCCCGGCGCCACCGTCCAGGGGCGTGTGCCCACGCTCCTCGAGCGGCAGGGCGACTTCTCGCAGACCGTGGACGCCCAGGGCCGGCGCCCCACCATCTTCTTCCCGGGCAGCCAGGCCTCGGGCACGCCGCGACAGATCACGGACAACAGGATCCCGGCCGAGCTGATCAACCCGTTCGGGCGGGCGCTGCTCAACATGTACCCCGAGCCCAACAATCCGGGCGACCTCACCAACAACTACACCGAGATCGTGTCCAGGCAGAACCCGCGCTTCTCGAACGCGCTCAAGCTCGATTGGAACGTGAGCGACAAGACGCGCGCCTTCGCCCGCCTGACCGCGGACGACGGCACGCTGATCGACCGCAGCGTTTCCGCGACGTCGGGCGTGTTCCCGTTCAGCTCCGTGAAGCGCCCGCGGCCCGACCGCGCGTTGTCGTCGGGCGTGACCCACGTGGCCTCCCCGGAGCTCGTGTTCGACGGCCTCATCGCCTGGAGCTACGACAAGGTCGACTGGCTGCCCGCCGACCCCGAGAACATGACGAAGTCGCGCCACGGCCTCTCCGGCATCCCCACGTTCTTCCCCACCGACGACGACCTTCTGCCGGCGGTGACGATCGGCACGTACCCGAACTTCGCATTCAACCGCATGCCCGGGCAGGCCATCGCCAACGAGTACCAGGCGCAGGCCACGGCGACGTACGCCAAGGGCACGCACGTGGTGAAGGCCGGCCTGCAGTATCTCCGCAACCGCAAGGACGAGACCGACCAGTCCGAGAACAAGGGCTTCTACGACTTCAGCGTGAACGCGGGCAGCCCGTTCGACACCGGCTACGCGCCCGCCAACGTGCTCACCGGTGCCCTCAGCCAGTTCCGCCAGATCGCGAGCGTGAACCACAAGCATTCCGTCTACAACGACCTCCACTTCTTCCTGCAAGACACGTGGAAGGTCCGGCGGAACGTGACCCTCGACTACGGCATGCGCCTGTATCACATCCCGACGCAGTACCAGCTCGATCCCACCGAGACGCTCGACGGCGCGTTCGTGCCGAGCCGCTTCGACCCTGCCCGGGCGCCGCGCTACTACGTGCCCGATCCGCGCAACGCGGGCCGCATCATCGACCCCGCGAAGCCGAACGATCCGCTGCCGGCGTCGCAGACGGCCGTTCTCCGCTACACGATCGTGCCCGGCTCGGGTGACCCGCAGAACGGCCTCGTGCGGCTCGGAGCCGACGGCTTCGACAAGTCGGGCCTGCCCAACCCGGCGGCGGTGCTCTTCGCGCCGCGCGGCGGCTTCGCGTGGTCGCCGTTCGAGAAGACGGTGCTGCGCGGCGGCTTCGGCTGGGCCTACAACCGCGAGAACATCGCCGCCGCCATCAACCGGTTCGAGAACGTCATGGGCGACTCGATCACGCTCTCGCAGACGAGCCTGTCGACGCTCTCCGCCTCGACCGTCCGCCCGATCACGCCCCGCAGCGGCGTCGGCGTGCGCGACGAGTCGACCAACGCGAAGCCCGTGACCTACGACTACAGCCTGTCCGTGCAGCAGCAGGTGATGGACGACTTCGTGGTGGACGTGGCCTACATCGGGAACAGCCAGCGGAACCAGCCGATCGGCTTCAACATCAACGCCATCCCGTTCGGCACCGCCTTCAAGCCGGAGTTCGTGGAGCCGGGCAACGCCGGCTTCAACTTCTTCGGCCCCGTGTCCGCCACCAACCCCGGCCCCCTGCCGGGCAGCAACGCCGCCAACAACCTGCTCATGCGCCCCTACCAGGGCTACGACGCCCTGACCATGGACGCCAACGTCGGCAAGGTCCGCTACGACGGCCTGCAGATCGGCATCCGCCGCCGCGTGCGCCACGGGCTGGGCGGCCAGATCTCGTACACCCTCAGCCGCACCAAAGGCGACATCGAGAACATCGGCCCCTACTTCACCGACTGGCGCGCCTACTCCGGGTACAAGCTCAACGCCGATCGGCTGCACGTGCTCAACGTCAACTACACCTACGAGGCCCCCAAGCTCGCGGAGAAGCTCGGCCTGGAGAACGTAGTCGCCCGCGGCTTCTTGAACGGCTGGCGGCTCGCCCATACCTACCTGTGGTTCAGCGGCCAGGACTTCTCGCCCGGCTTCAGCATCCAGCAGGCCAACACCACGACCAACATCGACCTCGCCCGCATCCTGATGGGCACCCCCGACTTCACGCCTCGCCTGCAGCACATCGGCGACGCCAACAAGATCAACCGCGACACCGCGCACCAGTTCGACCCGAACGCGTTCGCGATTCCCGGCATCTACCCGGCCAGCGATGGGAACGGCCCCCGCAACTTCATCAAGGGCCGCGGCAGCTTCGCGAACGACATCTCGATCATCAAGAAGTTCGAGGTGGGCGCGAAAAAGGGACTCGAGCTGCGCATGAACCTCTACAACGCCTTCAACCAGACGCGCCACACGGGTATCAACGGCACCGTCGGGTTCAAGGCCAGGGGACGCACGTTCGCCGACGGGTTCGACGTCTTCAACACGCCCGAGCAGCAGGAGGCGCGGGCGAAGGCCGTAGCCACCAACACGCCGCAGCAGATCTTCAACCAGTTCCGCGGCGGAGTCGGGCACGTCAACCTCACCGGCTCCGCGGAGCCGGCCCGCATCATCGAGATCGGGGTGGCGTTCCGGTTCTAAGCGCGGACTCGATCGCCTCGACGTACCGCCGCGCGTCGGCGTTGTCGGGGCGATACGCAAGACCTTCTCGGAACATCGCCAGGGCGGCCTCGGGGTCGCCCTGGCCCAGTAACCTCTCCCCCTTGCCGAAACACGCCATCGCGTAGTTGTAGGTGCCGTGGCGGTCGCCGGGCTTGATCCGCAGCGTCTCGCGATAGTGTGCGAGCGCCTCGTCGGGGCGGCCGAGAGCGTCGAGCTCCACGCCGAGGTTGTCGTGGGCGATGAAGTTGTCGTCCGTCACCGCCAGGGCGTGCGTCCACAGCGTGACGCCGTCGTGCCAGACGTGGACCTGCCGCCACGCCGCCACGCCGAGGGCCAGGACCGCGAGACCGGCCAGCGCCGTCGTCATCCTCGCCGTGGCCACACGTGAGCGCGAAACCACTTCGTCGGCCGTCCACGCCAGCGCGATGAGGAGCCCGATCATCGGCACGTACATGTAGCGATCGGCGCGGGCCTGCAGGCCGACCTGGACGACACCGACGACCGGCAGCAGCGTGATCACGTACCAGCCCAGTCCGACGGGCACCCACGGCCGCGCGTGCCGCTGCCCGATCGCCCACACCGTCGAGACGAGGAGGGCCGCGACCGCCGCCGCGACCCACCACGGCGACAGGCCGGAGGCCGGATGCGGATAGAACGTGGACAGGCCGGCCGGCCATAGCGTCTGCCCGGCGTAGACGACGTAGGACACGACGGCGTTGCCCAGCCGCAGGCCGAGGGGCAGCGCCTCGATGTCGGCCAGGGACCCGCCGGCACGCTGCGCGTGGATCGTCACCGCCGCCGACAGTGCGGCGAGGCCCACGAAGGGCCCCTTCTCGATCAGCGCGCGCCGGAGCCCGACGCGCTCCAATCGTCCCAGCGGCCACACGTCCCAGAGGAGGAGAGTGAGCGGCAACGTCACCACCATCGGCTTGGAAGCCAGCCCGGCCGCGAACAACACGAGGACCAGCGCGTATCGGCCCGCGTGGGGACGCCGGGTGTACGTCCCGTACGCGGCGAGGGCGAGGAGCCAGAACAGTGTCGACAGCACATCCTTGCGTTCGGCGACCCACGCCACCGACTCGACGTGCAACGGGTGCACCCCGAAGACGGCGGCCACGAAGAGGCTGGGCCCGCCGCGCCGCGTCTCGCGGTGCAGCAGGTGGAACAGCAGCAGGGTGTTCGCGAGGTGCAGCAGGACGCTCGTGGCGTGGTGCCCCGCGGGTGAGAGCCCGAAGAGCGTCACGTCCAGCATGTGTGACACCCACGTCAGCGGGTGCCAGTTGCTCTGCAGGACGGCGGTGAGCGACCACGCGAGGCCGGCCGCCGTGAGGCCGCCGGCGACGTGCGGCTGCCGCGTCACGTAGCCGGAATCGTCGTAGCCCACGAAGCCGTTCCCGACGGCGGGCGCGAACGCCGCCGCAACGATGACGGCCAGAAGCAGGAAGGGAACGGCGCGCCGATCGATCGGCAACAGGCGATCAGCCCATCCGGGCGATCGTGAGGCGGTATCCGTTGGGGTCATCCAGGGAGAAGGTGCGCTGCCCCCACTGGTCCTTCGGCTCCTCGGTCAGCGGGACGCCCGCCGCCTTGACGCGCGAGGCCAGCGCATCCAGGTCCTGGACGGTCTCGCACCAGAACCGGACGCCTTCACCCTTCTTGCGGTCGCGCCCCTGCTTCCAGTCGTCCTGCGACAGGCCCAGCTCGCAGGCGCCCGCCTTCAGCATCGCGCCGCGGAGCTGGCCGTTCTCGCCCGTCCAATACTCGCCAACGATGAATCCCAACACGTCCGTGTAGAAGGTCAGGCTCGTCTTCAGGTCGTCCACCGTCAGCGACGGCGTGATGGCTCGAAGGCGCAGCGTCTCCGGCCCGCGGCGCTCCTTGAATTCCCTGGCCTTCGCTTTGGCGGCCCCCTTGCGGTTCGCCGCCGCTTTGGCTTTGACCTTGGCTTTCACCGGGCCCTTGGCCGTCGTCTTGCGCCGCGCCGGCTTGCGGGTCGCCATTCTCGCGCCTCCCGAGACGTGTGTATGCCATGAGGGTATCAGAGAACGTGCCGCAGCCCGTCCGAGGCGAGGCTTGTCATCTCGAATCGGCGCGACTGCCGTCGGTATCCATACGGCTCTTCCTGCCGGCGTGATTATCGTAACTACCGCAGGTACACAACTCGCTCCGGAACCAGTCGCTTGAAGCGTTACTTGAGGTTCCTACGGCGTCGCGAAGATGCTGACCTCGGTGACGCTGTTGAATGTCGTCGCCGTGCTGCCGTGGCCGAGATAGCGGACCCAGCGCGCGGACACATCGTCGAACTCGTAGGCCTGCTCCGCCGTCGTGGTGCCGGTGTTCTGGCCGCTCCACACCGTCGTCCAGACCCCGCCGCCCAAGGAAACCTGGATGTCGAACGTGTTCTGCCGCGAGTTGCCGTTATAGACGGCAACATTCACGTGCGTGACGGTGCGCGTGATCCCCAGGTCGTACTGGATCCAGGCGCCGTCCCCGTTGCCCGACCATCGCGTCCCGAGGTTGTTGTCGACAGTGTTCGCCGGTACGTTCGTGTCGCTCGTGCTGGCGGTGACGCCCGAGGCGCCGGGAGTCACCTCCACCGGCGCGCCCCCCGGCGTCGGTGTCGCCGTGGGCGTGGCCGTCGGCGTGGGAGTGGGGCTCGGTGTCGGCGTGGGCGTGGGGGTCGGTGAGCTGGTCGGCGTGGGCGTGGCCGTGGGGGCGGACGGCGAGAACAGGCTGATCTCGGTCACGCTGTTCCAGGCGTTCACGCTGTTGCCGTGGCCCAGATACCGGATGTAGCGCGCGTCCACGTCCGCGAAGTCGAACGTCTCTTCGAGCGTGCTCGTGCCGTTGCTCGAGACGCCGGTCAGGATGTTCGTCCACGTCGCGTTGTCGTCCGAGCGCTGGAGGTCGAAGACGCTGGAGCGGGCGTTGCCGCTGTACCAGGCGATCTTGGCGTGGCCGACGGAACGGATCATGCCCAGGTCGAGCTTGAGCCATGCACCGTCACCGCAGCCCGACCAGCGCGTCGCCAGGCTGTTGTCCACCACGTTGCCCGGCAGGTTCCCGTCGTTGGTACTCGCCGTCACCGCGGACGCACCCGGCGTGATCTCGCTGCCCGCCGGCGGCGGTGTCGGCGTGGCCGTCGGGGTCGGGGTATTCGTCGGCGTGGGTGTCGCCGTGGGCGGCGTGGTCGCGGTGGGCGTGGGGGTCGGCGTCGGCGGCTGCGATCCGGCGTTCGGGCCCACGTCCGCCGTGGTGAGGATGCGGTTCACGACACCCGCCGTCGAGAACTCGTCGGCGCCCACGTCCTTGGCGCCGCTGCGAGTCTGGCCGTCCATGTCGGTGGTCACATACGAATACGTGCCGACCGCGGTGTCGATGGCGGGACTACCCGACGACAAGCGGAACTCGCTGTTGCCGTCCTCGACCAGCATCGGGTTGACGTTGCGGTTGCTATTGCCGCCAGGGAGGCTGCCCACGGCGTTGTTCCAGTAGATGTTGCCCTGGATGACCGCGCCGGGGATGGGGCCGTTGATCTCGAGCGCGGCACCGGTGCCGCCCACCATGATGTTGTTGGCGAAGACGAGGTCGGGGGCGCCGAGGCCGCCGGAACGCGCGGCCATGTACGGGTTGCGCGTGTTCA
>Ga0075429_100006208_pt1 | contig 10340 bp, 13 predicted proteins | sample RhiMetdeltSRZDD3_FD_75295 | JGI IMG/M metagenome (GOLD analysis project Ga0075429, IMG submission 75295) | Populus rhizosphere microbial communities from Tennessee, USA - Rhizosphere MetaG P. deltoides SRZDD3 | ecosystem: Host-associated > Plants > Roots > Rhizosphere > Soil | place: USA...
CCGCCGCGAGAGGAGATCCCCATGCCCGACAGAGACGATGCCGAGGCGCTCGCCCGCGCCCGGCGCGATGCCCGCCAGGGCAAGGCCCCGTCGACACAGGCCGGCGAGTTCGTGCACGAGGAGATCGAGCACGTGCGCGAGGGCAAACACGGCGCGCGCTCGACGAAACAGGCGATTGCCATCGGCCTGTCCAAGGCCCGCCGCGCGGGCGTGAAGCTGCGTCCTCCGGCCAAAGGCAAGGCCCCGGCGCGCACGCGGCGCCAGGCGGCCAAGGACATCGCGAAGGGCCGCCGCGGGGCGCGGAAGACGTCGGTCCGCCGCGCGCGTGCGTCCCTCCGGCGACTGAAGCGCGAACCGACGAGCACCGTCTCGTCTCGCGCGCTGTCGCGCCAGGCCAAGGCGAGCGCGCGCAAGCGCGGACCGGCGGCCCGCAAGGCCGCCGCGCGGAAGGCGGCACGAACGCGGGCGCGGCACCGATGATCCGGAAGCTGAAGTCCGGACAGTAAGGATGGGGTCAGGTCTGTTGTTTGCTGCCTACGAAAAACCGTAGACAACAAACAACAGACCTGACCCTTCGACCTAGCGATAGTGCGTGACGTTGCGCCACTGCACGACGGGAGACGACGTGACCTTCGTGCCGTAGAGGCCGTACTTGTTGTTGTTGCCGGAGCCGTCCGAGGCCGCGCCGCCGCCGCGGTACTTGCGCGAGCCGTTGATGTAGATCTCGGTGTGCGACCCGACCTGGTGCAGGAAGTTGTAGCGCACGAACACGCCGCTAATGTGTGACGCGAGGACGACGCTGCCGGAGAGCTTGCGGATCTCGCCGCCGTTCGAGGTGTAGCCCTTCACCATGATGTAGGGACCGCTCGAGCCGTGGAACACCTGGTGCACGGACTGGCTGGAGATGTTCGAGATCTTGAGGTCGCCTTGCATCTGGCGCTTGCCGCTCGTGTAGTGCTCGTCGTGCCGGCGCTCGACGCGGTTGCATCCGTTGTTGAGCAGCTTGAATGTCTCGAGGCCGTTCGAGATCGAGTAGGACGCGGCGCCGTTCACGGTCACGTTCGCCACCGGCTTGTGGATGTGGGTGCCGCCGCACTGGAAGTCGATGAAGCTCGACGGGCTGAACCGCGTCCATCCCGATCCGATCTGGGCGTGGGCCACGCCCGCCGGCACGAGCACCGAGGTCACCGCGGCAAGGAATACCTTCGTCTTCGCAGACGACATAGAACCTCCTTGGGCCTCCGCAAGACGGGCGGCCGTTGTCGAAAAGGAACGTCTTCGGGATCGTTGGAGGGAGGTTAGAGGGATCGGGAGGGGCGCGGAAGTAAATTCACAGCGAATCGTCCGTGCGCACCAAAGGCTGAACGTGAAATCGCACCAAAGGCTCTGGGGAGGACCGGTCCGGTCGAGCTAGCGAACGGCGATGCGGTCGAGGTCGGGTGCGTAGTTCCTCTCGTTGAAGAACCGGATCGAGTTTCGGCCGGGGTGCAGTCGCGCCATGAAGCTCGTGCTGGCGGGAACCCACCACGCGTTGCCTCGCACGGCGAGCTCGACGGCCGCCTCCCCGTTCACGCTCACGAAGAACGAGCGCCGGCCTTCGACCAGATAGTCCACCTGGATCATGTACTCGCCGTCCGTCGGCACGTCGGCCTGGATCGTGAGGGAGCCTTCCTTGCCGATCCACTTCACGCGGCCGCGCCCCGAGCAGGCCGGGCACGTCCCGCCAATGGCATCGCCGACGAAGACGTTCGCCCGGGACTCGGCCTCGAAGACCAGGCCGGGATCGGCCACGATGTCCCGCGTCCGATGGAATCTCGTCCAGACGAGCTCTCCGGCCAGCGTGGCCAGCACGCCCACCACGACACCCATCCAGAACACCCGGGCGAGGATGCGCGAGGGCAGCCGCGCGGGCGCGGCCTCGACGACACCCGCCGCCGCGGACGCGGGAAGGGCCCCGGCGACGGCGGTGGCCGCCGCCGGCACCATCGCAGTGCGCACGGGCGACAGGATGAACCGTGGTGCGTACCGTCCCTTCGGCAGCTCGATGCGCACGTGCGTGCTCGCGAGCTCGCCGGCGTACAGCTCCTCGAGGCGCTGGCGGAGATCGTGGGCCCGCTTCCGCACGCTGGAGTCGTCGCCCGTCGAATACCCGGGAGGCTTGCCCAGGGCCTCGACGCCGATCAGGTACTCCGACAGCTCCGCGCCCCGGCCGGCGAACTCCATCTCGCAGATGTACGTCAGGAAGCTGCGAAGCTGGCCAGCCCGCTCGAAGCTGGGCGTGGCCAGGACCTCGTCGAGGGCGGCCCGCTTCTCAGGTTCGCCCAGACCCGCCGCGGCGGACCTTTCCTCGCGTTCTTCCGGCGGTGTGGTCGACATGATGCGTGATGGTGTGAGCCCCACGCATGATAGCACCTGAGAAACGCGGGCACCGCCCGTGCTCGCCGGCCGCGGCACCCGCGTACGACACGCCTCCGACGGAGGCCGTCAGTTGAACGCCACGGTGTGCGTATGTCCCTCGGCGTTCGTGCTCGTGACGGAAACGCGGCTGCCGCCGCGGACCGACGCCACATCCGCCGCTGTCAAAGAGATCATGTGATCGTGGTCGGCGTTGCCGCGGATGCTCAGCTGCAGGGCCCCTCCCGCCATCATCTGGGCGCCCGTGATGACGGCGGCATGCCCGTGGTTGTTGGAGATGACGCCGACGGTGTCGACGGTGCCATCGGGGGTTCGCCCCGCCGGTGTGGTGACGTTGTCGTCGTCGCAACCGAGCACGCTGATGGTCGCGGTACCTAGAAGGGCGTAAACCCAGGCCAGGTTGAAGGAACGGCGATCGAGCTGATGATCGAGCATGTTGTCCTCCTGCTTGCCACCCTGGTTGAACAGAATATGTAGCAATCCACGTGCCGGCCCAGGTAACATCGAAGGAAAGCAGGCCTGCCTCCATGCGCATCCTCCTGTTGTCGATGCCGGACTCGTTCGAGCACATGCCCGCCCTCACCACCCGCATGCCCAACGGGGCGCTGGCGTCCCTCGCCGGCAACGTGGACGATCACCACGAGGTGGCGATCGCCGACCTGATCCTCGCCCAGGGCCGCGTGGCCGAGACCGTCGATCGCCTCCTCGCCGACCGCGCCCCGGACGTCGTCGGCCTGTCGGTCATGACGTTCCAGCGCCGCACCGCGCTGCGGCTCGTGGCCCGGATCCACGAAAGGCGACCGGCGGCCGTGATCGTGGCCGGAGGCTACGACCCGAGCCTCGCCCCCGACGCCTACATGGACGGGCCCGGCGCCGTGGACGTGATCGTGCGCAGCGAAGGCGAGGCGACGTTTCGCGATCTCGTGCGCGCCCTCGAAACGGGCCGGCCCCTCGCGGACGTGGCGGGGCTGTGGTTCCGCGAGGACGGGACGTGGCACCAGAACCCGCCACGGCCCGTCGCCCGCCTCGACGGTGAGCCCCTGCGCCTTCCCCGCCGTGGCGCGCGCGCTCTCTCCGGCTACACGCTCCTCGGCCAGCCGATCGACGTCGTCGAAACGTCGCGCGGCTGCACGTTCGACTGCAGCTTCTGCTCGATCATCGAGATGCGCGGCCGGAACTTCCACCGCTTCGCCATCGAGCGCGTCCTCGACGACATCCGCGACGCCCGCGAGCACGGCGCCCGCGTGGTGTTCCTCGTCGACGACAACATCACCCTCGACGTCCGTCGCTTCGAGGCCTTGTGCCAGGCCATCATCGACGCGCGTCTCGACGGCCTGGCCTACATCGTCCAGGCCATGACGTCCTCGATCGCCGACCACGGCGCGACGCTCGTGCCCCTCATGCGCCGCGCCGGCTTCCGCTACGTCTTCCTCGGCATCGAGAACGTGGTGGCCGGCGACCTCGAGTTCCTGCGCGCCGCCGCCAAGAACGTGCGCCACGACCATGGCCGGCAGGTGGGAAGCGCGGCCGTGCGCGCCATCGAGCTCCTCCACGAGCACGGGCTGTACGTCGTCGGCGGCCTCATCGTCGGCAACCCCGACGACACCGCCGCCTCCATCGAGGCGAACCTGGAGTTCGCCCGCCGCTACGTCGACTGGCCGTACATCCAGCACCCGACGCCGTACCCGGGAACACCCATGACGGTGGAGCTGCAGCGCGACGGCCTCATCGAACACGAGCGGTTCGAGGAGTACGACGGGACGACAGCCGTGGTGCGCACCCGGCACCTCGCCGCCGTGGACATCGAGTACATGCGCTGGCGCGCCGAGCGATGGATGAAGGTGCGCCACCTACCGGCCGCCGTGCGCCAGAGCCCGGGCTTCGTGCTCAAGAACGGTCTGCGCATGCTGCGGCACACGTTCCGCGGCAGCACCTGGCGATCGGCGCTCGGGCTCGAGAGCTCGCGGGCGGCGTTCAGCCGCTATCGCGCTCTCCGCCGCGCCGAGCGCGAGTATCTCTAGACGCCCTGGGGTTTCTCCGGCCTCCGACGGTCGCGGCCGAAGGGGTCGCCGAGCAGCGCCTCGGTGTGCAGCGCGCACCGCCAGCGGCCATCGCGCCGGATCCAGGTCGACGAATCGGCGGCCTCCATGGTGACGGGCTGGCCTTCGACCACCATCTCTTCACGAACCTTGTACGCCAGGATCGCGACGTCGTCGCCGAGCAGCCGCACGTATGCCTCGTCGGCGATCTCGAAATGGCGGAGGGTGTAGGACGCGCTCTTCATCATCGATTCGAAGGCCGACTGGTCGACCTGCCCCACTCCCTGGGGCCCGGTGAGGATGGACGGGAAGTCGGTGAGCCCGACGGCGGTCTTCACGTCGCCGTCCTTCAGCGCCTGCCAGAAGCTCCTCTCGAGGTCGAGCAGCTCTTTCTTGGTCGTGGTCATGGTCGTCGTCGTCATGGGTGCCTCCAGTTGTCCCCCTTTTTCAGGCTACACCCGCGGTCCCGTGGCGCGAAGTCCGCTATCCTCGGGACGTGCGGACGGGCCGGGGACTCGGGCTGGCGATCGCGATCACGCTTGCGGCGGCAGGCGGGTGTCGCCCCTCCTCCGAACGTCGGGCAGGCCCACCGCCGAACGTCCTCGGCGGCAAGGCGGCCCTCGACGACGTGAGACGCCAGCCGCATCTGCTCTTCGTCAGCACGCGTGCCGGTGACGCGTTCGGCAAGGTCGGCGCCGTTCCGTTGAGCCAGCCGGACCGCGCACCGGCCGAGACCGATCTCGCGTGCACGCGCGTGCACTACGCCTCGGGCCGCGGCCTGTGTCTCGTCGACGCGCGTGGGCAGAAGGATCCGCCGCTCGTGGCCGTGGCCCTCGGGCGCGACCTCGAGCCGACCGGCCGATTCGTGCTCGACGGGCCGCCGAGCCGCGTGCGGATGTCCGCGAACGGTCGCGTGGGCGCGCTCACTGTCTTCGTCGTCGGCGAATCGTACGCCTGCGACTTCGCCACGAAGACGCTGCTCGTGGATCCCGCCACCGCCCGCGTACGAGACGACCTGAGCGATTTCGCGATCCTGCGCGGCCGGCAGCGCCTCGCCGCCCACGACCCGCACTACTGGGGCGTGACCTTCGCCCGCGACGACGGCCGCTTCTTCGCCACCCTTCGCATGGATGGCCACACCTACCTGGTGGCCGGAGACCGCGCCGCGCGGACCGTCACCATCCTTCGCGAAGACGTCGAGTGTCCCTCGCTCTCGCCCGACGGCCGACACGCAGCGTTCAAGAAGGCGACCGGCGCGAAAGGCCAGTGGCGGCTGCACGTGCTCGACGTCGAGACGCTGGCGGATCGCCCCGTGGCCGGCGAGACGAAGAACATCGACGATCAGCCCGAGTGGCTCGACGACGATCACGTCGTCTACGGATACGTCGCCGCCGCGGGCCTCCCCCACGTGGCCGCGAACATCTGGGTGGCGGCGATACGCGGCGCCGAGCCGAGCCGGATCCTCGTCCGATCCGCGGTATCGCCGGTGGTCGTGCGGCCCTGATGTGGGACGCACGCGTCCCAGGAACGGACAGCCGGGACCCGGACGCCGGCGGCATTCTCGCGCCAAACCCGGGCCGCGGGGCGATTTCCCGGGTCGGGGTGAAGCGGCACGGCTTTTGGTAAGGCTCTCGCGGAGGATGAGCATGCTCAGCCGCAGAGTCCATCGCGCCCTCGACGAGCTTCGAGCCGACCTCCGCGACGCGTGGCGTTCGGTCAAGGGCAGCCCCGGCGCCAGCACCGTCGCCGTCGTGATCCTCGGCGCCGCCATCGGCGTCAACGTCATCCTCTTCGCGTTCATCGACGCCTATGCGCTGCGCCCGCTGCCGATCGCGGGGGCCGAGCGGTACGTCGACGTGCGCGAGACCGACGATCGCGGCGGGCGGTCCACGCGGTGGACGCGCGACGAGCTGGCCGCCCTCGACGGCGCCGTCGCGCCCGCGTTCGAAGGGCTCTACGCCTCGACCTCTTTCGAGCTGCCGATGCTCGAGCCCAGCGCGCGCCTCGTTCACGGCGAGGCGGTGTCGGCGCGCTACTTCCCGCTGCTGCGGGCGCGCTTCGCCCTTGGACGCCCGTTCGGCGCGGAGAACGACGGCGCCGACGAGCCCGTCGCCGTCCTCAGCCACGTCGGATGGAGGCGGTTGCTCGATGCCGACGCGAACGCGGTGGGGCGGAAGATCCGCCTCGGCGATACGTGGCTCACTGTCATCGGCGTTACCGTGCCCGAGTTCCGCGGCGTGGAGGCGGTCACACCCGAGATGTGGATCCCGCTCCGCATCCATGCCGCCCTCGCCGCCGGCCCTGGGGACACGGGCCGTTATCACCTCTCCGGGCTGCTGCGCGAGGGCGCGACACCGGCACAGGTGGCCGTGCTCGGGGCGCCGGTCCTGGCCGGCTTCGATCGTTCTGCGCTGCCGGCGGGCGGAGCGCGGCGGCTGCTCGTCGAGCACCGCGGATCGTTCTTCAGCGCCGAGCGCGGCGAGCTCGCCCGCCTGGCTGGGCTGGTCCTCGGCGCATTCGCCCTCGTGCTCCTCATCGCGTGCGCCAATCTCGCCAGCCTGCACGTCGCCCGGGCCTGCGCGCGCCACCGCGACATCGCCACCCGTTTCGCCCTCGGCGCCTCGCGAGGGCGACTGATCCGGCAGCTGCTCACCGAAAGCCTGCTGCTCTCGGGCCTGGGGGCTGCGCTCGGCGGCGCCCTCGCCGTCGGCGGTGCGGACTGGGTCCAGGGCCGGCTGTTCTCCATCGTCACGGAAGCGGGAATGACACTGGCGCCGATCGAGGTGCGCGGCCGCGTGCTCGCGTTCGGGGCGCTGCTCGGGGTGATCGCCGGCCTCGCCTTCGGACTGCTGCCCGCCCTCGAAGGCACGTCGATGGATCTCGTGTCGGGCAGCCGACGCGACGGCCTCGCCCTCGGCGGGCGCGTCCGGCCACAGCGGCTGGGCGGCTTCCTCGTCACCGTGCAGGTCACGGCGAGCCTCGTGCTGCTGGTGCTCGCGAGCCTGCTGCTGCGCAACGTCCAGGCGGCGACGCGCCTCGACGCCGGCTACGACCTCGGGCGCCTGGTCGACCTGCGCTTCCCGCGGCCGACGGCGGCCGTCCTCGAACGGATCCGGCGCGATCCGCGCGTGGTCTCCGCCAGCGTCGTCGCGCACACGCCGCTCTCCGGCACCCTGCCCCGCCAGGCGATGATCGTCGACGGCGCGACGCACACGCTGCGCTACAACCTCGTCGACGAGGCCTACTTCGCCACCCTCGGCCTTCGCCCCACCGAAGGGCGAAGCTTCCGCGCCGACGAGACGGCCTCCTCCGCACCGGTGGTCGTCGTCAGCGCGGCCACCGCGCGCCGCTTGTGGCCGGGCCAGAGCGCCCTCGGGCGGGTGATCGAGGTGAACGAGCCCGGCGCTGCGCGCGGGCGTCACGAGGTGATCGGCGTCGCCCCCGACGTCGTGAGCGGCTTCTTCATCGAAGGCCGCGATCCGTCCGCGGTCTACTTCCCCGCCGTCGCGTCGTCCCGCGCGGCGGAGGTGCTGGTCCGGCCGCGGGACGAGGCCGTGGCCGCCGTCATCGGCCTGCGGGGCCTCTGCCAGGAGATCGACAGCGCCGTCTTGTGCGAGCCGAAGACGCTAAAGGAGCTCGTCGTCCTCCAGCGCTTCCCGTTCCTCGCCGCCAGCGTCGTCGCCTCCGGCCTCGGGTCGATCGCGATCGCCCTCACCACGATCGGCCTCTACGGCATCGTGGCCTTTGCCGTCGTCCAGCGCCTGCGCGAGATCGGCGTGCGTATCGCCTTGGGCGCCACGCCCGGAGCCGTGCTGCGTCTGCTCCTGGGACGCGCCGCGCGCAGCGTCGCCCTTGGCCTGGCCTTGGGGCTGCCGTTCTGCGTCCTGCTGTGCCGCCTCGCCGCGCGCCTCTTCCGTCTCGAGGCGTTCGACCCCGTCATCCTGCCCGGGGTTCCCTTGCTGCTCGCCGCCGTCGCTCTCACCGCGGCGCTGATCCCGGCCCGTCGCGCCACCGGCATCGAGCCCGCGGTCACGCTACGCGCCGACGCGTAAGAGCGGGCGACCACAAATTTGCCCGCTCCACTGAAAGAAGGCGCCCCCTCGTCTGTATATCCCATTCGCACGCCGACCATGAACACGTCTGCTCCTTCCCCGCCCCGCACCCTCGTCGGCGTTCGTGTTCTGCTCGTGGATGATGACGTGCAGCATCTCGAGCTGCTCGGCATTTTGCTGCGCCAGGCCGGCGCGCGGGTCGAGGCGGCACAGTCCGCGCAAGAGGCGTTCGATTCCTTCCTGGCGGACCCGCCCAACGTGCTGGTGAGCGACCTGGCGATGCCGAACACCAGCGGCTTCAACCTCATCCGGCGCATTCGCGCCCTGCCTGGGGGTCGCGACGTACCGGCCGTGGCACTGTCTGCCCTTCCGTGGCAGCAGGCGCGCTCCGAGGCCTTGCAGGCCGGCTTCACCGAGTGGGTTTCGAAGCCCGGTGCGGACAACCTGGTCGCAGTGGTGGCACGACTGGCACGTGGTTGACGGCTGAGCCGTTAGTGAACGGGCCGCAGCCTGTTGCAGGTTTTGATGAGGTCGGCCGGCTGGAACGGCTTGGCGAGGGTGGCATCGACGAACGGCCGCAGGTGATCCGGCGGGGCGTCCGCCCAGCCGGTCACGATGACGACCCGCGGCGGCCGGCGCATCGCCGCGACGGTCTCCATCACCGTCCACCCGTCGGTCATCGGCATCCGCAGGTCCAGGAGCAGGAGGTCTAGATCGCCTCGGCCGAGCCTCTCGATGGCATCCGCGCCGTCGCCCGCCTCGAACACGGCATAACCTTCTCGCGTAAGGATGGCCATTTCGAGCCGCCGGATCGCGGCGTCGTCGTCCACGACCAGGACCGTCTTCGCGCGGTGTTCCATGTCTGCCCGAAAGGCACTCGATCATACCTCGGCTGCCCTCCAATCGAGCCCGAAAATCGCGCCCGTCGGCCTCTGGGGTCGAGTTAGACTTCGCTCATGAAGGCGGTCCAGAAGCCGGGCGACTCTTTTACGGCGTTCGTCATCGACCAGCTCCGTGGCCTGGGTCCGGTGGAAGCCCGGAAGATGTTCGGAGGCGAAGGGCTGTACTGGAACGGCCAGATCTTCGGCCTGATCGACGAAGGGCGTCTCTATTTCCGCGTCGCCCCCTCGACACTGCCGAAGTATCAGGCGCTGAAATCACAGCCGTTCGAGCCCTGGCCCGGCCACGTCATGAAGGGTTATTACGAAGTGCCGGCGGAGATTCTCGAAGACCTCGACGAGGCGGCCGCCTGGGCGCGCGAAGCGTGGGCCCTGCCCCGCACGAAGCGCCGCAAGTCGGTCGCGAAAACACCGGGCGCGCGACGCCCGCGCGGCCGTCGCGCGCCTCCCCGAGGTTCGCGATAATGGTTACATGCGGGCGTCTAGTGAAGACCCTCCGGTAGTCCTCCTGGTCGACGACAACAAGGACATCCTCGAGGGATACGCGGAGATCCTTCGCGGGGACGGCTTCACGCCGATCACGGCCTCCGGCGGTGCGGATGCCCTCGAGCTCGCGTTCCGCATGCGACCGGACGTGATCGTGATCGACATGTGGATGCCGGAGCTCGACGGCTTTCAAACGGCGCGCGCGCTGCGGGCCGACGAGCGCACGAGGGACACACCCATCATCGGCTTTACGAGCCTCGGCTATTCCAAACGAAAGGCCGAGGAGGCCGGCTGCAATGCGCTGCTGCGCAAGAGCGTCGCGCCGGAAGAGCTCGTCGCCATGGTCTGGAAGTTCGTTCCTCCGCGACAATAGCGCGCGGCGCGCAGGGCCGCGGCGCTATCGGCCCCAGACCTCGACTTCCGTGACGCTGTTCCAGGTGTTGAGATCG
>Ga0075429_100006209_pt1 | contig 10339 bp, 12 predicted proteins | sample RhiMetdeltSRZDD3_FD_75295 | JGI IMG/M metagenome (GOLD analysis project Ga0075429, IMG submission 75295) | Populus rhizosphere microbial communities from Tennessee, USA - Rhizosphere MetaG P. deltoides SRZDD3 | ecosystem: Host-associated > Plants > Roots > Rhizosphere > Soil | place: USA...
CGCGGCTCGAGGTGCACGCGGATCTCCGCCGCCGTGCGCTCCTCGGCCGCGTTCACGGCGGCCACGATCGCGTCGAGGTCCGCCCGGGTGAAGAGCCGCCGGGCCCAGCCGGGATGCCGGGACATCACCAGCTCCCGCTCGCTCCACCACCGCCGAACCGTCCGCCACCGCCCGAGAAGCCGCCGCCACCACGGCCCGACCACCCGCGTCCGCCGCCCCAGAAGATCGGCGGCGGCGAATGCCAGCCACCCCGGCCGGCGGTGTAGCCACGGCGGGAAGCGTTTCGCATGGCGCTGAGGATGGCGACCCCGAAGACTCCGAAGATGAGGAGCATCAGCAGCCCCGTTGCGGGATCGACGCCGGTCGGCCCGGGCCGGCCGCGCGCGCCCGGCGCGGGCGTACCGACCGGCTGACCCGAGATCCGCGCGTAGATCGCCTCGGTGGCCGCCTCGATCCCCGCTGCGTAGCGCCCCTCCCGGAACCGCGGCGCCAGCGTGTCGCGGATCAGCGCGCCGGCGACGATGTCCGGGATCACCGGCTCCAGGCCGTAGCCGACCTCGAGTCGGACCTTCCGGTCCTCGAGGAACACGAGCAGGATGACGCCGTTGTCGAGCGCCTTCTGCCCGATGCGCCACTGCTGCGCCAACCGGATGGACACATCCTCGAGATTCTCGCCCTCGAGCGAGCGAAAGACGGCGACCACCACCTGCGCCCCCGTCGCGCGCTCGCGCTCGGCCAGGCGCGATTCGAGCCGTTCGCGGTCGGAGGCGGAGAGCAGGCCGGCGTAATCGTTCACGCGGCCGGCCGGCGCCGGCGGAAGGGTCAGGGCGAGGGCAAGAAACAGCGCAAGGAGCAGGCTAGAACTTCACTTTGGGCGGCGTCTCGCTGCCGGGTGCCGCTTCGAAGAACGCCTTCGGCCGAAAACCCATGACGCCCGCGATGACGCTGGCGGGGAACAGACGGAGGCGCGTGTTGTACTCGCGCACCGCCTCGTTGTACCGCTGGCGCTCGACGGTGATCCGGTTCTCGGTTCCCTCGAGCTGCGTCTGGAGGGCCAGGAAGTTCGCGTTCGACTTCAGCTCCGGATAGCGCTCCACGGTCACCAGCAGTCGGCTCAGAGCCCCCGACAGCTGGTTCTGGGCGGCCTGAAACTTCGCCATCGCCTGCGGGTCGTTGAGCGCCTCCGGCGTCAGGCGGATGCTGGTGGCGTTGGCGCGCGCCTGGGTCACCTCCGTCAGCACGGCTCGCTCCTGCGCCGCGAACCCCTTGACCGTCTCGACGAGATTGGGGATGAGATCGGCACGCCGCTGATAGACGTTCTGGACCTGCGCCCACTTCTCGTTGACGTTCTGATCGAGGGTGACCAGCTGGTTGTTCACGCCGACCGCCCACACGAGCACTCCGACCACGAGCACGGCGACGACGGCGAGGACGATGACGAGCGCGCGCACGAACGCGATTATACCCACATTGACCGCGGTCGCGAGCGGCGCGTACACTCCCGCGGGTGACGGACTCGCTGCCCGTGTACCGCGTGAAGGCACGCAACGTCTCGTCGACGGGCGAGAACGCCATCCACGATGACGACACCGCCCGCCGCTATGGCTTCCGGGGCGCGCTCGTCCCCGGCGTCATGGTCTACGCCTACATGACCCAGCCGCTGGCAGCGGCCTTCGGCCCCGCGTGGCTCATGCGCGGCACCGCGAGCGTGCGGTTCGTCAAGCCGGTGCTCGACGGTGAGGAGGTGGTCGTTCGTGGCGCCGTCACCGCGCGCGACGCCACGGGCGTCACCATGATGCTCAGCGCCGGCACCGCGGCCACCGCGGAATGCGCGACGCTGTCGGCGACCATTCCGGCCGGCCGCCCCACGCCGGTCAACGTCGCCGTGTATCCGGTGGCCGCGCTGCCGGACCCGCGGCCGGCGGCGACGCGCGCGCATCTGTCGTCGGTGGGGACGCTCGGCACGCCGCATGCCCACTACGACGCCGCCCGGGCCGCCGACTATCTCGCCAAGGTCGAGGACCCCCTCGCCCTCTATCGCGGCGCCGACGCCGTCGTGCATCCGGGCTTTTATCTGGAGCTGGCCAACCGTGCCCTGGACCGCAACGTGGCCATGGGTCCGTGGATCCACGTCGGCAGCGTCGTGCGCCATCTCGGTGGCGCGCGCGTCGGCGATCGGCTCGCCACGCGCGGCAAGGTGCGATCGGTGTTCGAGAAGAAAGGCCGCGAGTTCGTCGAGGTCGATCTCGTCATCGTCGCCGGCGACTCCGCACGCCCGGTCGCCCACATCCTGCACACGGCGATCTACCAACTGGGGGGCCCCGACATGGCCCCCCAGACCCCCCGGCGCTCGTCGCGGCCCGGCTGAGCCGGGCCGCGCCTCGAATCCCCGCTCAGCCGGGCCGCGCCTCGGATCCCCGCCCAGCCGGACCGCGCCTCGAATCCCCGCCCAGCCGGGCCGCGCCTCGAATCCCCGCGCACGAGTGTGAGGCACGGTGGGGTGGCGGCGTTGCTTCACCCGGGCGCGCGTGTTAGAACCGGGCATTCCAGGAGGCCGTGATGGATCTGAATCTGTCCCCGGAAGACCGCGCGTTCCGTGATCAGACGCGCACGTGGCTCGAAGGCAACGTCCCGCGCACCGAGCTGAAGACGCTCGACGAGCGCCGCGCGTGGCACCGTCGGATGTTCGAGGCGGGCTACGTCGGCATGGGATGGCCGAAGGAATACGGCGGACAGGGCGCCTCGCCGATGAAGATGGCCATCGTGGCCGACGAGATGGCGCGCGCCAACGCGCCGGCGCCGATCAACGGCCTCGGCATCGGCTTCATCGGGCCGACCATCATCATCCACGGCACCGACGCGCAGAAGCAGCGCTATCTGAAGAAGATCCTGGCGGCCGAGGAGATCTGGTGCCAGCTCTACTCGGAGCCGAACTCCGGCTCCGACCTGGCGAGCCTGCGCACGCGCGCGGAGGACAACGGCAGCTACTTCGAGGTGAACGGCCAGAAGATCTGGACGAGCGGCGGTCACATCTCAGACTGGGGCATCTTGCTGGCGCGAACCGATCCGTCCGTCGCCAAGCACAAGGGCATCTCGTGCTTCCTGCTCAACATGCGCCAGCCCGGGGTGGAAGTGCGCCCGCTCAAGCAGATCACCGGCAGTGCCGAGTTCAACGAGGTCTTCATGACCAACGCCCGCGTCGAGAAGTCCGATCTGCTCGGACGCCTCGGGCAGGGCTGGGAGATCGCGCAGACGACGCTCGGCTTCGAGCGCGGCGGCAACTCGATCGCGCGGGTCACGCGTTACGCCTCGGCCTTCGACCGGCTCGTGGAGGCGGCCAGGAAGCTCCGGCGCGGCGGCAAGGCGCTGCTGGAGGATCCCGTCGTGCGCACCAAGCTGGGGCGCGTCTACGCCGAGATGGAGGTTCAGCGCTACGCCGCGCTTCGCGTGCTCTCGATGCTGCAGAAGGGCGATTCGCCGGGTGCCGCCTCGTCGATCACCAAGCTGTCGTACAGCGAGTTCGAAAAGCGCTACTACGAGCTGTGCCTCGAGATTCTCGGTCCGTACGGGCAGGTCACCGACGGCGGGCTGGAGGAATCCAGTCTCGACGTCGACTCGTCGTCCGGAGTTCGCTCGAGCTGGGCGTATGCCTTCCTGTGGGCGCGCGCGGGCACGATCTACTCGGGCTCGTCGGAGATCCAGAAGAACGTCATCGGCGAGCGCGTGCTCGGTCTCCCCAAGGAGATCCGCGCCGATCGCGTGAAGTCATAAGGAGGCGAGCGTGGATTTCTCGTTCAGCCCCGACCAGCAGTTGCTGAAGAACTCCGCGCGCGCGTTCCTCGACGAGCACATGAAGCCGGCCCAGGTGCGCGCCCTGTGGGACGACCCGCGCGGCGACAGCGAAACCCTCTGGAAGGAGATGGCACAGCTCGGCTGGCTGGGTCTCGCGCTGCCCGAGGAGGCTGGGGGCAGCGCGCTCGGTCTGGTGGAGACGGCCATCCTCCAGGAGGAGCTCGGTCGGGCCGCCTGCCCGTCGCCCTATCTGCCGACCGTCCTCGCGGCCATGGCGCTCGATCGCTTCGGCACCGCCGCCCAGAAGAGCCGCTGGCTGCCCGCCGTCGCCGGCGGCAGCGCGCGCGCGTCGGTGGCGTTGATGGAGCGCGAGCTGGACTGGGATGCGGGCCGTCTCCAGACGCGCGCGGAAGAGCGCGGCGGCAAGGTGATGCTCACCGGCGTCAAGCAGTTCGTACCGTGGGCCCACGTCGCCGACGTCATCCTGGTGCCCGCGCTGGCGGGCACGGCGCCGGCCGTGTTCGCCGTGGAGCCCTCGGCGCCCGGCGTGACCGTGACGCCGCTCACCAGCATGGATCCCGGCCTCCGCCTGTCGACGGTGACCCTCGACGGCGCGGCCGTGGCCGCGGAGGCCCGCCTGCCCGCGAGCGGCGCCTTCGACTTTCTGCTGCAGCGGGGCGCCGTGGGTGCCGCCGCCGAGATGCTCGGCGCCGCGCGGCGGTGCCTGGACATGGCCGTCGACTACGCGAAGGTGCGCGAGCAGTTCGGTCAGCCCATCGGCTCCTTCCAGGCCATTCGCCACAAGTGCGCCGACATGCTGCTCGACGTGGAAAACTCCTTCGCCGCCGTCTACTACGCGGCGTGGGCGCTGCAGAACGACGGCGAGGACGGGCCGCTGGCGGCCTCCGTCGCGAAGGCCTATGTGAGCGACGCCTCGCGGAAGGTGTGCGGCGATGCCATTCAGGTGCACGGCGGCATCGGATTCACCTGGGAGTACGATCTCCATCTGTACTTCAAGCGCGCCAAGGCGCTCGAGCCACTGTACGGCGACGCCGATCACCACCGCGAGCTGATCGTCCGGCGCGTCGCCCACTGACCCGAGGTGGCTGACCTCCGCCCGCCTCTCGACGGTGTCCGCGTCGTCGACCTCACCAGCTACATCGCCGGCTCCTACGCGGCGACGATGCTCGCCGACATGGGTGCCGACGTCCTGAAGATCGAGTCGCTCGACGGCGACTCGTTCCGCGAGCTGCCGGGCTTTCACGCGTGGAATCGCGGCAAGCGATCCGTCTGCGTGAACCTCAAGACGTCCGACGGGCTGGCCGTCGTGCAGCGGCTGGCGCGCGATGCCGACGTGGTGATGGAGAACATGCGCCCCGGTGTCGCCGAGCGGCTCGGCGTGGGCGAGGCGACCCTGCGCGAGCTCAATCCACGACTCATCTACTGCTCGACCACGGCCTTCGGCTCCACCGGTCCGTACGTCGATCGCCCGGGCTTCGATCCGGTGCTCCAGGGCATGGCCGGGATCATGGCCCTCCAGGGCTTCGGTGGCCCGCCGCAATATCTACGGATCGCCGTCGTCGACTATTACGCGGCGGCGCTCACGGCGCAGGGCGTGCTCGCTGCGCTCTTCGTCCGCGAGCGCACGGGCGTGGCCCAGAAGGTCGAGACCTCGCTCTTCCACGCCGTGGCCGCGCTGCAGGCGGGCAACTTCGTGAACTATCCGGGCAAGCCCTCCGTCTTCCGCGACAACCCGACCTATCGTCTCTACCAGGCCGCCGATGGCGAATGGCTGTTCCTCGCCTGCGGCAACCAGTCGTTCTGGGTCAAGCTCTGTCAGGTCCTCGACATGGCCGAGCTGGCCCACGACCCCCGCTTTGCCTCGTGGATGCTCCGGCTCGACAACCGGGAGGTGCTGCTGCCGATCATGGAGGCGCGCTTCCGGTCGCGCCGGCGCGACGCCTGGCTGGAGGCGCTCCATGCGGCCGACATCCCGGCCGGGCCCGTGCACACCATCGAGGAGTTCCGGCGCCATCCGCTGACACAGCACCACGCGATGGCGCGCACGTACGAGCACCCCGAAGTTGGAACGCTGACGCTGCCTGCTTCGCCGCTGCTGTTCGCCCAGACGAAGACGCAGGACGTCGGGCCGGCGCCGACGCTCGGTCAGCACACGAACGAGGTCCTCCGATGCGCGGGCTACGACGACAGCGAGCTCGCGGATCTGCGAAACCGGAAGGTCATCCGATGAGCGACTACCAGGCGATCACCTATGCCGTGGCGGAGCACGTGGCGACCGTCACCCTGAATCGTCCCGACGTGCACAACGCCATGAACGAGGCGATGCGCCGTGACCTCACCCGCTGCTTCGACGCCATGGCCGTCGACGAGGGCGTGAAGGTCGTCGTCGTGACCGGCGCCGGTGAGCGCGCCTTCTCCGCGGGCGCCGACATCCGGGAGTTCGTGGAGCCGCTTCAGCCGGTGCGGTTCCGCGAGCAGCGCCGGCGGCTCGACTTTCGCCAGGCGATGGACCGGTGCTGGCAGCCGATCATCGCCGCGGTGAACGGCTTCGCCCTCGGCGGCGGTCTCGAGCTGGCGCTTGCCTGCGACATCAGGATCGCCGCCGGCGGCGCCACCCTGGGCCTCACCGAGGTGAACCTCGCCATCATTCCGGGCGGCGGCGGCACGCAGCGGCTGCCCCGACTCATCGGGCGCGGCAAAGCGCTCGAGCTGATCCTGACCGGCGCGCGCATCCCCGCCGACGAGGCGTTGCGCATCGGGCTCGTCGAGCGCGTGGTGCCGGCCGGGGAGGCGCTGAAAGCGGCCGCGGACCTGGCGCGCACCATCGCCGCCAAGGCGCCGGTGGCGCTGCGCTACGCCAAGGAAGCGGTGGTCAAGGGCCTCGAGCTGCCGCTGGCCGATGGCCTGCGGCTCGAGGGCGACCTGTCGACGCTGCTCCGCACGACCGAGGACCGGCTCGAGGGCGCCAAGGCCTTTCTGGAGAAGCGCGCGCCGCGCTGGACCGGGAGGTAGCGCTGCCGTTCGCGTACTACGCGCGACTGTCGCGCGCGCAGCAGGCCGTCTATCGCAAGAGCGACGCCGTCACCGAGGTCCGGCTGTCCCGTCCCGCGCTCCTCTACCCCGCTGTCGACGCCCTCGAGGCGGCGCTGCTGACGGAGGAGCGAACGCCGACGCAGCAGGCCACGGACAAGCTCGTTCGCGGCCTGCTCGAGATGCTCGGGCTGCCGCCGGTGCGCGTCGAGGTGCTGGCCGCCCGTCCGCACGCGCGCTGGGGCGAGCTGCATGGCCTCTACACCGCCGAACGCGGACGGACGCCGAAGATCCAGCTCTGGATGCGGACCGCCAAGCAAAAGCGTGTGGTGGCCTTCCGCACGTATCTCCGCACGCTGCTGCACGAGGTCGGACATCACGTCGACTACACGGGCCTGCGGCTCGAGGATTCGTATCACACGGAGGGGTTCTACAAACGCGAGTCCAGCTTGTTTCATCAGCTCGTCACCGACAGGAGGGCCGCCATGCCGACCATGGAGGAGTACGCCAAGCAGCCGCGTGAGCAGCGCCTGCAACGCCTGGAGCGCACCGCCGGCGAGCTGCTGGCGGCGATCCGCGGCCAGAGTGAGGCCGCGCTCGCGCGGCGCCCGGACCCGCGCAACTGGGCGGCCAAGGAAGTGGTCTGCCATCTGCGGGACACGGAGGAGCTGTTCATGTTGCGCTTCGAGACCATCATGGCCGCCGACGAGCCCAACGTGGCGGCCGTCGATCCCGATCGCTGGGCCCACGACCGGCAGTATCTGCGCAACGATGCCGGCGAGGCGGCCGCCGCCTTTCGGAAGCGGCGCGACGAGTCGCTCGCCTTTCTGCGCAAGCTGGAAGCGGGTCACTGGACACGCGGCGCCGTCCACCCGGTACGCGGCCGGTTCACCATCGACGATCTCGTGAGCCTGATGGCCGCCCACGACGACAACCATCTCGACCAGCTCAGGCGCGCGCTCGACGGGCGGGCGTAGCGCTCAGCGGAACTGCGGCGCGATCTCCTTCATGAAGCGATCGAGCGCCGGCCGCGGATCCTTCATGAACAGCGTGGGCACGAAGAGCATGCCGACGCCGGTCTCGCGCAGGCGACCGAGCTTGTCGCGGATCTCGCCGGCGGAGCCGGCCAGCATCGTGTCGCGCGCCACCGCCTCCGCCATGCCGAACCGCTTGGTCAGCGCCGTGTATAGCTTGTCGATCTCGGCGCGGTCCTCGGAGAACAGCAGGGCCATGTTGGCGGAGCGCGTGATCGCTTTCGGATCGCGACCGGCCGCCCTGCAGTAGCCATCGAGCAGCGCGCCCTTGCGCGCGAGCACATCCGGACCGCCCCAGACGTTCCAGTGGTCGGCGTGGCGGGCGACGATCTTCAGGGTCACCTTCTCGCCGCCACCGCCGATCATCAGCTCGGGATGGGGACGCTGCACGGGCTTCGGCGCCAGCGGCGCATCGGCGAGCTGATAGTACCGGCCCTTGAAGGTGCTGCGGTCCTGCGTCCACAACGCTTTCAGGACCTGACACGCCTCGTCGAGGCGGGCGAGGCGTTCCTGCACCGTGTAGAACGGAATGCCGTAGGCGTCGTGCTCGTTCTGCTGCCAGGCCGCGCCGAGGCCGCAGATGAGCCGCCCGCCGGAGATGATGTCGACCTGGGCCGCCATCTTCGCGAGCACCGCCGGGTGGCGATAGGTGTTGCCGGCCACGATCGTCCCGATCCGCATGCGCGACACGAGCGGGGCCAGGGCAGCCAGCGTGGTCCAGCACTCCATCACGTCTCCGACCTTCTCGGGCGTGTTCGGCATGAAGTGATCGGTGACGCAGGCGGCATCCCAGCCGCTCCGGTCGACGTGCACCCACAGCTCCCGCACGGCGTCCCACGTGGTGAGCCCGAGACCGGTGAAGATCGCGAAGCGCATGGCCTTCAATCCTCCGTGAGCCCGCTCAGCGTCGCCAGCGATAGTCCTGAGGAGCCGGCGTCGGCGGCGGGCTGTCGGCGGCGCGCTCCCTGGCCGACGGCTTGAGGTCGACCCAGCCCTTGGCGCGCATGCAGGCCTCGTCGAGGGTCGAGCCTTTCGAGCACGCCGCGTGGTCGCGCCGGAATTCCGCCGTGGTGTAGCTCTCGTTCACCTTCATCCATTGCTTGTCGCTGTGCGCACACCCCGCGAGGACCCCGGCGACAACACAAGCCAGCAGCATCGGTCGTCTCGGCATCGCGCCGCATTGTACCGCAGCGGCACCGGCCGCTGGCTGGCCACGGCCACTGCGTCCCGGTGGCGCCGAATAAAACGGCCGCGGCGCTCGTCTTCAGCTGGGGGGGCTTCAACGGGGCTGATGGAGCACTACAGTGTCGGCGACCGCGTCGAAATGCTCGTGAACGGCCGGCCGGTGGATGCGGGGACCGTCAGGGAGATCGTCGAAGACCGCGAGACGGGAGCCACCGTCGTCGTCATCGACTGGCAGAAGGCCGGTCGCCTTCGTCAGCTGCTCGGTGAGCTGCGGAAGCGGGGGTCAGCCACGCCGAGGCCATAGTGGCCGCTCTTGGTGTCCCGGGCACGGGAATCCGTCCCGGGTGTATCGTCTAGGCTATGCGCAACGGCTGGAGCGACGGCGTGTGGTCGGCGCTCGGCGAGACCGGTGAGCGGCTGGCCGCCATCCTTCCCGGCTTCTTCGTGCTCTTCACGCTGCTCGTCATCGGCCTGGTCGTGGGCTGGCTGGTGCGAGTCGTCCTGAGCCGCGGCGCGCACGCGCTGGGCCTCGATCGACTGATGGAGCGCTCGGGCGTCACCTCGTCACTCCGCCGCTCGGGTCTGCTCCGGGCGCCATCCGATATTCTCGGCGTCATCGCGTTCTGGGCGGTGTTCGTCTTCTTTGCCAGCGCCGGCGTGGATGCGATGGCCCCGGTCGGCAGCGGCAGCGCAACCGCGCTCCTCCTCGCCTTCCTGCCGTCCCTGTTCGCGGCGGTGCTGATCATCGTCGTCGGCTGGCTCATCGCAAACTTCCTGAGCCGCAGCATCCTGATCGCCGCCGTGAACGCGCGACTGCCGGAAGCGCGGCTGCTCGCCCGCTTCGCCCACTGGGGCGTCCTGCTCTTCGCCGTTGCCACTGCGTTGACCCAGCTTGGCATCGGCAAGGAAATGGTTCTGGTCGCCTTCGGGATCACCTTTGGCGGGCTGGTGTTCGCGCTGGCGCTGGCCTTCGGTCTGGGCGGCCGCGACATCGCCGCCGACCTCCTCACCCGCCGCCTACGTCGCGACTCACCGCCGGCCCAGGAGCGCCTGACACATCTGTAATGATGGGGGCCCCGAAATGGCCCCCATACCCCCCAGCGCTCGCCACGCCCCGGCGTAGCCGTGGCGCGGCTCGGTCGCCTGACAACGTGAGAGCGCCCCGAGATCCCCCATACCCCCCAGCGCTCGCCACGCCCCGGCGTAGCCGTGGCGCGGCTCGGTCGCCTGACAACGTGAGAGCGCCCCGAGATCCCCCATACCCCCCAGCGCTCGCC
>Ga0075429_100006211_pt1 | contig 10338 bp, 5 predicted proteins | sample RhiMetdeltSRZDD3_FD_75295 | JGI IMG/M metagenome (GOLD analysis project Ga0075429, IMG submission 75295) | Populus rhizosphere microbial communities from Tennessee, USA - Rhizosphere MetaG P. deltoides SRZDD3 | ecosystem: Host-associated > Plants > Roots > Rhizosphere > Soil | place: USA...
CAGGCAATCCCATCAGCTCCGTGAAGCTGGTATTGGCGCCATTGACCCTGTAGATCACTCTCTCGGCCGCGAGGAACGGGATCCCATTGGTACTGAGGATCTTCACCGGTCCGCTATCCAGGCCGGTGTAACTCTCGCGCAGGCTTTGACCGCCGCTGAGCGAATACCTTCCCCGGCGGATCGAGCCAACAAAGGTCTCGAGCCCGGCTGTGCCAGCGGGTAGGGTGGAGGTGGTTGTGAAGCTTCCCCAGGTCTGATTATTTGCCTCGGTGGCGCCGTGCCCATTGACGGCGCGCACCTGCCAGTAATATCTTGTGTTCGCGCCGAGGTTCGTGATCCCGGCGGATCTTGCCGTCAGCGGGCTGCTCCATACCCGGTTACACTGGTTGTCGTTGATGATGTCGTAACAATACTGGTAGTAGTTTGCCGTGGGACTGCTGTTCCAGGAAAGGGTCGTGCTTAAGCCAACCCCGGTGCCGCCTTCGGCTGGCGATGTCCTGTTGAACGCCCCAGGTGAGCCTGCGCAGGTGTAGACCTTCACGTCGTCCAGCCACCAGCCGGAAGGTGACTCCAGGAAGGAACCGGAGCCGGCGACGTCCAGTCCCATGCGCCAGCGGAACGTGACCGATCTGCCTGCGAGTGATGCAAGGTTCAGGCGCGTGCTAATGTAGCCGTGACTCGAAGCCACAAAGGCGCTGCGTCCCTCGATCGGGTTACCGCTGCCAGTGGCGACCGTCCCGTTGTAGCCGTTGACTTGCATTAGAGAGCCTGCGTCCTGCCAGGTGGAACCGCTGTTAACGCTGTATTCCAGCACGCCGCCGTCAAACTCGCCCAGAAAGAAGAACGATTCAAGGTTATAGGCATGCGCAAAATGAAGATAGGCATTGCCCGGGATCTGGATTGGATCGAGCCTGGCGCTTGCATCCGCGACCTCTTCCGGAATATCATCTGCGAAGAGCGAGTGATTCCCGGAATGAGCATAGGGCCCGTCGACCGAGTCCACCTGCCAGCGAAGATGATTGCCATTGGAAAAGGTCCAGTTCCCCGTCCCCGATTCAATGCCGTCGCTGAAGACGAAGGTTGGATCGCCTGTGTCGCAGTAGGGTGCATCTGTGTTGAATCCGGGTGTGGGCTGCGTATTCATCTCCACCGCATCCAGGGCATCCTTGACCTCGACACAGTTCGCCGCGGTGATGCCCCTCTGCCCGATCAGGCTCGCGCAGGCGGCCTGCATGGCGAAGTACAGGTCAGAATAATCCGCGCCGGAAACCAGCAGGTCCGTGTTGACCTTGTAGTAGATGGCGACAGTCTTTTCCCAACCCAGAGCGGAGACCGTTATGCCGTTGAACGTGGCGCCGTTCACCATCAGGTAGGCTGCCTTGTTGTTGATCCCGCTGTTGGAGTGTACCCCACCGTTATCGAGTATATCCTGCGTGTAGAGTGAGCTGGACATCTTATCCGGCTGGTCGAAGAGCGTCGGGTCGCGCAGGTCACGGATGGCTCCCAGCCCGGAGACATCTTCCCCGATCTGCCAGGCTACGCCTGCGCTGTCATTGCCCTGGGCGTTGGTCCGATCATAAAACTCGCCCCAGATGTCCGAGAAGGATTCGTTGATGGCGCCGGACTGGTAAAAATAGAACAGGTTGGACTCATGCTGTGTGACCCCGTGGGTCAGCTCGTGGGCAACCACGTCGTCCGCCAGGGCAAACCCGTAGCCATCCCCGTAGACCATCTGTGTGCCGGACCAGAAGGCATTCTGGTACCCGGAATCGTAATGCACGGTCGAGATGAGTTGCGCACCGGCATTGTCGACACTATCTCGTCCGTGCTGGAGGGCATATAAATTGTAGGTCCCGATGGCGTAACCATGCGCTTTATCTGCATGGATGTCTGCCCCATTCGTGCACCCGGGTTGAGTCTCGGCGCACAGGAACGTCCCGGGGAGGGTCGTCCCGTTATGGGCTGTGTATGTGGCGACATCCGCGTTCAAGACGGCGGCTGGGGCTTTGTCGTCGATCGCTGGAGCTGTCGCCGGGCTGATGTCCGCGGAGGGAACCGCAGCCCAGCCAGTATCTATTTGATTGAAGTGCAGGCTGATGTTGCCGCGGATCGCATTGACCAGCACAAGCTCGCGCAGCGGAGCTGCCTGATCGACAGACGTCACTTCCATACGCCAGACCAGTTCGGGCTGTCGGGAACTCGGCATGAGCAGTGCCGGGTCAAAGATCCACAACCTGGGAGGGGAAACAATGAAGTCGGCCGTCGTCTTCTTGTACCACTTTGCCATGGCTTGTAGTGCAAAGTTCTCCGCCTTCTCAGGCTGGATGGCCGCCTCGACCCCCAGGGAAAGGTCCCTCGCCACCTCTCCGTTGATCGAATACAGGTCTCCATCTCCGTTCGTGTGGACGATGAGTTCTCCCCCGATTACCGGGATACCCTGGTGGCTTTGCTGGTAGCGGACTTTGATACGCCCGTCGTCGAGCTCGTCTCTCTCCATCGCGACCAGTTCCCTGCCCGGGTCCTTTAGCCCGAACTCCGTACCAAATCTACTCACCAGAGCCAGCGCCGGGTCGGCGCTGCGCTCCGAAAGCGACATTCCCTTTAATGCCTCGTCGGCAGGCAAGACAAGTCCACCTTCCGGCAGAAGGAAGCTGACTCTGCCGGTCTGCGCATTGACCTGGCGTTTGACACCCGGGCTCTCCTGAGCATAGGCTGCCGGCGGGCGGAGCGAAGATAGGGACAGTATAAGAATGATTACGATGGAGAACACGGACTGTGGAAAATTCTGCTTCGTGCGCATGGTTGCCTCTAAATTGTTTGCTTCCGAAAATTCATTATCAGGGAGGCACAGACTCACTGAGAGCATTAGATCTCAGCCATCGGCGTCTCCGTGGCAGGACAGCTATCCCCGATTCTAGCCACCTCCCCTTGAAAACACAACCACCATTTGTCCTGTGAACTACACGCGCGATGTCGTTGCGAGGCAGTGACGCGGGTCACGACCAAATCAATCTCCTGGAAAATCCGTTCATGCCCGGCATCCCCAAAATCAAAGCCGGTCAGCGCTAATGCGAACAGACGGACTTCACCAATAGAAGGAGAAATGTATGGATTCTTCAAAGCAGAACGTCGATAAGGATCTGGTGTTCGACCCCCGGGCGCTGCGACTCACCGTAGGATTGATCGCCTCCCTGTTGCCCTTCGTGGTCATCATCATCAACGCAAAGTTGACATCGTCGATACCCAAGAGCAACAGACAGACCCATCGATGTGAATCTGCAGAAGGCAAAGGTCAAGAGACAGGAAGCGCAGACGAGCGCGTAGGAATTCTGCTCATAACGCCCACCAACAAAGAGCCTCTCACGAACGAGAGGCTCTCTTCATCTTGCCCTAGGGTGTGCCTTTACCAGTTGAAACCCCGTAGCTTATGGCACCCCAAACCGCAACTGCGTATCCAGATCGATGTTGTTATACCAGGGCAGCCAGTAGGTGGTATGGAGCACGCTTTCTGGCAGTGCCATCATTTCCGAGAAGCTGACGGGTGTGCCACTGACCTTGTAGATCAACCTCTCCGCCACAACAATATTCTGGTCGCTGGCGATCTGCACCGGTCCATTGTTGATGTTGGCGAAGTTCTTCCTCGTGCTGGCACCCGCTGCGAGAGAGAATGGACTGCCCTGCACCTCTGCGCCGCCGATGTAGACGTGCACCGTGGCATCCGAGCCACTCACGTTGGCAATTCGTAATTGAGTATCGAGATCTCCGCTGTTGTTGTACCAGGGCAGCCAGTACGTGTTGTTCAATTGACTGTTTGGCAGTGCCATCATCTCGGTGAAACTGGTGTTGACGTTGTTGACCCTGTAGATCACGCGCTCGGCGGCGACGATGCTCTGGTCGCTGACGATCTGCACCGGACCATTGTTGACGCCCACGAAGCTCTTGCGCGCGCTTCCGCCTGCTGCCAGTGTGAAAGGACTGCCCTGCATTTCCACATTGTTCACGTAGATATGCACGGTGGCCGTCGCGTTGCTTGCATTCGCAAGTCGCAGCTGTGTGTCGAGGTCAACGTTGTTGTACCAGGGCAGCCAGTACGTGTTGTTCAATTGGCCGTCTGGCAATGCCATCATCTCGGAGAAGCTGGTGTTGATCCCATTCACTTTATAGATCACCCGTTCGGCGGCGACGATGTTCTGGTCGCTGACGATCTGCACCGGACCGTTGTTGACGCCTGTGTAGCTCTTGCGCGTGCTCTCGCCTGCTGCCAGCGTGAAGGGACTGCCCGTCATCTCCACGGTATTCACGTAAACATGAACCGTGGCAGTTGCATTGCTGACGTTGGCGATCCGCAGTTGTGTGTCGAGATCCACGTTGTTATACCAGGGCAGCCAATACGTGGTATTCAACTGGGTGGCGGGTAAGCCCATCAGCTCGGAGAAGCTCGTGTTGACGTTATTGACCCTGTAGATCACGCGCTCTGCGCCGAATACTGGCAGGGCATTCAGGCTCTGGAGCTTCACCGGTCCATTGCTGACGTTGGTAAAGCTCGCCCGCATACCACCCGGTGACCGAACGCCAAAATTGCCGTAATCTGCGCCGCCGATCGAAACAGCGATGTTTGCACATCCACTGCCGGAACTAAATGCAGCCGTGTAATCTTGCGAGGGTTCGTTGGCTGTAACGTTGCTGTAGCTCCGGCTGGAGGGACTGAACGTGAAGCAGGCATGTGAGGGTGTCACGTTCCCGGACCACCCGTTGGGGACGCTGAGCGCATAATTTCCGGCGCTATCTGAAATGGCAGTTTTGGACACTCCCTGGACCACGAAGGTGAGCACAGCGCCAGCCGTCCCGGCAGAGCCAGAGATCGTGCGGGATGGCGGCTGGATGGTGATGCCTTCGGAGATACCCGAGAACTGGGTGCCGTTGGTGTAACGGACCCAGATGCCCTGCCCGCGATAATTCCCGCCCGGCACGTTCCACGTCAGCGGGGATGTGACAGGCTGCGATGCACTGAAGATGGTGACCGCGTCCACATACAGATCGACATCACCGCCGCGTGAGAAGTTGAATATCAGGAAGGGATCATTTGTCGTCGGGCTGAATGTGAAGTTCAGGGCAAATTCCTGGTATTGATTGGCAACCGCAAAGTCGGTGCCTTTCAGGCTCAGTGGACCATACACTGTGGGACCGCCCTGTACTGAGATACTCGCTACCTCAGTTGCAGAGGTGTTGTTGTTGACCTTGAGCCGGAAATAGGCGACCAGCGGTACATTCTGGATTGGGAATTTCCACTCGTACACCCAGGCAGATGATCCGCCATTGCCTGGCCGGAGACGAAAAGCGGTGCCGCCCCAGGCCGAGGCGTCATTCACGCGCTCTCCATTCCCCCACAGAAGGCCAAAGGTGTCGTTGGTATCGTCGGCGAGCCATCCCGGGCTGAGCTGCACCTGCGGCAGCGCCCCGCCGTTCAGATCATAGAGTGTGACCTGTGCCTGGCGTGTGCTCATCTGCGCGGGGCCAAGCTCATTCAGTGGGACCGTCGGACCGAGATAGATCGCGTCGCTGACTGTCGCGCTGCGGTTGAAACGGTCACGCGTCTTTACATACACATTGCGCCAGCCGGTGCCACCGGTCAGCGTCCAGGCTTTATTGGCACTGTACGGTTCCCAGGCGGCCCCTTCGAAGTAGGGAGTGTTGCTCACCATCATCTGCGTGATGGGCGCACCCAGGCCTGTGAAGCCTCCACCCGTCTGGCGGTTGTAGATATACAGGTTTACACCTGGACTCATCGTCGAGATCGCTTCATTCTCGATGACCGCAGGGGCATAGACCGAATCCACGCCGAAATCCTGGGTGACATAGCCGCGCCCATCGCTGTTCCGGCGGTAGTATCCCAGCCCGATCTCACGCGAGTTGGGGTCGAGTAAATTGGCGCGGTGACCGGGACTGTTCATCCAGCCGTTGATCGCATATTCCGGCGTGACATACCCGCAGAAGGCATTTTCCGCCCCGCCAAACCCCCGGTAACCAAAGATCACAATCCGGTCCGAGGGCCATTGTCCATTCGTATCCTGGTGCCCGCAAAAACCGGGTGCGCGGTTCTCGGTCGAATCCCAGGAGTACCAGCGCGCCGCATGCGTGAGCTGGAGGTTCCAGCGTAACGGCGGGACGCCGTTATCACGCCGCGCCAGATTGCCCAGATAGACCGTGCGCGCCTCATCATGTAAAAGCGTCGGGGTTTGCACCGTGGGATCATAGGTCTGTAGCGGCGCAGCAGAGGTCTCTGCAGCAGAACTTGTAAACGAGAGCAACCCGAACAGGACGAAAAGTAAAACGATGGCTTTATATATTCCGAACCGATTGTCTTTCGTGCGCATGATACCCTCCAGAGCGTGAGAGTGATGTTCCCGCGTGTTGCTATTGTAGCAAGTTCGCCGCCCGGATACAACTGGGATAGAGGAACTAAATTGAATCCAGTAGATCAACTCTGCTCTATTCTTCGGCCGGTCCCAGGTTTCGGCAATGATTTTCGCTCCGGCCACCTGAGACTCGAACTCCCACGAGTCGTCTTCGCCCCGGACCGCCTCTCCCCTCTCCAGCACTCCGCCATCCTGATCCAGGACCGTCACCTGCACCTTTGTCAGCAGGATGTTGTCGCTTGCTCTCACCGCCTAATCCATCTGATAATGCAACTCCCTACCAAAAGTCTCGTATGCATAATGTGCCGGGCGGTAAAATCAAAAGGACCGATGCCTGGCAATGTAAGAATTGGTTTGCAGTAATAACGACTTGAGTCGCTCGTTTCGGGTGGAAAGCGACTAAAGTCGCCACTACGAGTCCTCTACGAAAAAAGACATAGGAGAAACACAATGGCAGACGTAATTGACTATAAGATCTACGGCGATGACCTGCAGTTGGTGGAGGTCGAGCTGGACCAGGGCGAAGGCGTGCGCGCCGAAGCCGGGACGATGACGTACATGGAAGACGGCATCGCGATGCAGACCGGCATGGAAGGCGGGCTGTTCTCCGGGTTCAAGCGCGTGTTCACGGGGGAGAGTTTCTTTATCACCACGTTCATGAACAGCGATCAACGGAAACGGCATGTGGCGTTTGCCGCCCCGTATCCAGGGAAGATCGTGGCATTCGACCTGGACCAGTTCCACGGGCAGGTGCTGTGCCAGAGGGATTCCTTCCTGTGCGCGGCGCGCGGCACCGAGATCGAGGTTGCCTTTACGAAACGCCTGGGCGCCGGGTTCTTCGGCGGAGAAGGCTTCATCCTGCAAAAACTGACCGGGAACGGCATGGTCTTTGTCCATGCAGGTGGCGCGGTCATCGAAAAGGATCTGGCGGCTGGAGAAACGCTGCGCGTGGACACAGGCTGTCTCGTGGCTTTTGCCACCACGGTGGATTATGACATCCAGTTCGTGGGCGGATTCAAGAACGCGCTCTTCGGCGGCGAGGGCTTGTTCCTCGCCAAGATGACAGGCCCGGGCAAGGTCTATTTACAGAGCCTGCCCTTCTCGCGCCTCGTGGACCGAATCAAGCGCGGCCTGACGTTTGCCCAGCCCGGCGGTGAGCAGAAAGGCGTGGCAGGTCTCGGCGGCGACATTCTCAAGAATATCATCAGCGGGAGTTGAGTCAGAAGAAACTTCAGTTTTGCGGCTCGGACTACAAAGTCCGAGCCGCTTGGTTTACATGTCATTTTTCGCGGAGCCAAAGGGCGCAGAGTGACCCGCGCCCTCTAGGGTTGGGCCAAATGTCATCCCGGGTTTGGTGTTAAAATAGAATCGAACGGGCAACACAATCCCTCCTATGCTTGAGGTCACGGATGCTTAAGGAACGAGCTGGTCATTCTGCCGAGCTGTCGCACCCGGCGAACAGGGAGCATATGGAGCAAGAGCGCTGTGAGCTTGTCAGGGAGGTTTGCCAGACCCTGGAAACATGCGGTTTGGAGAAGTTCACATATTCGCTGATCACTTCCCTGTGCAGTGTCTTGAATGACGTGATCCATGAGCTGGAGCGACTGCCAGAGACGAGATTCAAAGAGCTGATCGAGGTGATCGATGGACTCGCCGAGGCGCGCAATGAGCTGCGGCTGAGCCGCTTCCTGTTCGAAGTGGAAGAAATCAACCCTGTCTACCGTCTTATCCTGCGCAATCGAGCTGCGATGCGAGGTAAACTTATTCTGCAAAGAATGTTGTTCGTCTGGCCGATCGATCCTGCCCCATGAGGAGAATCCTCGGCATGATGGTAGGCAAAACCCTAGGGTCTAAATGACTTGGGAGGACTATAATCAATTTAGATATGATCTAATCTTTCATTCATCACTAACGATAGAGCAGTTGCCCGGGAAGGCTGGAACATGCCGTTTTTTCATCCACAGGAACTCATACTTATTCTCTCATGAATGAACTCGCCACCCTGCTAAGAGCCGCTCGAAATCTTGATAAAACTGCGCTGGCTACGATATTTGATCTGTACTCACCGGCTCTCTATAAATTCATCTCGAGGCTTGTGCACGATCCCGTGCTATCCGATCAAATTGTCGCGGATGTATTCGTGCAGCTGGTGGAAGAGCTGGGCGCCGGCAGGGGCCCGCGCACGAACATCCGCTCGTATCTGTACCAGCTTGCCTACCGTCTGGTCCTGGAGCGCTTCCGGAACAGGCACCCCCATTCTCCCCTCGAGGTGTCCATCCGCACGCAGGAAAAAGATAAGGCGGGGACGCAAGCCAAGATCGACGAACGCGGGACGATGGAGGCGCTGCTCTCGAGCATGAATACCGAGCTGAGCGAAGACCAGCGCATCGTCATCATCCTGCGTTTTCTGGAGGACTTCAGCCTGAAGGAGACGGCGGAGATCATCGGCAAGGATGTCAACAACGTCAAGGTCATCCAGAATCGGGGGATTGCCAAGCTAAAAAAGGCGCTGGGTATGCAGGACGATCCCGAGTGAGGGGAAACACCGGGGCAGGAGACTGCCGCCCTGGGTACCTCAGGAGCAAGTGATGAAAAATGATGCATTTGAATATGACGTCGCGCTATCTTTTGCCAGAGCAGATAAAGCAGCTGCTGAAAAACTGGCCAAGTTGCTGCCCGGCAAACACATAAAAGTGTTTCTTGATGAGTACCCAGCGACGGACACCCGGGGAAAGGATATCCTGAATCACCTTGTGAATCTCTATGCGAGGAAGGCGCGCTATTGTTTGTTATTGATCTCCCGGCATTACCCCCTCAAATCGTGGACGGAAGAAGACCGGACGTCTGTGAGCGAGCTTGCCTTGCGCGATGCAGAGGCATACATCCTCCCCATCCGACTCGATGAGGCAGAAGTCCCCGGTGTTGCAGATGTAAAGGGCTACAGGGACCTGCGCCAGGATTCCATGGAAAGCATTGTCAATTTGCTCGAGGAGAAGCTCAACGAGACAGAGACGCGTTCCGGACCTCCCTCCCTCTCTCACGATCTGCGCTCCGGGAACGTGCCAGATGGTGAGACTTGATAGCTCTTAAAAAGGTTGTTCGGATCGACGGGAGTGCCTGACAGTTTGTTGTAGAGCTGTCAGGTCTTGCGCATTGAAAGGGGACTGTAATGTGTTTATTACACTGGGGGATGGTACCAAAGCCTCCCATCGCCGTCATGAAGACATATCACATCATCGAATTGGGAGAATGCAACCATGAACTATCCATCCAACCCGCCCATGATGCCAGACACGGATTTCCCGGCTCCGCAGGGAGCCCTTCCGGTCTGGACCAAAGTCTTCACGAAGCCCGGCGAACGGACATTCCTGGAGATCACCGATCACCCCGAAGCAAAAGCAAGGTCTGCCTATATCTGGGTGTTCCTTGCAGGGACCCTCTCGGCACTGATCAGCAGCCTTGTGCAGTTCATCGGCACCCTCATTGGGATCCAACAGGTCGCGCCCGACATTGGGCAGATCCAGGGTTTGCCTCAGGTGATGGGCACGGCAGGTCTGCTGGGCGCCGTGTGCGGTGCGCCAATTGCAGGCGTCTTTTCCGTGATCGCGTTTGCGATCGGCGTGGCGATCGTCCATGCCACGGCAAGATTTTTTGGCGGTCAGGGATCGTTTGACAAGCTGGCGTATGCGTTTGGGGCGGTTGCCGCACCCATGTCCCTGATCACAGGAGCCGCGACGCTACTCAGCATCATCCCGTTCGTCGGCCTTTGTACGATCCCTGTGATCCTCATTCTGGCATTGTACGCATTGTTCCTGGAGGTGGCAGCGATCAAGGCTGTTCACCGCAGCGGCTGGGGCGAAGCTACCGCGGCCCTGCTCCTGCCCGCCATCCTGATCGGTCTGCTGTGCGGGTTTGCCTTCCT
>Ga0075429_100006212_pt1 | contig 10337 bp, 7 predicted proteins | sample RhiMetdeltSRZDD3_FD_75295 | JGI IMG/M metagenome (GOLD analysis project Ga0075429, IMG submission 75295) | Populus rhizosphere microbial communities from Tennessee, USA - Rhizosphere MetaG P. deltoides SRZDD3 | ecosystem: Host-associated > Plants > Roots > Rhizosphere > Soil | place: USA...
GATTCGACGGGCAATCCCGCTGCTTCCCACGCGGTAATCCCACCTGCCAACTCGCTGACGTTCGTTCGGCCGTCACGCTGGAGCAGGCTTGCCGCGATGGAGGATCGGTACCCGCCGGCGCAGTGCACGAGTACCGGGCGATCGGGCGGAATCTCCGATATCCGCTCCCCCAGGCGACCGAGCGGGATGTGAACGCTTCCTGCGATCCGCTTCTGCGCGCGTTCTGACTGCGCGCGTACGTCGACGACTATAGGCGGCGTCTTCGATGCAAGCCGCTCGGCCGCCACGCCCGCACCAATGCGCTCCGTCGTCACGACGCGTGCGGCCGACGCATCAGCGCTTCTCAGCCCGCCCTTGAGATAACCTATGACGTGATCGAATCCAATGCGTCCGAGGCGCATTGCCGATTCGGCTTCCGCGCCCGGATCCGCGACGATCACAATCGGCCGATCGCGTGTGAGCACCGTCCCAGCCCAGGTCGCATACTGCCCGATCAGCCCGATGTTGATGCTTCCTTCGAGATGCGCTGCAGCGAACTCGGCCGGGTCGCGCGTGTCGAGCACCTGGACGCCCCTTTTCTGCTCAGCGAGAAGCTCGTCGATCGTGAGGGGTCGGAGCTCGCGCGCCAGAGCCTGATCGAGCGTTGGACGCTCGCGGCTGTTGAGCACGGCGTCGTAGGTGAAGTACGGCGGCGCGTCCGGTTGGTCTGCGGTGACGAGTTCGAGAAACGCCTCCCGCGTCATCGGCTGCAGCGCGTAGTTCGATCGCCGCTGTTCGCCGATAGTCGAGACCGTTTCCTTGCTGATCGCTTTACCGCAAAGAGAGCCTGCGCCGTGCGCCGGGTAGACAAGGGCGGAATCAGGGAGTCGCAAAAGCTTGTCGCGCAGCGACGAGTACAGGAGTTTGCCCAGATCTGCTGCCGACCAACCCAGCGCGGCGCGCAGGTCGGGCCGGCCGACGTCGCCGACGAAGAGTGTGTCGCCGGTGAGCACGGCCCGAGGGACGCTGTCGCTTTCCGCGAGGTCGTAAACGAGGATGGAGATCGACTCTGGCGTGTGTCCCGGCGTTTCGAGCGCCTCGAGCCGCACCTTCCCGAACTGGACCGCATCGCCATCCCCCAGGGGTTGGAACTGGTACTCGGCCTTGGCGGCGGCGCCTAGATATATAGTCGCCCCGGCCCGGTCGCGAAGCTCTAGATGACCCGCGAGGAAGTCGGCATGGAAATGGGTGAGAAATACGTGGGCGATTCGCAGCCCGTGCTGGGCCGCAAATGCTAGATACCCATCGATATCCCGCTGTGGGTCCACAACCGCCGCCGTGCGCGATTCCTCGTCGCCGACGAGGTACGAAGCATGTGCCAGGCAGTTGAGGTAGAACTGCTTGAGGATCACGGAGGGCCCTTGGGAATAGGTTACCAACTCCCAACTCCCAACTCCCAACTCCCAATCCCCAATCCCCGATCCCTGATCCCCGATCCCCGATCCCCGATCCCCAGTTACGATCTACCAACCACCAACCCGGTGGGTGTAGACTCAACCCCGCCCAGCGGGGTGTGCGTATGTCGCTTTCACGACGGAACTTCATCAAGAGCGTAATCGCGGGTGGAGCCGTCACTTCATCCGTCGGGTACCTCTTTCGCAGCAGCGGCGTTCTAGGCCAGACGTCAACCACGCCCGGATCCGTCGAACGTCTCATCACGCTCAATGTGAACGGGCAGATGCGGCGCGTCGACGTCCTCAAGCAGGAGACGCTGGCGATGACGCTGCGGTACAAGCTTGGCCTCACCGGGACCAAGCTTGGATGCGATCGCGCCGAATGCGGCGCGTGCTCGGTGCTCATTGACGACGTCCCGCACTATTCGTGTTCGGTGCTGACGCATACCGTACGCGGACGGAACGTCGTCACGATCGAGGGTCTCGCCAGCCCAACGGGTCAACTGCATCCCGTTCAACAGGCCGTCGTCGACGAGCAGGGCTTCCAGTGCGCGTTCTGTCTGCCCGGTTTCGTCATGGCAGCCGTCGGGTTCCTCAAGACGAATCCGACTCCGACGCGCGAGGAGCTGGCGCACGGGATTTCCGGGAACCTCTGTCGCTGTCAGGACTACGACAAGATTCTGACGTCGCTCATGCGCGGCGCCGAGTACATGCGGAGGGCGACAACGTAATGCCCGGAAAGCTTGTCGGCCGCAACTACACCCCTCCCGATCACGTTGCGAAGGTGACGGGACGCGCGAAGTACGCCGAGGACTATCGTGCCGACGGCATGCTGTTCACCAAGCTGCTGCTCAGCCCGATGCCGCATGCCCGCGTCCGCAGCATCGATACGAGCGCCGCTACGGCGATGCCTGGTGTCAGAGCCATTCTGACCGCGGACGATCTGCCCGATCTTGAAGGCGCGGAGCGCGCTCTTACCAACGAGCCGGTGTATGCCGGCGAACCGATCCTGGCAGTTGCAGCGGTCGACGAGCTGACTGCGGCTGAAGCGGTCGAGCGAATCCAGGTCGATCTCGAGCCGCTGCCATTCGTAACCGACGCGGTCGAGAGTTTGCGGCCGAACGGTCCGAACGCACGGCTGGAGGGGAATGCCTGGGGAGCGCCAGCGCCTGGCGGCCAGGGACCGGCCGCGCCCGCCATGCGCGAGACCGTGAAGTGGACCGACGCCGATTTTGTTGCGGCGGGCGAAGGGCGTCTGCCAACGGGCAAGGCGCTCGAGGAGTGGTCGTACGGAGATCTCGACGCCGGGTTTGCCGCGGCGGCGCTCGTGCTCGACGAAACGTTCGTCGTGCAGTCCACCGGCCATCACCCGATGGAAACGCGCAGCGCGATGGCGTACTGGCAGAACGGCAAGCTGTTCATTCACGCCTCCACGCAGAGCCTGGCGCAAACGCGCAACAACATTGCGCGCTGGGTAGGAATCGAGCCGTCGGAGGTGATGCTGATTTGCGAGTACACCGGCGGTGGATTCGGCAGCAAGGGTGGCGGCGCCGTCTCGATGTCGATTCCCGCGCTGCTGTCGCGCAAGACGAACACGCCGGTGATGATGCGAATCACCCGCGAGGAAGAAAGCTACATCGGCCGCGCGCGCACGAACTTGTCCGGTCGTGCCCGCGTCGGCTTTGCGAAGGACGGCCGCATCACCGCCGTCGATCTGTTTATCGTCGCGGACACCGGAGCGTACGGGCCGCTTGGCGATCATCGTTCGGCAGGCCTGGCCGCGTCGCTCATCTATCAGCCTCCTGCCATGCGCTGGCGCGCGGTGAACGTCATCACCAACACCCCGCCGCGTTCCCAGCAGCGGTCGCCTGGCCCGATGCAGGCGAACGGCATCATGGAACCGGTGATCACGAAGGCGGCTAAACAGCTCGGGATCGACCAGGTGCAGATGCGCCGGATGAACTCACCGGAAGGGAAGGCGGATTTCGGTCCGGCGAATCCGAACGGGCGGCGCAACCATGTCACGAGTGCGTTCGTGAAGGAGGCGCTCGATCGCGGTGCGACGCTGTTCAACTGGGACGAGCGCAAGACGCGAACCGGAAAGCGACAGGGCTCGAAAATCCGCGGCATCGGCGTCGCGGTGGGGCCGCACGGCGCGGGCTCGGTCGGCTTCGACAGCATTCTGACGATCCGACCCGACGGGCGGCTCTACGTGCAATCGGCCGTCGGGAATCTTGGCACTCACTCGGTGATCGACCTTGCGCGGGTTGCCGCCGAGGTGCTGGACGTGCCGTGGGAGAAAGTGGAAGTCGTCTGGGGCGATACCGGAAAGCACCTGCCGTGGACGTGCCCGTCGGTCGGGAGCCAGACGACCCATGCCATGACCCGCGCCAACTACGCAGGCGCGATGGACGCACGGCGCAAGCTCCAGGAGATTGCGGCGCGTGATCTTGGCGGTGCGCCGGGCGACTACGAGATTGGCGGCGAGCGCGTCTATCGTCGTGGCAGTCCAGGCCGAGGGCTGAGCTATGCTCAAGCTGCGAGGCGTGCCATCGAGCTCGGTGGCAAATACGACGGCCACGAGCTGCCCGAGGACATCAACGTGATGACGCGTGAGTCCGCGTCTGCGCTCACCGGTTTGGGACTGATGGGCGTGGCCAAGGACAATCATCCGCGTGACGGTGTCACCTACTCGTTCGTCATCGGCTTTGCTGAAGTGGAAGTCGACGTCGAGACCGGCCAGGCGACGCTGGTGGATTTTCTCGCTGTGGGTGATGTCGGTACGGTGATCAATCCACGGAGCCTGCTGGCGCAGATTAAGGGCGGCTCCTGTCTCGGCATCGCGCACGCGTTGTTCCAGAAATCGATCGTCGATCCCCGGTACGGCGTAACGCTCGGCGACCGGTTCCATTACAGCAAGCCGCTGTCGATTCTGGATATTCCGGCGACCATGCGCGCCGAAGCGCTGGACATCGCCGATCCGGAGACGCCCGTTGGCGCGCGCGGCGTAGGCGAGCCGCCCGTCGGTGCGGGCTATGGCGCGGTACTGAACGCGATTGCCGACGCGGTGGGCGAAGACGTATTCCGGCGTGCGCCCGTGACGGCTGACATTATTCTGATGTCGCTGGAGAACGGCAGACGGATGCACGAACCGCTACGTACGCACGTATAGCTAAATAGCCTCGACCGATCGAACGACTGAACGCCCAGAACGTCCGAACGATTCGAACGACCCGAAAACGATTCGACGAGGAGATGAGAGCTTAAATGGCCGTAATCCGCGACCCGATGCCTGCGTTCGAGCTGTTCCAGCCGACCACCGTCGCGGACGCGCAAATGGTGCTGCGCCGCTACGGAGCCACTGCGTGGGTGCTCGCCGGCGGTCTCGATAGCCTCGATTGGCTGAAAGACCGGATCAAACGGCCCGAGGCTGTTGTCGATTTGTGCAGCATCCCCGAGCTGAAGGGCATTCGAGAGACTGGCGAGGGCCTCGAAATCGGCGCGACCACCACGCTCACGGAGGTGGTTCGTCATCCGGTGGTGCGCGAGCGGTATTCAATACTCCTCGAAGCGGCCGAAGCGGCAGCGTCGCCGCAGATTCGCAACCAGGGCACTATCGGCGGCAACGTGTCGCAGGACACGCGCTGCTGGTATTACCGCGCAGGCTGGCCCTGCTACCGCGCCGGCGGCAACATCTGTTACGCCGATACGCCCGAATCGATCAATCGCGAACACGCGATCCTCGACGCTGACCGCTGCGTGGCCGTCAATCCATCCGACACAGCGCCTGCGCTGATTGCGCTCGACGCACAGATGGTGATCCAGACGGCCGACGGCGAGGAGCGCGTCGTGGCTGCGGAAGACTACTTTGTCGGCCCCGGCATCGACATCACACGCATGACGATTCTGCAGCCTGGTGATCTCCTGACAGCCATCCGGCTGCCTGCGACATGGGGCGGTGCGCGCTTTTACTTCGAGAAGGTACGCGACCGCCAGGTGTGGGACTTTGCGCTCGTCAGCGTCGCGTCGGCAATGGTGGTGAGTGAGGGCGCCAACGGCCCCACCATCGATCGCATGCGCATCGTCGTCAACGGCGTTGCGGCACGACCGCTGCGCCTCCAGTCGGTCGAGGACCTTGTGCGGGGACGGCCCGCCAACGAGGCGACCGCTGTGGTGGCCGCGAACCGTGCCATCGAAGGCGCCCGGCCGCTGCGCTTCAACGGCTACAAGGTTCCGTTGATGCGTAATCTCGTCAAGCGCGCGATCCGGGGCGAGGCCACCGCATGAATTTCCTGACCTGGGGTCGCAACCCCTGGGACCAGCCGATCCTGACGCACATCTCCTGGGATCTCCTCTGGGCATCCCTCTTCGCGGGCGTCGCGTTTCTGGTCGCGCACGCCAGCTACATGGTGTTCTCCGCGCACCGGAAACGTCACGCGGACGAGACCGACGCGATGGAAGCGGCGCACGCGCACCTCCCGGGTCGCATCGTGCGCCATTCGCTCGTCGCGCGCATGTTTCACTGGGTCATGGCCTCCGCGATGTTCACGCTGCTGCTGACGGCGTTTCTGCCGATCGCAGGCGTCCGCTTTCCGTGGGTGACGTGGCACTGGACGGCCGGCCTGGTCCTGACCGCGTCGATTCTGTTTCACATCATCCATGCGACGGTGTGGCTCGACTTCTGGTCGATCTGGGTTGGTCCGCGCGATCTGCCCGAGCTGAAGGCGGAGGTCCTTCGCGAGTTCGGACACGACGTGCCGGGACCGCGACCGGGCAAATACCCGCTCGGCAATCGGTTGTATCACCTGGCGATCGTCGTTGCCGCGCTCACCGTGGTGGCGAGCGGGCTCTTCATGATGGTGCGCGTGCAGACGCCCTTCCTGACACGAAACCCGTACATCTTCGGGGATAGCACGTGGGGCCTGGTGTACGTCTCGCACGGCATTGCCGGCGTGACGCTCGTCGGGCTCGTCATCGCGCACGTGTATTTCGCCGTCCGGCCCGAGAAGTGGTGGATTACGAAGTCGATGATCCTCGGCTGGATCACGCGACGGCAATACCTCGAACACCACGATCCCGACCGTTGGGCCATCAGTCGCTCGGAAGGGTCCGCTGTTCAATAGTTCGGACCACCTCTCGTCCCTGTCCCTCTGAGCACGTCTTGAACGTCCGAACGTTCCAAGTAAGCCGCGCCTCATGAACGGCCCGAACGACTCGAACGACCTGCGAAACGAGTTTGTTCGACGCTGCGACACCATCGAGGAGGCCTACGAGTTCATGCTGGCGTATGCGGCACAAGGGCTCATGGGCGATGCCGCCAGCGCCTCCGGCGGACAGCTTCGCGAGTTTCTGACGCGTGCGGCCGCGGCGTTGAACGGGATGGGCGATCTGCTTGTCGCGGTTATCGAGCGGCAACGGCTCGAGCCTGAGGCACGTTATCGGGAGTACGCAGCCGTGCTCGATCGCGACGCGCGCGACAGCCTCGCCGCCATCGATCTCGTGCTCGCACAGCCCTCCATCAGCTCGCAGCTCGTGGACAACCTGAACGCGTCGATCCATCTGCGCGCGCTTCTCACCGACTTGTTCCTGATTGACGAAATTCTCAAGACGACGAATGTGCCAATCGATGATCGATGATCTGATCATCGATTGCGACATCCGTTCGATTCGTTGATAAACGAACCGGCGCTAGATCCCCCAACGGGAGGACGAGGCGTGATACCTCCTCCGCAAACTGGCTCCGCTCGACACACAACCGGGCATGAACGACCGCACGGCCTCGCGTCGCGCTTACGCTGACCACAGTTTGCTTCCGGAGGCATCACGCCTCGTCCTCCCTGGTCGCGTGCGACGTGTGGGATGTCCGGAGTCAAGCCGTGGTCTGCGTAAGTGCGAGGCGAAGCTGGATGTTCCCACACCAACCGGAAGCCCCACGAGCCGAGCCGGCTTGACGGAGGACATCCCATGCGTCGTACGCGACCGTGGCCAGTGATCGATGATCAAATCGTCGATCATCGATCATCGATGGTTACCGTATCTGATCGGCGAGCAGCGCCACCGTGAGCGCATAGTAGTGCGCGCAGTTATATCTGAGGATGGCGTCGTAATTTTCGTACACCAGAAAGGTGCGCCTGTCGGTGGTGACGAGTCCCGCCTTGACGTCGGCTGTCGGCAGCGCGCCGCCGTCCACGCGTCGGACGCCGAGCTTCTGCCAGTCGGTGAGCGGGATCCGCTCGGTCATGTTGCGCATCGCAAAGCAGCCCTCAGTGCGACGCGTGGTTTCTTTTTCGATGCGCTCGCGAACGGCCGGCGTGACCCGCACCTCGCGCCCCCACGTGTACTCGTCGTCCCAGCCCCACTTTCCGAGATAGTTGGCGATCGAAGCGAGCGCGTCGGGCGTTGATTGCCAGATGTCCGTACGGCCGTCGCCGTCGAAATCCTCTGCGTATTTCAGATAACTCGACGGCATGAACTGCGGATGGCCCATCGCCCCCGCCCACGAGCCGGTCATGCTTGCGGCATCGATGTGTCCCTGCGACACCATCGTCAACGCATCGAACAGCTCGCCGCGAAAGAAATCGGACCGTCGCGGCTCCCACGCCAGCGTGGCCAGCGCCTGGAAGACGGGCGTATTGCCCTTCACGCGGCCGTAGCGCGTTTCGATCCCCCAGATAGCGAGGACGAATCGTCGCTGAACCTCGTATTTCTTTTCGACGCTCGAGAGCAGTCCGCTGTTGAGACGGGCCATCTCGCGTCCCTGCTGCACGAACCGCGCATTGATGCGTGCACGATAGTACCGGTCGAATCCGACGACGAGCTCGGCCTGAGCGCGGTCGTTCTGGATGACGCGCGGCAGAGGCTTGAGGCCGGTGAGTGTCTGATCGACCAGCGTGTCGCTGTACCCGCGCTCGTGCGCTTCCTGGATGAGGTTCTCGAGCCACTGATCGAACGGAGGCGAGGCATCGACGCCCGGCGCTGGCGGATTCTGCCGTGCCGCTCGGACATCCGGCTGCACCGCCAGGAGTGCCACCGCGGCCGCAAGTACAAGTGCGCGCACAATTTGATTATGCAGGACGCGGCAAGCTGGTGCGCTTGCATTTTGCGTGGGGGTCCGGTTTAATGCCGAAGGGTTAAACCGCGTGCAACAATGCGCACGCTGAAGCGTGCGCTCTACAATTGCGGGGGACGCCCCGGACGCGCACGCCAAAGCGTGCGCTCTACAATTGCGGGTGGCGACGGACGCGCACGCCAAAAACGTGCGCTTTATATCTTTGGTACGTAGCGCGCGGGCTTCAGCCTGCGCGTGGGCGAATGGTACGTAGGGCGCAGGCTTTAGCCTACGCGTCCAGGAGTAAACGTCATGCCCTACACCTTGAACGTGAACGGAAGATCGACGGTTGTCGATGTGCCGGCCGACATGCCGCTGCTGTGGGTACTCCGGGACGTGCTGAACCTGAAGGGCACCAAATACGGGTGCGGCATCGGCCAGTGCGGCGCGTGCACGGTGCACGTGCGCGGCCGCGCCGTGCGCGCATGCCAGACGCCGGTGTCGTCTGCGGCGAACACCCCGATTACGACAATCGAAGGCCTCTCGGCCGAGGGCACGCATCCGCTGCAGGTGGTGTGGCAGGAGATCGACGTGCCGCAGTGCGGCTACTGCCAGGCTGGGCAGATCATGTCCGCCGCGGCGCTGCTGGCGAACACGCCGAAGCCCTCCAACGAAGATATCGATCGCGCGATGAACGGCAACGTGTGCCGATGCGGCACCTACTTGCGCATCCGCGAGGGGATTCACAAAGCGGCTGCGATGTTGTCGAGCCGCGCGCCGCAGACAGCGCGCGCTTCAGCAGAACCTGTTGCGACACCGGCGGCCCCGGTAGCCCGCGACGTTCAGGTCGGACGATAAGGAGGGCGCCATGAAGACACTTACACTCGATCGCCGCTCCTTCCTTCGCGTGACCGCACTCGCCGGCGGTGGCATGGTCGTCGCCGCATACCTCGATCCCGTCGCACGCGTGTTCGGTCAGGCGCAGCAGGCGCCGCCCATCACCTTCGTGCCCAACGCGTTCGTCAAGGTCACACCGGACAACATCGTCACGATCATGGCGAAGAACCCGGAAATCGGCCAAGGCGTCAAGACGTCGCTGCCCATGCTGATTGCCGAGGAGCTCGAAGTTGATTGGGACAAGATTCGCATCGAGCAGGCCGACCTCGATCAGACCAAGTACGGACCGCAGAATGCGGGCGGCAGCACGGCAACCCCGAACAACTACGATCCTCTGCGGCGCGTCGGCGCCTCCGTGCGTCTGATGTTCGTGTCGGCGGCAGCGCAGACGTGGGGCGTACCGGCAAGCGAGTGCTCCGCTGCGTCTGGCGCGGTTCACCATCGCGCAAGCGGTCGATCGATGACCTACGGGCAGCTCGCCGCAACAGCGGCAACGCTCACTCCGCCGGACATGGCGTCCGTGCCGCTCAAGCCCGCGGCCAGTTTCGTCACCGTCGGCAAGGCAAAGACAGGCGTCGACAACCGCGCCATCGTGACCGGCCGGCCCACGTTCGGGATCGACTTCACGCTGCCCGGAATGTTGTTCGCCGTGTACGACAAATGCCCGGTGTACGGCGGGAGCGTGGCGAACGCGAACCTCGACGAAATCAAGACGCTGCCAGGCGTGAAGCACGCCTTCGTCGTCACCGGTACAACCGACACACGCGGGCTCATGCCAGGGGTCGCGATCGTCGCCGAAAGCTGGTGGCAGGCGCAGAGCGCGCGGCGCCGGCTGCGAGCCACGTGGAACGAAGGCCCGACCGCGCAGCAGAGCAGCGAGGGCTTTGCGCGTCAGGCGTCCGAGATCGCGAGCCAGAAGCCAGGCTTCCCGTTGCGCGTGGACGGCAACGTCGATCAGG
>Ga0075429_100006214_pt1 | contig 10334 bp, 9 predicted proteins | sample RhiMetdeltSRZDD3_FD_75295 | JGI IMG/M metagenome (GOLD analysis project Ga0075429, IMG submission 75295) | Populus rhizosphere microbial communities from Tennessee, USA - Rhizosphere MetaG P. deltoides SRZDD3 | ecosystem: Host-associated > Plants > Roots > Rhizosphere > Soil | place: USA...
TGGAGTGCGCCGACGCCGACGCCGCCTACGCCGCCCTGACCCGCGAAACGCCCTGCCCGCCGGACCTGCTCATCCTCGACCTCTCGCTGCCCGGGCGCAGCGGCCTCGACCTGCTGCGCCGCCTGCATGCGCGCCTGCCCCGGCTGCGCGTGCTCGTGTTCACCATGCACGACGGCGCGGCCACGGTGGTGCAGTGCCTGCGCGCCGGTGCCTGCGGCTTCATCACCAAGAGCAGCGAGCCGCAGGTGCTCGTGGACGCGGTGCACCGCGCGTGGCGCGGCGAGCAGCCGCTGTCGCCGGACGTCGCCGCCGCCGTGCGCACGCTGACGCACCGCGAGCCGCACCTCGCCCTGTCGGCGCGCGAGTTCGACGTGCTGCAGGCGCTGATCGGGGGCGCGAGCGTGGACGACATCTCGCGGCGCCTGCAGCTCAGTCCGAAGACGGTGTCCAACTACCAGACGCTGCTGCGCCAGAAGCTCGGCGTGGGCAACGCGGTGGAGCTGCTGCGCTATGCACGCGAGCACGGGCTGACCGGCGCGTGACCGAGCCCGGCGCCGTGCGCGCGGGCTCAGCGCGCCGTGCGCGCGGCGAAGTCCGCGCACGCGGCCGCGAGCGTGCGCCGCGGCCACCCGCGCGCCGCGGCCACCGCGAGCAGCCGCGGGTCCGCGTCGATCACGACGGGATGGGTGACGGCCTCCAGCAGCGCGAGGTCGTTCAGCGAATCGGAATAGAACCAGCTGCGCTCGACCGCCGCACGGTCGAGCCCCCGGCGCGCGAGCCAGGCGCGCACGTGGTCCACCTTGTGCTCGCGAAAGCACGGCACGCCGACGATCTCGCCGGTGACGCGGCCTTCGGCGTCGCGCTCGGGCTCGGTGCACAGCAGGTGGTCGAAGCCGAGCGCGCGCGCGAACGGCGCGGCCACCAGGCGCGTGGTGGCGGTGACCAGGGCGCACGCGTGGCCCGCGCCGGCATGCGCGCGCACCAGCGCGCGCGCGGCATCCGGCACATGCGGCGCGAGCGCGGCCTCGAACTCGTCGAGCCATTGCGCGAGCGCCTGCGGCGCGTGCCGCCGCAGCGCGCCGACGGTGAAGCGGTGCATCTCCACCATGTCCACCGTGCCCGCGGCGTAGCGCCGGCAGTGCTCGAGGTACTCGGCCTCGAAGGTGGGCGGCAGCGCGCCGCGCTCGGCGAGGAAGCGCGTGAACAGGCTGCCGCTGTCGAACGGGATCAGGGTGTGGTCGAGGTCGAAGAGGGCGAGGTCCATGGACGTCATCCGCCGGCGCCCTCCCCCGCAGGGGAGGGAACCTACGTGGCCGGCACCAGCCACTCCCCGCGCCCGTCGACCGCGATGTCCCCCGCGAAGCGCCGCACGTCGCGCCGCGCCAGCCCCGCGAACGGCGCGCCGAAGCGCTCCAGGTCGCGCGCCAGCAGTTGCCAGAACACCCGCACGTCGCCCTGCATGCCGACGAACGTGGGCGGCGGCGCCGGCGCCTCGCCCGCGAACACCAGCGTGCCGCGCCGCATGCCCCAGCCCGCATGCGCGCCGCAGCGCCCGCCGATGGCGAGCGTGCCGGCCACCATGCGCGACGCGGTGAAGTCGCCGCTGTCGCCGTGCACCACCACCGTGCCGCGGCGCATGCGGTCCGCCAGCCGCGCGCCCGCGCGGCCGCGCACGACCAGCGTGCCGCCGCGCATGCCGTCGCGGTCGCCGGGCAGGGCGCTCGCCGCGAAGTCCCCGATGTCGCCGTGCACCTCGAGCCAGCCGCCGCGCATGCTGCACGCGACGAGGTCGCGCGCCGCGCCGCGGATCACCAGCCGGCCGCCGGACATGCCCAGGCCGGCGCTGTCGCCGACGGCGCCGTCGACCTCGAGCGAGCCGGAGGCCATGCCCGCGCCCACGCCGTCGAAGCGCCGCAGGTCGCCCGCCAGCACCAGCGCATCGTCGTCGCCGCCGGCGCGCTCGACGTCGAACAGCTCCGCGAGGGGCAGCGGCTCGCGCCCGTGGGGCAGGCACAGCCGCTGCACGTCGGCGAGCGACAGTGCCGCGAGCGCCCCCGGCGCGAGCACGCGCGCGTCGACGCGCAGCGCCGGCGGCTGGCGCAACTGCAGCCGCAGGGTCACCGGACGACCCTCCGCGCTGCGCGCTCCGGGATGAGCGCTTCGGAGCGGCCGTGCGCGCTCATAAGGCAACCTCCCCCATGAGCCGGCGCAGGTGGAAGTGGTACGGCCCCAGCTTGCCGCCGTAGTTGCCGGCCGAGATGCGGCGCACGCCGGCCTCGGCGCCGCGCGCGGCGATCGCGTCGATGCCGGCGCGCATCGCGGCCGACACGTCGGCCTCGGCCAGCCCGTCGATCACGATCTCGAGCACGCAGCGCACGTCGTCGGTGAGCGCAGTGTGCGGCACGAGGTTCGCGAGCGCCGGGCAGAACGCGTCGTTGGTCGAGGCCAGGAGCCCCGCGTAGCGGCTGCCGACCTTGGAGCCGGAGCGCACGACGCCGCCGGGAAACGGCAGGATCACGTTCGGCACGCGGCGCATGGCGTCGGCCGCGGCCTGCGCGCCCGCCAGCGCCTCGGCGGTGCCGGTGGCGAGCAGCAGCAGGTTGCCGCCGCCCACGGCCTTCACCACCGGCGTCGTCTCCTGCGCGACGAACTCGCCGTCCATCACCGGCACGCGCCAGTAGCGCACGCCGCCGATCACCTTGGCGGTCTGCCAGCCGTCGCCGAAGAAGCGCAGGTTGCGCCCGAGCGCGATGGGCTCGCCGTCGGCCAGGCCCGCGAACACCGCCGTGGTCGGGCACGTCAGCACGCACTGGCCGACGCGGCGCTCCACCTGCTTCGCGAGCTCCTTGCCCGACATCGCGAACATGAGCAGCGCGACGCCCGGCCGCCCGTCGGGCGTCTCCGCGGGCGCCAGCACGCGCTCGATGCCCGCCTCGCACCCGCAGGCGATCACCGAGGTGGCGAAGCCCGTGGCCGCGACGCCCGCGTGCATCGCCCAGGCCGGATCGTGCGCCGTGACGACGAGCCGCGTCGCCTTCATCGGGAAGGCCTCCGCGAAGCTGTCGTCGATGTCGACGCCGCGCACGCGCATCACACGCTCCGCGCGAGGCATTCGGCCGGCAGCAGGCGCCCGCCGGGGTTGCAGCAGCGGCACAGCTCGTCGTGGCCGATCACCGCGTGGCGCGGCGCGAGGCCGAGCGGCCGGTCGGTGTGGGTGGCGATCACCTGCTCGATGCCCTCGTCGAACGCCGTCTGCGCGAAGTGCGTGCCGCCGGCGGGCGTCGCGACGACGCGGCCGTCGCGCACCACCGGCACGCCGTCCTTCAGCACCCAGGCCGGCCGGGCGAACATCGCCTCGGCATCGCCCTCCTCGCGGTACACCGCGATGTCCGCGGCCGCGCCCGCGCCCAGGTGCCCGCGGTCGGCGAGGCCCAGCAGCCGCGCCGGCGCGGCGCGCGTCATGATCGCGATCTCGTAGAGCGACAGCTCGCGCGCCATGTCCTTCAGCGCCGACTGCGCCGCCACGTCGGGGTGCAGCTTCGCGAGCTGCTCGTCGCGGAACGGCTTGTCCATCAGCAGCCGCATGAGGTGCGGATAGCTCGTGAACGGCGCGCCGTTGGGATGGTCGGTGGTGAGCACCACGCGCCACGGGTCGTTCACCTGCAGGAAGATCTCCAGCCCGATGCTCCACTGCAGCGCGTTGACGTAGCTCTGCTCGCGGTAGCGGAACGGCACCACGCCGCAGCCGGCGTCGCACTCGATGTCCGCGCCGATCCACTTGCGCGGGCTCGCGAAGCCGGCGTTGGCGTGCTGCCGCATGGTGTCGGCCGAGGCCGTCACGGTCTGCCCGAACAGCACCTGCCCCACGTCGATGGACAGGTGCGGGCGCGCGTTCACCGCCTCGGCGAGCTGCAGCGCCGCCGACGAGAACTTGCGCGGCCCCTCGGCGCCGTAGGCGTGGAACTGCACGTGCGTGAGGTGCGCGGGCAGGCCCTCGAGCGCGTCGATGGTGGCCAGGGTGGACGCCACGTTGCCCGGCACGCCGAGGTTGCTGCAGTGGATGTGCAGCGGATGCGCGAGGCCCAGCTCGTGCACCGCGCGCGCCAGCGCGTGGATCACCCGGCGCGGCGTGACCTGCCAATGGACGTGGCGCTCGTCGACGTCGAGCTTGCGCTGGTTGAACTTGAAGGCCGAGATGCCGGCCGGGTTCACCACCTTCACGCCGAACGCCTTGGTGGCGTGCACCATCCAGCCGACGTAGTCGCGCAGGCGCTGCGGCTCGGCGCCCTTCGACAGCATCTCGAGGAAGATCTCGTCGTTGCCCAGCACCACGTACGCGCCGTGGTCGAGGATGGGGATGTCGCCCATCTCCATGTGCGCCTGGCGCGCGTTGGTCGCCACCATCGCGGGCTCGAACGCCGCGGTGTAGCCCATCTCGGCATAGCGGAAGCCGGTGGCCGCCGTGCCCGGCACGCAATGCCCGCACGAGGCGAGCGCGAGCGGGTTGCCCGACGGCGGCGCGGGCGCGATGCCGGCGCGGTGGTCCTCGGGCATCAGCATGCGCGCGAGCGTCATCTTGCCGCCGCCGATGTGGCTGTGCAGGTCGATGCCGCCGGCCATCACGATGCAGCCGGCGGCGTCGATTGCCTGGTCGACCGGCTCGCGCGGGTCCAGCGCGACGATGCGCCCGTCGCGCACGCCGATGTCGCGCCGGTCGCCGTCGACGCGGTTCACCGGATCGAACACGCGCCCGCCGCGCAGCCGCAGGCTCGTCATGCGTGCGCTCCCGCCGCCGCGAGCCGCGCGTCCAGCGCCTGCAGCACCTCGGCCACGCCCGGCAGCCCGTCGTCGCGCACGCGCTCCAGCGGGACGATCACGATGCCGTCCGTGCGCACCAGGTGCCCGCCGGCGCCGAGCCCCGGCGTGGCGACCGCGATGAAGAGGTCGTCGGCCTTCAGGCGCTGCGCCATGGCCGGCGGGCCGAGCACGATGCAGGGCAGGTCCGTCTCGGGCGGCACGCGGGCCGGGTCGAAGCTCGCGATCCACAGTACGCCGTCGACCGCGCGGTCGGCCAGCAGGCGCGACGCGCCGCAGCGCAGCGGCTCGTGGTCCAGCCCCGCCTCGCCGGCGCGCGTGCGCAGCGGCAGGCCGGTGAGCCAGGTGACGACGAGGTTGACGCTGGCGGCGCCGTCGCCGCCGCCCAGCGGCACGGAGGCCGCGCGCGTGGTGAGGTTGAGCGTGCCGACGATGCGGGCGATCGCCTCGACGGCCAGCGCGCCGTGCGCCGGCAGCGCGCCGGCCTCCCACACCAGCACCGCATAGCGCGACGCGCGCAGCCGCTGCGCGAGCGCGGCGAGGCCGGGGTCCATCGCGCCGGCGCGGCGGCCCTGCACCAGCGCGGCGAGCTGCTGCAGGTCGGCGAACAGGTCCCCGGTGCCGGGCACCGACTGCGCGGGAACCGCGGGCGGAAAGCGCCCGGGCACCGGCGCGGCGAGGAACACGACCCCCTCGCACGGGCTGCCGGGCTCGCCCACGCCCACGCGGCGGAAGAACTCGGGATGGCGCTCGACCGCCGTCGTGCCGACGCAGACGATCAGGTCGGCGCGCTTGCGCACCTCCCCGAAGGTGGCCTGGTACTGCCCGCGGTCCTGCAGCGCGCGCAGACCGTGCATCTGGGCCTCGCCGTCGGCGTGGTCGCAGATGGCGCCCACTCGCCCGGCGAGCCGGGCCAGCGCGCGCGCGCCGGCGATGTCGGTGCCCAGGCCGCCGAACAGCGGCTGCCGCCAGCCCGCGAGGCGCCCGGCGGCGGCGGCCAGCGCCGCCTCCGGCGTGGCGGCCTGGCCGTCCACCCGGGCGCGCACCGCCGGCGCCGCCTCGGCATGGCTCGCGAGCGCCGCATGCGCGCGCGGGCAGTCGCTGCCCGTGAGATGCGGCGGCGCAGCGTCGACGAGCGCGAAGCCGTCGCACAGCAGCGAACAGAACGGACAGGTCCAGGCGGGCACGGGTCCCGGTTCCGCAAGCGCTATGCCACCGGCGGCGTGCCCGGGGAAAGGCCGGAAGCCGGGGGCGCCGGCCGTGCCACTGTGTGCGCCGTTCCGCCATGCCACCCGGGCCCGTGGAGCAGTCTGTGGCGGCGCCGGGACCCGCGTCTCGCGGCGGTGCGCCGGGGCGGCGTCATGGCACGGTTCGTGATGCGTGCCACCGTCCGATGATGAGCAGCCTGCGACCCCGAGCGCGTCCGCGCCGTCCGAGACGGCGCCGCGGCCTCGCGCCTCATGGCGCGGGGGGGCGGATGCGCCCGTCGTGCAGCGCGCTGGCCACCAGCCAGCCCTCGGCGCCCGCGGCCGCCGCCGCGGCGAGGTCGCCCGCGTCGCGCACGCCGCCCGCGCCGATCCAGCGGCGCTCGGGCGCGAGCGCGCGCAGCCGCGCGAAGGTGTCGAGGTCCGGGCCGGCGTCGGCGCCCACGCGGTCGAGCGTCATGACGACCACGGTGCCGGGCCAGGCGTGCGGGCGCTGCCAGCAGCCGGCCGGGTCCAGCGGGCGCGCGTGCCGGGCATCGAGCGAGAGGATGGCGTGCCGGTCGGCCGCCAGGCCGTCCAGCGCCGCCGGATCGACGATCGACTCGCTGCCGTACACCGCGCGCCAGCGCACGCCCTGCAGCCCGGGCGCCCGGCGCAACGCCTGCGCGGCGTGCGCGCCGGCGAAGCCGGCGTCGATCCACAGCACCAGGCCGGGCCAGGCGCGGCCCAGTGCCGACAGCGCGGGGACCTGCGGCGCGCCGCCCAGGATCGCGTCGAGGTCGGCGACGTACAGCACCGGCGCCGCGGCCGGCGCGCAGCGCGACAGCAGCGCCCGCGCGATCGTCGCCGGGTCGCTGCCCGCCGCCAGCGGCGAGACGATCGGCCGGTACGACGCCCGCTCGCCGCGCTGCGCGCGCACCACGCGCCCGCCGAGCACGTCGACCACCGGAACCACGGCGAGCGGGAAGGATGTCGTCATGCGGCGCGTGTTCGTGTGCGAGTACCTGAGCGGGGGCGGGGCGGTCGCGGGCGACGCGCAGGCGGGCGAGCTGCTGCAGGCGGGCGTGGCGATGCGCGACGCGATTGTGGCCGACCTGCAGGCGCTGGCGAACGTGCACGTGACGTGCGCCGTCAGCGCGCGCGCCGCGGCGCCCGAGGGCGCCTGGTCGCGCGCGGCGGCCCGGCCCGGCGAGCCGTTCGCCGCGTTCGTGCGGCGCCTCGCCGAGGCGCACGACCAGGCGTGGATCGTCGCGCCCGAGACCGGCGGCGTGCTCGCCGCGCTGCGCGACGCCGTCGGCGCCGAGCGCTGGATCGGCTGCGGCGCGCACGCCATCCGCGTCGCCTCGCGCAAGCGCGCCACGCTCGAGGCGCTCGCCGCGCACGGCGTGCCGACGCCGCTCGATTTCGCCGGCGTCGCCGCGCGCTGGGTGGTCAAGCCGGACGACGGCGCCGGCGCCGCCGACACGCGGGTGCACGCGAGCCGCGCGGCGGCCGAGGCGGACCTGCAGGCGCGGCAGCGCGCGGGCGCGTGCGCCACACTCGAGCCTTGGGTGGAGGGCGAGGCGCTCTCCGTGTCCCTGCTCGCCGGCGCGCAGGGCGCCGAGGCGGTCGCGTTCAACCGCCAGGACATCCACGTGGACGCCGACGGCGTGCTCGCGTGGCGCGGCGTGCGCCACCACGCCATCGACCCGGCCCGCGATCCGCGCGCGCCGGCGCTGCACGCGCTGGCGGCGGCGGCGCACCGCGCGCTGCCCGGGCTGCGCGGCTTCGTGGGCATCGACCTCGTCTGGCACCCGGCGCGCGGGCCGGTGGCGATCGAGGTGAACCCGCGCGTCACCTGCGCCTACGTCGGGCTGTCGGGCACGCTGCGGCGCAACCTCGCCGCCGACGTCCTCGCGCTGCACGCGGCGCCGGAGCTCCACCATGCCGGGCGCTGATCCGCCGCGCGTCGTCGTCGGCTGGGACGTGGGCGGCGCGCACGTCAAGGGCTGCCTCGTCGTCGACGGCCGGGTGTGCGACGCCGCCCAATGGCCCGCGCCGCTGTGGCAGGGGCTGGAGCACCTGGACGCCGCGCTGGACCTCGCGCGCCAGCGCTGGCCCGAAGCCGCGCGCTCCGGCGCGCGCCACGTGGCGACCATGACCGGCGAGATGGTCGACCTGTTCCCGCACCGCGAGGCGGGCGTCGTGCGCCTCGCGGCCCACCTCGCCGAGGCGCTCGGCCCCTCGCTGCGGCTCTACGCCGGGGCGTCCGGCTGGGTCGAGCCGCACCACGCGGCGCAGCAGTGGGCGGCGATCGCGTCGGCCAACTGGCGCGCCAGCGCCGAGCTGCTCGCGCAGCGCCTGCCCGACGCGATGCTGGTGGACGTCGGCAGCACCACCACCGACCTGATCGCGGTGCGCGGCGGCGCCGTCGCCGTGCAGGGCGACACCGACGCCGCGCGCCTGGCCACGGGCGAGCTCGTCTACCACGGCGTGGTGCGCACGCCGCTGTGCGCGCTCGCCGCGCGCGTGCCGTTCCGCGGCAGCGCGGTCAACGTGATGAACGAGTTCTTCGCCACCACGGCCGATGTGTACCGCCTCACCGGCGAGCTCGACCCGGCGCACGACCAGCAGCCCACGGCCGACCGCTCGGGCAAGGACGCGCACGCGACGCGCCAGCGCCTGGCGCGCATGGTCGGGCGCGACGCGCGCGACGCCGACGACACGGACTGGCTGGCGCTCGCGCATGCCTGGCGCGCCGCGCAGCTCGACGAGATCGGCGGGCAGCTCGAGCGCGTGATGCACGCCGGCGCGATCGCGGCCCGCGCGCCGCTCGTCGCGGCCGGCTGCGGCGCCTTCCTCGTGCACGCGCTGGCCGCGCGGCTCGGGCGCGCGTGCATCGACTACATCGACGCGGTGCAGGCCGTCGGGGCGCGCCGCGCCGGCCTGTGCGCCCCGGCCCTCGCGGTCGCTGCGCTGGCGGCTTCGGAGCGCTGAGCGATGTGGGTCGTCAAGCTCGGGGGCAGCCTGTCGCGCGACCCGCGGCTGCGCGACTGGCTGCAGCTGCTCGCCGAGTACGGCGGCGGGCTCGTCACGGTGGTGCCGGGCGGCGCCACCTTCGCCGACGCGGTGCGCGAGCAGCAGGCGCGCTGGCACTTCGACGACCTCGTCGCGCACAACATGGCGGTGCTCGCGATGGCGCAGACGGCGCAGATGCTGCACGGCATGGAGCCGCGGCTCGTGCTGGTGAGCGACGACGCGCAGATCCGCCAGACGCTGCATGCCGGCCGGCCCGCGCTGTGGATGCCGCTCGCGCTGCTGCGCGACGCGCCCGACGTGCTCACGAGCTGGGAGGTGACGAGCGACAGCCTGGCGCTGTGGCTCGCGCGACGGCTCAACGCCGAGCGCCTGGTGGTGGTGAAGTCGTGCCCGCTCGACCCGGCGCTGACGCTGGCCGAGCTCACCGCCACCGGCGTGCTCGACGCGCGCTTCGCCCACTGGGCGCACGAGGCGGCGTTCCCGATCGAGATCGTGCAGGTGGACCACCTGGCGCGGGTGCGCGATGCGCTGGTGAGCGGGGTCGGGCTGGGCGCGGTGCCGGCGGGGTTGCTGCGCGAGACGCGGCCGCGGCCGAAGGCGCGCCGCAAGCCCACGGTGTGACGAGCGCCCTCCCTCCCCCTGCGTACGCAGGGTGGGGTTCGGGCCGGCACCGTGGCGATCGTTGCGGCGGCCGGCCGCTACCCGCCACCGCCGGGGCAGGCAACGGCCTGCCGCTCCAGCAGCCGCTGCCGCAGCGCGCGCACCTTCGCGCCGTCCAGCCGCCCCGTCCGATCCCCCAGGCACAACGCCGTGCGGAACCCCGCGAAATCCGGAGCGAGCGCCTGCAGCGCCGCGACGTCGGCCAGCCGCAGCGCCCCCGCCACCCCCGCCCAGCGCCCGGCGCGCTGCACCGTGCGCGTGAAGTCCACGAGCGGGCGCAGCGGCACGACGTCGAAGAGGCTTCCGCCGTGCTTGCCCGCCAGGTCGAGCATCAGCGCGGGGAACGCCCGGTGCCGCAACGCCTGCTCGACGAGCGGCAGGTCGACCCCGGCGTCGGCCACGAGCACGGGCACGACGGTGGCGTCGGCGTGCGCGAGCCACTCGACGCGTTCCTGCGCACCGGGCTCGACGCCCACCTTCACGTAGTCCACGCCGCACGCCGCCACCGCCGCCACGGCGTCGAGCGTGGCCGCGCGGCCCACGCCGCGCCACTCGCCGGTGGTCGCGCTGATGCGCACGCCCGCATGGCGCTCGCGCAGCACGCGCACGACGGCGGCGATGCGCGACGGCGGCAGC
>Ga0075429_100006218_pt1 | contig 10332 bp, 14 predicted proteins | sample RhiMetdeltSRZDD3_FD_75295 | JGI IMG/M metagenome (GOLD analysis project Ga0075429, IMG submission 75295) | Populus rhizosphere microbial communities from Tennessee, USA - Rhizosphere MetaG P. deltoides SRZDD3 | ecosystem: Host-associated > Plants > Roots > Rhizosphere > Soil | place: USA...
GAGATCGAGAGAGCGCGGCGCAAACGACCGGAAAATCTCGACGCCTACGATTTCTACCTCCGGGCCCTCCCGCATGCCTGGGCCTTTTCGCCGGATGAAAATGCGAAAGCTCTCCCGCTCATCGACGAAGCGTTACGGCTCGATTCCGGGTACGCGCCAGCTCATGGCCTTGCAGCTTTTTGTCATCTGCGCGGCTTCGCGTGGGGCGATGTAAAGGATGGCGACAAAGCCACAGCTGTCCGACATGCGCGAACCGTCCTGTCAACCGACACTGACGATGCCATGGGCCTTGCATTCTGTGGCCTCGTGGTCGGTTTTCTGGAGCGCGATTTCGACATTGCATGCAGCGCCATTGAGAAGGCGCTTGCGCTGAATCCGAACTCCGCCCAGGCGTTTGGGCTAGGAGCTGCCGTCTACTCGTTGGTCGGCCGTTTCGATACGGTCATCGACTATGCGCAGCGCTCGATCCGTCTCAGTCCGTTTGATCCATTGCGCTACGTAGCCTTGAATGCTCTGGGTCGAGCGTACGCGCTCACCGACCGTCACGAACAGGCAATCGAAGCGGCGCAACGGGCAATTCAGGCCAACCCACGATTTGCTCCTGCCTATGTGTGGCTTGTGATCGGTCATGTTCGTCTTGGTCAAATAGCGCAGGCACAGGAGGCAAGGCGGCGGTTGTTGCAGGTAGACTCCAATTTCCGCTTTGCGCAGTGGGTGGGTTTTGTCAGCGCATCCAGCGAGCAACATCGGGAGGCCATTGCGCTGCCACTGCGCGAAGCCGGCGTGCCGGAGTAGTGGGGTCGTCCGCGAGATTTGGGTGAGGCCAATGTCGGCTCCTGTGAAGGGTTTCGGACGGTGGGCCGGGAGACCGGCAAGGAGTAAGAGGTGAAAGTCCTCTGCAGTGCCGACGCCGTCATCCGGACGGAAGGCAACACGGACTGGGCACGATAGACGTGAGCGCCCGCCCGGCCCGGCGTGGTCGAAGACCCTGGCATGTGCGGACGCTCCTTGCCCGGGAACCGGGAGATCCCACGTCTGGCCGCCACCTGTGGGCGGTCCGCATCGGGAAGGCGAGGAGCCGTAGCCGATGATGCACGAACGCGGGAAGTCGGACTCCGTCGTAGGAGCTGAGAAGCCGGCGAACAAGGCGGAGCAATCCGCTGGGCGACAAGCGGACACCAAGCGCCCCGGCCGAGCTTCACGATTTATGAGTACACGACCTAGCAAGCCTTCGTTACGCTCGGTAGTTTCGGCATTCCCCACAACTTGGCGATCGGCAGCATGGGGGCCTCTCTCTACGAGCCAATTAATGTCTACAAGCCACTCGCGGCGGACATCGGCATCGTCGATGGCCCATTAGAATATTTGACTGTGAGCGGAATCAGGCTGCCGCTTCCGTTCACGACCCGAATGACGGTGGTGCGGCTCTCAAACGGCGACCTCTTCCTTCATTCGCCGATAAAGTTTGACGAGGGACTGGCCAAGGAACTGCATGGGCTGGGCAGGATTCGCCATCTCGTGTCGCCCAATCAATTTCACTATGCGCACATCGGGGAATGGGCGCGAGCGTTTCCTGAAACGATCTCGTGGGCATCCCCAGGTGTGCGCCGCCGGGCACGGGCACGGCATGTAGATATCGACTTCACGAAAGACCTCGACGCCGGTGCGCCCGAAGAATGGCGTCGAGAGATCGACCAACTGCTCTTTCCCGGCGGCTATTTCAAGGAGTTCATTTTCTTTCACAAGACGTCGCGGACGCTGATACTCACCGATGCGATCATCAACATCGAACTGGACAAGATCTCCGAGCCGTGGCGGACGGCGACCAGGCTCGCCGGGATGTACCATCCCCATGGCCAAGTATTCTTCGGCATGCGGCTGCCGCTGCTTCTTCAGCGACGAAAAGCGAAGGCGGCGATCGGAACGATTCACTCATGGCGGCCGCAGCGAATTGTGCTCAGCCATGGCCGCTGCTTTGATGCGGATGCTGAGAATGTCATCCGAAGAGTATTCGGAGCGCCTTCCGATGGAGATAATTTGCCTGGGGGCGCCTGAAGCGGGTCTACGCTTGCCGAAACTTTCCCCAAGCGCGCTCGGTCACGAACCAGATCAACCCGCTTCCGCCAAGTGCGACGATGCCAAGGATAACCCAGCCGTAGATGTCGATCGGCAGGATGCCGACGCCAGCGACGAATACGGGCGGAATCATCGCGAGATAGTAGGGGCCGGTGTACCGGCAGTGCGTGCGTCCGCAGCGGCGCGAATTGAGGATGCACGCAATTCCCATCCACGCGAGCGCGGCAACCCACACGGCCGCGCGCACGGGCACTGGCGCGATCAGCGTGGCGACCATTGCGCCCTTCGGGAGCCACCAAGCAATTGCGCTGGTGCGCGTGCTCGCCAACCAGTCGGCGGCTTGCGGAGCCGGCGTACAGCACGCACCGCCTTCTCCCGCCCTCGCGGCCTGGATCGGCGGACACGGCACTGACCCGTAGGAGCAGAACACGCAACAGTCGCCGGCCTTGGGCTTCAACCGGGCCCCGCAGCCCTTGCAGTCATAGAAAAACTGGCAGGCGTCTGTCGGCATCGTTTCGGTCGCCTGGTGGCCGCAGTGAGGGCAGGTGAGGGTCGATTCAGCCACCAGACTGTCCTTAATTTCGGGTCGATTTCCAATTCGTGACTTGGCCAAGGAAGCGCTTAAGACTACTGCACGACGGCGGCCGGGGCCACGCATGACCTGCATCATCTCTGGCGCCCAGCCCAATACTCTGCCGCGTGCGTGTACGGCCGCATTGTGAACGCGATTGTCGCAGTGCGTTAGGCTCCTGATGCCCCAACTGCCGCTCCGTGGCATCCGGTGGCGCTGGATCGAGCTTTCCCTCTCGAGATGCTCGCACAATAGCCGCATGTTGCGTCGGTCGGCGCGAAAGAGCACATCGAGCGCATCGCCGGCGAGCGGCACCGCGCCTACCATGCCGTCGGTAGCCACATTGGCGATCATGCGCAGGATCAAGTGGCGAGGGACCCCCGGCTGGTGCGCCTCGCAGACAATCCAGACGGACAGCGCCGTGGTGATGCGTCGCCAATGCCGCCCGATGACCGCATCAGCGCCGAAGCGGATGTTAGTGCCGGGGATGAGGATCGCGGTGTCGAGCAGCCGCGTCAGCCGATCGAGTCGCTCGATGCGAGCACGCCGCGACAGCAGTCAGTTCGCGGGTACCGGGGGCGAAGCGCATTGCGCTTGACGCGGCGTATATGGATCTCAGCACAAAAAAGCGCAATCCGAACGATTCGGATTACGCTCTGAAATTCCAACCTGGAATGCTCAGGCTTGCGCGCGGCGTCCTCGGCTCATCCCATTCGACAGCAGACGCTTCGTCCGCCAAACGCGACTTACATCTTCTTCTTGGCCTTCTTCGACTTCTTGGCCTTCTTGTAGCCACCGCCGCGCGCCTCATTGATGGCGCGGGTCCTATTGTACTGCGCGACTTGAATCTGCTCCGAACGGTCGCTGCGCACGTCGGTCGAGCCGGAAATCGTCGGCGCCGCCGACGCCGAAAAAGTGAGCGCGCCCAGGCCGAGCGCGGTGAGTACTGCAATGCGGCTGATCATGGTGCTGCCTCTTCGCGTCCGCCCCCGGGTTTGGACGGCGCCCTTCCAGGCTGCTGTCCCAGGCGGCATAACATCATTCGTGCGATGAACCGGGGATGAACAATACATGCGGGCGTTGAACGTGGCCAACCCATCCAGTCCTCGGTTTTTCCGGTGTCGATCGGCATGGTCGTGAGGCTGGGCCGGCCGCCCTTATGGGGAATGCCTAAGTGGCGGGTGCGTTTCCGGTGGGCCCACAAAGTACTCGGCCACTGTGACGCCTGCGTCTAGTTAATTGGCACAAATGTGCGGTCAGCACCAAAGGGTGGACCAAGCAGCAGGCTCAAGACGTAGTGCTGCAATACCTGGTGCAGCATCCCCAGGCACGACATTTCAGCACCTGGTCGTTAGGAGCCAATGCGCTTGATGCCGCGCTCGGGTGCTGATCTGACGAGAATGGCAAGTTCAACTGGTGCGAAAATCCAGCTGACCAATAGCAGCTTAGTCAAGCTCGGCTATGGTGCCGGCATCGGCCGTGGTTTGGCCGGTTTCGAGTTTCTGAAGTCGTCGGCCTATAGACGTCGACTCCACAGGCGTCGGCCCAGTCCGCCACCAGCGTGCGTTCCCCAAGTCAACGCTGAATTCGCGTCATTCCGGCAACCCGGCTTTTCTCAGACCTTCTGTCCACCGAGCAAAGTCCTCGGCCCGGCGCCACGGGATCCACTCCTTGAGATTGGACACCCGCAGCGTGGGATCGTGTTCTCGCAGCCGCTGCATTGCGCAGCGCGCTTCCTCCATTCGATCGGCGTGCGCATAGCTTGCCGCCGTGATGCTGATCGCGGGCAGGAAACTGGGCAGAGCCCTCAGTGCGATCTCCGCCCACCGCGAAGCATCGTCAATGCGGCCTGCGGCAAAGTGGGCAAATGCCAACCCGATCTGCATCCGAAACATCTCTGGATCGAGGGGACTCAAACGGACGGCGTGCGCCAAGTGCTCGCTCGCAACCTCCGGCTCGCCGCGAAACGCCCTCAGCGTACCGCCGAGGTACCAAGCAGTTGCCAGGTTTGGATTGAGCGCTAGCGCGCGGTCGATGAACGCGATGCCGGCGTCGAGATCACCGGCGAGATGGGCGAGCGAGTGCCCACCCCTCGTAAGGGCGACCGCGTCATCCTCGCCCAATTCCACTGCCCGACGAGCCAATCGCGCGCCCTCGGCAATCTCGTATGCGCGATCGGCCATCCAGCCATTGATTTTGCGCCAGAAATAGCACTGCGCGGCCATCCCGCACGCAGATGCGAAATCCGGATCGATGTCGATCGCCCGGTAAAACAGGGGCAGCGCCTGGTCGAAAGCTTCCCTGGTTCGTCGGTGGAAGCTCGCCATCCCACGCAGAAAAAAATCGTAGGCGTCAAGACTCTCGGTTGGTTTGTGTTTGGCGCGCTCGATCTCCGCCTGCTCCAGCCTCCGCGCGATTGCACCGACCACGCTCGTCGCCACCTGATCCTGCATATCGAAGATATCATCGAGGGTGCCGCCGAACCGATCCGCCCAAATGTGCACGCCCGTCGAGGCGTCGATCAGCTGTGTCGTGATGCGCACGCGGCGCTCCGCCTTGCGCACGCTGCCTTCGAGCACATAGCGGACGCCCAGTTCGCGGCCGACCTGTTTCACATTCACTGCGCGACCCTTGTAGGTGAAACTCGAATTGCGTGCGATCACGAACAGCCAGCGCATGCCGACAGGGCTGTAGTGATGTCCTCAACCATGCCATCGGCAAAATACTCTTGCTCGGGATCGCCGCTCAGGTTCTGGAATGGCAGGACGGCGATCGAGGGCTTATCGGGGAGCGGCAGCGCCTGCGCGTCTTTCGATTCATGGTCCCCCATGGCGGCCGAAATTTGTGCCTTTGGCGCTTGCTCTTCTCTCACTTCGCCAACAAATCGAAACCCCTTGCGCGGGACAGTGCGGATCAGGTTCTGACCTTCTCCGGAATCGCCGACCGCCTTGCGCACCGCATTGATGTGCGTCGTCAGAGTTGACTCCGATACTGTCCGCCCGACCCAGACGGCTTCGAACAGATCATCCTTGCTGACGACACGCTCGCGGTGCTTGACCAGATAGACCAGCAGATCGAAGACTTGCGGGCCGACGGGAATCAACTCGGCCCCGCGCCGCAGTTCGCGCCGAGCGACGTCAAGGGCAAAATCGCCAAACCGGAACAGCATGCCCGCGTCCGTGGGTGACCTGTCTTGGGGCCGCCCCTGAGGTTTTCTGGACCAAGAATGAAGCAAATTCCAATGGAAATTTAGGCTCGCCACAAAGTCATTCGGCCGCTCTCCCGGCATTCTTCCCTGGCTTCGATCGCCATGGTCGCGATCGGCATGACAGGGAGGATGCCATGCACAAGTTGCCAATCTGCGCCGCGGTCCTGGTCCTTGGAGCCGGCTCCGTCAATGCACAGCCGCATGCGATCGAAGTGAAAGGGTTTGCGCTGAAGCCCGTCGCGCAGCAGGTGCTCTCCGGGTATCTGACGGAGCTGAACGGCAGATACAAGATGACGGTCGCCGAGTTCACCTTTGCACCAGGAGGGCATGTTGGGCCCCACCACCACGCCGGCCCTGGCTTCCGCTGCGTCTTGTCCGGTGAGGTGACGAACGTCGAGCTCGACAAGACGACGATATACAGGGCGGGCGAATGCTATTGGGAATCAGGCGATATCAGTCACACTCCCCGCAACGATGGGGACAAGCCGGCCGTGGGGTTGGTGATCGAGCTTCTGCCCGCTTCATTCGCCGGAAAGTCACTGCTGCCCGTTCCGAAGTAAGGCGAAGGTGCGGGCATGATCCATTTAGAGCTTGCTGCCTGAATACGCCGCCTCCTCTCCGATAGCTGACTGGCGGCCACGGCGCGAGCGTGCCCGTCGGCGGGCTCCACGCGGGCTTCCACGTGGGCATTTTCGGCATAGGTGGCGGCGGCATGGCGAGCCTTTCCCGTTCGCCGAGCCGGACAGACCGCCCGTCGATCATGATGGGGAGTGTCGCTTGAGATCGAAGAGCTTCACCGCGCGGACTTTTCGAACCACGGGCGTGGCAGCGCGTGGCCGCGCTCCTGCTCGACGCGGCCGAGCGGAACGGGTCCATCGACGCCGTGCGCCGGCAGGTGATCGTCGCGCTCGTGATGGACGGCAAGCTCGACGTGGCGGCGACCGTGCCGGCGGGTTGAAGCGGCGAACCGGCGGACTGATCCAGATTCAGAGCGCCCGAAATGCCCCACTTGCGGGCTCGATGGCAATCGCGCATTCCCCGCGACGGTCCATCGTCCCCCTAGCCTCTCGGCGGGCCGTCGTCTTTGGCCTCGCGCGTCACTGGGAAGTGGGCGGGCCTCCGGCCGGAATACACGCGCACGAGGAGGTAATCATAATCTCCGGCTCGGAGGCCCTCAAAGCCGGGGGGCTTTGTGCCGTAACGCTGCTCCGATAAATCTAACGGCAGATTAAGAATGAAGGTAAACGGGCCGCGAGTTTGAGCCCCCTCTCAAGCTCGGCGGCGCGATCCCGGCACGCCGCTGAGCAAAGCGGGTGTGCGGAATATTTCGCCCTGGGCTTGCCGCGCGGCGAGGCTCACCGCGCCGTCGCCGGTCTCGCAGTCGCGCAGCAGAGCGGCGACGCGATGCGGAAAACGGCTGCGGTCCTCAAGCGGTAGCCGGCTTGAGCGCATCGCATCACCGCAAGTCGCGATGAGCCGCCGCGCTGCGGCCGCCCATCGCGAAAATGTTGAGCGCGGAGCAATGGAGGAAAGCGATGGCGGAGAGACCGCCGAACAAGCGCAATACGCTTTCAATCGTGCCATCATGCAGCTTCACGGCAACGATCCCACAATGCGGGCCTGAAGCTAGCCGTTGAGTCATTGGCGAAGGATTGGGCCGTCTCGCTGTAGGCCCCTGCGCGCTACGTACCTCATGCTCGAAGACCTTGAGCGCTCGCGCGCACCTCCGGGGCACGGGACTGCGCCGCATCCTCCCACTCCCGACAAGGCGTTCGAACCGCCCACAGGCCGTAGAGGGTGGGGACCATAGACCAAGCGCAGCTCGCGTCCTGGGGCACATTATCCTGCAATGTCAATGTTGGCGTGCCTTGGTCGCGTCACTGGTCGCGGCCGAGCACCTTTTCCGCTCCAGTAGGCAGTCCCCCTTCTAGGGGGACTACTGGAGCAAAGGGTGCTAGTTGAATCGCGATCAAACAAAGAGAGGGGTACCGCATGCCCATAAAGCACGTCAAAACAGAGATTACCGGAGGGCAAGGTCGTGAGGCCTTCATCTGGATGCGTCTTGCAGACAGCAAGGAAACAGAGCCGACGACATGGGCGGAACTGAAAATACCGATCGTATCCTTGTCGCCTACAGAGCGCGACCGCGCCGCTGAGGTGCCTGGCCATCCTCAAAGGCCCTTTCAGATAGCAGCGCTCAGGCATGTCCGAGATGCGTTGGCCGTCGAAATCGAGCGCTTATCAACGGGAAGGGATTAGTAATACGCGGGGACTGCTGGAGCAGAGTGCTGGGAGGAGCGCCACGGTGTTGCGTTGCTCCTAGGGCTCGCTCCTGTTCGCGCTCGCGCCGCGCTTGCTGCCATTGAATGTGCGCCCAATCTTGTTCTTCGCCCTTCGCGAGCAGCTCGTAGGCTCGGGCGATCGGGTCGACGTCATCGTCCATGCGGTCACCACGATGCGTCTGCGACGAACGCGACCATGCCGGCTTTGCGCATTGCCCGAGCCGCATCAGTTTTCAAGTCGCTCGGAAGCGGAAACGGGCGAGAGGTCGAGGCGGGCGCAAGGTCCATGGCGGCGTCATCCGACGGCGGCGCGCGTCAGGAATGAAGGGGGAGGAAACCTGTCGCCCGCCGATCGTCACCAATGCCGCCACGATACCCGCGGCCCGCGATCGCACGACGTGGCGCGTAACGGATCATCCTTAACCTTAACGAAGGGTAGTTGTTGTGCAGATACGCTAAATCGGCCAAAGAAGGTCGGTCAGACGCGGCACTTGAGGAAAGCCATGGAAGGGCTAATCGCTTTGACCGACGCCGAGCTTGCTGCTGTTGCGGGCGGGGAGTCGCTGTCTGTCTATATCTTCAACGAAAGTTTCAACAACGTCACCGACAGCTTATTGATCTTTGGCAGCGAGCTGCTCAACAGTTTGAACACCAATAGCTATAACACCGACAGTTTCAACATCGGCGCCTACAACACTGGTTGGAGCTATTTAAGCGGCCATTCGATGGCCTGATAGCGCTTATTCCCACACCTGGGAATATCGCCGAGCCGCCGCCTATCACGCGCGCTCGCGCCACGCCGCCGCCCAATCGGCCAGTAGTCGCTCGACCGCGTGCTCGATCGCCGATCATCGGCGGCGTCCGGCGCAAGTGCACCGCTGCGGCAACAGAGGTCCCAATACGCCGCGCTGCCCTCGGTGATCTCGTCGCGATAGCGCGAATTCGGCCACTGATTCGGACGCACCGCTCGGTTCGTTACATTCGCCGCCCGCCACGTCGGCCCATCGGTCGAAATCCCGTGGTCAACTTTCGTCGAACCTGGCGGCACCATACCCCAACCGCCGGCGACTACGCCTTTACCCAAAAAATTCGCGTCTGATCGTGGCCGCCGGCCTATCTGGATTTTTGAACACTCCGCCCCCCTCCCGCGATTGGGCCCAAGGCCGCGATCGACCTCGGCGAGCGCGCGGCCGAGCCGCCAGCGCGCGCGCGCATCACGAGCCATCCCTCGCGCTCGAAATCGCGAAGGCGGCCCCATAGCCGCAACGCATCGTGCGCCGCTCGTCTGTGATCCAATTCACAAATGACGGTCTCTTCGGCCAACTATTTTGTGATGCAACTCACAGATGTTTTCCGCAACGAATGCCAAAGTGCAACTCAGGGACGATCACTTGTGAGCGGACCCCAGAACAGCGGAGAGCATCATGCGCATCCATTGGACGATAATGGCACTCGTTGCCATGCCGATCGCGATCGGCTCTGCCACCCCGGCATCAGCCTTCTCGATCGGAAATCCCCTTAAGAGCGTCAGCAAGGCCGTGACCAAGACCGCGAAGGACGTCGGTCGTGGGGTGAGCAAGACGGTCAAGAGCGTCGACCGTGCCGCCGGCAGCGCCGCGAAGGACGTCGGCCGTGCCGCCAGCAAGACCGCCAAGAGTGTCGGCGGTGCCGCGACCGATGCGGGCCGTACGGTCGGCAAGTATGCCCCCAAAGTCATCAACACCACCGGCACCGTGGTCTCGAAAGCCTACGACAAGGCCGGCGACGCGATCGGACAGGTTCCTGCGCTCAAGGAGTTCAAGCCGATGGCAAAGTTCGCCTCGCGCTGCGCCGCCAGCCGCGAAGGCAAGATCGGCGGCACGATCGGCGCGGCCGCGGGGCTTGTGACCGGCGGGGCTTCGAGCGTAGCGATGGCAGCAGGGCAGGGCGGCCTGACGGCCTGCTACGGCAAGAAGGCGCACGACGGCTTGAAGGCCGAGGCGAACGCGGCGAGGCGGGATTGGTCCGATATCCGCCGCAGCTCGCGCGGATCGTCAATCCGTTGATTCGGTCGAAGACGGCAGCGGGTGGGTCGCGCGTATCCGCCCGCTGCCACTCGCTCGCCGTTCGCGCGCATTGTGGCGATCGCGGTATCGCCTAAAGGATGGTCGCGCCGGCCGGCGCAGTCGCCGCTCGCGCGGCGATGCGGCATTCGG
>Ga0075429_100006219_pt1 | contig 10331 bp, 9 predicted proteins | sample RhiMetdeltSRZDD3_FD_75295 | JGI IMG/M metagenome (GOLD analysis project Ga0075429, IMG submission 75295) | Populus rhizosphere microbial communities from Tennessee, USA - Rhizosphere MetaG P. deltoides SRZDD3 | ecosystem: Host-associated > Plants > Roots > Rhizosphere > Soil | place: USA...
TGGCGTTACTCGGCATGCTGCTGGTGGCAACCAAGGCGGCGGTGAACCGCCAGTTCAGAGCCAGTCGCACACTGTTGATGATTACCGGTGTAGCGATGTTGCTCGCCTCGGGGTTGACGCTGCTCTACATCAGCACGCTGGTCGTCCGCGTGACACCCTGGTACAACCCGCAATACCTGATTCCGCTCTTCGGGATGATCGTCGGCAGCGCGATGAATGCCGCCGCCATTGCCGCTGAGCGCCTGGCTAGTGAGATGGCGGCGCGCACGGCAGAAATTGAGGCCTACTTAGCGCTCGGCACCACCGCCCAGCAGGCTTCGCAACAACCGGTCAGACAGGCGTTGCGTGCGGCGCTGATGCCGACGGTCAATGGCTTGATGGTCGTCGGCATCGTCACGCTGCCAGGCATGATGACCGGCCAGATTCTCGCTGGCGCCTCGCCGCTGATCGCCATCCGGTATCAGATCGTCGTCGCCTTTATGCAAGCTGCCGCCGTCGCGATCACCACCGCTATCGTGACGCTGTGGTATCGTCGGACCTTCTTTACTTCCGCTCTCCAACTCAAGGTGCCGACGCACGCTGCAGCGGCATGAGGACGTGTGTGCTGAGCTGAGTCTGCCCTGTGGCTACGCGTGATCAGACAACTATGGTGAAAGTGCTCCCGATGCGTATCCTGGTCATCGAAGACGAGAAGAAGGTCGCGAGCTTCATCAAGCAAGGCCTCGAGGAAGAGGGCTATGCCGTGGATGTCGCCAGCGATGGCGCAGAGGGCCTGGCGCACGCCCTGGAATGCGTCCATGACCTGATCCTCCTCGATATCCGGCTGCCCACAATGGACGGACTGCGCGTGCTCCAGGCGTTACGCCAGGAAAAGGTGACGACGCCCGTGCTGCTCCTGACGGTGCGGGCCACCGTCGAGGACAAAGTGCTCGGCCTGGATGCCGGTGCGGACGACTATCTGACCAAGCCCTTTGCCTTTCAGGAACTGGTCGCACGCGTGCGGGCCCTCCTACGGCGGCGTCCAGAGATGACGCCGGCCGTCCTGCAGGTGGGCGATCTCATCCTCGACCCGGCGCGACGCACCGTGACCCGAGGGGGAGCGAAGATCACCTTGACCCCCCGCGAATTCACGCTTCTCGACTACTTTATGCGGAACCCGGGGCGGGTGCTGACCCGCACCATGATTGCGGAGCATGTGTGGGATTATGCCTTCGACACGTCGACCAACGTCATTGACGTGTATGTCAATTATCTCCGCAAGAAAATCGACGCCGACCGCGAGCCGAAGTTGCTCCAGACCGTGCGCGGCGTCGGCTACGTCCTCAAAGCGGAATAGGCCATGCACCCGCGCTCCGTTCGTGCCCGCCTGACCCTCTGGTATACCGGCCTCCTGACGCTCACTATGCTCCTGCTGGGCGGCGTCGCCTATGGGCTGCTGGGCTATAGCCTGGCGCGCGACATGGACCGGGCCCTGCAGGGGGTGGCCGTGGTGCTCGCCGAGCAGCCCTCCAGAGGCCGCTTGGTCCCTGTTCCCCCGGATATCGACGCCATTTTCCGGCGATTTTTCGGGATGGCCCCGTGGGACCACTATGTCGAGCGGCGTCAACCCTGGAGTGCCCGCCCCCCCCAGGAGTCCCCTCCCGGCACCGAGCGCCTGCCATTGAGCACGCAGGCTCTGAACCGCGCTGCCAATGGCCTGGCGACGTTTGAAACGTTAACAGGACTGGAACCCTATCCCGTGCGCGTCCTGACCTACCCGGTGCGTGAGGCCGGGCGCATCACCAGCCTCATCCGGGTGGGCATGTCCTTGGAGAGTGTGTCAGTGACGCGCCACCGCTTTCTCCTCGTCATGGCCGCCCTGCTGCCCCTGGCCGTGCTTCTGGCCGGCGGTGGCGGCTGGCTCCTGGCACGCCGGGCCTTGAGGCCAGTGGACCGGATGACCGAGGCGGCCCGTCGCATCAGCGCCGAGCACCTCGACGAGCGGGTGCACACCACGGGTACGGGCGATGAGCTGGACCGGCTCGCGGCGACCCTGAATGCCATGTTGGACCGCCTGGACATGGCCTTTCGCCAGATTCGACAGTTCAGTGCCGACGCCTCCCACGAGCTCCAAACCCCGCTCACCATCTTGCAAGGCGAGTTAGAGGTCGCGCTCCGCGCCCCCAGAACCCCAGACGACTATCGCCGCGTGCTGACGAGTGCCCTGGAGGAGAGCGCCAGGATTGCCCGTCTCGTGGACGGACTGCTGCTCTTGTCGCGGGCCGATGCCGGGGTGCTGCGCCTGGACTGCCAACCGGTCGACCTCGCGCACCTGGTGACAGACGTCTGCGAGCACCTGCAGGTGCTCGCGGAGGCGCGTGGGGTGACGTTAGACTGCGGACCGTTGACCCCCATAACGCTGCAGGGTGATCGGCAACACCTGCGACGGCTGCTCGTGAACCTGGTGGACAACGGCATCAAATACACCCCCGCTGGCGGGCGCGTCATGCTGGGGCTGCACCAGGACGGCGCGCGGGCCGTCCTCCGCGTGTCGGATACCGGTATCGGTCTCGCTCCGGAGGAACGGGAACGTGTCTTCCAGCGCTTTTACCGGGCGCCGGCTGCCGTATCAGGGGGTGAGGAGGGCTCAGGGCTGGGGCTCTGCATCGCCCGCTCCATTGCGGAAGCGCACGGTGGCTCCATCCAGGTCGAGAGTGCTGAGGGCCATGGCAGTACCTTTACAGTGTTCCTGCCGCTGTAACTGTGCCGCCCGCGCCCCTATCCGCTTACATGAGAAAATTCTCATCCTGTTCTCATCCTTCTCTCATTGCCCTCGGATATATTGATCCTCACAAAGCCTACACGGGCGCTGCACTGGCACGGTGCAGCGCTGCAAAGCTTCGCACCAGCTCTGAAGGAGGCGGTGAGATGTTTCACAAATACAAATAGTACCTTGCTACTAAGCGATATGGGGTGAGGACGATCACGACTGTGGTGCTGGCCTGTCTCTGCGCTGGCCTGTTACTGGCGTCAAGCCTGCCGTGGACCTCCATGTCCATGGCCCAGGGACTCGATCAACCAGCCGGGCGCGCAGCCGGGGCGCCGGCGGTTCCCAGTTCCTTTGCCGAGTTGGCCGAGCGGCTGGGGCCCACGGTGGTGAATATTCAGGTCACCAAAGTGGCACCGGTCGGGAATTTTCCGGGAACGCCAGACCCTGACAGGCCCTCCGGCGAGTTCTTCCGGCACTTTTTCCAGGACCGCCTGCCCCAGCGTGCGCCGCACCGCATGCAGGGCAGCGGCTCAGGCGTGATCATCAGCCCCGATGGCTATATTCTGACCAACAACCATGTCGTGGATGGGGCCCAGGAAGTGACCGTGACCATGGCCGATAAACAGGCGTATCAGGCACGCGTGATCGGGCGCGATGACAAGACGGATCTGGCTGTGCTGAAAATCGTCGCCAAGGGGGCACTCCCCGTGGCGCCGCTGGGCAGCTCCTCTGACCTCAAAGTGGGGGAGTGGGTGGTGGCGATTGGCAATCCATTTGGCCTGGGTCATACGGTGACAGCCGGGATCGTGAGCGCCAAAGGTCGCGTCATCGGGGCTGGCCCGTACGACGACTTCATCCAGACCGATGCGCCGATTAATCCGGGGAACTCGGGTGGACCCTTGTTCAACATGCGCGGGGAGATGGTGGGCATTAACACTGCCATCGTCGCCTCCGGGCAGGGGATCGGCTTTGCCATCCCGGTGGACCTGGTCAAGCCGTTGATTCCCCAGTTGAAGACCACCGGGACCGTGACCCGCGGCTATCTTGGGGTCAGCATTCAGGCGGTAACCCCTGAGCTGGTGAAAGCCCTGAAACTGGCAGAGCGCCAGGGTGCTCTGGTGTCAGACGTGGTGTCGGGCGGCCCGGCCGCGCAGGCGGGCATCCGCCGGGGGGATGTGATCGTGGGCTTTAACGACGCGCCCATTCACGATGCCCACGACCTGCCGGCCCTGGTCGCCAAGACCCCGGTGGGCGAGGGCGTGACGGTGACCCTGCGTCGTGACGGGAAGTCCCAGCACGTGCCCGTGACCATTGGTAAACTGCCAGCGGAAAGGGCCGCCAGCGCCGAGCCCAGCCCGGCAGCGCCAGGCCAGTGGGGCTTGCAACTCCAGGAGATCACCCCGCAAATGGCCCAGCAGCGCGGTGTGGCAGAGGCGTCCGGCGTCATGGTCGTCGGTGTCCAGCCGGGCAGCCCGGCGGAACGCGCTGGCCTGCAGCGTGGCGATGTCATCCGTGAGGTGAACCGCCAGGCAGTACAGTCGGTGCAGGAGGTACGCGACGCTCTGGCCAAGGTTGACAACCAGGACGCAGTGGTGCTCCTGGTGCAGCGTGACCAGGGCAGCGTCTTCGTCGCCCTGGCGCGCTAAGTGCTGCGCACGGCTACTGCGTAGGGCTACTTCCCCCCGCCAGTTTGGCGAGGTGCTCCCTGCCACAGGGCGATCAGAGTGTCTCTGATCGCCCTGCGTGGTGCGCCGAGTATGGTAGGGTTCCAGTTACGGGAGGCGAAGGCTGGACAGTGCGTCCTGCACGCCATTGAGGATGAATTGCACGGCGATCACTGCGAGGAATAAGCCCATGAGCCGGGAGATGAGCTGCCGTCCGGTATGCCCCATGATGTGTGTCACATAGTCCGCACTGCGCAGCACGTAATAGGACACCACACAGGTGAGGGCGATCACGGCCAGGAGTACCACCCGATGGCCCCAGGTGTTGGCATGCTGGCCGAGCACGAGCACGGTCGAAATGGCGCCAGGGCCACTGAGCATGGGAATGGCGAGTGGGATGAGGGCAATGTCGTCTTTGGTCGTCCCCTCCACGGGCTCCTCCGGGGTCTGTTGTTCCCGCGGGTAGTGGGCTCGGAGCATCGTCATCCCGATACCAAAAATGATCACCCCACCAGCAATCCGGAAGGCCCCGATCGTAATCGAGAAGAGCCTGAGGAGCGCGTCGCCGAGCACGGCGAACACCATCAATGTCACCCCAGCGGTGACGACGGCACGCCAGGCAGTCCGGTGGCGCTTGGCTGGGGGGGCGCCTTCCGTCATCGTGACAAAAAGCGGGGCCGTACTGAAGGGGTTGACAATAATCAACACCGACGAAAAGGCCAGCAGGGCAAATCGTAGCAGGACGGAACTCTCACCCATAGGCTATCCCTCATTGAGAAGGCTTCCTGTCGTGATCTCCACGGCTGGTAGCGGATCCTGCAGGAGATGACGTGAGCCCTCTGCATGACTTGTTGCCGCTGCCCTCCCGGCAATCCGGCGATGTTTCATGCCAACCCCGCGGCGTCTACTCGTCGCCCGCGGGCTCCGGTCGGGGCGCGACGGTGACCCTGGCCTCCTGGGTCGCGTTGTCCACCCGCACGGTGACGTGCACCACCCCAATGGTGTTTGCCTGGAACAGGGCGCGGGCTCTCCCCTGCCGGGTGGAGGCCACTGGGGGAAAGACGGCGGCATTCTGCGCCCACCCGGGCTCGACCTGGAAGGTCACAGGCAGGTTATCCACCGGCTGCCCGTGCGCGGTGCGCACGGAGACGACCAGTGCTATTGTGTCCCCCAAGATCATGTAGGGGGTGGAGTCGTTCAGTGCGAAGAAATACCCCGTCGGCGTGGGGCCGACGAAATGCGGCGCACACGCCAGGCTGTTGCAGACCACTAGCAAGCCCAGGAGCAGGACCACCTGCCACCAGGAGCCACCGGCGCGTGGACCAGCTTCTGGGCGCCTGGTGGCGACCTGCGCCCAGGGCTGCAAGGCTGTGCTCGCCCCCACCTTTGTTGTGTCGCTGTCTGATGTCGCGTGCATCTCTGACCTCCTGTGACGTCCGGGGGCTCACCCTCGGACAAGGATCTTCGAGCCATTGGCGTGTATGGCTGCCATGTAGAGCAAGCGTCATGCCAACGCCAGCAGGACCTGCCGACGCGTGGGGAATCGTTGCGAGACACAGCGATGGGGCAAGCAGGAGGGAGCACTCCACGGCACGGTGCCACGGGCACGCTGCCGGCAGGTTAGCACACTGTCCACAGATTGACAGCATGCCCGTGGCACTGCCGGGCACGTCACCGCGCCCCCTTTCCTCTATCTCACGGTGTATGAATGGCTTCCCGCGTGCTCGCAGACCCCACAAACCCTGGCACGGTCCTTGCTCTCCCTGGGAGAGGGGGGTGGCACATCCCCGCAGCCAGAAACGGACGAGAGCCCCGCGTCTGCTGGGCACAAGATGAAACGAGGGAACACTATGCGTACTGTCATTGATCCCCATGAGGAAGGAAGCGTTGCGACCATTGAGACGTCCGGCGGAGAGGCTACCGCCCCCGCCACCATTACGACGACACTGTATGACCTGATCGCGGCGCTGCAGGAGGTCGTGGAACCAGGAGAAGACAGGCTGGTGGTGGCCACTGTGGTGTCCATGATGCGTGCAGGGCGAATCCGCAGAGTTGCCAGAGGATTGGGTCAGGATTTCAATTGAGTGCGCTGCATACCGGCAACAGGAGACATCGGCGATGGCGACAGCGTTACGAGCATCCGGTATCAGCGTCGTGGGCGCCATGCCCTGGGGGACGCACGGGTGTCTCTTCTACGAGACCACGCAGGATCTGCTGGACACGGTAGTGCCCTATTTCAAGGCCGGGCTGGAACACCACGAGTTCTGCCTGTGGATCCTCCACGAGCCCCTGACGGAGGAGGAAGCCAGGAGGGCGTTGCGGCAAGCGGTGCCTGATCTTGATCGCCACCTGACGGAGCGCAGCATAGAAATACTTCCCTACGATGCGTGGTATCTCACAGAAGGCGCTTTTGATTTTCACAGCATCATCCAGAGCTTGCAGGAGAAACTGGCGCAAGCCTTGGCCAGAGGCTATGCCGGCATGCGCGCGTCCGGCACCCCGGTCTGGAGACACGAGCAGGGCTGGTCGGATTTGCGCGCCTACGAACAAGAGCTCGACGGGGCCATTGTCCGGCAACGTATGCTCGTGTTGTGCACCTACCCACTCGCGGCGAGTGGCGCTGATGACATCTTCGATGTCGCGCGGCACCACCAGGTGGCGGTCGCACGGCGGCGCGGGCAGTGGGAGATGGTCGAAACCCCCGAGCTGAAGCGAGCCAAGGAAGAGATCCAGCGGCTACATGACGAGCTCGAGCAACGCGTTATGGAACGGACCAGGCAGCTCACGACGGCCCACAGGGCGTTGCAAAGGCAGATGGCCGAGCGCATGCGGACCGAGGAGGCTCTCTGGAAAAGCGAAATGAAGTATCGCAGCTTATTTGAGTTATCCCACGATGTGATCGTCCTGCTCGATCCGACGGGTCATATTCTTGAGATGAATCGCCGTGGGGAACACGTGACCGGCTACACACAGTCGGAATTGCGGCACATGAATGCCTTGCACGACCTCGTGCTCCCGGAGGATCAGACCCTGGTCCGAGCCATGCTCACAGAGGTGTCGCAGGGTCAGACACGGGAATACGAAGTGCGCTGGCGCACGAAAACGGGAGGGGTGGTGCACCTGGATGGGGCGTCCGTGCCGCGCTTTGCCCCCAGTGGCGAGTTCCTCTCCACCCTGTGCACCTTGCGCGACATTACCGAGCGCAAGCGCGCCGAGGCCATGCGGCAAACCTTTGCGCAGCGACTCATTGAGACCCAAGAAGCCGAACGCCGCCGCATCGCCCGTGAACTCCATGACGAGATCGGGCACGCCTTGACGATGATCAAAATCAACTTGCAAGTCGTGGGCTCCGCAACGGATGCCATACCGTTCACTCGGCACGTGCAGGACAGTATCGACACCGTGGATCGCGCTCTGCAGCAGGTGCGTGATCTGGCCTTCGACTTGCGACCCTCGCTGCTCGACGACCTGGGACTGGTCGCGGCGCTGCGCTGGTACATCGATCGCGAGGCCCAGCGGGCAGGTTTCCGTGCTGCGTTTGTCGCGGATCTCGCCGCCACCCGTCTGCCTGCGGAACTGGAGACCGCCTGCTTTCGCATCGTGCAAGCGGCGTTAACGAATGTCGTGCGGCACGCGCAGGCACGACAGGTCCGGGTGAAGTTACGCCAACGCGGGGAGGCGTTACATCTGGTGATCCGGGACGATGGCGTCGGGTTCGACGTGAGCGCAGTGAGAACAGGGCGCGCGTCCGAGGCCCATTTAGGCTTACAAGGCATGCAGGAGCGCGCCCTCATCCTCGGCGGCCACCTCGACATGACCTCCGCGCCAGGACGTGGCACGGAGATCCGTGCCTGGTTTCCCCTGAGGGCATCCACGCCTCCGCCGCGCCGGGAGCGTGAGACACCATGACCTCGATGCGTGTGGTACTTGCCGATGACCACACCCTGTTTCGTGCGGGCCTGCGCGCCCTCCTAGAAAAGCTGCCGGATGTGCAGGTCGTGGCTGAGGCCCGCGATGGCCGCGAGGCGGTGCACCTGGTGGAGACACACCACCCTGATCTGGTGCTGATGGATATCGCGATGCCGGGGCTGAATGGCTTGGAAGCCACCAGGCGCCTGGTGCAGGCGTGCCCGGCCATACGCGTGCTCATCCTATCGATGCACAAGAGCGAAGAATATGTGTGGCAAGCCCTCTGGGCGGGCGCGGCGGGCTATCTGCTCAAAGATGCCGACCTGGCTGAACTCACCCTAGCGCTCGAGCAGGATGCTCGTACACGCGACAGCCAGCGCCTAGAGGCCGAGCTGCTCCAGCGTATCGCCACGTTGACCCCACGGGAGCGGGACGTCATGGGCCTGGTGAGCACCGGGTTGCTGAACAAGGAAATCGCCTACGCCTTGGGCACGAGCGAAAAGACCGTCAAGGCCCACCGCGCCCATGTTATGCAGAAGATGCGGGCCACCTCGGTCGCCGAACTCGTCCGCATGGCTGCTCTGGTGGAGAGGTGTGAGCCGCAGACGGCTCGGCTCTGGTCTCTCTCCTATGCGATTTACCGTTGAGATTGGGGACGGCCAGGAAGTTTTTCAAGAGTGGTGCCTATAGGCGATCACCAGATCGCCCTGCTTGAGCCCTGCCTGCTCTGCTGGCCCTCCTTTGACCACATCCGCGACAAGGCCCCCTGGGGGGAGGGCAGACCCGCCGCGGTGGCGACCTCAGGCGTCACGTCGCGTACGCTGACGCCCAGCCAGGCGCGCTCCACCTTGCCGTTGGCGATCAGCGCTCTGCGACAGACATGGCCATAGTACTGGGGATGGCAAAGCCAATGCCCTCAAAGCCCCCGGATTGCGACGCAATCTCGGCGTTGACGCCGATAACCTCCCCCTGCAAATTCAACAAGGGCCCCCCACTGTTGCCGGGATTGATCGCGGCATCGGTCTGCAGAAAATCCTGATAGCTGTTGGGGTCCGTAATGCCGCGCCGGTGCTTGGCGCTGATGATGCCCTGGGTGACCGTTTGGTCCAACCCGCGGGGATGCCCGATTGCCACTACCCATTGGCCTACCTCCATCCTGTCGGAATCCCCAAAGGTGACAAAGGGCAACGCCTCCTGGGCGTCAATCTTAATCACCGCCAGATCGGTCTTGGCGTCCGTGCCCACGAGCCGAGCGGCATACCGGGAGCCGTTCGCCAACACCACCTCGACCTTGGTGGCGCCGCCGGCCACGTGATGGTTAGTGAGGATATGGCCGCCCTGCGCGTCCATGAGTATCCCGGTCCCGAGCCCCCTGAGCTCGCGCGTGACCTTCTTGGGCAGGCGAGGGATGTGGCAGAAATGGCGCAACGAGGGATCGCTCGCCAAGGGCAGGAGGAGATTGGCGACCTCCTGCCGTTCGGTCACCTCGATATGCACGACGGCAGGGATCGTGTGCTGCGCTACTTGCATCACTGCCGTGGTCAAGTCTATTGCTCTGCCTGTGCTCGCCGCTGACTGGACGTGTACCCAGGGTAAGGACGAGCCCCGGCCAACCATCCAGATCATCGTCATAGCCAAGCTTATAACCATAAGCCAACGTACTGATGGATGTCGAGACATAGAACTGTTCTCCTCTGATGATAGATCAGTGTGGTGAAAAAAATGCGGTACGAGCGGCTACCCCTGACACTAAGCCAGTAAGACAGCGAGAATGCCTGTGATGAAGATGCCATCAAAGGTGCCCGCACCCCCTATCGACGCTACAGGAGCGCCCAGCCCCTGGAGCTGACCGAGATTGAGGAGATCCGCGCCGATCAAGGTCCCCAGACTGCCGGCAATATAGGCCAGGGGAAGGGGGGCCGTTAATCTGTCCCCCCTCCGCCCACGCAGTGGCGGGGAACGGGGCGCCGTTAAACTGGCGCCCCTCCGCCGACGCAGTCGCGGGGAGG
>Ga0075429_100006220_pt1 | contig 10330 bp, 8 predicted proteins | sample RhiMetdeltSRZDD3_FD_75295 | JGI IMG/M metagenome (GOLD analysis project Ga0075429, IMG submission 75295) | Populus rhizosphere microbial communities from Tennessee, USA - Rhizosphere MetaG P. deltoides SRZDD3 | ecosystem: Host-associated > Plants > Roots > Rhizosphere > Soil | place: USA...
TGAGCTCTGGAAGGTAACGGATAGCATCACGCGCACGGAGCATGCAGCGCTCGAGTTCGTGGTGATCATCAATGAGAAAATCTGGCAGACCTTGGACAAGAGTCAACAGACCGTTATCTTGGAAAGCTCCAGGAAAGTGGAACGGGCGTTGCGGGAGGAGATGGCCGACATAGAGGCCAAGGCCTATGAGTTCGCACGCGCCAAGGGCATGAGGATTAACGAGCTTGCACCGAACGACGTGGCCGAGTGGCGCGCCTGCAGCGCGGGTGTTGTGGAGGACTACATGAATGGCGCTGGCGAGTTGGCCTCGCTATTGATGAGCAGCTACGGAAGATTGCGCATACATCCCTGTTGCAGCTCTGGGCCAAAAGGCACGTTTAGTTTGCGCTAGGCACCGCCGGGCGGCCCAGACCGGGTATTCAGTAACGGCTGGAGCGCTTCCGATTTCTGCGCGGGAGGTGGGCGCTGTAAATGTTACGGGTGTCTGTGCCGGCTCGCGATGACGATCTCGGTGCGACCTGAGCCGCGATCGTTTCCTGCCGTTGGCGGATCATCAGTATTTCAAGGCACTAGGACCGGTCCGGGTCAAAGGCGGGCGTGCGCGAGCTCCCCTCGCCACGGAGCAAATACCTCAGAGATCGGACGGAATCGCCGCAGTGCAGTGAACGGGCGGTCAGTGCCATGAGCCGACATGCGCGAAGTGTCACCCCCAATCGCTTACACCCTCAGGATTGCAGACCTCTCGCCCTAAGGATTTGTCCCCATCGATAGCGTTCCCGCTACCTCCTTATTTTCTCCGGCAAAGCATTACGGGCGCTAGTTGGGCGCACTAACGGCCCTTTCTTCATGTAGCGCAGCCGATCAACGATGCTCTGTCGCTGCGTGAGAATGACCTTCGGAGCGTGCCCCCCAGATTTCAAGGCAAACCCCGATTGTTGCGGCCTTTGCACGCGGGGCACGCTACAACCCCAGAAAGCCAGCAACAAGCGAACAGCGATCTCCATGAATGCCACAAGGCCCCTCATGTTCTGGATTGTGACGCTCGCGCTCGTCGCCGTCGTGGTTGTGCTATTGCGCCAAGTGTTGCTGCCCTTTGTGGCCGGCATGGCGCTCGCATATTTGCTCGATCCGCTTGCAAATCGCCTGGAGCGAATCGGGATGAATCGAGCCGCCGCAACGCTCCTCATCCTCGGCCTATTCATACTTGCCGTCATCACTTTGCTCGTGATCGCAATCCCAATCCTTGGAGCGGAGATCGCGGCCCTTATCGAAAACCTTCCCGCCTACATCAAACGGGCGCACGCTCTGGTAGTGGATCCGAGCCATCCGTGGTTAAGCAAGATCATTGGTGCGGGGTTGATCGAAGCCCAACACTCGAGCGGCGAGCTAGCGACCATGGGCGCCAGCTGGCTCACGGGCCTCTTGCGCTCACTGTGGTCGGACGGTCGAGCATTGATTTCGATCTTCTCGCTCTTGCTTGTGACACCGATCGTCACCGCCTATTTGGTCTATGATTGGAACCGCATCATCGCCGTCGTCGACAATTCGGTTCCGTCGACACAGCGCAATACTGTGCGGGCGCTTGCGCGCGAGATCGACGACAAGATAGCCGGTTACCTGCGCGGCCAAACCATGATCTGTCTGGTGCTTGGCGCGTATTATGCGATTGCGCTGCGGTCTCTCGGGCTGAACCATGCACTGCTCATTGGCCTAGTAGCCGGCCTGATTGGGTTTGTTCCATACCTGGGCGCGCTCACAGGGCTTTTGCTGTCGGTGGGCGTCGCACTTGCGCAGTTCGGACCGAGCTGGGGGCCAGTTCTGATTGTCGTCGGCATCTTCCTCGTCGGCCAATCTGTGGCGGACTACGTCCTTGCCCCCTATCTCGTGGGAAGCAAGGTGCATTTGAACCCCGTCTGGTTGATCTTTGCACTGTTCGCCTTCGGGTATTTGTTCGGTTTCGTCGGCCTTCTGATCGCCGTGCCTCTTGCGGCATCGATCGGCGTGCTTGTGCGCTTCGCGCTGAGGCAACTGGAGGAGTTCCATGCGAACGGCAATGGCACCCAGTCAACTGAAGGGGGTGGCAAAGCGCTGCACGGCCAGGTCGTGCCAAACGCGGAAGTCAGAAGCCAACCGGATGACTAATTCCTTGGCTCGCCCGAGCTCCCCCCAGCAAGATTCCGCACGGTTCGAAAACCGATGTGAGCGGCGCTGAGATCGGCTTCTTGGGGCTGACGCGCCGCTGGCCGGTAGCGGGCACAATAGTTGGACGCGCACAGGAAGGATCCGCCTTTGATAACTTTACTGGGGAGCTGCCCAGGCGCGAGGTGAATGTCCGTGAGACTCGGACCCTGTGGTTCGACGGCGGGTGTCGACGCATGGCCGGGCCGATACCAATCGCTCGTCCACTCCCACACATTGCCAATCATGTCATAGAGCCCATAGCCGTTCGGCTTGAAACATCCGACAGGGGCGGTGTCGGCGTAACCGTCCTCCTCAGTGTTGATCACGGGGAAGATCCCTTGCCAGGTGTTGGCGATCGGTTTGCCGTCGGCGTCGAAGGCGCTTCTCCAGTCGTCGTCACCCTGGCGGTCACCACGCGCGGCGTATTCCCATTGTGCCTCCGTGGGAAGACTGCGCCCCAGCCAGCGGGCGTATGCCAGGGCGTCCTCGTAGGCGACATGCACCACAGGATGGTTTTCGCGGTCCTCGATCGAGCTGTCAGGCCCCTCGGGATGTCGCCAGTTGGCACCGGCGATGTAGTGAAACCATTGCGTCATCCTGCCGCCGCGCTTGGTGTCCGTAGGCATGATGAAGGCGACCGAGCCCGGTGCCAGAAGCTCCTTGGGCATATTGGCATGGACCTTTGGATCGCCACCTCGTTCGGCCAAGGTGCGGTAGCCGGTCGCTCGGACGAACTTAGCAAACTGCGCGTTGGTGACCTCATGGCGGTCGATCCAGAAGCCATCGACCCGCACGATGTGCGTGGAGCGTTCCTCGGGTCTGTGGCGGTTGGAGCCCATGCTGAAGGTGCCGGCAGGGATGAACGCCATGCCGGCCGTATCGCCATCTCCGGGTAAGCCCGAATAGGCGGCGCAGCTCCCGAGTGCGGCGGGCAGCAAATCCTTGGCAGCGACAGCGGAGGTGAACGCGACGAGGAGCGTCGCTGCCGACGTCATGACGAAGGCAGCCCGATGCGGTCGCCGTATGCCGTTTTCCGATCCGCCATGCATGGCCTGCAGTCTACTCAGGCGCATCGCCGAACCTATCGGTGAAAACCCTGCGTTGCGGCGGGATAGCCGCGCACGGTTGCCCGAGGGCTCGGGCCCATCTCTCGTGCGGGGTTCGGGGGCCAGGCGGTTTCCAGGCGTCGATATTGAGCCTGGCGTTGCCGCATGACCACAGTTTCCACCGCCTCATCCCGATAGGCTTTGCGTCATGGGGTTATTGCGCAATCGGGGGACTGTGTGCTGCGTTTGTGGTGTGTTTCCGCTCTCGTCCTGGGGGTGCTTTCTTCGCATGTCGAGGCGAGGTGCGTTGATCCGTCCGCGCTCATTCGTTCGACGGTGAGCATCACCAAGATCTTCGACGGCCAGGAGCGCAAGGTCGATGTCGGCGTGCTTGGCGTACGTGGCACCGCTTGGTTCCTCTCCTCCACCTCGATTGTGACCGCGGGACATGTGGCCACGGCCATGAACCTTTCGAACCAGAAATGGACGCCCGTTGAGATTCGCGGCGGGCTTAGCACGCAACCGATTGCCGTCCGCGTTGTTCGTGTGATGGGCGCGCATGCGGAAAAGATCGCCGTGCTCGAACTTCAGACACCATTCCCCGGGGCGCAAAGCTTGCAGATCAGGACCGAGCCTCTCGCCCCTGAGGAGCGCGTCATCAGTCTCGGCTATCCTGGCAATCGTCTGCGTTTCGCTGGCGGGCGCTTCGTGGAGTATGGGGATGGCGACAAGTTCGCGGGCACGGCGCTGCTCGAGATGTACGACGGAGACGACCGGCTCGTGCTCGACCACGGCGCTTCAGGCGCGCCCGTGTTGGATTGCCAGGGTCGCGTGGTCGCGGTCGTCAGCAATCTCTTCACGCAAACAATGCAGTTCCTGTCGAATGCGATACGAATCTCGACGGCCTGGGGGCAGGCCAACGTCGCTTCTGTACCTGTTCAGGTGCTGAAGGAATTGCCCTGGCCAAGTGACGAGCGCGGGAATGGCGGGCACCCCGACAGGCGCCCGCCCCTTTGCATCGAGTTCTTTTCACGCGACTAGTCGCTCGCGGCACGGTGCGTTTTGACCTGCTCCATCACCTGACTGAGGTTGTAGGATGCCGGCGCCTGTAGCGGCGGGAATTTCTCGTAGGATGTCAGGTGCTGCAACCACAGTTGCTGGCCGATGGGCAGCATGTTCCAGTCGTATTGGAATGCGGTTATCGGCCCGCCGAGCGAGCCGCCCAGGCTCATGGCCGATTTCTGATCCGTGCCGACCGCCTGCTCGAACGGATCGCGCTTGATGTTCTGCACCAAGGTAAAGTGGAAGGGCACGAGCGGCATGATCCAGCCCGCGGGTCCCGGCTGCGACATGGTGTAGTACATCTTCCAGTTCTTGTAGCGCACTGCCGAAGGCGTCGCGCCCGAGAAGTAGTAGAAGTGGTCGCGTGCCGACTTTTGCGACTTGCCCTCCAGGTAGTCGCGCTGGTTGAAGCCGTCGAGCGTCGTCTTGACGATGCCGGGATACGAGCCGGTTTCGATCTGCTGCTTCAGCCCTTCGCCCTTGGCACCGCCGGCAATGTCGACCAGCGTCGGCACCCAGTCGAGAGCTGCAAACAGCTGGTTGTGCACAGTGCCCGGCTTGATGACGCCTGGCCACCGGATCACCATTGGCGCACGGTAGCCGCCTTCCCACGCCTCGCCCTTCTGACCCTTGAACGGGGTGACGCCGCCATCCGGGAAGGAGATCGCCTCGGCGCCGTTGTCGGTGGTGAAGACGATGATGGTGTTGTCGAGCTGGCCCATCTCTTCGAGCTTTTTGAGGACCTCGCCGATGTTGTCGTCCATCTGCTTCATGCCGGCTTCGTTGACACCCCAGTCCTTGCCGCCGCGCTCGCCCAACATGGCCTCGTACTTCGGCGGCAGCACGGTGACGACGTGCATGCGCGCCGGATTGTACCAAACGAAGAACGGCTTGTTGGTTTTCTTGGGGTCGTTACGGTCCAGGAACTCAATGACCTTGGCGGAGATTTCCTCGTCGACCGTTCTAGAGCGCTCCAGCGTCAGCGGACCTTCGTCGCTGCAGTTCTGATTCTTCGCTGTGCCGTCGACGGATTTGCACCAAAGCACCGGGCGCGGTGGCGTGAGGCACGTCGTCGTCTTGGGGTCCACCGCACCGGAGACCTCGTTGAGACCGGGAATCGGCGTGTTCTTGCACGGTGGCGCCACGCTCTGCACGTTCGGGTTCTTGTTGATGTCGGGGAAGCTCACCCCCTGCATGGCGTCGAGATGATAGAGGTAGCCCCAGTACTCCTGGAAGCCGTGCGCCGTCGGTAGAGAGTCGGTGTGATCGCCCAGATGGTTCTTGCCGAATTCGCCGGTGTTGTAGCCGAGATCAAGCAGGAACTTGGCGAGCGCCGGCGTGCCGGGCCGCAAATACGACGGGCTGCCCGGGAGTTGCGGCGGGATCATGCCAGTGCGCAGGGGGTACATGCCGGTGAAGAAGGCATTGCGCCCGGAGGTGCAGCTCTGCATGGCGACATAGTCCATGAAGATCGCTCCCTCCCGCCCGATGCGGTCGATGTTGGGCGTTTCGCCGACCATCAGGCCGCGATGATAGATGCTGGGCTGCATCCAGCCGATGTCATCCCCCATGATGAAGAGAATGTTGGGCTTTGTCTGTGGGGATGCCTGTTGTTGGAGCTGTGGTGTGGGCTGGGTCTGTTGAGCCGCAACATTGCTTGCCGACCCGAATGTGATCAGCAATGCAGCTGTCAAAGAACTACACGAGCGCATGACGGCACCTCCGTTCGCTGCAGGGGCAGCGCCAAGAAAGAATTCGTGGCAACGATGTGCATTGCGCCACTGACGACCAGATCAACGCAATGCTGCCGGCGATCCTCGGCTCAATGACAAAGCTCGAATATCCGGCAATCACCTGTAATGTGGCGCTTTGTTACCTGACGTTCGTCATCAGCCCACGGTCTCCGGCATCAGGGCTCCTCACCAACCCACTTCTGGGTTTCAACCGATTGTTGGCAGCGTCGCCGAGGCCTTCAGTCGCTCGAGTGCAGACTTCAACCAAATTCCAATGCAGGAGGCCACGATGCATGCGATGAAGGCATCGGCACTGCTGGTTGCTGCGTCACTCTGTGCAGCTGCCGCAGACTTCGCAACGGCGCAAACCAAGGCGCCGCCCAAGCCTGAGTTCCTTTTTGTACAAACTGCCAGAAACGTTGCATTCAAAGATGGTGTCTTGACGTTGCAGGATGTGTCGCCGGTGACGGCCTTTTTCTCAGAACGTCCCCAGCGGATCGTGGGCCATGTCCGCAACGATCTGTTCCTGAAGCAGTGGACCGAGGGGAAGAATAGTTTCAAAAGCGATCCTCCCAACGCCGCTCTATCGGTCTTCAGTGAAAAAGCGCGCCCGACAGGCGCGGTCGTCGTGCTCAGCAATCCTCGCCTTGATGGCAAGAACCTCCTCTATGATGTGAGACCACTGAAAGGCACTCTGCCGGCAGCGGGCACTGAAACCACGCTGTTTATCGACGGCGGTGGCGCGCCCTGTGATCCAATGTACGACACAGGGGATGCGGGCTACCCGTGCTGGGCGCAGAAGGCATTTTCAGGTGAAAACTAGGTCCGGCCGAGTAGCACTGATAGCCTTCTTGCTCCTGTGCGTCGCCAACCCAGCCTTGGCGAGCTGCACCGCAAATGGGTGGACGAACGAGCGGGACGAACGCCCGATCTGGAAGTGTTCGGGTTCGGATTAGATGAAGCGCTTTGCTCGATCGGCGACGCAGAGAAGGATAACCGATCATGATCAGCAGACGTGGCGTCATTCGCATCAGCTCGCTGGCGCCACTGTTCGCCTTCATTTTGGGTAACCAGACTTTGGCCACGCCGACTGGCGACGTGTGCAGAAAGGAGATATGCGACTCCGCCGTCGCGGCCTGCATGCGTGCAGACCAATCATTGAATCCCTATGCAAGGACGGAGGCTGAAAAAAAGGAGTACTGCGCCCAGTTTCTTCCTGGCTGCATGACCCGGAGCATCAGTCCGGACCTACCTTGGTATTCGCCAGAGATGGTTGCTCGTTTCCTGAAGTGTCCGTCGTAAAGTTCCATCGGCCAGCCGTCGGTTGTGCAGTGACAAGCACCACCGCACACAAGTGGCTCTCGGGGTTTCGTGCACGGCGATTTTGGGGTTTCATCCGATTGCGTTCGATGCGCGATCTGCTTCGTTGGCATTCGTTCGATGCAATCGAACCGAGGTCGAGGACCATCTAGACATCCAGATGAGTGAGGACCACCCACATGAAGAAGACAGTGGCAATTGTCCTGATGACGGCGATCACGGTGCTGGCACTGTACCCCGCAGCTAGGCTGGCGATCGCACAGACGAACCCGAGCTTCCTATTCGTGCAATCCGCGAAGAAGATCGACTACAAGGACGGGGTCATGACGCTGCACGACGTCCCCAAACAGACTATGTTCTTCACGGATCGCCCTAATAGGGTCGTTGGCAACTTGCCGACTGACAAGTTCGTGGCCAGATGGACGACAGACACCAGCCCGGGCGGCTTCGCAAGCAATCCTCCGAACGCTGCCGTGACCGTCTTTCAGCCTGATGGCGCTAAGACGGCCATCGTGGAGCTGAGCAATCCGCGCCTGGACGGCAACAAGCTCTCGTACAACGTCAAGGTACTGCAGGGCATCGCCTCAGTTCAACCCGCCGAGGGCGTGCTCTTCATCGACAACTACGGCGGATGGGCAGCGAGCGCCTTCAACGCAGACCTTCACTAGCCGGTCGACGAACACTGTTTCGCCGCTGGTCGTATCGCGCGATTGGAAACGCAGGACCTGGGCAACTGTCCTTTGTCCTTCAGTGGACAGTCTTGCGGCCAACCGACAAAGGGAGGCCAGCTGTTGTATTGTGCCCGGGCCGTTTGTCATTCGGACATTTGACGATGTCCTGACCTTCTGGAACTTTTGTATAGCTCGCGTGGCAAAGTCGTACCGCAGCATCCGCCCGAATCGATTTAGTCCTCTCATTGTCGAACACCTCACCCATGCATGAAAACAGAGCATTAGCACATGCACATAAGGCGGTTTCTATTGCGAGCAGTCCAAGGGGCATGCGTATGGTTGGTGGCCGCGACAAGCGCGAGTGCTACCGAGTACGCATTCTCAACCTATGGCCTCGGCAGCGCGGCATTCGGAGCGGGCGTCACGCCGCCTCCCGGGACCTATGTGACGGAGGCTGCGTACTTCTACAGCGCCAACATCGGCGCGACCGTGAGCTTTGGAGGAATCACGCTGAACCCCGGCGCCGCGATTGATGTGTTCGCCGCCGCCACCAACATTCTCTATGTGCCGCAGCGAAAGGTGCTCGGCGGCAACCTTGGATTGGCGGTGACTCTCCCCGTCGGCCACATCGACATCGAAGCGACCCTCGGTGGACCTCTCGGCTTGTCGCGATCGACGGACGGCTGGGGCTTCGGCGATGTTACCAGCAGGGCTCAGCTCGGGTGGCAGCACGGCGAGTTCTCGCATCTTGTCTACGTGCAGGCGGTTGCGCCGACCGGCCGTTGGCAGCGGGGGTTCTCGCCGATCATCGGCTTGCATCGTCCGGGGATCGATACAGGCTGGGCCTTCACGTGGACCGACAGGACCAAGAAGCTGCAGCTCAATGGCTCGACCGGTGTCACGTTCAACTTCGAGAACACGGCGACCGACTACAAGAGCGGCGACGAGTTCCACTTGGAGTGGGCGGCCGGCCTCGAGTTCGCGCCGGGGCTTATGATCGGGGTTGTTGGCTACGACTATCGCCAGATCTCCGACGACTCGGGGGCCGGTGCCCGCATCGGGCCGTTTAGGGGGCGCGTCGATGCTGTCGGCCCGGGTCTGACCTACACAACCCTCTTCGGTCAGTCCCCCTTTATCTTGAACGTGCGCCACTACACCGAGTTCAACGCCCACAATCGATGGGAAGGCAACTCGACCATCGTCTCCGGCACGCTTCGGTTTTGAAATCGAGAGGATTTGCACGATTGGTGGATTGACCGGTGAGGCACTTCATAGGCCCCCGACTTCCAACAAAAGAAATCTGCGAATCCACAGCTATCCAAGCCAGAGTCTGCTCCGGGTTATCTTCCCCGGTTCGCGGTCCACTAGGCCACGGTCGGTGCACAAACTCACAAGCTGACATCAGGCTAACCACCGCCACGGCCAAATTGTGTAATGTTAGGCGCAGGCGGATTTGGATATTTCTTGACCGTCTCCAAGTACTCTTCGACCACTTTGAGCGCGGGCCCTGACACCCAGCCAAACAGTCCTCCGACCACAAGGTCTTCGTGCGGGTCCATTTCGATATTGTAGATCTTCGGATAACCGGCCATCGGTACGCTGGCCGAGAAAATGCCCGGCTGGCGTTGCGGGCCGATACCCGTCGGATGAACATCGGTAAAGTAGATGCGCCACTGCTTCCATCGCGCGGCGACGAGGTCTCCGCCGATGAAGCTCAGGAGGCTTTTGCGATGTCCCATGGCGCTGTTGCCTAGGAGCACGTCCGTCTGGTCTACGCCGTCAATCTGTCGATCTATTGGCATCCTGCCACCAACGACGCGGGCGAAAGTCGGCAGGAAATCCATGATCGAGAACATAGCGTAGGATGTGGTATTGGGCTTGATTTGGCCGGGCCAGCGAATGATCGCTGCTGTTCGTATTGCGCCTTCCGTCACTTCTCCCAGCTCGCCTCGAAATGGGCCGGCATGGCCCTTGTCCGGTGTTCCCTGATTGCCGAATTCCCGTGCCGTCTCGCCATAGGGACCATTGTCGGAGGCAAATACGACGATGGTGCTGTCATCGATACCAAGGCGCTTGAGCGTGTCGAGGATCTGACCGACATGGTAGTCCCCTTCCATCAGCTTGTCGCCATAGTTGCCAATCCGCGACCTTCCCTTGAACTGCCCTGCAGGCAGGTTTGGCACGTGTCCCATTGAAAAAGGTAGGTAGAGAAAGAAGGGCTTCCCCGCCGCCGTCTGCCGGCGCATGAAGTCGATCGACTTGCCGACAAGTTCATAGTCGATGTTGGCGCGCACCTCGGGCGTGAACGGCTTCACAG
>Ga0075429_100006221_pt1 | contig 10328 bp, 5 predicted proteins | sample RhiMetdeltSRZDD3_FD_75295 | JGI IMG/M metagenome (GOLD analysis project Ga0075429, IMG submission 75295) | Populus rhizosphere microbial communities from Tennessee, USA - Rhizosphere MetaG P. deltoides SRZDD3 | ecosystem: Host-associated > Plants > Roots > Rhizosphere > Soil | place: USA...
TCCTCCTGGTCCATTTGACCGCTCGCGTCGCTGACGATCAGGTTGTCGCACCCCTGCTCGATGACGCCGATCAATCCCTGGTTGTCGTGCACACCGCCATCCACCAGCGACACCGTGATGTCGGGATAAAGACCCGTAAACTGCAACGGCTCGAAGAGGCCGGGCACACACGAGGATGCGGCGACCGCATAGCCCAGACGCATCTTCTTGAACAGCGGCGGGGCCTCGCCGTACCACATCCTCCTCAGGCGGTAGTTGCCGTCAACGCTGGTGTTGATGCACGACGCAGGCTCGCCCATGAACGACGCGGTGAATTGCCAGAGATGGCCGGTATTCAGCGCTGTGGCGTTGAGGACGAGCACAGGCACTTTCGCGCGGCGCTGCCAGTTATCCCACCGAGGGTGGAAACCCTCGGGCGCTCCCTTGGGATGGATTTCGAGCTCATCGAGGTACCGCGGCTTCCCGGCCCCACCGTCGTCGATGAGGCTGAAGATCTCCTTTTCGTACAACTCGCCGAGGCGATGCGTGCGCGAGTACTTGCTCGAGAAGATCATGCGGATATTCGCCGGCAGACTCGCGAGCGCCCTCATCCGCACATTTCTCTGTACGCCTTGGAGGAAGCGCGCCGCCACACGCTGGACCAGCTCGACGTAGTCGTTCGCTGAAATCTCGTCGTCGGTCTTCGACTGCAGCAGGTGCCGCAGCTCCAGGTAGTAATGCGCACCGATGATCGAGCCGCCCGACACGCACGAGAGCACTTCCACACGGCGCAGGATGTCCTGTTCGGCGAGCCGAGCGAGTACGCCAATATGGAACAGGGATGCACGGAACCCGCCGCCGGAGAGCGCCAGGCCGACCTTCCCGAGAAACGCACTACGAATGACGTCTTCCGGCAAATCGAGAAGCTCGCGCACCACGTCGTATGGGCGCGCGCGCACGCCTGGCGACGGCCCGGTCTCCGGGGTAGGGGTAGCGGACAGGCCTGCCGCGGCAATCGCGCGGGCAACTGCGGGATCGAGCCCGTCTGGTAACCTGGCGGCCGCTCCAGCCGGTGCCGCGGCCTGCTGCGCGGCAGCGGCGCGCTCCTGGATCAAGGCGAGACGCGCAAGCTGGCGTGCCGTTGTCTCTCGCTGCCAACCCTGAGCCGGTCGCGATTTCGCGGTCTGGAACCACGTCAACGCGTTGTCGTAGTCGCCCAGGCCAAAGTAGGCCTCGCCGAGAGTCACGGCGGGCCAGTAGCCGCTTCCAGCCGGTGTGTTCATGACTGGTCCAAGGCCGGCCACAACGTCCTTGCGAACCTCGCGCGCCAAGGCCTGACGTGCCGCAACCCCTCCGAAGCCATCAGGCTCGGCGTCGGCTTCGATCTCGCTCAACAGGTCCAGCACGAACGCCGCATTGATGCCCGTGTACCCGAAGTCGCTCGTCGTCACGCCGAGCTGGTGACCCCGGTAGTAGTAGCGGAATGCCGTCTCGAGATGCTGTTTCTGCCCGTCCACCAACCACTTCTGCTTGTAAATCGAGCCCGCCAGGCCGAGCGTCTCCTGGGTCGGTCCAGCGCTGAGCTGTGCTCCCTGTTCGAGCATCCCGAGCGCGGCGTCGAGCCGTTCCAACACAGGTTGATCCTGGTTCTTGTAGGTACAGAACGCGTGCGTTTGTGCGAGCTTCAATCGAAGCGCGCTGTCGCCTGTGTCGGCGCTTCGCAGCAGCAGGAGCACGCGACATGCGTAGTCGAACATCTCGCCCGTCTTCAACTGTTCAACGAGGAGAAGACCCTCGCGGATGGTATCGTCGCGTTGCCGCGATGACATGGAGCGGTCGGTGGCTTTGCGCTCGCGCAGCGTTTGTTTGACCTGCTCGAGCAATTGGTGCTTTTCGGTGCGTTTCATACGACGCCCACTCCGGCTCCTCCCTCTAGAGTGCTTGCGCGCGCGACTCCGGAGACCTCAGAGGCGGGGACCCGTGGCGCATCTGACAAGAAAATCTTTTCCACATCCTTTTCGCCCACCCGGCTCTTCAGACGCAGCAGGGCTGTAGTCGATGACACTGGCCCCGCGGCAAGCCGCACAAGCATGTCGAACATCGCAAATATGCTGGCTGTTCCGATTCCTCGCTTGTTCGTCGCCTGGTCGAACTTGTCGAATAGCTGCAGGGCGTCGCCGAATCTGCCCAGGCTCTTCTCGAACTTCTCGGGGTCGATCGCAGGGCCGCGAAGAAGCGCGTACAAGTCCTTGATGGCGTCGATCATCGAGTTTTCGATGTTGTACAGCGTGGAGAGCACGGTCAGCTCGAACCTGTCGAGTACGACGCGCGACGGAGCAGCAATAGCCACCGGAAGCCTCACGGAGAACTCGCGCTGGGAATGATTCGTAAAGGCGGCAAACCCCTCCTGCCGGAACCGCTCGAACACCGCGGGCGTCGCGTACGAAAAGGCGACGTCGTGCTGTTCCTGACTCTTGAGATAGTTCGAGAGCACGATGAGCCGCATCGCATCACGGATGCGCACCTCCGCCGAGTCGGACAGTTCCTTGACTTCGAGCAGCGCCTGAAGCGCCGCGTCGCCGAATCGAACGTCGTAGCTCGCCTCGACCTTCCCGAAACCGCCATTCGGCGCCCTTGGCAACAGCGGACGGAGCTCGGCGATAGTGGCACCCTTGGCATCCAGCCCCAGATCGGCCGCGAACCCCAAGTAATCCTGCAGCTCCATCTCGGAGGTGTCGTCGTCTGTGAAGGCCAGCTCATAGCGGGCCGTCAGCGAGCTGAGCGTCTCGATGAGATATGCGAGGTTCTTTGAATCCGCCTTGACGACCTTCGCTGACTCGCCCAGGGCACGCAGCAGGAAATTCATGTGCATTTCCTCGCCCTGACGCTTGCGCTGGCGCTCCACGCCTAACGTCGCCGTCGTAAACACCGTGATGCCCTGATCTGACGGGACCAGCCGCTGTTCGGTTTCGGTGATGACGCGGTCGAACCCTTCGTAGCGGTAGTTCAGGTGCCAGCCCACGATGTTCACCCTGAACGCGCTCTCACGCCGGGTGCGGTGCGTCAGAACGCCCTCCTGTAGCCTGACGACCTGCGTGTCGGACGTCCCGATAATCTGCTCGAAATCCCCTTTTCCGGCTAGCGCGAGCAGGTCAGGACCGCGTGGATGCGCAAGGTTGATGTTGACGTCGATGAGCGCATCGTTCTCGGACGCGCGGGTGTATTCGGCGTGAAGGGCAACCTTGAGCGAGCTGCTCGCCGCCTCCCTGAACGTCTTGAATAGCTTTTCCGGGAATGCGTCGATCTTTGCCAGCACTGCCTGGACTTCCTTGAATGCTTCCTTCACGTTGCCTGAGGAGTCCAACGTGCGGCCGACAAGCCGCGTGACGAACAGGCCGACCTTCTCGCTTGCGAGCGCCTGAAGTTCGTCGGGGGTGTCGATCTTGGCCAGCTCGCCAAACAGCTTGTCGGCACCGAACTGCTGCTTTGCGATGCCGATGGCGCGGCGAATCTCGGCGTGCGCGGGCTTCCGAATGAGATCCAGTGCAGCCCCCGCGCGCTTCTTGAGTTCCGGAAGGCTATCCAGCTTGATCCCGCCGACAGTGACGCGCTTCAGCAGGAAACCCAGCGGATCTCCGCCTGTGAGCTGCGCGAGGATCGTCCAGAGCCTTGGATCCAGGTCGTTTCTCAGCGTCTCGAATGCGTCGTCACTCAGGCCTTGAAGCTTGTCGAGAAAACCGGTCAATTCCTCGAGGCGGTCGAAATGCCGATCGAACAGCGCGATCGCGCGATCCTCCAGTTGCTCGTAGCTGGTCACGATCGCATTCACGCGTTCGAGGAACTCGTCGAACTCCGTTCGCGACGCGAGCTCGTCGAAGCCCTTGCCTATGAGTTCATTGATGTACTTCTTGGCCAGGCCGTCAATCGCCTCTTCCAGCTTCTTGAAGTCCGACAACTCCGCGGCTTTGTGGAGGACGTTCAGAAAATTCTTGGCGTTCACGCCGAGCACGGCGCCGAGAAATTCGTTGGCGTTCGACGGCAGGCCGTCGAGATCGCTCTTCGCGGCCACGTTCACGTCAGCAGCGATCTTGAAATCGTGGGCACGATGGCGGCGCACCTGCACACGCGCCCATCCTGGCAATCCGTCTGCCGCGGTGACGAGGATCGAGAAACGTCCCGCGACACCTGCAGCCAGGCCGATCTTGCCAAGAATGCTCAGGTCGTATTTCTCCGACAGCGCGAGCTGACCCACCGAAAACGATTTGGTCCCGGCGAGCTTGTATCCTGCCGACACTTCGGCCGCCAGGCGCAGGTAGCCGCCGTATGTGAGGGAAATTGCCTCACCGGATTCGGGCGCATGTGGGGATTGCTCGGGGAGGCGCATCGTGGCGAAGAACCGCAACACGAGATCTTCGATGGGCGTGTTCTTGTCGAACGCGCGAAGGTACGCATACCCGGCGTCTGCACCAGTATCGAGTCGCACGGTCGTCTTGAGCGCGGAGTACGTGAACGACGTTGCAGCGGCAACGTCGGCCGATGCACCAGTGACGAGCGACAGCACCATCCTGTCGCTGTTCGCGCCATTCTTGAAGAAGTCGCCTACTCCGTGTGTCTTGAGGAGCTTGGCGGCTGAGCCGCCCGATGTGGAGAAGATTGGCGTCAACTCGAAGCTGGCTTTCGTGGATATTCCGACTTTGAGGGTGCGGTCCTGACCGAGCGTGATCTTGTCATCGCCGTCTGCATTGAAACCGACCTTCAGCACAGCGGGTGTGCCTTCCTTTATCGGCTGATGCAGCGCGAGATCGCCCGAATCCACGGTGAGCGCGCTCGTGCCACCCAGCAGGAACGGAAGATCTTTTTTCTTGAGAGAAAGAGTCGGCATGAGGCTGTACTCCCCCTCACGAGAACGTAAGAACCGCTCCGTCCGAACAACCGGATGGAGAGACGTCAGGCGACGGAGTTATCGCCGGTGTTCCCCGTGTTATCGAGAGCGAGCGACCCAGATATTAGCCGCATTTGCCAGAGCGCCTGCGCAAATTGGGTGCGACACGAACAGAAATGTGGTGAGTGCGTGCTGTTCTGCGAACGCGCAGCTCAGCCGTAAAGGTGAGTCAACCAGGGTACGTAGTGTCCGGCTTCAGCCGGACCTTCTCTCAGCGCGTTGCGGCAGCTGATTCGGCGAGCCGCTTCTTGAAGTTCGCCTCGGACTCGTCGACCATTTTCGACCACTGCCCCGGCGCCAGCGCCAACGGGCTCGGGCGCTTGTTGGCCCACAGCGCCTCCAGCTTGCCCTTGAAGAGATTCTGCGGATGGCCGGAGATGAGGATGTCGGGATTCATCGCGCGCAGTGCCTTGTACGAATTGAAGGCATCCTCCGGGCGCGTGTCGTATCTGGGATCGCCGGTGATCGGTCCGGGCGGGCCGCCATAGACGATCTGATATGTGCGCCCGTCCTCCTGAGTGTTGATGAAGTAGGCCGCAGCCCCTGGCGTGTGCCCGGGTGTCCAGATCGCCTTGACCGTAGACCCTCCGAGCTGGATGTCCTCGCCGCTTTTGAGCACACGACCGACCTGAATCGGCTCCTGTCCCCAGGTCTCGTTCGACGACAAATCGTGACCGCTGACGAGCGCAGGGACTTCGGCTTCGAGCGCCGCGACGGTAGCCCCCGTGATGCGCCGAATCGTTTCCATCGTCTCCATGTGGTCGTAATGCGCGTGCGAAATCAGCATCACCTTGATGTCGGCCGGCTTGAATCCGAGCTTGACCATATTCGGGAAGACGACCGCGGCCATCTTCTGCGTGCCGGTATCGAGCAGGATGTGACCTCTCGGTGTGGCGACCAGGATCGAGGCAATGTTGTTGGCTCCCACGTAGTAGACATTGCCCATGATCTTGAACGGCGCTTGCGGCTCGCTGTCGGTGTCGGGGCGGCCGACCCGGTCCATGAACCACGCCGTGTCTTTGCCGCCGATGGCGAGTGGGTCTGAGCCGGCGGGTGGCGCCTGTGCCGAGATGGAGCCAGCGATGGATATCAGCGAGAGGACGGCCGAAGCCAATAAGATGCTGCGCATAGCGGCCACACCTTAACCCAGAAGTCTGTCCGGAACAAACAAAGTACTGCCGCCTGGGCGCCAGCAGTTCTCACCACGGCCTGGACCGAGCAGATGCGCAGCCGCCACCCTGGCCGTGGTGAGTTGCGTGATTCCGTGTTCAGGCGAGTGCTTTTCCGTACAGCGCGAGCAAACGGCTCCACGCCTTCTCGGCCTGCGGCTCGTTGTAGACCCCCGAATCCGGAGGACACCAGCCGTGCGCGGCGCCCGTATACACCTCGATCTCCGCGGGTAGATTGACCTTCGCGAACGTCTCCTTCAACACATTCTTTTCATTCGGCGACCGCATGTCGTCGTTCGCGGCGATCGCGATAAGAAGCTGCGCTTTGGTCTTTGCCGCCTGAAGATGGGGACTGTTCGGCATGTCGGTGACAAGGCCACCGCCATGGAACGAGGCGACCGCCCCGACGCGATCGGGCACCGCCGCTGCGGTGCGGAACGAAATGGGACCGCCCATGCAATAACCCTGCGTGCCGATCTTACGATTCGTCGCGACCGAATTCTGCTTGTCGAGCCACCCGATGAAGGCTCTCGCATCGGTCATCTGCGTCGTCTCGGTGAGAGCCTGCGCGAGCGGCAAGAGCGACGGGATTGGGGTTGCGGCGCCCTTCTCCGCTGTGGGAGCTTTCTTGACTCGATAGAACGGATTCACCACGAGCACCGAGTAGCCCGACTCGGCGAGGCGTTTGCCCATCTGACGGAACGCGGGCCGCAGCCCGAAGATGTCGGGCCACACCAGAATCCCCGCCGCCCTTCCGGCGGCCGGATGCACGAAGTAGCAATCGGCCATCCCGTCCGGCGTCGTCACGGTCACGTCGGATTCGGTGACGGCGACCGGGTTCTTCACCTGCGGCAACATCATCGCCATGCCGGCGCCGAGCATGACGCCGAATTGCCGCCGCGTCACCAGGCCCTGCGCCTCGAACTCCTCTCGATCCTGCTCAAAATGATCCTGATCGCACATATCCGCTCCTTGTTCCTCTTGACGGCGCGGCAGACTCAAACCCGCACCGTTGGTAACTCTATACCGATTCGCGGTCCTTCGGGTCTTGTTACTCTATTTGCGCGCTTGGCCATGCGCCAATCAAGTCAAGACCAGACGCTGTTCGTACCGAAGCATCGCAGCACGTCTATCGTCGACCGCGCGACGACGGGACTGCCGCCCGATCTGCTGAATCGCGCCGCCGCTCGCCTGCAGGTTCTCGCGTGGCTCTACGCGTTCACCTTTTTCATGGCGGCGTTCTTCCCGATGTTCCTGTTTCCGAACGGCCTGAGCATGCTGTTCGCGCGCGCGCTCAACTGGGCGCCGGGAGCTATTTCGATCACGGTGGCGGTCGCGGTGGCGCTGGCCATCCGCAACGCAAAGCTGCGGCCAGCAACAGTGACAGCGTTCGCTCTCGTGTTCGAGGTGGTCAGCAGCTACGGCATTGCGGCGGCGGAGTTTCTCCAGCCGCTCGGACTGACCGCCGCTACAACCTGGGTTGGCCTGTCGTGGGTCGCCGTGTGGATGTTGCTTTTCAACGTCGTCGTGCCCACGGTGCCTCGTTACGCCGTCGTGGCCGCCCTCCTCTCCGCCACATCAGTGCCGGCGCTGGTGCTGATCTCGATGTCGATGTTTCCGCCGGCGTTCCAGCTAAGCCGCATCATGATCTTTATTGCGTTCGGCTTGCCCTACCTGCTGGTGGTCATCATGGCCTATGTCGGCGCGCGCGTCGTCTACGCCCTGGGCACGGAAGTCACACGCGCCCGCGAGCTGGGGAGCTACCGGCTGGAGGAACTACTGGGGAAAGGAGGGATGGGCGAAGTCTGGCGCGCAAGCCACCGACTTCTTGCGCGGCCTGCGGCGATTAAGTTGATCCGCTCGCCGGTGGGTGGAAATGGCGCCGGCATGTCGGACGACATGCAACGACGGTTCGAACGTGAAGCGCAGGTCATCGCACGGCTTCGATCGCCGCACACAGTGACGCTGTTCGACTTCGGCGCCACCGAGGACGGCTCGTTCTATTACGCGATGGAGCTGCTCGACGGCGTCGATACCGACACGCTGATACGGCGTTTCGGCCCGATACCGCCCGAACGCGTCGTCCACATTCTGCGGCAGATGTGCCACTCGCTGTCCGAGGCTGAATCATGCGGGCTCGTGCACCGCGACATCAAGCCGGCCAATATCTTTTTGTGCCGGTACGGCGAGGACCACGACTTCGTCAAGGTTCTCGACTTCGGAATTGCGAAGGTGGCGCACGAAACGTCGTCGGAGGCGGAGACCGCGCTCACGATACCCAACGTGATCCACGGCACGCCCGCGTTCATGGCACCGGAGCAGGCATTAGGCGCCACGGATGTGGACGCGCGGGCCGACATCTACTCCACCGGCTGCGTGGCGTATTGGCTCCTGACGGGTCACCTCGTCTTCGAAGGCGACACTCCGATGAAGCTGCTGCTGGCCCATGCGCAGACACCGGCAGAGCCACCCTCCTCGCGAACCGAGATCCCGATTCCACAGGACCTGGATGCGCTGGTTGTTTCGTGCCTTGCCAAGAATCGCGACGACCGACCGAAGACGGTCCGGGATCTCCTGCGGCGTCTCGACGCGATTGCGCTTCACCAACCGTGGACCGACGCGCGAGCCTGCGAGTGGTGGAAGGCGCATTTGCCACTGAACACTAGTTAGGTTTGCGTAGTGTCCGGCTTTAGCTTTAGCCGGACGACAATGTGGTCCCCAAGCCTCCGGCCTGTGTGGCCGGAGGCTTAACAACCGTGGATCGCAACTTGCGAGGCGTGCGCGAAGGCTGCCGGTATGCGTGTGCACACCGGTTAATCGATGACGATGTCCCCTTCGATGCCGTCCGCGAATTCGAACCTATCGCCGCTCTTGAGTGGCGGCTTGCTGTTAACGGTATGGGGGTCGCTGGTGCTTAATGGGCCAGCCCCCTCCTTAAATGGCGGCCCCGCCGGCAGCGACTGATCCTTGATATTGGGCCGCGGCTCAAGACGGACCTTTGGGACAGTACTGCCATCCCATCTGACCTCTTCGCCCTCTTTCACCCTGCTCCTGGTAGGCACGCACTTGTGCTTGCCATTTACCAAACTCACTTCGATCTTGGCCATTTCAACCTCCCTTGAAATAGGCGTTAATTCGCTCCTCCATCTGCCACTTCGAGCACACGCCGATAACCAGGGTCGTTGCGAAGCTTTCTGAGGTCTGGATCGTGGGCAATTCGGCTTATCGGGTAGCCACCGCGTACCGCCAGCTCCAGCGCCTCCAGTGCTCCGTTGCGGTCCCCGACCCACTCATGCACCAGCGCCGACCTGAACAGGATCGTTACCCTTCCCCTGGCGTGCTCGGACCCGAGCATCGCAGCAATCTCTTCTAGCGCCGAGCGTCCTTGTCCGGTCTCCGCCAGGAGGTATGCCCGATTTGCACGAGCGTCCATATTGAGTGGATTGACACGCAATTCGTCATCAGCGCGTTCGAGGGCAGTCTCGTACGCAACCCGCGTGTCCGCAGGGGACCTACCCGCCCAGCGAAGTGCGCGCGCGAGACTACTCCAAATGACCGAATCGGCCCGAGGTTGTTTGACCGCTTCTTTCAGGGCCTCCACAGCATCGTCAAACTTTTCCTCTTGAATACGGATCCAGCCGAGGTTGTTATAAAGGAGGGCGTTCGGCGACAGCTTCAAGCCGCGGAGCAACTCGTTCTCGGCCGCCAGAAACCGCCCCTGTATTTCGTACACGGCTGCAAGATTGACGATGGCGCGCCTGTTGGCCGGCGCGTAACCCGCACCCATCACGTAGTTCTGCTCCGCCTCGGCGTATCGTCCGCGGCGATATAAGAAATTCCCGAGATCTTCGTAGCCGGACCAGTACCTGGGGTGGATCGCAATCGACTTTCTGTACTCCTCCTCCGCCATTTCGGTTGCGCCTTGTGCTTCGTAGGCAGAGGCGAGCTGATTCCGAGCCGCTACGCTGTTCGGATCAAGACCGAGCGCGGTTTGAAACTCGAGAATCGCGCGCTGGTGTTGACCAGTCGTGAGATACACGCGTCCTCTGATCACATGCGAACGGGCATCACCGGGATCGAGTGCAAGAGCTTGGTCGATCGTGACGGCCGCACTCTTCAGCGACTCTACGTCTCGGGTCGTGTCGTACCGCGCCAGATATGCCTCGCTCAGCCCGGAATACGCACCGGCGTGGCGGTCGTGCTCCTGAATGGCTTGTTGGAACGCTTTGATCGCGGAC
>Ga0075429_100006223_pt1 | contig 10327 bp, 10 predicted proteins | sample RhiMetdeltSRZDD3_FD_75295 | JGI IMG/M metagenome (GOLD analysis project Ga0075429, IMG submission 75295) | Populus rhizosphere microbial communities from Tennessee, USA - Rhizosphere MetaG P. deltoides SRZDD3 | ecosystem: Host-associated > Plants > Roots > Rhizosphere > Soil | place: USA...
GCCCCAACCCCTTCCGCGCGAAGATGCGGGGCGCATCGTTCGTGAACCTGCAGATCCTGCCGTGGCTCCTCAAGGGTCGCCTCGTGTCAGATATGGTCGCCATCCTCGGGTCCATCGACATCGTGCTCGGCGAGGTGGATCGGTGAGCTTCCTCGTGGCCGCAGTCGGCTTGACCGAAACCCTCTCTACGCGCGAAACCCCGTCCCTACGGGACGGGGACCCCTCGCGCGCGGGGGCCCTCGGTCAAGCCGCCTGCTCGTTGAGCTCCTCGACCTATCGACCGTCGCCGAGCCTCGCGATGGGGAATTAGATGTTTGGGATCATCGGCGGCATGCTGCGGACGCTTGAGCATCTCGTGCGTCCGCGACCGGTCACGCGCAAGTACCCGTACGAGAAGCGCGTCCTCCCGGAGCGCAGCCGCGGTCTCATCGCGCTGCTGCTCGAGCCCGAGACGAGCATCTTCAAGTGCGAGAGCTGCCTCATGTGCGAGAAGGCGTGCCCGCCGCGCGCGATCTCGATCTCCTACACGTTCCGCAACGCGTTCCGGCGCCGTCCGCTCCTCGCGCCGCGCGCCAATTACTACCGCATCCGCATGGTGTCGGCCGCGCCGTACGGCGATCGCCGACCGCTGTCGACCGCCGTCACCACGATCCCGGCGGAGGAGGAAGCCAAGCTCGATCTCAACAAAGCGCGTGGTGTCCTCGCAAGCGAAAGAGCGGGCGCCGACCGCATGACGCGCGTGCTCTACGGGATCCACGAGGCATACGGCTACCTGCCCTGGACGGCCGCGGAGCTCGTTGCGATCGAGTTCGGTAAGACGATGACGGACGTGTATACGGTGGCATCGCTTCTTTCGAACTTCCGCGGCGCGCCGGTCGGCGAAGGCACCGCGGTGCCACGCGGCGGCCGGCGCTTCACCGGCAACCTCGCCATCGCGGGTGCGTGGCCGCCCGAGTCGCCCCCGCCCGCGCACGACGAGCTGCACGAAGACGAGGTGCATCACGTCGTCGAGCCCGCGTATGCCCGCTAGCACCGCCGTGCGGCTGCTTGATGCGCCTCCCGTTCCCGCGCTGGACGGCGGGCTCGACGCCGAGTCCGCGATCGCGCGGGTCGACGCCTCCGGGCTGCGGGGGCGCGGCGGCGCTGGCTTCTCGCTCGCCGACAAGCTGCGCGCGGTGCGCGCCGCTGCCGCGGGCCGCGAGGCCTACGTCGTCGCGAACGCATACGACGCCGATCCGGATAGTCCGCTCGCGCGCACGCTGCTCGAGACGAGCGCCGAGCTCGTCGTCCGTGGCATCGAGGTCGCGATGCTCATCACCGGCGCGAGGCACGCCTTCCTGTACCTGCATCCGCAGGCCACCGGCGCGCGCGGCGCCGCGGAACGCGTCCTCGCCGGGCGGAGTGACATGGAGCTGACGCTCGGACCGGGCGGCTTCATGGGCGGGGAGGAGAGCGCGCTGCTCAACGTGCTCGAGTCCAAACGCGCGATGGCGCGACAGCGCCCTCCGTATCCGGCGTCGCAGGGCTACCGGATGCGTCCGACGCTCGTGTCGAGCGTGGAGACGCTGGCCTGGCTTCCGTTCGTACTGGATGGTGCGAAGGCGGAGACGAAGCTGGTGTCGGCGACCGGCGCGGTGAAGAAGCCGGGCGTGTACGAGGTCGAACTCGGCACATCACTCGGAGCGATCATCGACCGCGCCGGCGGCGCGACCAGCGAGCTCAAGGCCATCCATGTCGGCGGACCGACCGGTGGCATCCTCGCGGCGCAGCGTCGGAGCACGCGGCTCGACTACGAGGACCTCAAAGCGGCCGGCACGCACATGGGCTCCGGTCAGGTGCGCGCGATCGGGACCGACGTCTGCATGGTCCGCGAAGCGGGGCGGCTCTTCGCCTATCTCGCGAAGGAAAGCTGCGCCATCTGTGTTCCGTGTCGCGTCGGCACCAAGCGCGTGCAGGGGATCCTCGACGGCGTGTCGTCGTCACTCGGACGCGACGCGGACCTGCCCTGGCTGAGCGAGCTCGGCGATCACATGGCGCAGTTCTCGCTGTGCGGCTTCGGGATCACCGCGCCGTCCATCATCCGGACCACGCTGCGCGAGTTCCCTGACGACTACCGCGCGCACATCAAAGAGCTCAGGTGTCCGACGGGCACGTGCACGACACTGCGCGCGCGCCGCTACGAAACGATGGTCCAACCATGAGCGATACGTGCCACGCGTGTAGCGGGTTCATCGAAAAGGGGCCCGACGGGACCTGGCGCCACCTCGCGCGCTGGGAACCGTGCGTCAGCGCGCGCCCGCGCACGCGGACCCAGACGCTGCTGAGCGCCGAGCAGCGCCAAGCCCTCGCGCAGTACCTCTCGCTCAAGATCGAGCGCAACGAGTGGAAGTCCTGGGTGCTGGGTGGGGTCGTGATGCTCTATCTCGCGCTGCTGTCGCGCGGCGACTGGCGCATCTTCGCAGCCGGGCTCGTCATCGGCGCGCTCACGACGTTCACGCTCATCGCCGCTGTCGAGCGCGCGCATGCGCTGTTGCGGCGCGAGACGACCCTCATCCGCGTCACCGGGTCGCTCGTCGTCGAAGCGCGCAAGGATTCTGATAGGGACCGGCGCTTCGTGCGTATCGACGGTCGCGAGCTCGTCCTCGACAGCGAGGTGCACGTCGGCCGTGAGCTCGGCGGCATCGAGTACACCGAGAAGCGCGGCTATCCCCTCGCGATCTGGGACCGCGACGGTGACCTCGTGTGGCACCGACCCGAGTACGAACCCGCGCCGCTCGACGCCAATAACATGGTCCTTACCGCATGAGTCTGCTCGAGCGCTTCATCCAGCCCGGCGAATCTCAGCTGCCGACGGTCTCGCACACTGGCGAGATCCCGTCGGGCATGCCGACATGCACGATCACGATCGACGGGCAGGAGGTCACGGCGGTCCCCGGCGAGGCGATCCTCCGCGCCGCGCAGCGTGCCGGCTTCAACGTGCCGACGCTGTGCGACGACGAGAAGCTGGCTCCCGCCGCGGCGTGTCGCATGTGTCTGGTGGACATCGAGGGCCAGGACCGGCCGCTGCCCTCGTGCCACATCGCCGTCGAGCCCGGCATGAAGATCGTGTCGAGCTCGGACGCGCTCTTCAAGCTGCGCAGGCAGAACCTCGAGTACATCCTCAGCGACCACAACGCGTACTGCATGCCCCCGTGCCAGATCAGCTGCCCGACGCACATCGACATCCCCGGCTACCTCGAGCTGATGGCCAAGGGGCAGCACGTCGAGGCCGCGCGGCTCGTGAAGGAAGTGCTGCCCTTCCCGTACGCGCTCGGTCTCGTGTGCCCGAAGCCGTGCCAGGAAGTCTGCCGTCGCGGTCTGGTCGAAGAGGAGATCGCCATCTGCCAGTGCCACGGCTACACCGGCGAGCTGAGCATGGAGATGGAGAAGGCACCAACGCCTTTCCCGCAGATGGTGGCCAGCGGGAAACGCGTCGCGGTCATCGGCGCGGGACCGGCCGGCATGACCTGCGCGTACTACTCCGCACTCAAGGGTCACGCCGTCACGGTCTTCGACATGCAGGCGAAGCAGGGCGGCATGCTCCGTTACGGCATCCCGGAGTACCGGCTGCCGAAGGTGAAGCTCGACAAAGAGCTCAACAGCGTCTGGCAGCTGCAGGGCGCGGAGTTCAAGGGCGGCATGAAGCTCGGCCGCGACTTCACCGTGGACCAGCTGCTCGCGCAGGGCTACGACGCGGTGTTCCTCGGCATCGGCGCGTGGAGCAGCAACGAGCTGCGCATCCCCGGTGAGGATCTGCCGGGCGTGATCGAGGCGATCAACTACCTCCGGCAGAACGCCGAAGGCGATCCGGTGCCGGTGGGGAAGGGCAACCGCGTCGTCGTCATCGGCGGCGGGTTCACCACCTTCGACTGCGCCCGTACCTCGCGCCGCCTCGGCGCCGAGGTCACCGTCGTCTACCGGCGCTCGCGCAAGGAGATGGGCGCGCACTACAGCGAGGTCGACGATGCCGAGCATGAGGGCATCAAGCTCGAGTTCTACGCGGCACCGGTGAAGATCATCGAGAAGAACGGCCGCGTCGGCGGCGTCGAGTTCCAGCGGATGGCACTGGGGGAGCCCGACGCGTCAGGGCGTCGCCGACCGGTGCCGGTCGAGGGCTCCAACTTCACGATCGACTGCGACACCGTCATCCCGGCCATCGGGCAGGTCCCCGTGCTCGACTGGGTCGACCGCGACACCGGGATCCGCAGGAGCAAGCGCGAGACGCTCATCACCAATGGCGCGCTCATGACCGACCGACCCGGCGTCTTCGCCGGCGGCGACGCGCAGATGGGCACGCGCACGGTGATCGAGTGCGTCGCGCAGGGGAAGCTCGCGGCCAAGGCGATCGACCGCTATCTCGCGGGCGACGACATGTCGCAGGTCGCGGCGGAGATCGCCGAAGAGGAGCGGGTCCCCGAGCTGATCGACATCGTCCCGTACAAGCCCGAGGAGCCGCAGGTCCGCATGCCGATGCTGCCGTTCGCGCAGCGCGAGCAATCGTTCGAGGTCATCGAGAGCGGCTATTCGAAGGAGCTCGCGGAGAAGGAAGCCGCGCGCTGCCTCCAGTGCGTGTGCCCCGACGTCGGGCGGTGCCACCTGCAGCGGCTATCGGTCGAGCACGGCCTCACCGAGAACAAGTTCCACCGGGCCGAGCCCATCGACTACCACGACTACGAGTACGACTTCAGTCACGACTTCATCCTTCGCGACCTCAACAAGTGCATCAACTGCACGCAGTGCGTGCGGATCTGCCGCGACGTCATCGGCGCGAACTGCTACGGCCTGATGGGCGGCGGCTACGACTCGATCGTCACGACGCCGTGGAACGTCTCGCTCTCGTACACCGACTGCGTCTCGTGTGGCGCGTGCGCGGAGACGTGCCCAACGGGCGCACTGATGATGCGCGAGCGCGACCTCCAGACCTACGAGCTCGACGTCGTTCGCTGCATCTACTGCGGTGATTGCGTGGAGGTGTGCCCGCACGGCGCACTGGGCGAGACACCGAACTTCGAGCTCGCGACGTACAGGCGTTTCGGCGTTACGGTCCTTGCGAAGGAAGAGCTGGCGGTGGCCAAGACCTGGAAGTCGTCCGAGCAGGTGCCGCACAGCGGCGACGGACACGGGCAGATCCGACCGCCCGAGGTGCGACCGCCCGCTCCGCCGCGCTGGGGCGCCTGACGCTTCGCGACCGTCTCCTCGCGCGCATACGCGCGCGGGGGCCGATGACCTTCGCGGAGTACATGGAGGCGGCCCTCTTCGATCCACAGGACGGCTACTACACCTCGCGTGTCGCTCTGGGATTCGATGGTGACTATCTCACCGCCCCGGATCTCGGACCGCACTTTGGCCGGGCGCTGGCGCGCGCTTTCGTCGATCTCTGGACGCGGCTCGGGAAACCCGCGACGTGGGATCTCGTCGAGGCTGGCGCTGGACGCGGCGTGTTCCTGCGCGACGTCCTCGTGGCGCTCGAACGTGAACGGCCGGATGCCGCCAAAGGCGCACGGCCGACGATCGTCGAAGTCTCTCCGCGGCTGCGCGAGCAGCAGTCGACGACTCTCGCCGGGCGCGACCTGCGGTGGGCGTCGGACGCGCGCGCTCTCGCGCCGGTCCAGGGCGTCATCTTCGCGAACGAAGTGCTCGACGCGTTCCCGGTGCACGTGCTCGCGCGCACCGCGGAAGGAGTGCGTGAGGTATTCGTTGAAGAGCGCGGCGGCGCGCTCGCCGAGACGCTCCGCCATCCGAGCCTTCCGGAGCTCAGCTGGCGCGTTCCCGAGCGGCTGCCACGCGACGGCCGCTGGGAGGTGAGCCCGGCCGCCGAAGGATGGGTGGCGAGCCTCGCGCCGGCGCTGACCAGCGGCTACGTGCTTTTCGTCGACTACGGGGGCGATGAGAACGAGCTGCTCACGCGTCTCGGCGCGGGGACACTGCGTGGCTTCTCGCGCCATCGGCTCGTGACCGATCCGTATGCGGACCCGGGCGCGCACGACCTCACCGCGAGCGTGAACTTCACCGCGATCCGTCGCGCGGCCGAAGGCGCGGGTTTCGTGTTCGCGGGTCGTGCCACCCAGCGCGACGCGCTCATCGCGCTCGGCATCCGCGAGACGACCGCGCGCGCGGACACTCCGATCGAACAGCTGCGTGCCCTCGGGCGCCGCTCGGCGATCGACACGCTTCTCGATCCGAACGGATTCGGTGCATTCGAGTTCGTGTGCTTCGCGAAGGATGCGCCGGCCGACGGGCTGCGTACGTTCGCATCCAGCGCGCCCAGCGAGGTCCGGTATCCTTGAGGCGACGGGCTCTTAGCTCAGCTGGTTAGAGCGCAGCGTTGACATCGCTGAGGTCGGGCGTTCGAGCCGCCCAGAGCCCACCGGCCTAGCGCGCTCCGCGCGACTTCGGCTTCTTCGTGGTCCTTCTTGCCTGCCTCGGGACGCCGTTCATGCTCAGGGCCACGTCGACAAGACGCGACGCCTTGACAAGCTGCACATGTAGCGCATTAAGGGAGCCGGACGCGACGGGCTGCCAGTGATGGTCGGACGCGGCGCCAGAGGGGCACCACGCCCATTTGCCGCGCACCTTTGTCAGCTTGTCGGGCTCTGTTGCCTGTGGACCAGGTTCCTTGTGCGGGCTGACGCAGACGAGCGCGATCGGTCGACCTGCCGGACGCTCACGGCCCGTCGTCCCGCGCTTCTTCGCAGGCTGACGTGTAGTCGTCACCAGCAGCGCTTAGACCGCGTGCTGGCGTCTGTCACGAGCGACCGATGTGACCACGCGGATGAGCTCATCGAGGTCGAAAGGCTTCATCAGCACGGCGTCGGCCGGCAGCTCGGATGCGTCCACGGACGCTCCGTTGTGGCCGGTGAGGACGACCAACCCGGCCTCGCACCGTGACCGCAGTTCTTTGAGGTAAGCCACCAAGGCCTGCGTGTGGTACGGGCTGGTGAAGGTGTCGGTGACGATCACGTCGCCGCGCCACCCAGCGATCTGGTCAGCCCCATCTATGGATTCGACCCGGAGCCCGGAATCGCGCAGGGCTTCGACCACCGTCGCTCGAACGGCGTCGTCGCTTTCGACGACCAGCACGGACCAAGTGTCCGCCGCGACCTTCCCCGTCAGCAGCTCCTCCACGAGCGCAATCCTCTCGTCCGTGGGGTCCTTCGGAAAGTGCCGAGATGGGCATCCTCGGTCGGTTGACATCCGTGTCACAGGATGTACTCTTTAGGGTATACACTTTCGTGGAGGCTTAATGGCGGTTCACGCGCGGGCAACCGAGCTGACCGAGCGCCAGCGGACGGTCATCACCCTTGTGCGTCAGGGCTATAGCAACCGCGAGATCGGCGACAGGCTCGGGATCAGCGAGGACGGTGTTAAAGCGCATCTCTCACGCCTTTACTTGCGCTACGGCGTGACCAACCGCGTCGAGCTGATCGCTTCGGTCGACGAGACCGCGGACAAGGCCTCCCGCGCTGCGTCTCAAGCTCCAGACGCGGCACGTGCCGGCGCGACCGGAACGTCGAGTACGACCGCGGCATACGGACCCGCGATCCCCGCCGCCGCGAAGCTGAGCGCCGTTCGCGACGCACTCGTGGCGGTCGATGCTGCGCTTGGACTCGTCAGCGAGCTTCCACCCGAAACGACCGAAGCGATGATCAGCGCGGTCAAGCGGCGCCTGGGCGGCGCCATTACCGCGCTTGACGAAGCGCAGCGCGCAGTGACAACGTCCGCGGGCGGTTCCGCCGCCTAGGACCGCGACTTGGTCGCTGACTTGCCTTTCGTTTTCGGCCGTGGCGTCTTGGCCGCGGGCGCCGCCGCGGCCGATGGAGCGGCGGTCTTCGCGCTTCGCTTGTTCGCGTGCCGGCTCACTCCGTCGAGGAGCTCCTGGACGTCGAACGGCTTGCGTAGCGCCAGCTTCGCGCCCAGCTCGCGCAGCTGCGGGCGGAGCGTGTCCATGTCTTCGGTCGCGGAGACCACGATCACCGGGGGCTGCCGGTCCGGCGCCATGTCAGCGCGCAAACGGAGGAACTGCATACCGTCGGCGCCCGGGAGGAAGAGGTCGAGCAGGATCAGATCGACGGGCGCCTCGCTTTCGAGGATCCGTAGTCCCTCCTCGGCGTCGGGCGCCCGGGTGACCTCGTAGCCGGCGCTCCGGAGGATCGTCTCCAGCAGGCGGCTGGTGTTCTCGTTGTCCTCGACGACCAGGATGGTCTGCTTCTGGGTGTTTTCCATCGCGCCAGTCTGAAACGTCGGTCAAGGAATGTCGCGCGGGCGCCTAAGCGGTCTCCGACAGACGCTTCTCCGGGTCCTCGTTCACCATGATGCCGTGACCGCCGTCCACGGGATCGACCAGCTGCCAGCCATCCAGCTCGAGCTCCAGGAGCCACTCCGCGTAGTCGCGGAGCATGAGCGAGGCCTCAGAGAGCGTTTCCGCCTCGTCGGCGATCCACTTCACGCACAGGCTTTCGGCCCTGGCGTCAAAGTCCTCCTCGGTCAGCTCGCCGGCTATGTCCGCCGCCTCGCGGGGCGTCAGCAGGCGCGGTTTTCCGTTCTCATGAGCACGCATTTCGGCACCTCCGGCGCGCTCGTCGGAGCGCTCTCCACAGATCGGCCGCGACTTGCGGCACGGCGTCTGCTGCCCGACCCACCGTGGAGCGTTTGGACCTCCGAGACGAGCTTGCGGTGGACGAAGCCTGCGCCCGCTGCGCTACGCCTCTCGTCGCGCCGGCCAGCGTGATGCGGCTCGACGGCGAGGTCTTCTGCTGCGGGAGCTGCGCCAAGGCGGCCAGGGGTGGCGCCCCCGTCATGGGGCAAGGGTGCGCGAACTGCGGGGCCCCGATCGCCGACCGTGGCTCCGCCGTGAAGGCCCATTCCCGCGTTTTCTGTTGCGCCAACTGCGCCGTCGCGACGCGCGAGTTCGAGCCGCCGACGCGCTAAGGGCCACCTCCATCGTCCGGCCGCGCGTCAGTCAGGTCGCTATCCGTTTGTTGCCCCACTAGTACTGGGGTGACGTTCTATGAAATCGCGCGTTGAGGGGATAGTGTCCCGACTTACGTTCAAGAGATCGAGCAGTCCTGCGCGTCCTGCGACGGCGCCGGTGTGGCGTCCCGCTGAAGCGCCGGAGGCCGCCCCAACGCCTGAATCTGCCCGCAAAGAGGAAGCTTCGGAAGGGAACAAGACCATGCAGCAGAGAGACACACGTGACTACACGGCAACCCGGGAGCACACGGCACCGAGCGCGGGCGACCTGAACGCCCTTCTCGGCAAGGGCTCCGAGTTCGAGGGCAAGCTCGCCTTCGAGGGCAAGGTCCGGATCGACGGAACGTTCACCGGCGAGATCTCGACCAACGACCTGCTCATGGTCGGCGACGGCGCCAAGGTCCAGGCGGAGATCAGCTGCGGAACGGTCATCGTCGAAGGCGAGGTCATCGGCAACATCAAGGCCACCTCCGCCGTCGAGCTGCGCCGCCCGGCCAAGGTGCACGGCGACATCACCACACCCTCGCTCGTGATCGAGAAGGGCGTCGTGTTCGAAGGTCGCTCGCGGATGGACGAGCTTCAGTCGTCAAACGTCGTCCCGATCTACGCGACCGCCGAACCCGGCGAGTAGTAACGCCATCGACGCTGTTTCAAGCGTCCTGATGTTCGACGGCGTCACGATCCGTGACGCCGACTTCAGGCGCGCCTCTTTCGACGCTTTCGCGCCGGAGGGCTGCGCCTTCGAGCACTGCGACTTCCGCGGACAGACGCTGGACCGCCGCTTCCAACCACTGTTCTCTTCCCGGCGGCGCAGCGTCTTCCGCGACTGCCGATTCGACGAGGCCGACCTACGCGCGGTCCGCCCCGGTCAGGCGCGCTTCGAACGCTGTCGGTTCGACGGGGCGAACATCGATGGCTGGGAGTCTTTCACCGCGGAGTTCATCGACTGCACGTTCTCGGGCCGCATCGCCAACGTCCGGATCTACGGACGGCCATGGGGCGCGGGCGCGGACAACCTCAACCCGATGCGCAAGGTCAACGAGTTTCGCGGCAACGACTTCCGCAAGGCCGATCTCGTCAGCGTCACGTTCGTGCACGGCATCGACGTCGCCGCGCAGCGCTGGCCGCAGGGTCCCGAATACGTCGTCCTCGACAAGATCCACCAGCGGATCGCGAAGGCGCGGGTCACCGTGCTGGACTGGCGTGAGCACCCCGCACGCGAGGAAGCGCTCGAGATGCTGCAGTCCGCGGCTCAGCTGTACTCGAACCAGATGACCGTGATCGGTCGCCGGGTGGAGGAGCGCTGGTCCGCCCCGGC
>Ga0075429_100006224_pt1 | contig 10327 bp, 9 predicted proteins | sample RhiMetdeltSRZDD3_FD_75295 | JGI IMG/M metagenome (GOLD analysis project Ga0075429, IMG submission 75295) | Populus rhizosphere microbial communities from Tennessee, USA - Rhizosphere MetaG P. deltoides SRZDD3 | ecosystem: Host-associated > Plants > Roots > Rhizosphere > Soil | place: USA...
GTTCATGGGTTCCTCCGGGACGTGGTGCGCTTGCCTACGCCATGGCATAGAGCAGGCGCCGTGCCAGTGGCGGGCACGATGCCGGAGGTGGAGGGAATCGAAGGGGTTAGCGGCATCCCGCAGGCGGGGTGCGCGATCCGGCGCAACTCGAACTTGTGGCGCGCGCGCCACAGGCCGCCGCAGGTATGCGTCGCGGGTGCCACACCGGCGTGTGCTCCGCTCGGCGGACTGTCAGGGATTCGTGACGAGCGTTCCGGGGCCGGCGGCCGAGTTCGGCGCCGGCGAGTCGCGAGACGAACTCAGCGCGTGACGGTGTGGTTCGTCATCGGGCTCATGTTCACCCAACGCACCTTGCCACCCGACTTGATGGTCACGCTGGTGGGTTGGAACACGAGCGCGTTCCCGGGGCCGACCTGGACGAGGGCCGAGTCCGCACCGGTGGTGGCATTCACGACCACGGTTCCGTTCATGCCGGAACTCGAATGCGGGACGCAACGGTAGCTCCACGAGCCGACGGTCAGGAACACCAACTCATGCGACGTGCCGGTCTGCGGGAACGTGAAGTTGAAGTTGGGTCCGCTGGCGACCGGCGGCGAGGTCGAGGACGTCTCGTCGGAGCAGCCGGGCAGGGCGGCCAGGGCTGCGGCGAACACGAGCGCAAGGGCGGTCCGGAGGATGCGGGACATCGGATGACCTCCTGGGGATAGATGACCGGAAGGGGTGCGGGGCGACACATCTATTTGGTGCCACAAGCATCGCGGCGGTTCCACGAAGTTTCCGGCCCGCAGGGCAACTCGAATGCCGCGTTCGTCACACGGGACCTCCTGCCCGGCACCCTGCTTGCGCCTATCATTACATAGCGGCCCGGCCTGTTGGCCCTGCCGCTGTCGCTGCACGACTCTCAGCGGATCGAAGCGTCACGCACGCGAGCCCTGATTCTCCCCACGGGTCGGGGCTCGCGGCACGGGGGAGGGCGCGCTGCGCCCTCCCGGGAGGTCACTCCGTGCCGAGCGGGGCGCTCTGGCGGTCACGGCCGGTCCGCCGGTCCTGCGCGCCGCGGGCGAGGAATGCGCCGAGCCCGACCAGCAGGCCTGCCAGCAGCAACTGGAACACCACGAACGAGACCACCTTGAGCAGCGCGAAACCCGGGTGGACGAAGCGCGTGAGCCAGCCGGCAGCCTCCATGAGCAGGGCGGACCCGAACGAGCCCACGATGATCGCGGTGCGCGCCGCGTTCTTGAGCGGCGCGAAGATGACGAGATGCGTGAGCAGCAGCAGGACCAGCGCGAACATCGGCAGGTGCATGTGCGTCACCTCGAGCATGCCCTCGGCCGAGCGCGGCGCCATGTACCGCGCCTCGTCGCCGCGGTAGTACGCGGCCACGCTCGCGGGATCGAGCCCCATGTGCGCGAAGTAGAGCGCCGCGTTGCTCACCCAGAACGCCGTGAGCAGCACGATGGCGAAGCCGAGCGTGAGACGCATGTGGGGGTTGTTCTGGAATCCCCCGTTTTGCAGATATCTCATGGCTGGCCACCCCCCGGGCTCCGCTTCACCGCCGCGTCGCGCGCCAGCGTGGCGAGCTGCGGTGCGAGCAGCACTTCATACCACGCCAGCGCCAGGCGTGCGGACTCGTTGACCGCACGAGAGGATAGCGTGACCCCCGCCACGACGGGCACAGGGCGCTGGGGCGTGAGCGGCTTGCGCGAGCCACGGCCGCGGAACAGCGCCAGCCAGCGCGATGCCGGCTGGTACTCCGGCGGCTCGAAAAACGCCAGCACGTCCGCGCGCACGAGGCTCGTGTCGGGTGCGACGGCCAGCAGCAGCACCGCCTCGCGCGTGCGGATCACGCGCCGGTCGGTCCATGCCGCACCGGCCAGCGTATCCCCGCGCCACGCCACGTAGGCCGTGACCAGGCGCGGCTCACAGCGGGCATGCGCACGCGCCTCGACCGCTTTCACGTCCTCGACCGAGAGCGCGAGCGTGCGCGGTTCGAAGCGCGCGCCGGGGAACGCCCGTGCGAGTGCCTCGTCGAGCGGTTGCGCCGCGCCGGCGTGCGCCGGCGCGGCAGCTGCAAGAGCAAGCGCGAACACGAGTGCCAGCCACGCGCGACAGCTGCCGCGCCCGGTGACGATGCGCGGAACTAGAACAACCACCCCAGCGCCACGTTCCAGCGGCTGGCATCCCCGCCGGCCGCATCGCTGAACGACTCGCGATCCGTCTTGATCACCACGTTCGGGTGCGGCTTCACCGCGACGCCGAACGTCAGGATGCTGCGCTCGAGCGCCGGCGACTCGACGCCGCCCGGCACCTCGTCCTGCGTGTCGTACTTCTCGGTGCGAAGGTAGGGCAGCAGGCCCCACGTCGAACCCGGCCACAGCGTCGGCGCCAGGTCCCATGCAGCCTCCGCGTAGCCGCCCCAGAAGCGCTCGCCGAGCCTGTCGGCGCCGGCAAGACCGAGCTCATCCGAAAGCTCGCCGGCTTGGCCGAGCGTGCCCATCGCATAGAGCCCGCGTACCTCCAGCCCGCGCCAGCGGTAGGTACCGTGCACGTCCGTCAGCGACACGCGGGCCGAGAGGTCCACGCCCGCCGGGTCCGCCTGCTGCCACGAGTCTCCCGTGTAACCGGCGAGGCCCACGAGGAGTCCTGCGGTGCCCTTCCAGTCGGCGCGTGCGGCGAGCGCGGGATGCGTGACCACCGCCTGCGATCCCGCCTGGCGACCGCTGCGGATGCCGCTCGACGCGCTGAAGTGTGCCCCGTCGAGACCTTCCATGAGATAGGCGCGCCACTCGAGCCCACCCGGCGTGCCGCCGTAGAGCCCGGCACCCACCGCGGCCCACGTGCTCGGGATGATGAAGCGCTCGGTCTCGGGGCGGCGCGCACCGATGAACACGGGCGGCTCGTGCTGCTCGTTCACGAGACCCAGCGGCACCAGCACCTTGCCGGCGCGCACGCCGAGCGAGGGCCGCGCCATCCAGTCGAGGTACGCGAACTCCATCACCACTTCGCCGGTGAGTTCCGCGGTGCCCTCGCCGGTGAGCGGGTCCACCTCGGCCACGGCCTCGTCCCGGACACCCGCATGCTCGAACTCGATCTCGGAGTTGAACAGCAGCGTCGGCGTGAACTTGTGACCGATGTAGAAGACCGCGCGCAGCAGGTCCACACGCGGCAGGCCCTGCGACGGCGATTCATAGAGTGCCTCGCCGTAGCCGCCGATCGACGGTCCGGAGGCGACGCCATAGACGCGCGAGGCCGCGGGACCGAAACCGTGGCGCGACATCATCGCCGTCGCGGTGTCCGTCGCGGCCGGGCCGCTCAGCTTCATGCGCTCGATCTCGGCGATCGCGGCGTCGAGCTTCTTCTCGACTTCGTTCAGCCGCTCGTCGGCGGGGGGCGAGGACGGCGGGGACTGCGCGAACACGGGCGAGGCGAGCAGCAGAGCTGCCAACAGCAACGGCAATCGCATAGGGGTCATGGTCTTCCCTGGGTGAGGTGAAGCGTGGTGGGTGAAAGGTCCTGCGTCAGCGAGACCTCGGGTGCCAGCCCGAGAACCTCGAGATTCCAAGCGTGGGCCACGACACGACGGCCGTGCGGTTCGAGCCACAGCACGCCGATGTCGGGATGTGCGGCGGCGAACGCGCGCGCGCCGTCATGGCCCATCACGAGCAGTGCGGTGGAGAGCGCGTCGGCGCGCGTGCCGCTGCGCGCCCACACGCTGACCGAGGCGTGCGTGGCGAGCGGCTGGCCGGTGCGCGGGTCGATCACGTGCCCGATGCGGCGCCCGCCCGCGCGCACGAATCGCTCGGACTGGGCACTCGTCGAAAGCGAGCCGTCCCGCATCGCGACCTGGACGGCGGGCCGGTCGCGATCCGCGGGGTGCGCGACCCACAGGCTGCAGGCCCCAACGCCGAACACCCGCCACTGTCCGCCGGCATCGAGTGCCGCGCCGGCGACCCCTTGCGCGCGCAACACGTCGGCGGCGCGATCCAGGGCGAAGCCCTTGCCGATTCCTCCCAGGTCGAGGGCTGCGCCGCCCAAGTCGGCGCGCGTGGCTCCAGCGCTCACGCCGCCCAGCCGCACGCGCTCCCAGCCCACGCGCGCGCGCGCAGCGTCGAGCTCGTGCGCCGGCGGCACACGGCCCTGCCCTCGCAGGTCCCATGCGAGCGACAGTGATTCCACCGTCGGGTCGAACGCACCGCTCGTGGATCGGGCCAGTGCGATGGCCGAGTCGAGCACGGCCGCGAGCGCGGGAGAGATCTCGCCGGCGCCGGTCGAGTTGAGCCGAGACAGCTCACTCGTCGCCCGCCAGTTGCTGAGGCGTGCTTCGAGCGAGGCCACCGTGTCGAGCGCCGCGTCGAGTGCCCGGCCCACGACGACGGGATCGCCGCTCGCGCGAAACGTGAACAGCGTGCCCATGAGCCAGCGTGCGCGTTCGGTCGCAGCTGGCGCAGGGCCCGCCGCGGACGGGCGCGCCAGAGCCGGGATCACGAGCAGCGCCGGGAGCAGCGACAGCAGCAGCAGGGGTAGGGCGCGAACGGCTCGCGGCATCAGCGCGGCAACGGCGTGAGGCAGGCGAGGCCGCAGTCGTCGCAGCCGCCCTTGCCCGCGCACGAGCGATGGAATGCGTCGAAGCGCGCCCGGAACAGCTCGCCCACTTCGCGGTCCTCGTCCAGCAGTCGCAGGAAGTCCACCAGCCGCTCGGTCGTGGTGCCGCTCACGTCGTGCTCGATCAGGCAGGCCTCGTGTTCGGCCGTCTCGGCGGGGACGCGCAACACGTCGCGCAGGAACGCGCGCAGCACGGTGAAGCGATGATGCACTTCACGGGCGACACGCTCGCCCGCCGGCGTGAGCAACAGGAAGCGCTGGTCGTCGTGCGCCACGAGGTTCCGCGCCTCGAGCGGGCGCAGGCCCACCGAGAGCGTGGCCGGCGTCACGTCGAGGGCTCGCGCGAGGTCGGCGAGCCGCGCGTAGCCACGCTGGGAACGCAGCTCCCAGATCGCGCGCAGGTAGTGCTCCTGGCTGGGCGTGAGGGCCCTGTCGTGCAGGTGCTTGCCCGAGAGCATGCGAGGCTCCACAGTGGGGGAAAGGGTCGGCGTAAGCCTGTACCATCAAGCGTTAGGCAGTCCTAACTACCAGACCGGCCGCGACCCCGTCAAGGACCCCCGCCCCCTCATGGACCTCGAGACCGCTGCCGCCCTGCTGTTTCAAGCCCTGTGCACGCTGGCGCTGGCCGGCGTGCACTTCGGCCTGTGGCGACAGCGCCGGCAGCGCTACCACGCCACGTGGGCGGTGGCGTGGTCGGTGTACGCGCTGCGCCTGGGGCTGATCGCCGGCTACATCGTGCGGCGGGAGCTGCCGTGGCTGTTCGCGCACCAGGTGGTCACGCTCGGCACGGGGCTGCTGCTGCTGTGGGCCGCGCTCCAGTTCGCGACGCAGTCGAGGTGGCGGCCAGCCTATGCCGCTCTGCCCGCGCTGGCCGTGGTGTGGGCGTGGTTCAGCGTGTTCGTCATGCACGACATGGCCGTCGCCGGGATGTCCTCGGCGCTGTTGCTGTCCGTGGTCACGTTCGGCACCGGCGTGGTGTTCCTGCGCCACGACCGCCGCTCGCCGTCGGTGGGCGCGCGGCTCCTCGCGTGGGGCTTCATCGCCTGGGGACTCCATCACCTCGACTACCCGCTGCTGCGCTCGCAGGGTTCGGGCGTGATGCTCGGCGTGTTCATGGACGTGACGCTGTTGCTGGTGGTGGCCGTGGGCACGCTGACGCTGGTGCTGGGGGAGGAGCGTGCGGCGGTGGCCCTGCGCAATACCCAGCTCGAGCAGCTCTCCGACCTGCTGCTGCGCGCGCAGGAGGAGGAGCGCCGCCGCATCGCACGCGAGCTGCACGACGACGCGGGCCAGACGCTCACCGCGCTCAAGATCGAGCTGGACCTGGAGGGCCGCACCGAGGCCAGCGCGCGCGTCGCACAGGTGCTGAACCGCATCCGCGACGTGAGCGAGCTGTTGCGGCCGCGCGTGCTCGACGACCTGGGGCTGGTCCCCGCGCTGCGCTCACTGGCCGAGGACTTCTCCAAGCGCACGCGCATCCCGGTGATGGTGGAAGCGGACGAGGCCCAATCCTGGCCACCCGAAGCCGCACTCGCGTTCTACCGTGTCGCGCAGGAAGCGCTCACAAACGTCGCACGGCACGCGGGCGCATCCGGCGCGTGGATGTCATTGTCGCGCACCAGCGAAGGCAGCCGGCTGGTGGTGGAGGACGACGGCCGCGGCATCCGGCACGGGCTCAAACCCCACCTGGGACTGCTCGGCATGCGCGAGCGCATCTCCGCGGCCGGCGGCACGCTCCGGTTCGCCGAAGCCACGCAGGGCGGGCTGCGCGTGGAAGCGCACCTGCCAGAACGGAGCGGGGCGTGAACGAGAACCGCAAGGTGCGCGTGCTGCTCGCCGACGACCACGAGCTGGTGCGCGCCGGTGTGCGCCGCGTGCTCGAGACCGCGGGCGGCATGACCGTGGTGGGCGAGGCGTCACGCGGGGACGAAACCCTCACGCTCATGGAGCAGCTCGAACCCGACCTGTTGCTGCTCGACCTGCACATGCCGGGCGGTGACGGATTCGAGGTGCTGCGCAAGGCGCGCGACGCCGGCGGCGGCACGCGCATCCTGGTGCTGTCGCTGCACGTGCAGGCCGAGTACGTGGCGCGCGCCGTGCGCGAGGGCGCGGACGGATACCTGTCCAAGGACCTCGCGGTGCAGGAGCTGCCGGCGGCGATCCGCAGCGTGATGGCGGGCCGGCCCTACTACAGCGCCCCTGCGGCCGAGGCGCTGTCACAGGCGCTGCGCGGCGACAGCCGCCCGCTCGACCGGCTCACGCTTCGAGAGCGGGAGGTGCTGGTGGGCATCGCGCGCGGTCTCACCTCCAAGGAGATCGCCGCCGAGTTCGACATCTCGGCGCGCACCGTCGAGACGCACCGTGCCGCGCTCATGCGCAAGCTCGAGCTGCGTTCGATCGCGCTGCTGACGCAGCTCGCGATCCGCGAGGGGTTGGTGGAGCGCCGGGAGTAGCCGCAAGCCGAGAAGCGATTCGCACGCTCCGTAGTCCTACGTAGAGCGGCCTCCGCAACATTCCGAATGGTTCCGCGTCGCGCGTCCCGTCACATTGCAGACGTGAAAGTGCGTGGATCCCATCCGGTGTCTCGGGTCGCGAAGCTCTCGGCCTGCTGTGCCCTGCTGGCGTCGCTGTTCGCGGCCGCGGTCGGGGCCGGCGAGATCGGCCTGTCTGCTCCCGGAGCGCGCGCGACGGCGGAACCCGACACGGCCGCGTTCGATTCCACGGCGGTCACGCCGAAGGGGTCGGACGCGGACTCGGCGCTCGTCCGACCGGCGGCGACATCGGACAGCACACTCGTCCGACCGACGGCGGCATCGGACAGCACCGCGGCTCATCCGGCTGCTTCGGACAGCGCCGCGGCCGACCCGGCCGGTGCGGACAGCGTGGCGCTACGCGTGACTGCTTCTCCGAACGGTGCCGCGAAGCGCGTGCTCGGGATCGCGGACACGATCACGATCCTGCCGCCGGTGCGCGTGGACGCCGATCGCATGAACGCCGAGGACCGGCCGGCGGTGACGTCGGTGCGCATGGATCGCAGCCGGCTCGTGCGCTTCCAGCCGGCGACCACAGCCGATGCCCTGCTCGCCGCCCCCGGGCTGGACGTGACGCGCACGGGCCCGTGGGCGTCGCGGGTGGCGTTGCGCGGCCTCTCGGGCGAGCGCGTGCTCGTGCTGGTGGACGGCGTGCGGCTGCAGAGCGGCCGTGGCCACGGGGCGCAGACGAGCCTGGTCCCGGTCGAGAAGCTGGAGTCGGTCGAGCTGCAACTGGGCGCCAGCGGGGCGCAGTACGGGTCAGACGCCCTCGCCGGCGTGGTGGAGCTCCACACACACCGCGACCTGTTCGGCGCACGCCGCATGGCGCTCATGCTCACGGGCCGCACCGGAGGTCCGGGGCGGGAGCGGGGCGCCATGGCGCGGATGCGCGCGCAGACGCCGAACGTGGGCGCCGAGGTCTCGGCCGGGTGGGGCGGCCTGGAATCACTCGTCACGCCCTCGGGCACCGTGCCGCACAGCGGCTATCGCGACGACGACGTGAGCGCTCGCGTGCAGGCGAAGCTCGGGCTGTCGATGCTGGACCTCGAGCACACGGTCCATGCCGCACGCGATATCGAACTGCCCGCGTTCAGCGACAACGCCGGCTCGAGCGGCGAGTACCCGCTCCAGTCGCGCGCGGCGACGCGGCTCGAGTGGCTCCTGCCCAGCGCAAACCTGCGCTCCGAGGCCCGCCTGCTCGGCGTGCGCCAGCGCTTCCGCACCGACTTCGTCGAGTCCGTGACCGACAGCCAGTTCCTGCGCGGCCGGTTCGTGGGGACCCGGAGCACGCGCGCGGACGACCGCATCACGACCCTGTCCTCGAGCGTGCAGCCGTCGGCTCGCCACGGCGCGACGCGCCTCTATGGCGAGTACCGGCAGGAGACCACGAGTGGGCCTCGCACGACCGACGTGGCGGTGCACAACGTGTCGGGAGCGCAGACCTCCGCGGTGCAACAATCGGGCGAGTCCGTGCCGCCGGCGCGCCGTGACGTGCTGGCCGGCGGCCTCGCGAGTGCGGCGCGCTGGGGAGTTCTGCGGCTGGACGGCGGCGCGCGCTACGACTGGCTGCACTCTCGCGCCGATTCCACTCCGCAGAGCTTCACACCGGAGCTGGACGTGATCGACGAGCGCTGGAGCGGCGACGCGGGGCTCTCGGCGGCACTCGGCGCGTTCGTGCCCTACCTGCGCGTCGCGACCGGGTTCCGCGCGCCGAACCTCGAGGAGCGCTACTTCAACAACGACATCCATGGTGGCTTGCGCCTGTTCGGCAACCCCGACCTGCGTGCGGAGCACTCGCGCACGGGGGAGCTGGGACTGCGCGTGAGCTCGGCGAGCGGCGGCATGTTCGAGTCCGCGCGCGTCTCGGCGTACCGCTCCGACGTGAGCGACCTGATCACGCTGCGCTACATCGGCCAGCTCTACCTGGTGCCGCGCTTCCAGTACACGAACGTGGACCAGGCTCGCCTCGAGGGGCTCGAGTTCGAGGGCGCGGCTCGTGCGGGTCCGGTGCGGCTCACCGCAGGCGCGGCGTTCCCGCGCGGCTACGATCTCGAGACGGGAGTGCGCCTGACCGAGATCGGAGCGGCGCGCATGACGGTGGATGCGCGCGTGGGCGCCGGCCGCTGGTTGCCGTCCGGGCTGTTCGCGCTCCGCGTGCGCTGGACAGACGCCACGCCCAACGAGGACCCCAACCTGGCGCGCGCATCGTTCTGGACCGCGTCCGCCGAGGCGTCCTGCATCCTGCGGCAGACGCGCGTCGCACTGTCCGTGCGCAACCTCACCGACACGCACTATCGCGAACCCATGAGCTTCATCGAGGAGCCGGGCCGGAGCGTGATGCTGTCCGTGCGGCGCGAGTTCCTGTGGCCCCTGTGACCTGCACGCCTCATCTGGAGAATGCCGACATGAGAACTCGGGCAGGGATGCAAATGACGCTGGCGCGGATCGCGTTGGTCGCGGCCGTCGCCGCAACCAGCGCGAGCGCCCGGACGACCGCCAACCCCGGCGGTCGCGCAGTGCTGGAAGCGGGTTCCACCACCGGTGCGCCGGTGACCCAAGGCCACGAGCGCGCGACTTCACCCGCTGCGGCGATGGCGGTGGGCGTCCCGCTGCCCGTGGGTGCGGAAGCGGTGGATTCCACGTGGTACGACCTGCAGGACATGGGCTCGCTCGGTCATCGCATCGAGGTGGGACCGGACGGACGCGTGCACATCGCGTGGCAGGACGAGTTCTGCGAACTGGGCGGGGGCTGCCCGCCCAACCTTGCCGCGCCGCAGCCGCATCCCAATCGCGGCATGGGCTACGCGGTGCGCGGGACGCTCGGCGGGTGGAACGTGCTCGGCAAGCTCACGGACCCGCGGCTGCCTGTGTGCTGCATCCGCGACGTCGCCGGCGGTTTCGGCACGCTGGCACTTTCGCCCTCGGGCCGCGCCGCGGTCGCGCAGCACCTGAGCGAGGACGGCTGCGACATGCGCGGCTACTTCCACCTTCAAGATGCGCCGGGGAGTTCGCTGTTCCGCGGCTACCTGTCGCCGATCGTGAGCCCGAGCTTCCTGTTCCCGCAGGTCGCGGCCAACGCGAACGGTTCGTTCACCGTGGTCGGCGAAGTCCCGATCGGGGGCTCGTACGACGAGACCACCGAGTTCAGGACCTCGTATCTCGCGGCCCCGGGCACGATCTACTCGTGCTTCAAC
>Ga0075429_100006227_pt1 | contig 10326 bp, 7 predicted proteins | sample RhiMetdeltSRZDD3_FD_75295 | JGI IMG/M metagenome (GOLD analysis project Ga0075429, IMG submission 75295) | Populus rhizosphere microbial communities from Tennessee, USA - Rhizosphere MetaG P. deltoides SRZDD3 | ecosystem: Host-associated > Plants > Roots > Rhizosphere > Soil | place: USA...
CCGATACGATGGCCTGGCGCTCGATTCGTGGACGCGCGCACAGTTTGCCCGGGCCCGCAACCAGGGCCGGCCAGCCAGCGACAAAAAAATCTCACGTTTCTATTCCCGTTTTGATTCATGGCGCGGCCTGGCGTTGTGGTGTGACATGACGCGTCATTGGCTTGACCCGGAAAATGTCGTGAAATGATACCAGTTGTGCAATTGTTTAGAACGCCTTCCAAACCTCCGTATAAAAACCTCATTTCTTGACATAGACTTAACAATCTTTTCGCGCAACCTTTCCGTATATAGGATCACTAACTCAATACGAAGCAAGCAATCGGTTCCAGGCTTCGTACGGGGGGCCTAAATTTTTGCAGGAGTTTTTTAAATGAACATGGAGGTAGTGAAGAAGATGAAACGTTTTATGAAGATGAGTTTTTTGGCGCTGGTAATTGCAGCGCTGGCGTCGATCAGCGCGATGGCTGGCGATAAGGGTAAAGTCGAAAAGAAAATGGTGACATTTGATGACGACGTAATGGTTAACGGTACGCTGATTAAGAAGGGCGACTATGAAATCAGGTTCGACGACAGCACCGGTGAGTTGAGTGTCATCAAAAACGGCAAGGTCAAAGCAAAGACTGTTGCCCATTACGAAGCGCGAACTGACAAAGCGAAAAGCACAGCGCTCCGTACAATTGAAGCCGGCGGCAACGTCGAGCTCAAAGGCATAACCTTCGGTGGGTCTGATCAGGACGTCATCGTTGGCGCGCGTGGATCTGTCAGTGGAACACAGTGAAGTAGACGAACAAGGGGTAGGCTTACTAACAAGGGGTGTTTTAAAACGAGCGCTGCGGAGAAATCCGGAGCGCTCTTTTTTTGTGCGGTACGCACGCCGCTGGCGTGTAGTTGTGGTTTCGTTAGTTAGCACGCCGGAGGCGTGCGGACCTCAAGCGCCAGTCCGGTATCTCAATCCCAACGCGATGATTTTTTGTAGCAGGGCTTCATAATCGACGCCGCAATGCTCGGCTGAGTCGGCGAAGTCTTCGGCATTGGCGATCTGCGGGTTCGGGTTCGCTTCGAGCAGATAGATTTCTCCGTCGTCAGTAACGCGATAGTCCAGACGAGCATAGCCGCTCAGAAACAGCGTGCGATAGATTTTCTTTGATAGCCGTTCCAGCTTTTGCTTCATCTTTTTGTCGAGGTCGGCGGCTTTGGTAACGACTCCGACTTTTTCCTGGTAGGCGGGGTCCCACTTCAATTTTGAAGTCGCAATGTTCGGAGCGCCCTCGGGCAGCTTTTCGATCACCAATTCCCACGGGGTGTAACATTGCAATCGCTGATTCCCAATCACGCTGACATAGATTTCACGTCCGGCGATGTACTGCTCGGCGATCGCGTGCGTTTTGGTTTGCCGGTGAATGAACTCGACGCGCTCGGCTAGTTTTTCGTCGTCGTTAACGATCGAGGCGCGCGCAATGCCGACTGAACCTTCTTCGCTGATCGACTTTACCAACAGAGGAAATTTCAGGCGCTTCGATCGCTTCACCACCCGGTTCATGTGAAAGACGGCGAACGCCGGCACGTGAATTCGGTGATAGGCAAGCACCATCTTCGACAGCGCCTTGTCCCGGCAGATCGTCAGCCCGCGCGGATTGCAGCCGGTGTAAGGCTGCTTCATCAATTCGAGATAGCTGACTACATGCTGGTCATAGAGCGGATAGCCGTGAAATTCTTCGAGCAGATTGAAGGCAACCTGCGGCTTGTGTTCCAGCAAGGCATTGCCGATCACTCCGAGGTTGTTGTAAACGCCAACGGGTGAAACCTCATGGCCGATCTTCTTGAGGGTTGAGATGACGTCCCACTCAGTTTTGAACGGCGCCAGTTCTTTGGGGGTGAGGCCTTCGATACTATCAGGCGGCACCAGATCCTCGTGACAGAGGACGATCACGCGCAGCTTCTTGAAAGTATCGCCGTTTTTTGGGGCGATAGTTTTTGCGCGCCTCGGCTTTGACGAGGCTTTTTGATTACTGCTTGTGGTTTTTTGCTCGGCCACGAAAAGAAAAGCGGCGACAAGCCGCCGCACTCCAAATCATAAAGCTATCCGGTAATAGCCCGAATGGACCACGTTCATCGTCTGCACCGTCAGCATGATCATCAGGTGCCGCTTGAGAACTTCTTCCCGGCCAACGACGCGCAGCTTGAGTTGGCCCGCGCGCGCAATCATCAATTCCAAAACATGATCGATGGCGTAACCGTGAACGCCCGTGCCTTCAGACACGAGCTGCTGAATTTCCGGAGCCACGCGCCGCAGAAAGGCTGCTGCGGTTTCACGTGTGCGGCGGCGCGGCTCCGCGGAAAAGATTCGACGCAGGTCGTTGTCGAGGTAAGCCGGCCATTCAAACGCATACTTTTCTCGCCTGCGATCGTAGTGTTCGCGCAGAGTGATGCGAATTTCCGGCAGCGTCTCGATCTTGCGGCGCAGACGGTTGCGAGGACGGGTGCCGGCAATATCCCCGAGCAACTCGTCGACGTATTCGAGCTTGCGCAGCGCGGGCCAGCCGCGGTAGCGACGCCGCCAATTGGAACGCGGCTGTAGCCAGACGGCGAAGGTCTCGGCAAAATCTTCCGCGGGGTGCGCCTGGGCATACCAGGCATCAAGGTTTAAGACGTAGCGACGGCTGTTCGGCTTTGGTTTGTAGGACGGCGGATACTTTTGCGCGAACGATCCGAAGGTGCGAATCCAACGGCGCTTGAAGTGCAGCCGAAAAGCGTTGTCGAGCGCATGACCCGCCTCGTGACGCAGGATGCGCATGCATTCAACGTCGGTGCCGCCTTCAACCTCGCGCATGTATTTGCGCTCGAGTTTCATTAACCGCGGATGGGCCAGATAAAAAGGAATGGCGAATCCGGGAACACCGTCGGGTGTGAACCATTCCGCTGACAACCAGACGTGTGGTTTGAAGCGAATGCCGCGTTCGTTAAGCTCGCTGTAGAGTCGTTTGATATGAGGCTCGATGAAAGAGCCTTTTATCTGTATCGGCAGATCGCAGATGCGAGTGTCGAGCAGTCGCTCATCTGAGATGAGGCTCCATTTGAATCGCGTCGGCACGGACGAGGATTGTAGCTGCGATTGGATTTGCGCGCCACGTTGTTTTTTCGTCTCGGCTGAGGGGTTCCTGGTACCGGCTGATTTTTGGAAGTGCACGCGTAGCCGCACGCGTTGCGATCTCGATCGGGTTCTTTCTTTCGATCGAAGCTCAAAAGAGAGCTAGTTCGTGATGGTGCAGTGCACGCAGTCCAAATCTCTCGCTGGCGGGAGTCGCCTGCGACCGGCGCCGCGCCAGGCTTCAGTTGAGCCTTTCATTCAGGCGCGAGATCTTGAGCTCCAATGCCTTCGCGGCCTCAAGGTGGGCTTTATTGGTCGGATCCAGTTGCAGGATTCGCTGCCGGTGCGTAAGGGCTTGCTGATAGCTCTTTAAGGCCGCGCGCAGGCTCGCGTTGTTGGTCTGGGCAAAAATCTGTTGCTTTCTCTGGTAGATGCTGAGCGCATCTCCCTTGCGCTCAAACCCGTACGCGAGATAACCGAGGGATGAGGTGTCCCGGGGATTTCTGGACACAAACGGATCGACCATCGCGATGTAATTGTCCCAGATTGCGACGGCCTTGCTGACTTGCCCGATCTCGACGTAAAAGTCTGCGGCGGGATCCAAAAACTCAGAGGCATAGATGACGTCCTCGCCATGGTTGGCATGCGTGACCACCGACTGGTCATACTGGCGAATCGCTTCGTCCATGTTCGCCGTAGCGGCTGCTCTTTGTCCGAGATTGTTGAGCCCGATACCTACACGAGCCAGATAAAATGTCGTTGTCGGCGGGTTATTCATGGCCCATAGAGCGCGGTTGTCGCGATTTTCTATAATCCAGTTCAAGCTGAACTGCGAGCATTCCAGATACTTTTGCCAGTCAGCTCGGGCCGCGTAGATGTCAGCCATGTAGCGGTGTATGCGGCTGGCGTGATTGAAAGCAAATCGTTTCGTATTGTCAGCGTAATAGGTTTGCTGAGCGACGTCAGAAGCAGCCTGATAAACGACCAAAGCCTCGTCATCTCTTCCCATTTTGTGCAGGAGGGCTGCCTTCTCCATCAAGATGCTGACGAGCCACACCTGGCCATCGAGAGAAAAGGGCTGGGCTTGTTGTAGCGCGACCCCCTTTTCAGCCCATGCAAGGCCCTGGCTCAATGCGGCGGCGCTTTCTTCCATGCGGTTGAACTCGTTCAGGCCGGCGGCCAGATCTTCACTGTGAGCTGAAGCGGTGTAGTACCCCAGTGGATTGTTTGGCTCGAGCTCAATCATTTGGAGATCGTTTTCGAGGTGAGCTTGCCAGATGCGCAGCGATCCTTCGCGATCTGCGATCGACCCGTAGACCTCAGATAGCCCCAGCAACGTGAGAGAGAGCCGTTTGCGGCTTTCCACGTTCTTTGGAGCGAGCGCGATAGCTCTCGTCCGTAGTTGGAATGCCTTGTTCAGATCGCTCAGCGCCTGCCGGCTTTCGTGGAATTGCCAATGACGAATTTTGCCCAGCTCAGCATAGGCGTCCGCCAGTTCATTCAAAAAATTGGGATCGTTAGATTCGTCGCCGGCCAGGTTATCCAAAACCGCCACCGACTTTTCGACAATCGACTTACGAATCTCGAAGCCCTGCGGCAACTGCGTGAGTTGCGCATTGGTTTCCGTCAAAAGTGACTTGGCAACACCCCGTAATTCATCGAGGCGCCGTTCGGCCTTGGCCCTTTGGGCGCGCGCGACGAAGTACTGCCATCCGGTCAGGGCCGTCGAGGCGAGCAGCAGCAACATAAAACAGACTGTTGCCGTAACCACAGTCCGGTGGCGTTTTATGAATTTGCTCGCCCGATAGCCGACAGTATCGCCAGTTGCTCTGACCGGCAGACCGTCCAAATAACGCTGAATGTCATCGCTGAATTCCACCACTGATTGGTAACGGCGCTCGGGCTCGCGCCGGATAGCCTGGAGGATGATATTGTCCAGATCGCCTTTCAGACCGCGTGCCGACGTCTGTGGCTGGCGAGACTTGGTGCCTGAAGAGGTATCTGAACCTTTCGGCGCCGGAGTGGTGGGGGTGACGTCGGCGCCACGCTCCGTAATTAACTGGCAATCGCTCGGGCGCACCGGCCGTTGGGTCTGAAGCGCGTCCGAAATCTCGTTCAGACTCTTACCTTTGAAGTCGAAGGGACGCCTGCCGGTCAGCAGTTCGTACAACACAACGCCGAGACCGTAGACGTCGGTCGCCGTCGTGGTCACCTTGCCGGACAATTGCTCAGGCGCAGCATACTCTGGCGTCATTACATGAAATTGAGTGGCAGTGCGATCGGCGGCGCTGGTATCGGGCAGGACCAGTTTGGCAATACCGAAATCGAGCAACTTCGGCTCGCCCGAAGCGGTGACAAGAATGTTTGAAGGTTTGATGTCGCGGTGAACTATCAGCTGTTGATGAGCGTAAGAAATTGCCCCACAGACCTTGGTGAAGAGTCTTAGTCGGTCACTGATGTCGAATTGCTGGTTATCACAGAAGTCTCTGATCGATTCTCCTTCGACGTGCTCCATCACGAAGTAAGGCAGGCCGTCGCTGGTCGAACCGCCACCGTACAAGCGCGCGATGTTCGGATGTTCAAGATCGGCGAGAATTTGCCGTTCCATCAAGAAACGTCCGAGCACGGCATTCGTGTCCATGCCGCGCTTGATCAGTTTGAGGGCGACGCGCTTCGAGAAGCCCTGGCCGCAATGCTCGGCGAGGAACACAATACCCATTCCGCCCTCGCCAATCTTTTCGAGGACAAAATAATCGTCGATTTTCTTACCTTTGAGGTTCTCTTCGAGGGCATTGGGCCGCAAACCCTTCTCAACTATCAGCGGGGTACCGATGAAGGTTTGCGCTTCCGTATAGGTTGAGAGGAGCTTTTCGACTTCGCGCCGGATTTCGTCGTTTGAGCCGGCCAGAAAGCGGTCGCGTTCAGTCGTCGGCAAATCGAGCGCCGTCGCGAAGGTCTCCTTAATCGTCTTCCAGGTTGCCGGATTCATACCTTTCCACTGGACTACGCGAAAAATGAGAGGCGAATGGGTCAGGTTAATTGAATCACTGACTCATTGGCTCATTGATTCATTGGTTTTGTGGTTCTTTCAGGGTTATTTCATGAAATGTCTACCAGTCAATGAGTCAATGAACCAATGATTCAATGACCGATCAACCTTGATCCTTCATTCGCTGATACAGCCACGTCCGCGCGATCTCCCATTCGCGCTTGACAGTGGACGGCGACACCCGCAGCGCGGCCGCGGTTTCCTCGATCGTCAAGCCGGCAAAATAACGCAGCTCAACAATTCGGCACTGCTCTTCATCGAATTGCGCCAGTTCAGTCAGCGCCTGATCGAGTGCCAAAAGGTTCTGGTCATCCTCAACCGGAATCGTCGGCGCATCATCCAAAGAGATTTTCTCGGCGCCGCGCTTCAGAGATTTTCTTTGCCGTGCTGAATCAATCAGTAGCCGGCGCATCGCCTGTGCGGCGATCGCGAAAAACTGTCCACGGTTCTGCCAATCAACCGTCCGTTGGTCGGTGAGTTTGAAGTACGCCTCATGGACCAGTTCGGTCGTCTGCAGCGAAACCGCGTGCTCGCGTTGCAGGAAACTCGCGGCCAGCCGCCGCAATTCGTCATAGACGATTGGCAGGAGATTATCCAGCGCTACCCGGCTTTGGTTGCCGCCGCGGCCGATCTCCTGCAACAGCAGGGTCACTTCGTGCGCCATAAGACACCTGAGCCAATTGTATCGCAACTCTCGCATAGTGTGATGACGGAAGTTCACGGCTGCCTAATGAAGGCGCGCACGACCCTGACGCGGGTCGCCAGCTCTGCAATCAAACCTCAGCAAAGCAAAATAGGTAACCCTTTCAACCAAAATAGGGATCACCCCCGATTTCAAAGTAACGCCGTCCCGGTATATTCCCCGGCGACCTGAAAGGCTCGCAGCAAGTAGCAGGGGACATGCCTCGCTACCTTGTGCAGCGAAGCTTTCCGGAAGCGGGCGAGATGAAAACTCTGACCCAATTGCGACGCGACTCGCGCGTAGTCTGATAGCCGAGGATTTCAAACGCACTTTGACAGGAGATTCAGTGATGGCAAAGCAAAAGACCAGTACGGTCCTTCGAACTATCAAGCGACATTCGCAAAGCGCAGTCATGGTTCGTTTGTTAAGTCTCGTGATTATTTGTCTGGGCCTGGTAACGGCTCACGCCCAACAGACTGCTTTTACCTATCAAGGAAAGCTCACGGATGGCGGCAGTGCAGCCAACGGAAATTATGATTTGCAGTTCGCATTGTTTGACAGTCGAACCGATGGAACGCAAATCAGCACTACACAAACCCTCGCAAGCGTTTCGGTGAGCGCCGGAATCTTTACGGTGAGTCTTGATTTCGGCGCTAACGCTTTCAATGGTGCCAGCCGTTTCCTGGAAATCGGTGCGCGGCCGAGCGGCGCCGGCTCGTTTACGCTGTTAACGCCGCGTCAGCCAATTGCCTCAACACCTTATGCGGTGCGCAGCCTTAGCACTGCCACAGCTGACCTGGCGACGAACACGCAGCAACTCGGTGGAATGGCCGCCGGCCAGTACGTGCAGACGGGCGATGCGCGCATGAGCGATGCCCGCACGCCGATTGCCGGCAGCTCGAACTACATTCAGAACAGCGCCAGTCCGCAAACGGCTGCGAACTTCAACATCACTGGCAATGGAACCGCGGGCGGCACGCTCTCCGCGAACCTGGTCAATGCGAACACACAGTACAACCTGAATGGCAATCGGGCATTCGCGATTACCGGCGGCGCCCTCTGGCCCAACAGCAACACTTTTGCGGGTATCGGAGCCGGTGCGTCAACGACGCCAAGTTCCAGCAGTGACAACGGAAGCAATAATTCGTTCTTCGGTGTTGGCGCCGGCACGGCCAACTCAACGGGCTTTCAGAATGCTTTTTTTGGTTCGAGCACAGGCATAGCCAACACCACGGGTAGCGGCAACTCGTTCTTCGGGAACCAGGCGGGATATATGAATACCACCGGCGGACTGAACTCCTTTTTCGGAAATTGGTCCGGACTATCGACGACTACCGGCAACCTCAATTCGTTCTTTGGTCATCGCGCTGGTTCGCGCAACACCACCGGCAGCAGCAACGTAATCGCCGGCTACGACGCGGGCCAGTCCAACACTGCGGGCAATTCCAACTCATTCTTCGGGACCGCTGCGGGCTCGAGTAACACGACCGGAAATTTCAACACCTATCTCGGCACGTTTGCGGATGGAACTGCAAACATAAGTAACTCCTCGGCCGTTGGTGCGCGGGCAAAGGTAACCCAAAGCAATTCACTGGTGCTCGGGAGCATTAACGGCGTCAGCGGTGCCACCGCAGATACCAATGTTGGTATCGGGACCACCGCTCCCCAAGCCCGACTCCACGTGGTTGGTTACATGCAGCTAACCGATCCGTTCAATCGTGGACTGCGCGTTGAAAACGGAGTGATGGGTGGGACGGTGGCCTCTTTTGGAAACGCCGGTGATTTCAAGATTGATGCGTTGAATTTCCCGGGGGGCCGCTTCTCCGTCAAAGAAAACGGAAACGTCGGCATCGGCACCGACGCGCCGGCTACCAGGCTCGATGTGGATGGCGGCATCCGCTTCAGCGCGCTGGCCAGCGGCGGTAACACACAATTGTGCTGGAACACCCTAAATGGTCGGCTCGCCAGCTGTTCTTCCAGTCTGCGCTACAAAACTGATCTTCGTTCTTTCAATCGCGGCTTGAATCTGATCAATCGTCTGCAACCGATCACCTTCAAATGGAAGAGCGACCAGACCGGCGATTTGGGATTGGGTGCAGAAGATGTAGCTAAAGTCGAACCTCTACTGGTGACCCACAACGCGGATGGTGAAATCGAAGGCGTCAAATACGATCGCGTTGCGGTTGTCCTGATCAACGCCGTCAAAGAGCAGCAAGCGCAAATCGAGCGTCAGCAAGCCGAGATTAATAGTTTAAGAAAACTCGTCTGCTCATCCCGGCGTCATGCCCGCGTCTGCAAATAGCTAATCAGGAGTTAATTATGAAAACCCGAATTTTTTTATCTTTCGTTCTACTGCTGTTCAGTATTACTCAAGCAATGGCGCAGACGACCGCCTTTACCTATCAGGGAAAACTGACCGACGGCGGCAGCGCGCCCAACGGCAATTACGACTTGACGTTTCAGCTCTTCGACACCTCGACCGTGGGTAGTGGTGCGCAATTGGGCGCGACGTTAAATCTCAACAGCGTTCCGGTGAGCTCTGGAGTATTTACGGTGCAGCTCGATTTTGGCGCGTGCCCGAGCTGTTTCAACGGCGCCAATCGATTTCTGGAAATCGCCGTTCGGCCGAGCGGCGGTGGCAGCTTTAGCACGCTGAGCCCGCGCCAACCGATAAGCTCGACGCCGTACGCCGTGAGGAGCGTGAGCGCGGCGACGGCCGACGGCCTGAGCCTGAGTTGCGCCAGTTGCGTGACGAGCGCCCAGATACAGAACGTGCAGGGATCGCAGGTGACGGGCGCCGTCGCGGGCAGCCAGATCAATGGGACGATCCCGGTGGCCAGCGTACCGGCGGGCAGCGCGAGTTATATCCAGAACGGGACGGCGCAACAGGCGTCCTCAGCCTTCAACATCAGCGGCAACGGCGTTATCGGAGGACGCCTGGGCGTTAACACGTCGAACCCACAATACGCCGTGCACGTGGTCGGTCAGGATGTAAGAGTGGAAAGTAATACAGTCAACACATTTCCCCGGTTTTCGTGGAATTTCACGGGCGGCGGGTCACACGAGAAAAAATGGCAAGCCTATGCGGCGCCGCTTACTCTTAACTTTTCCGCATTAACTGACTTTGAGAACTTTGAAGACATATGGATGCAGGTTAAACGCCGTAACCTGACGAATATTGAGAGCATTACCTTCCCATCTTACGGCAGCATCGTCGGCGTTGGGACCAGTTCGCCACAAGCCAAATTGCACGTTTCCGACATAGGGACAAATGCTTTTCGTCCTACGGCCCTGCGGGTGGAAAGTGATTATAGCGGCGCCATACTCGCCTCTTTCGGCGCCATAGGCCCGTTTCAAATAGATGCTCCCGGGATTCCGGGCGGCAGATTGAACGTTTATGGAAACGGCACCGTGATCCTCGGCGATTGTGTGGGTTGTTTTCCCGGTGTTAGCGACCGGCTGATCGTGAACGGGACCACCCGCATCGTCTCACTCGGTTCGGGGGGG
>Ga0075429_100006228_pt1 | contig 10325 bp, 14 predicted proteins | sample RhiMetdeltSRZDD3_FD_75295 | JGI IMG/M metagenome (GOLD analysis project Ga0075429, IMG submission 75295) | Populus rhizosphere microbial communities from Tennessee, USA - Rhizosphere MetaG P. deltoides SRZDD3 | ecosystem: Host-associated > Plants > Roots > Rhizosphere > Soil | place: USA...
CCTCTTCGACGAGGAGAGCGAGCGCCGTCGCGGTGAAGATCTTGGTATTGGAGGCGATCCCGAATTGGGTCTTTCCGTCCACCGGCGCGGGATCCCCCATCCGCCGCACCCCGTATCCCCGGGCCAGCAGCACCTTGCCGTCCTTCACCACGGCGAGCGACAGTCCGGGTACCTCGAACGATTGCATGACCTTGGTGACGTAGCCGTCGAGATCGGCCGGAAGTGCCGGCTGCTGTGCCGCGAGCAGCGCAAGGACCAGAATCATGGATGGCTCCAGATGACGGCGGGGTCCTCGGACTCGAAGGCGTTGACGTGCACCATCCAGCCGAACAGCCGGGGAATGAAGCGACCCCGAACCGCGGCACACGCTTCGGCCGAGGCAATCGGGCTCTCCGGCCCGAAGAGCGGCTTGCCGGCGCGGGTCTCCCGCCAGCGGGACTCCTCTCCCCGCATGGGGAGGCACCAGTTGATGTGCTGATGCCAGCGTGCCAGTCCGAGGGGAATCCGGGATTCCAGCCGATCCTCGGGAAGGATCGCCGGCGCCGTGTACATCACGCCGGTGAGCGTGAAGCTGCCGTCGCGGTTCTTCCGGTAGAGCAGGGAGGTGGGCTTGGCCGCATCGAACGAGAATGCCGCCTCGAGGCCGTGGCGATTGTTGGTAAAGTGATAGACCGGAAGCACCAGGTTGGGAAGGAATTGCTGGTACCCGTCCGCAATCGCCGCTTTCACATCGCGATACTTTGCCAGCTCGCGCCGGATGGTGGCGACCAGCGCGACGCCGCGGACCGAATCGTCCGAGGTGCGGAGGCGCTCCGCGCTGAGCCGGAGATGAGGATTTCCCTCAGCGTCGTGCCCATGGTGCGACATCTGCCGGGTTGCTGCCTCGGCGGCGCCCGCTTGCGCGGATATCGGGGCGGAGATTGCCGCAAGGCAGAGGAGCGAAAGGGCCAGTGCTCTACTCATAGAGATTCTCAGGATCGGCTCGAGCCAGCTCTACGAGGAATCCGCCGATCTGTTTCGTGACCGCCTCGAAGAAACGCGCTCCCTTCTCGGCGCTGGCCTGGGCAGGATTGCCGACACCGGTGTCGTCGGTCACCCGGGTCCATTGGCGCGGGGCCCAGGCCCATCCTTCCCGCAGTCCCTTGACCTTGAATCGGCGCGCGCGCCCCGGCCCGGCCTCGTCGAGCGGCCGCACCAGCTCCCGTGCCAGATGCAGCATCACGCTGGTCTCCAGCTCGCCGGCGTGATCACCCGGCTCGGCAAAGAACGGCGCAGGGTTCACGCAGGAGTACCAGTTGACGGTACACAGGAACAGGCCGGCGTCGGGCGAAAGCTCTCGGATCATCTGCCGGAAGTCGTTCCCGCCGTGCCCGTTGAGGACGACCAGCTTGCCGATTCCCGCGCGAGCGACGCACGAGGCGACGTCCTGCAGCACCATCAACTGGGTCGACGGATTCATGTTGAGGCAGAGCGGGATATCGAGCTGGCCGGTGTTGACTCCGAACGGCACCGCCGGCAGCACGATCACCCGCACGCCGGCGACGGTCGCGACCCGGGCCGACTCCGCCGCCACCGCCTCGGTCTCAATGGTATCGGTGGCGTAGGGTAGGTGCGTGTTATGAGCCTCGGTGGCGCCCCAGGGCAGCACCGCGACCTCGTAGCGCCCGTCGCGGACCGTCTTCCAGGTGAGGTGCCCGAGCACCGGGGAGCCGTCACCCATCAGCGGGTCCACACCAGCACGGTGCAGTCGGAGCCGGTCATGTTGAACTGCACCGGCCGGTCGGCGGCCGAGCGATACACCTCGACCGCCTCGACGGTTTCCGGGTCCATGCGCAGAATCTCCCCGGCATCGGCGACTCTTGCTCCATCGATGTAGTAGGCGACGATCGGCGGACTGGTTGTGCTGCCGTGGGAGCAGATGAGGAAATTCCTGCCGCGGCGGTCGGCGACCCGCTTGAGCCCGGCCTTGGCAAGGATGTCGATGAACTGGCGCTGGGACATCTTCGCAAGCTCGTCGCGGGTGATAAACGAGCTTCGGGGTGCGCCGCTGTGCAGCATCCGGTCGGCGAATCCGGTCATCTTGCCGCGATAAACCTTCCCCTCCGCCTCGACCGTCATTTCCGGCAGTACGAAGGCGGCGGGAGCGAGGATCACCCCGATCCGGATGGTGTCTCCCGCCAGCAGCTTCGCATCGAAGGTTTCCGGCCGGTAGCCCATCCGCCGGATTCGGAATACTTCTTCTCCTGCCGGCAGCCCGCCGAGTATGAAGATTCCCCTGGAGTCGGTGATCGTGGTGATGCCGGCGCGGATGGCGATGACCTCGACGTCCGGCATCGGAGTCTTGTTGGTGTCGGCGACGATGCCCACGATGGTGGCGAGCCTGGTCCGCTGTGCCGAGACGGCAGGGGCGGTCGCCGAAAGGGCGAGGCAGGTCAGCAGGAACGCCTTCATGGGATCGTTTCTCCGGCCCGGATCAGGAATCGCTCGGCGAGCTGCTCCATCCGGTCGTCGCCGTCTTCCCGCGCCAGCGTGAGAAGCCGCCTCACCTCCGGAACCAGGCGCGGGTCCCCGAAAAGGTATCCGGTCGCCACCTCCGCGGTCCCGGAGTCGCCTTGGTTGGCTCCCTGCAGGAGTGCCCGGGCTGCCGCCTCCGGAAACCCGGGGTCGTCGGGAGCGGGCAGCGGAAATCGATGCCTCGGCTCCGGTGCGGCATCATCCTCGTTGACGAAGGCGCGGGACATCGCGGATTTCCGGTCTGTGGTTGCACCGGGATGATCCTACCTCCGGGGACTCCCCGCAATACCCTCCTCGATGCTTGCCCGACTCAAGTCCGCCGCGGTGCTCGGCATCGACGCCTACCTGGTCGACGTGGAGACTGATCTCAGCAACGGATTGCCGTACTTCACCACGGTGGGGCTGCCCCAGGGTGCGGTCAAGGAGGGGAAGGAGCGGGTGACCGCCGCGCTGGTCAACTCGGGGTTCGAGTATCCGTTGAGACGGATTACCGTCAATCTGGCGCCTGCGGATGTTCGCAAGGAGGGCTCGGGATTCGATCTCGCCGTGGCGCTCGGAATTCTGGCGGCGAGCGAGCAGATCCAGGCTGCCTCGCTCGAGGGTATCGTCGTTCTGGGTGAGCTGGGCCTTCAGGGAGATCTCCGTCCGGTTCGGGGCGCCTTACCGATGGCGATCGCCGCGCGCTCGGCGGGGGCGCGGGAGGTGATCCTGCCCGCCGTCAATGTCGCCGAAGCGGCGGTGGTCGAGGGGCTGGTGGTGACCGGAGCGGACTCGCTGCTATCGGTGACCCGGCACCTGGGAGGTCAGTGCCTGATAGCACCTGCGACTTCGCAGTCACTTTGTTTTCGCGAGGCTTCACCCAACGACGGGGTGGACTTCGCAGAAGTCCGTGGCCAGCTCGCCGCCAAGCGCGCGCTCGAGGTCGCGGCGGCCGGTGCGCACAATGTGCTGTTGATTGGCCCGCCCGGGGCGGGGAAGACCATGCTGGCGCGGCGGCTGCCGTCGATTCTGCCCGCGGCGCCGCTCGACGAGGCGCTGGAAATCACCAAGGTGCACAGCGTGGCGGGGCTGCTGCCGCCGGGAGCCGCGCTGATTCGGAACCGGCCTTTTCGCGCGCCGCACCATACCATCAGCGACGCGGGACTTGTGGGAGGCGGGTCGTCGCCCCGCCCGGGGGAAGTCAGTCTGGCGCATGGGGGCGTGCTCTTTCTCGACGAGCTGCCGGAATTCCATCGCCATGTGCTGGAAGTCCTGCGGCAGCCGCTGGAAGACGGGGTGGTCACGCTGTCGCGAGCGGCGGCCCGACTCACCTTTCCGGCGAGGTTTACTCTCATCGCGGCGATGAACCCCTGTCCCTGCGGCCAGCTGGGGAGTCGGGTGCACGTATGCAGCTGTGGGCGCGGTTTGGTCGAGCGATACCATGCCCGGATCTCGGGGCCGCTGCTGGACCGGATCGACATCCACCTCAGAGTACCGGCGGTGCCGTATGCCGAGCTGGGTGCCGAGACGCCGGGAGAACCGAGCACGGCGATTCGGAGTCGGGTTGAGGCAGCGCGAGAGCGCCAGCGCGAGCGATTTCGTGCTCGATCGGGGATGCACGCCAACGCGCACATGGGATCGCGGGAGGTGCGACGCTATTGCCGGCAAACGCCGGAAATCGCCGAGATCCTTCGCACCGCCGTCGAGCGGCTCGGGCTCTCGGCACGCGGCTGTCACCGGGTTCTAAAACTGTCGCGGACGATTGCCGACCTGGCAGGTACAGAGGGAATCGAATCGGTGCATGTGCGGGAGGCGATTCAGTATCGGGCGCTGGATCGGCGAATGCCGTCATACGCAGAGCGACCATGATGGAGAACGGCCCCGTGATGGTGCGGGGCCGTTCGACAATTAATCGGTAAGCGCCGCAGTCAGTTTTCGTGTCCCATCAGGACCAAACCGTACCTAGTCGGTCTGAATCTCGACGCCCCCCACCCGCTTCGCCGCAAAGTTGTAGATCGAAGTTCCGATAAACGTGACGATGAATCCGAGAACCCCGTAGAAGATCGGGAGGATGATCACCGCGCCCGCCCCGAACATGACCCCCGCGGCACCGAACTGAGAGGCCAACCCACCCATGAACGAGAGGAGCGAAAAACAGAGCCCCACGATGAGTCCGAGGACCGCGTAAATGGTCCCCGCCAGCTTGGCTGCGGACATCGGCTCGATCCGGGTGATGATCATGAGAGGCCCTCGCCTGGTTGAATTGCGTGATGAGTCAACGGCTGATGGAAGGTGCCAGATGTTACGGCCACCGTTGGCGATGTCAAGAGGACGGTATCAATCGATGCGGGACATCTTCACACCTCTCCCCGGCAGGCACTGCGCCAGCACCCGCAGGTCGGCCGCGACGACCACGGCGATCTTGGGATAACCTCCCACCGTCGGCCCGTCGGGCATGATGACGATGGGCTGGCCCCCATCGGGAATCTGGATGGCGCCGGGACATGCCGCCTCCGACGGCAAGGTCGCGGAGACCCCAGCTATGATCGCGGGCCCGTCCAGCCGATAGCCCATCCGGTCCGATGCAGCCGACACCATGAACCGGCCCTCGAACAGCGTCTCCCTCGCCCGCTCATCGAACCGCTCCCACTGCGGGCCTGGCGTAACCCGGAGCTGCACATCCTCACCGGCCGGACCGGCGCTGATTCTCGGATGCACGCTCACCCCCAGCTCGGCATGCACCGCCGGTCCCACCGGTACGAGATCTCCCGATCTGAGCCTCCGTCCCTCGAAGCCGCCGAACCCTCCCGGCAAATACGTCGAGCGGCTCTCCATGACGGATGGCACGTCGACACCTCCGCGCACCGCCACATAGAGAAAGCGGTGGTCGGATCGGGGCTTGATCTCGATCCGGGTTCCAGGCTGTGCCGGGATGACCGGATGGAGCGCGTCGGACGGACCGCCATCGACCAGGACTTCTCCAGCGCCGAGGATGACGAGCTCACAGGGCTCCCACGTGCGGAGCGTTCCCGCGCCCAGCGCCCATTCGATTCCCGCGGCGCCCGAGGGATTCCCCACCAGCGAGTTGGCCAGTCCCAGCATCAGCGGATCCATCGCCCCCGACCGCGGCAGGCCGATCGCGCGACCGGTCTTCCAGCCGAGGTCCTGGATCGTGGCGAACGGCGGCGCCTTCTCGATCTCGATCATCCGACCGGCTCGAAGCAGACTCGATCGCCCGCCCGGAGCAGCGCGGCGGGCTCCCGCGCGGGATCGAACATCCGGACCGGCGTGCTCCCCAGCAGATGCCAGCCACCCGGCGTCGTCAGGGGATACACGCCGGTCTGCGCCCCGGCAATCGCCACCGATCCCGCCGGAACCCGGGTCCTTGGCGAAGAGCGGCGGGGAAGCACCAGGGCAGGGTGGAGGTCGCCCAGGTAAGCGAACCCCGGTGCGAATCCCAGCAGATACACCAGGTACTCCGGCTCGCTATGGTGGCGGATCACTTCTTCGGTGGAGAGTCCGGTTTGCTCGGCGACGTAGGAGAGATCGGGGCCGTCGTAGACGACCGGGATGGTATGCAGGCGGGATGCCGCCGCTTCGCTTTGCTCAGCATGACCGTTGGGCTCGGCAACCTCGTTTCGCTCGACGTGACAAATCTCGTCCAGCCGAGTCCGGATCGCCTTGGCATTGCCCTCGAAGAACACCGTCACGGTCGAATAGGCAGGGACGATCTCGATCACGCCGGGGAGCCGCGCCGAGGCGATCCGCGCCATCAGTCCGGTCACCCGCTGATGCAGCGCCCGGCTGATTTTGTCGCCCAGCACCACCGTCCAGGCGCTCTCACCCAGCGGGACGATGTTGGGTCCCGTGTCGATCACTTCACGAAAGGAGCGAGTGAGATTCCCTCCTGATCGAACCGCTGCCGCACCGCGCGCACCACGGCCACCGCCTTGGGGCCGTCGCCGTGCACGCACAGCGAATCCGCCCGCACGATGCACCGGGTCCCGTCGATCGCCACCACGTAGCGGTCCTGCACCATCCGGAGCGCGCGCTCCGCGATCGCCTCCGCGTCATCCAGCACCGCGCCCGGCATACCGCGCGGCACCAGCCGGCCGTCGGGCAGGTAGGCGCGGTCCACGAACGCCTCCCTCGCCACGTCGAGCCCGGTCGCGTTCGCCGCCTGAAGCATGGCGCTGCCTTCGGGGCCGAGGACCACGAGCTCCTGATCGAGCTGGCGGAGCGCAAACGCCACCGCCTTGGCCACCTCCTTGTCGTCCGCGGCGCGATGGTAGAGGGCGCCGTGCAGTTTCACATACCGCACCCGGGTGCCGGCGGTGCGGCAGAATCCGTCCAGCGCGCCGACCTGATACACCACGTCGGAGGCGATCTCCGCAGCGCTCGCCGCCAGCTCCCGCCGCCCGAAGCCGATCAAGTCGCGGTAGCCGGGATGGGCGCCGACCGTCACCCCCCGTCCCGCGGCGGCGGAGACAGTGCGCTGCATGACCATGGGATCGCCGGCGTGGAATCCGCAGGCGACGTTGGCCGAGGTGATGAGGGAGAGGAGGTCGTCTTCGCCGGGGAGCTCGTAACGGCCGAAGCTCTCCCCGATATCGGCGTTGAGATCGACGAGACTCACGCGGGGGGCTTGGAGTCCGGCTTCTTGCGGGTGGTGTCCGCCGTGGCGGCGATGCGAAACCGGAAAGTCTGCTCGACCAGCTGGCGCACCTTCATCCCGCCCTGCATCGCGGGACGGAAATGCATGTGGGGGAGCGCCCGTCGCACCGCGACGGAAAAGTCGGGATGGGTGGCATTCAGCACCCGATAGGTCATGGTGTCCACCAGGCCGGTCGAGTCCACCACGTAGCGGACCATGGCGAATCCCTCGATGCCCTGGTTCATGAGATGCAAGGGGTACTCCGGCGCGGCACTGGTTGGGTCGTAGATCACGGTGCTGTCGACCTCGAGTACCGAGAACGCATTGTCTCCCCGTTCCGCCTGCTCGGCGATCTTGATATCGCCCGCGTCGAGCGTCGGCGCCACCGGCCCCGCGGTGATCCGCTCGGTGACTCCGGAGGCATTCTTCCCGCTCGCCGGCTCACCCTTGGCCTCACCCGGATCCGTTTCGGCCAGGGCCGCCAGGCCAGCTTCCCGGTTTCCCGGCTCGGGCGTCGGCACCAGGTAGACGATCAGGCGGTCGATCAGGCTCTCCTTGTCCACCCTCCCGAACGGGACGAAGAGGGCCACCAGCGCCGCGATGTGAAGCAGCAGGTTGGCCGCCGTGACCGGGTCACGGTGGAGCACTTCGTCATGCGTAGGAGGTGCGAAGAGGCGAATCATGGGACACCATGCCGGCCGGACCGCCCGGAGCTGAATGAAGACTGGCTGTACTTCCCGACGGCGGCAAGTCCGGGGCGGTTTCAGAATATAATTTGGTTTGACAAACCAAACTAAATCCCGTAATGTTGTGGCGTGCTCGACGCCCAGGTGGACGCCGTGCTGGCGGCATACCCGACCCTTCACGCCGCCTGGCGCCGCCGAAGCGTCCGGGATCAGGGAACCAGCCGTCGCCTCTCCAATCACCAGGCTGGCATCCTGGAGCACCTCAATCCCACCACCCCGATTGCCACCGGTGAGCTGGCCCGCCGCCTCGGGGTGACCCCGGCCACCATCTCGATCCAGCTCGCCCGCCTGGTACGGCTCCGCGTGGTAACCCGCGAAAAGGACGACGCCGATGGCCGGCGGGTGCTCCTCCGCCTCACCGAGTCGGGCGCCCGCATCAGGAGCCAGCGGTCGCTGCTCGATCCCGGCCGGGTTCGCGCCGCGCTGGCCCTGCTGGACGGGGAGTCGCGGGAAGCCGCGGTAGCGGGCCTTCGCACCCTGGCCGGCGCCGCCGGATCGCTGCCGGAGAATTCCAACCCTCGCCGATCGACCCCACGACGATCCAGGAGGACTGTCGAGTGATGAGCTGGATAGAGCAACGGAGGCGGGCTGCCCGCAGGCGGAAGCTGGCTCGGGCGTTTCTTGGCTTGACCGGACTCTTCACCCTGACGATCGCACTGGGAATGACGCTGCCGGCTGAGCACAGCGCCACGGTGCGGGGAAGCTTCGATCATCCCCCCGAGGCGATCTGGCGGATGCTCACCGATTTCGACGGCATGCCGACCTGGCGCTCCGATGTCACCCTGGTGGAGCGGCTCCCCGACGCGAATGGCCGGACCACCTGGCGGGAGGTCGGACGGGGGGGCGACGTGATCGTCGAGCTGGCCGAGTCGGAGCCGCCGATCCGGATGGTGACGCAGCAGCGGAGGGAGGGGCGGAGAGCGCTTCCCGAGCGCACCTTTCACCTGGTGGCGACCGATCAGGGGACGGCGGTGACGGTGCTGGAACGCAGCGAAGTCGGTAATCCCATCGAACGGGTGCTCCGCCGCCTTGGCGCGGGAGCCTCACCCGCGGCCCGTCTCCTCCAGGACCTCCAAGCCCGCTTGAACGTGAACCGCCGCCGGATGGCGGATGGCGGCTGACGGAGTGCCGGTCCGGTCGACCACCGATAACACAGATTTTACGGACAACAGCAGATTGAACACGCGAGGTTCTCACACCTTGGCGAAATCGCTCGCGTCGGTGAGAGTTGATCAATCGATGTCATCTGTGCGATCTGTGGTTACTCAAACCCTGCGATACGATCGGCGCCAGCACACAGCGCCAGCGCTCGTTCGAGATACACCTCTACCAGGTCGAAATGCAGAGTGCGGGTGCGCTGAATCCAGGCATCGGCGCACCCGATGGATCGGGCCGCATGGAGCAGCTCGGCCTCATTCGCCGCGAGCAGGTGGCAGGTCCGCCGCCCTCGTGATTTCCAGATATTCTCATGCACCGCGATGCCGCCCTGCGCTGCCCAATCGCGCGCGGCTCCGACTTCGCGGGTTCCGAAGTAGCGCCATCTCATAGGGGCTGGGTACTAGGTGCTAGGTGCTAGGTACTAGGTACTAGGTACTAGGTACTAGGTACTGGGTACTGGGTACTGGAAACGGCCGCGCCGAGTACCCAGCACCCAGTCCCCAGTCCCCAGTCCCCTACTCATCTCCCGCCACCTTCCCCCGAAGCCGCTTGATGCCGGAGCGAAGCCGCTTGACCTCGAGTCGCTTGGCCTTCTCGCTCCGGGGCACTCTGGTCGGCTTGCGCCTCTTCTTCGGCTTGAGGGCTCGGGTCAGCAGCTCGAGAAACCGCGCTTCGGCCGCTTCGCGATTGCGGAGCTGGCTCCGGCTGCCGGCCTCAACCAGGCGGAGCCACCCCTCGCTGTCGAGCCGCGTGGCCAGCCGCTCCCTGAGCAGCGCTCGCTCCCCGTCGCTCGGCGCGGTGCTCTGCTCCAGATTCCACCAGAGCTCCACGCGGGTAGAGGAGGTGTTTACGTGCTGGCCGCCGGGCCCTCCGGCGCGGGTGGCGCGAAAGCTCACCTCCGCTCTCGGAATCCGAAGATTGGTTCCCGCTAACATCCAGGGATCGGCGGCCATCCAGCAAGCTAAATCCGCTTCCGTTGCCCCGCGACGGCGTTACGTTTGGGCATGGACGAAGTCTCCCGCCTGCAGGGCCATCTCCTGAGCCTTGGCCGCGTCGTGTTGGGGTACTCGGGAGGAGTGGATTCCGCGCTCCTCGCGCTGGCTGCCACGCGGGCGCTTCCAGCCGGCGGGTTTCTGGCCGTGATCGGCCGGAGCGCCTCGTATCCCGAGGTGCAATACCGCGCTGCGCTCGAGCTGGCCGAGCGCTTCGATATTCCGGTCCGGGAGCTCGACACCCGGGAGCTCGAGGATCCGCGCTATCTCGAGAACCCGGTT